>Ga0209342_10007807_pt1 | contig 10747 bp, 8 predicted proteins | sample RifCSP16_2_FD_184023 | JGI IMG/M metagenome (GOLD analysis project Ga0209342, IMG submission 184023) | Soil microbial communities from Rifle, Colorado - Rifle CSP2_sed 16_2 (SPAdes) (version 2) | ecosystem: Environmental > Terrestrial > Deep subsurface > Rock core/Sediment | place: Rifle... | reverse complement strand
ACGATCTGCTCTTCACTAAACCGGCTCTTCTTCATGGGTGCTTCTCCTCTCGTGTCTTATACCCGGAGAAGCTACGTTTTGACTGGACTAGTTTTTGGGGGGCAGGTCAGCAGTGTTACAAGAGGAAATTTGCCAAGACGGAAATTGTTATGCCGGTCACTGAAATGCGGGGGGGGGGGCAGTTGGACCTTGAGTACATGAAAGCGGTCGTGCATTCAGCAACGTACTGGCCGCTAGTTGAGCACGTTTTCAAGAAATGGTTTTTGGGCAGACCGCCGACTTTTTGGGCAAGAGACATATTTGAGGCAAAGCCGGGGCCACCCACACCCCGGTGTTTTGGTTAAGGTTGTGAAACTAAATCGGTTACAGAAGTTTGCAGTTCGTAAGTTGTTGAAACTAAAAGAGGCGGCCCAGGCGGACCAGGATTACGCAGCCAGGGCGAGGCAGCGCCACTTGCCGGCGATAGACTTCAACTGGAAGACCTTGCCTTCCTCGGTATAGAGGAAGTAGCTCCCGTCGGGAAGCTGCCCGGAATGAGGCAGACGCACGGAACAATTGACCCAGGCCAAGGGCGCCTTGCCTCTGGGAGCGGAGTCATCAGGCGCGACGTTCAGGCCATATTGCACTTTGTAGGTGACGCCGGTCGAACAGGCCGGCGCCAGGCGTCCCCGTCCACGAAGTTTTCGCTGGCTCATAGGAGATTAGATGCGCAATCGGGCCAGAGGTTGCTGGCCGGGGATGGGCGGTATTGAAAGGAAAGGGGTTGAGCGCCCCGTCCCGTTCTGGATGCCGATACCCTTAGCCGGGTGTTCTTGTAAGTGCATGCAAACAAGTGATTTACCTTAGGCTCTGGCGCGTAAGTGCATGAAAGCAAGAGCCTTGCTATGCGCAAACTGCCTGGAGGCGAGGTTTCCAGGTCGCGGAACGCAGTGCTCTACGCGAAACAGTATAGCACGATTCCCCACTTGCCGAAACGTTTTTCTGGGTGAGGGTAGTGGGTCAATTTGACAAGAACCGCACAGCCGAGGGCGGCTGTGCCACGCAAACTGACCCACTACTTGGGTGAGACCCGCCAATCGAGAGATTGGCGTTCCCGGGGTGACACCGCCTTCAGGTCCGATTTTGCCGGAAACTGACTCTCAACGTGTGTCAGAAAATGGGGAGCCGATCAGCCAAAAAGCCCTCGGTTTCAAAAAACACAAAACCTTGGGGCACCCTCAAACCCAGACCACCCCGCCAGCAAATTCAGAGCGGCTTTACAGTTTGCGGAAAAACTCGAAAAGCTGTGATCCCGAACCCCGGCAAAGGGCCGGGATAAACTCCGTGACGGATCTGCTGTTGCTGAAAACAAAGCAGATTCCTCACCTCGGCAAAAATCCCCGAGGTTCGGAATGACAAGGTTCTGGCTTTTTCCGCAAACTGTTTAGCCGCTGACGCCGGCGCGAATTGCCGCGCTACGGCTGCGGCGCCGCGGCCGCAGCCGTAGCCGGCGGCAGAGCGATATTGGCCGAATCGGTGCTGCCGTCTCCAAACGCCGGTTTCGACCAGCGCACCGTTCCGCGCAGGCGCTGCGCGCCCGCCGCTGGCGGCGAGAGTGTGATGGCATAGGTCTGCTTGTCTCGCGCAACCATGCGCGCCACATTCCAGGTCGCCACGTCGGCGCCGGATTGCGCATCGCGCCGCACGCCCTGGTATCCCGCGCCGTTCGCGTTCAGCACGGCCGAACCGGCAGGCAGCGTGAGTGCGATGGAAATCTCCTCGGCCGTGAGACCCTTGCCCACGACGCCGGCGTTCTCGACTGTCAGCGTGTACGTGGCGTTGGCGCCGGCCGGCACAGGCGCGCTCAGACGCGCCTCGATGGGCACGCGCAATCCCAGATCGACGCTCACGTATTGCCAAAGCTGGCGCAGCGTCGCCTCCGGCACCTGGGTCCTCGAGTAGTTGCCCATGCGGATGGGATTGTCCGGATTATCTCCGGAAAGGCGGCGCTCTTCCGGCGAGGCCTCCGTGTGCGTATAGACCAGGGCGGCAAACCACGCGAAATCAGCGCCCGCCGCACCGGCATCTCCGCGCGAGTCCGCATACAAAGGACCGTGACACTGCCCGCAGCCGATGGTCGAGATCAGGATCTGCTGGCCGAGGGGCGCTCCGGCGGGTAGCGCCACGCGCCACGCTCCGGCCTGAGCGACTCTGGGCAGGGAATCGAAATACGCGATCAGATTGACCATGTCCGGATCGCTGATCTGTTTCTCGGTGTACGCCGGCATGATTCTCCAAGGCTCGCGCACCCCGTGCCGGAACTGCTCGAAAACGAGTTTCCGCCCCGCCAGGTCCGGCCCGAAGCCGCCTTCACCGGCAGCGCCATGACAGTTCCGGCACTGCAAAGTGTTTCCCGCCCAAAGGATCTTGCCGGCATCGGCATTGCCTTGCGCCCAAGCGCTCGCGGCATGCCAAAGGGAAACTGCGAGAAGCATCGCGACGAAAACGTTTTTCATGTCAACGCCTCCTTCACTGTTCACTGGCGGACCGCCGGAATAGCCGCATCCTATACCCACACTCCCGCCGCAGCAGCGTAGTTTTGAGTGGAGAAGTTGCAGTACATGCATCGGAATCCAGTCAAGCGCGGATTGGCAGTGCATCGGAACGCCGAGCCCCCAATCAGGGCAGCAGGCGGAGCAACAAGCGCTCAATCCAAGAGTGGAAAATCACGGCGCCGGCGAAGAATCCGACCAAGTACGAGATTGAGCTCTTGACGCCCTGGGCGGCGAGAACATGCTGGCGAAACGGGCATCCGTTGGCGAGCGTGGAGAAATAGCCGACAGCAAAGCCCGCGAGAACAGTGAATAGCACCGTAGCAGCATCGGAAACGGCAAATGGTCCCGGACGGGCGCCGGCGACAAGGCCAACGAGCGGGAATGCCAACCAGGCTGTGAGACCGAAAGCGAAAAGCCCTCGAAGTAAGTAAGTGTCGCGCACCAGGATGAAATCTCGAATACCGCCGACGAAGCACATCCGTGAGCGCTGGCCCAGATAGCCCAAGATGACGCCGATGATCAGCGTTGCAACCGCCGCGATCATCTGGTGGCCCTCCAACGCAGCCATAACGTTGCAAGAGCGACGCCGGCAATCATGCCACCGAAGCCGATCAGGCCGAGCAGCTCGCCCGCTGCCGACCTTAGCAGCAGGCGGATCGAGCATCCGCCAGCGATCAGCGCAGAGATCATCACTGCCGCGCCATAGATGAATGTCTTTAGTGAATTGTCCGGGCTGCTCCAGCGAAACTCGCGGCTGGTCTTTGATCCAAGGACGGCTCCCAGCAACACACCGATGGTGGTGAGCACAGGGAAGACGAGTGAGGCCGGCGCGATGGTCAGGTGTGTGGCGGCTATTCTGTTGATTGTCCAATTCAGGAGATCGCGACCGTGACACGCCATACAGATTCCGTAGGCATCGGGTGGCCGCACTTCGAGCAAACTGCCGGCGATTACGGCGGCAATGCCCGCGACGATACCAAGCTGCAAGGCGGTCACACGAACGGCGCCGGCCTGTTTGGAGTTGCGGCTGGCCGAGCCGGCAATCGTTGCCATTTTAGACGCTCCACCTAGCGCGATTCATTGCACTCCGCCTGACGCACGTGCCAGTCATCGGTGCGAGGACGGTAGAAGTGGACGCCATCGATCCGCACCTTCTTGGCGGCGAGGAGTTCCACGACATCTCCACGCCGGGCATAGTCAAAACGAAGCGCCACACCACAATTGGGGCTGAGTTCCTTGGGGCCGGGGATGAGTTGTGAGCTGAAGCCGCCCCGTTTCATGACGGTCTCGGCACGAATCGCATGGTGCGAGGCAAAAAAGCTGATCAAGCCGTCCATGTCTTAACCATCCCCGCCCGACACCATTGCGCCCTTGGCAGCCCACGCAGAGATTTCTTTCAGGGCCTTCAGCGCCATATCGACCTCAGCCGGAGTGTTGAACCATCCGAAGCTGAAACGCACCGCTCCTTCAGGAAAGGTGCCCAGGGTGCGGTGGGCAGAGGGAGCGCAATGCAGACCGGTGCGCGCCATGATCTCAAACGACTGGTCGAGAATCAGACCTACTTCGGATGGTACTGCCCCGGCGAGATTGAAAGAGACGACGCCACATTGGAGTTTGGCATCCTTGGGTCCGTACACGATGATGCCTGGAATGTCTGAAGCCCCGGCGAGGAACTGTGCAACGAGCGCTTGCTCATGCTTCCTCAGGGCTTCGATTCCCAGTTCGGAGACGAAGCGCACTCCGGCGGCTAGACCAGCGATACCAGCCACGTTGAGCGTGCCGCTTTCGTGGGAATCCGGCAGGAAATCAGGTTGGATCTCACGCGCCGAGTCGCTGCCTGTGCCCCCGCGCATGAGCGGAGTAAGCTCTATACCCTCACGAATGTAAAGACCGCCCGTGCCGGTGGGGCCGAGCAACGCCTTGTGCCCGGTGAAGGCCAGCAAGTCCAAGCGCATCTCCTGTACATCAATGGGGACTGCACCGGCGGTCTGGGCGGCATCGACGAGGTAGAAGACGCCTTTTTCGCGGGCCAGCGCGCCCAATTCCGCAACTGGGGCGAGAGTGCCCACTACATTGGAAGCGTGGGTGGTGACGAGGAGGCGCGTGTCGGGCCGAATCGCGCGCCGCAGACCCTGAACATCAAACGTCCCGTCCTGCGCGCAGGGAACTACCGTGATCGCGACTCCTCGCGATTCGAGGTGGCGCAGCGGGCGCATCACCGAGTTGTGTTCAAGACTGGTGGTGACGACGCGATCGCCGGGCCGTAGCAATCCATAAAGCGCCACATTCAGGGCGTGCGTGGCGTTTTGTGTGAAGACGATGCGGCTCGGATCGCCGGCATGAAAGAAATCAGCCAGCGTCTCCCGCGCGCCCTCGACGAGGCGAGCCGCAGCAATCGACATGCGGTGGCCGGAGCGGCCGGGGTTTCCGCCGGCATCGGCAAAATAGCCGGTCAAAGCAGCGCAAACGGGCGCCGGTTTGGGCCAGGATGTCGCGGCATTGTCAAAATAGATCATCGCTTTCGTGCGTGTATTTCTATCGCTCGAGCAATCGCTCGTCGTTCAATAGCTGCGGACGCGGCTGGGGAGTTCGCAATAGGTCGCTGCATTGTCCCAAGCCGAGGCGCGTCTGCCCCTGAAAATCCATCTGGACCGTGCGCACTTCGGGAAATTCCGTGAGCGTGGCGATCAGGCCCAAGAGCAAAGTGCGCATGCGCTCGGGTCTTTCCAGCGCCAACGTGCGTACCGACGGTGAGTAGGTGAAATTGAGCGCAAGACGGCGGTCAACCGGCTCATAGGCATAGTTCAGCAGCCGAACATCGGATGGGAAGCCGGTCAGTTTCGAGTCGCCGGGACCGGATAGGTACGCCGCAAGCGCAGGGCGTGGGTCGGCGGCAGAGCCCGGTACGGCAACGAGCCCTTTCGCGGACGGGTAGTAGAGCAACGGTATTCGCCGCGCGGATTCGGCGATCAGTTTCCCTTCCACGCTCAGCGTGACGGAAGCCACGCCGGGCAATGCGGTCATGGTGTCCACAACGGCGGTTTGCGCCATGGAGAGTCCGGCATCCTTTTTGAGAAATGCCGCCGAAAGATCGAGATGAGCTGCGCCATCGGCAAGCTGGATCGAACGAATCTGGACGCCGCTCGGAACAGAGGGCTGCAACCCGGCGCCAGCTCTGGGGCCGTCGAGCAAAGCCTGCAAGACCGCACGCGGCAAGTTATCGTTTGCCGGCATCCGTCGCGACACCGGAAACAGGAATTGGCCATCAACGAAATACAGAGTGACGGCGGTGGATCTGGTCCAGGGCCACCAATGGGCCAGACCTGACGCCGACGTGGTTGCCGGCAAGGTTCTGAGCCACAGGCCAATGCCAAGGAGAGCGGCAATGCCAAGAATCCGCAGCATCCAACGCACGCGCCGGCGACGGCTTGGTGTCGAGGTCATCGCGTGTGGCGCAAATTGTACAGGTAGTCCAATCGGCGGCCAGCTCCAGGCATGATTCCCTTCGTGCAGACGGCCCGCCGGTCCCAGCCGTTGATCATGAGGAAGAGAACGCGGGGCCATCCCAATACGCTGGAAGTATACGCTCCCGCAGGTATTTCAGGCCACAGGATGCACCGCGGCGGTAGTGGGCTGCTTTAGGAGAGGAGCATAGGGCGAGGTTTGTCCGGTTTAGCCTTCAGGGGCTAACAGGCTGCTGAAAAACTCCCTCCGCGTGTCATTCCGAGGAGCGAAGCGACGAGGAACCTGCTGTTTTCCCAGCATTGTGCGAAAAGCAGATCCCTCACTTCGTTCGGGATGACAGCGTTTCGAGTTTTTCAGCAGCCTCCTAAAGCCCTCTTGTAGCTCGGCTTAATGTCGCGGCTGAAGCCGCGACCCACAAAGATTGAATGAGCGATCCTCAAAGTCGCCCACTACCGGCTGCGGCCGGCGAGGGCATTTCTTGAATCTTTGTTAAAGCATCAGCGATCAAACAAAATCAGCCGGGGCGGCTCGAGCAGAGTTCAAGATGCAGCGTTAAACATTGTTTTCGATAACTGCCGTGTCTATACTCGGCAGCAGTCCGGCAGCGGTGGAGGCAGTGAGATGAAGGTCTACAAATATGTTGCGGTGGCGTTTTTTGTGTTGCTGTTCGCGGTTTTAATCACGCGAAGGGCGCCGCTCGCGGCGGGGCCCGCAGAGCCCCAAGCCGCAGCCGCGCCGCAGGGCAGGGGTGCAGCGCCGGCGGGTGCGCGAGGCCAGGTTGCACCGCCGGCGAATCCTGCGACGACTCAGGCGGACACGCAAGCCCTTCAGCGGCAGTTGGCAGCCGTCGTGCCGACGCAAGTCGTTCAGGCGGGCCAGCTCGCGCCGCCTCCGCCGAACGCTCAGCCGACGGGCTGGGACACCGCCGAGTCCCTGCGCGGCAGGGTGACCCTGCTTGCCACGTACGATTCCAGCGGTCCCGATGCATGGGATGTGGCCGCGCACCCTCTGGTGTACTTCACCAGCGAGGGCGTGGGCGCCAACCCGCTGGGCGGCAAGCGCACTTCGGGAGTACAGGTCATTGACGCCCGCGAGAAGAAGGTCATCGCGTCAGCGCTGTTTAATATGGGGGAGGAGGTCACCGAGAACCCCCACGGCGTCGGCATCTCGCCGGACGGCAAGTGGGTCTACATCGGGGAGATGCAACGTGTCGCGGCGACGCGGCAGGTCCGCAGCGTGCTCATGGTCATCAACTCCAGGACGCTGAAGCTCGACAGGGTGTTGCAAGGGCCGCGCGCCGACTGGTTTCACCACATCACCGCGTTCACGGATTGGCAGGGGCGCGACCGCGTGATCGCGGCCTACGGGCGAAACGCCGGCGGCGGCCCAATTTTCCTCCTCGATCCCAAGGACAACAACCGGGTCGTGAAGTCGTACACCCTCGAGGACATCGGGTACAGGATCGGCCACCCGTATCCCACGGTGGACCCCACGGGCCGGTTCCTATACATCGCCATTCACGCACCGCCCTGGCAAGGCCAGAATCACAACACGGCGGGGATTGCGAAAGTCAACCTGGAGACCAGCGCGGTGAGGATCATACCCTTTGTCGGGGATAACCCGATCGGCATGGCGCACACCTCTGACGGCAGGTTCACGTTCGTGAATGACGCGCACAGCAGCGAAATTTACAAGATTGACAACGAGACGAACACTGTCGTCGAGGATACTTCGACAGGGGTGGCCGGGCCTTACGGCCTCGCGCTGAACTGGGACGAGTCCGTTCTGTATCCGATCGGCAAGGGCGAAGGAACGCACAACAACGGTTCGGTGATCGGATACGTTACCACGACACCCTTCCAGTCGCCCCGCAACCTCTTCCAGAACATGCCGATATGGCTCGGCGGCTCGGCCTCCAGCGTCGATCACGGAATTCTCCACCCGGACCCTGCCGTCAACGAGCTCTGGATCAGCAACATGAACGGCTGGGAGACCATCGTCCTCGATCTCAACACCAACAAAGTCAAGACTTACATTCCGACGCCGAACGGTGGCGACACGCATTCGGGCGGATTCGCACGCTATAACCGCGACTGGACGGGTGAGTTGCTTGCCGATATGGGCGGACCAAAACGCAGCGTGCGCGAAATCATGCGGCAGCGCGTGGCGGCTGCCGCCGCGGCGGCGCCGGCCGGCGGTGCTGGACGCGGCGGCGGGCGCGGTGGCGCAGCGGCAGCCGGGGGTCGCGGCGGTGCGCCGGCACCAGCTGGAGCCCCTCCAGCCACCGTCGGCGATACGCTTCAGGCACGAGGGCGGGACGTCTTTGAGCGGACGGCCGGTGGCGTCGGCTGCGCCTCCTGTCATGGTATAGACGGGAGAGGAAGGGCAGTCTTGAGCACTCCCGACATTCGGGGCGTAGGCGAGGATCGCGTCCGGGCCGCCGTGGCCGCGGTAGCGCTTATGCGCAACATCCGCCTCACCGAGGATGAAATCGCGGCGGTGGCGGAGCACTTGCGCGTCCTGAACCAGCAGTAGTGGAGCGCGGCACAGGCACGGGAGGATCATGGCGGTGAGGTTCGTCCTGGCGGTAATCGGGGGCGTCGTTCACGCGACCGGGCTGGCGGCGCAGCAGGCGCCTTTGCCGGGCGCCCAGGCCGGTTCCGAACACAACGCTCACGCGAGCGCCGGCCACGCAGAGCAGCCGCCGGCTCCCGCACCCTCCTCCGGCGTGCGTGGGCACTCCTTTACGCTGAACGTGTACGTCTCCGACTCGGGTATTGAGCCGTCCGTGGTTTTCGTCCCGGCTGGACGGCGCGTGCAGCTCGCACTGCGTAACCTCAGTATGAGCGAGCACCACTACAGGGTAGTGGGGTTGCCGGCCAGCGACCTGTTGTGGGTCTCCGATCCCGGCAGCGGCAGTGACCCGCCGGCAGGACCTTCCGACGACGACCACATGCATCACGCCCGCGACTTCGTTGCCTGGCGGGCGCCCTCGCCGGCAGGCATCCGCCCAACCGGTCATGAGGTGCACGCGTACGTCTCGGCAATGAGAATCGTGGATGTGCTGCTCTTCACGCCGATGCAGACCGGTACCTTTGCCGTGCAATGCGATCTGCACGGGGAGACGCTTGGCAGGATGATGGTCTTCGCCGTCGAGGGACCGTCTCCTTCCTTGGAGAACGCTTCTTTGCACGCGCCGGACGACATGCCGGCTGAGCCACCTGCGCTTCAGCAGCCGAACCCATGGAGACTGCAGCTGACTAGGGACCTGGGGTCGGTGAATTATCCCGGGACTTCCGGCCTGCGTCGGGAGGCGACGTACGTCCCCGCAGAGCAGCTCACTCGCATCCTCGGCGGTCCCGCTCCCACGATGGCAGCGCTTGATGCCGATCGTTACCTCGCGTTTCTGCTGACCGAGACTGTTCATGAAGGCAACCTGCCCGGCACAGCGGAGCCGCCCCACGTGTACATTGGCGAAAGCCATCTGCCGCTGGTCGACTCGCACATCATCACCGAGACGCCTCGGCAGCGAGTAACCCTCTACCGTTTCGGCCGCGATGGCGATCTCGACGGAGCTGATCAGACCGTGACGCTGCGTCTGGCCTCCGGACAGGAAGCGGCGTGGGATGTGCCGTCGCCGAACGGCCGCAACTGGCTCGCCTGGCTCGCTCTCGCGGGCGCTCTGGGCCTTTTCGGGTGGCTGGTTTGGACCGTCAGACAGGACAGCGGGCGAAGGCTGTACACGCTCCGCTGGGCGCGGGCGGCGGGTCTAATTTTGCTGGGCTTTGTGGCCGCGTGGTCCTGGCTGTTTGTGGTCTCCCGCTGGGGGCCGGAACAGCGGACTGACATTCTCACATTCAAGTCCGGCGTGACTTCCCAGGTCATGCGCGCCCTGTTGAAGCCGGCTCAGGGTACCGGCTCTCAAAGTCACGAGGCTACCAGCGTCTCCGGCGTTTATGCGACCCCCGAATACTATCTGATGACCGAGCAAACTCAGGAAGCCACCAAATATCAGCCGGACAAGTTCAACGTGTTCTATCTGTTCGAGGACAGCCACGTCGGCGGACTTGGTTCGTCGCCTCCGGCGATGGCGTTGCGCCTGGCGGACGGGCGGCAGTTTTCTGCCCTGGACACGACTGTTCTCAGCAACTCTCCCCATCATCGCGCAGCGGTGTTTCGTTTCCCCAATCAGGACCCGCAGGGTCGGTTGCTAATCAGCGGCGAGGCGCCATTCTTTGAACTGGTCGCCCAGGAATCAGCCGGCGGCGGTGCGGGGGTGGTGCATGCGGCCATGATGGGCGGCACGCCGATGATGTCGATGTCCGCGGCCCAGGTGATGCGGTGGGACCTGCCCATCGTGTATCCCAAGGATCTCCAGGGCAGCGACCTCTCTCTGCCCACACTCTTCGCGCTGCTGGCGGGCCTCCTGGCGGTGCTCTCTCCCTGCCTGTTGCAGCTCACCGTGTACTACACATTCGCCCTCGCGGGCATCGGCATGCAACAGGATCTCGTGGGAAGTAACATTTCTGAGGCCCGGTCGCAGGTGATCCGAACGGCCCTCCAGTTTATCGCCGGGTTCACCATCGTTTTTACTGCCGCCGGTTCGCTGGCCGGGCTCGCCGGGCAACAGCTCCAGATTTCCGGTCTGATGGAGCGCTGGAACCGACCGCTAGGCATCGCCGCCGGACTAGGTTTGCTGATTGTTGGAGTGTGGGTTGGCTCAAACGCGGGGGTGCCGGGACTCTGCC
>Ga0209342_10007806_pt1 | contig 10748 bp, 10 predicted proteins | sample RifCSP16_2_FD_184023 | JGI IMG/M metagenome (GOLD analysis project Ga0209342, IMG submission 184023) | Soil microbial communities from Rifle, Colorado - Rifle CSP2_sed 16_2 (SPAdes) (version 2) | ecosystem: Environmental > Terrestrial > Deep subsurface > Rock core/Sediment | place: Rifle... | reverse complement strand
CGGGAAGGCGGCCACCAGGGCATTGAGGAGTACATGGAAGTAAAGTCGATCTCGATCGGGATGTAAGGTTCTACTTAATGAGCAGATTGGGCAACCACAGCGCCAGCTGCGGGAAGAAGTACGTGCCGAGGAGAACGAGGATCTGCACCCCCATGAAGGGCACCATGCCCCACCAGATGTCCGACAGCAACACCCCCTTGGGTGCCACTCCCTTGAGATAGAAAGCCGCCATGGCCACCGGCGGGCTGAGGAATGCGGTCTGGAGATTCACCGCCACGAGGATGCCAAACCAGATCGGATCGATCTTGTAGGCCTCCGCAATCGGCCAGAACAGCGGCATGAAGATGATGATGATCTCGGTCCACTCCAGCGGCCATCCCAGGAGGAAGATGACGACCATCGCCAGCAAGATGAACCCGCCGGTGGAGAGGCCCAGGCCCAGGACGAAGGTCTCGATCACCTTCGATCCGCCAAGTCGCGCGAAGACCGCCGAGAAGATGCTCGAGCCCACCAGGAGGGTCAGCACCATGCTGGAGGTGCGGATCGCCTGGAACACCGCGCTCTTGAGGACCTCCCAATTCAGCTTGCGATAGGCGGCACTCAAGATCAGCGATCCGAGCGCCCCCATCGAGGCCGCCTCGGTCGGCGTGGCCAGGCCGGCGACAATGGATCCCAGGACCGAGAGGATGACCAGTGTGATGGGCACCAGGCCGGTCAGGAGCATCATCAGAATCTGACCAGGCGAGTAGATCCGCTCTTCCTTCGGCAGCGGCGGGCCGGCCTCAGGCCTCACCAGCGTCGCGATGACGATATAGGCGATGTAGGTCGCCGCGAGCAGGAACCCGGGGACAAACGCCCCCAGGTAGAGTTTGACGATCGAAACCCCGCCATTGGCCGCGTAGAGGATCAACAGCACGCTCGGCGGGATCAAAATACCCAGGGTCCCGCCGGCGGCCACGGCCCCGGTTGACAGGCGTTTGTCGTAGCCCAGCCGCATCATCGGCGGAAGCGCCAGCAGGCCCATGATCGTCACCGAGGCCCCGATGATGCCGGTGGCCATCGCGAAGATCGTGCAGGTGATCACGGTGGCCAGCGCCAGCGAGCCCCGCAGCGGGCCCGCGGCAACCAGAATCGACTTGAAGAGCCGGTCCATGACCCCCGACCGCTCCAGCACGAATCCCATGAAGATAAACAGGACGATGGAAATCAACACGTCGTTGGTCATGACCTGAAACGTGCGGACCGCCATCAGATCGAAGACCACGCGACCGAAACCCACATAGCCGAAGACAAACCCCAGTGCCAGCAGCGTGAACGCCGTCGGGAACCCGATGAAGATCGCCAGGCTGAGCAGGCCGAGCTGAATCATGCCCAGGGTTTCGTTGCTCACTCGACCACCTCCGGCTCACCAGCGCCCTCAGGCCACTGGCCAGTCCGGATGGCGATGAAGCAGCGGAAGACCTGCGCCACCCCCTGCAGCAGCAGGAAGAAAGCGGCCACTGGGATCGCTGCCTTCAAGGGATAGATGGGCCGGGCGTAAGGGCTGAATGCCGACGATTCCCGGATAGTGAAGGAGGCCAGAAAGTAGTTCCACCCGACGAAGATGAGTGCGATCATCGCCGGGAAGAAGACCAGGATGTAGAGCGAGAGATCGATGATCGCCTGCGTCCGGGGCGGGAAGTTCCGGTAGAAGATATCGCCGCGGACGTGGGCGTTCCTGGCAAGCGTATAGGCCGATCCCAGCATGAAATAGGCGCCATAGAGCATAAGACTGAGGTCGAACGCCCAGGTCGTCGGAGTGTTGAAGAGGTAGCGCGAGAAGACCTCATAGGCCATGGAGAAGGTCAGCACGAGAATCAGCCAACCCGCGGCCTTCCCGACGAACTCGTTGATGGCGTTAATGCGTCTGATGGCTCGCTCCATCTACCTCTCCTCCCCGACGAGGGCGCACCCGGCGCGGCACGTGGAACCAACACAGTCAGGGCGCTCCGCGCACAGCAGCCACGGGGCGCCCTGACGTGGTTCATGCGGCGGTGCGGCCGGCGCTCACACCACCGTTACTTCTTCCTGAAGTACCGCTCGAAGGCGGGCCGGTTGTCCACGTAGATCCGCAGCTTCCAGCCAACGACCCGCTTCGCCCACGCCTTCTGGCTGGCGAGGATCTTGGCAAACGTGGGGTTCTCCTTCGAGTGCTTGGCGATAAGTCTGTCCCAGGCGTCGAGTTGCGCTTCCAGCACTTCTTTCGGCGTGATGAAGACCCGGACCCCGCGCTTGGTCTCGAACTCCTCAAGGTCCCGGCTGTTCCGATCGATCATCTTGTATTGGAAGTCCGCCGACTCGGCAAAGATCGCGCCGCGGACGATGGCCTTCAGGTCCGCGGGTAGCGGATCCCATTTGCTCTTGTGAATGAGGACTTCCAGCGACTCAGTCGGCTGGTGGTAACTCTGTAATTGGTAGACCTTCCGGACGTCGGGGAATCCCAGGGCCTTGTCGGATGTGGGGTTGTTGAACTCCGCGCCGTCGATAACGCCGCGTTCGAGAGCCGGCACGATCTCGCCGCCGGGCAGAATGACCACAGACGCGCCCATCTCTTTGAAGAGCTCGGCCGAGAGGCCCACCGTCCGGTACTTGGTGCGCTTGAGTTGCTCGGCCTTCAAGACGGGGTTCCTGAACCACCCAAAGGGTTGCGTGGGCATGGGGCCCAGCAGGAACCCGACCAGGTTCATCCTCATCTCCCTCTGCAGGAGATCCTGGTACATGTCGAACCCGCCGCCGTAGTAGAACCAGGAGAGGATGTCGATCGCGTCCATACCAAACGCCGGGCCGGTGCCAAACAGGCTGAAGGCGACGTTCCGGCCGAACCAGTAGGCCGGCACCGCATATCCGCCGTCGAGCACCTGGCGGTTGACCCCATCGATGATATCGAACGTTCCGACGACGGCGCCGGACGGGAGGATGTCGATCTTGAGCCGGCCGCCCGACATCTCATCGACCTTCTTGGCCCAGTCCACGAATGAGACATGAAGCTCATCCCGAGTCGCAAAGCCGGATTGAATCTTCCAGACGATCGGCGCCTGGGCGGACGCCGTCTTGACATAGGGGAACCCGATGGTCGCCGCTGTAGCGCCTGCGGCGACCGCGACTTTGAGGAAGTCTCTGCGTGACTTGCCGTTGGTGGGTAACCCGCCGTTCTTGTGCCTGTCTCTCATGGGCCTCGCTCCCCCTCTGTGACCCAGGATGCAGCACAATGCTGGGCGATCTATACGCTGTCACCGCCCCCTCTCCCTGCCCTCGTTACTCAGATGTTACGCGAACTTCGTTGCCGGCACTTGTTCCGGTGGTCTAGAAAAGAACCAGACCTGCCTACAGCGTGCAGGGTGGGGTTTGCGATCCGCAGAACACGCCAGCATGGCGTCCTCACGGGTGCGCGGGTTCCTCTTCGACATGGATGGTGTGTTGTATCGCGGACGCAGAGCGCTGCCCGGCGCCCGGGCGCTCCTGGACGCGCTGGATCGGGACGGAATACCATTCGCGCTCGTGACGAACAACAGCACCCGGACACCGCGTCAGTACGCTCGAGTGCTGGCCGCGATGGGCATGCGAGTGCCAGAGGCGCGGATCGTAACCTCGTCGGTCGGCGTGGCCTCCTACCTGCGGGCGACCCTTCGTCGTGGCTCGCGGGTCCTGCTCATCGGCGAGCCACCGTTTCGGCGGGTGCTCGAGCGGGCCGGCTTCATACCGGCGTGGGATGATGTCGCGGCCGTGGTGGTGGGGCTCGACCGGCGCGTCACGTACAGGAAGCTGGCGAAGGCCATGGCCGCGCTGGGCCGGGGAGCCCTGTTCGTGGCATCCAATGCAGACCCCGTGCTCCCCACGGAAACCGGCCTGATACCTGGCGCTGGGTCGATCATCGCCGCGCTTCGCTACGCGACCGGTCGGGACCCGGTGGTCATCGGCAAGCCCAAGCCCAGGCTGCTCAAAGAGGCAATGGGCCGAGTCGGCCTGCGCCCCCGGGAGACGGCGATGGTCGGCGACCAGATCAGCACCGACATCGCCGCAGGCCGGGCCGCTGGCCTCTTCACGATCCTGGTGCTGACCGGTGTGTCGACCGCCAGCCCCCGGCGCAGCGGGCGGCTGCGCCCCGACCTGACCGTGCGAGACCTCCGGGAACTCGGGCGGTGGTTTGCAGTCCGCCAGCCTTCGGCCCGCGGGCAACCGGCCCGGGCGAAGGGGATCCGTTAGCGGCGTCCCATCCCGCTCAGCGTCAGCGGTCGGATAACGAGCGTGACACGGTTTTCCGGCCGGTCGCCGCCCGGGTATGTGTACGACTTGCCGGTGTACCGCATCGACAGCCGATCGATATCGCGAGCGCCGGTCTTGGTGTCGAAGCGCACGACCTTGCCCTGAATCTGCACATACCGGTACATGTTCTTGGGATCGACAATCGTGAGCGCGAGGTAGGGATGCTTCTCGAGATTGTGGAGCTTGACCCGGCCCTTGCTGGTGTTGGCGATGATCTCGTCCCCGTCCAGCACATACCAGATCGGCGTCGCCTGCGGTCGCCGCTTCGGCGACACGGTCGCCAGCACCGCCGCATGGGGCTCGTTGAGAAATGCGCGCGTCGCGTCATCGAAATGCATGGTCATGGAATCCTCCAGTCGGATGTCGTCATCAACACCAACGGGATGGAGACCGTGATCTCTTCCCGATGATGGCGTCCTCTCCCCAGGCGCCGGTGTGGGTCCGACCCGACCGGCCCATCATGACCCGTGCGAATCTGTTCCTGGCCGCTGCGATCCTGGGCTTTCCCGTTGTGGCGGCCTTCGTGGCGGTCGCCGCGCCGCGGCTCCCGCTGCTCCAGCACCGCTCCATGCCCGTGCTCGCCGCCAATCACCTGGTGACGCTCGGGTGGGCCACCACGGTCGCACTCGGCGCGCTCCAGCAGCTGCTCCCCGCCGCCGCCGGCGTGCGCCGGGACCCGTCCGCAGTGGTGACGCTCCAATTCGTGTTGCACATGCTCGGGGTCATCCTGCTGACGACCGGGTTCTGGACGCGGAAGACCAGCCTGCTAATCGCCGGGGGCACGGCCATCGCCGTTGGGATCTTCACCTTTGCGGCCCTCGCCGCGAGCATTCTCCGCCAGCGCACCCGCTGGCTCCCCGGCCTCCGGTTCGTCACGGCCGCCATCGTCTGCCTGGTGAGCGTGGCGGCCTGGGGGCTCGTGCTCGTGCTCAACTGGCGCCTGGTCTTCTGGAGGACGCTGCTGCTCCCGACGGGCCTCGAAGTCCACCTGGGCCTGGGCCTGCTCGGGTGGTTCGGGCTGCTGATCACCGGCGTCTCCTACTATCTGCTGCCGCGGTTCTCGGGCATCCGGGACCTGTCGGCCCTGCGGCCCGGCGTGGTGTTCGCCGGGTTGACGGCGGCGGTGACCGGCATCGTCCTCGGCGCATTCCTCTCGCCGCTGCTCGTGCGCGCGGGCCTGGTCGCTGCCGGCATGGCCGGTCTTGTCTACGCCGCCGACCTGCGGCGCTTCGTGCGCGCGTGGCGATCGGACGCCTGGGACATCACTCGCGCCCACTGGCGGATCATCGTCGTCGAGACATTGTTGCTCAGCGTTGGCGCAGGCCTGGGAGGGCTCGGATTGCTGCCCTCGGACACGACGCGATGGCTCATCGCTGGGGTTAGCCTCTTCCTGCTCGGATGGGTCACGCTGGCGATCACTGGCCAGGCGTACAAGGTCACGCCGTTCTTGATGTGGTACTACCGCTACCGCGTGGGACTGACGCCGTTTGAGGTGCCCCGCCTGGAGGCGCCGTACTGGCCGCGGGCCGGGGTGGCTCCGTTTGCCCTGCTGGCCTCGGCCGGACCGCTCATCGCGCTCGGCGTGCTCGTGCGCAGTCCAGTCATCAGCGCGGTGGGCGGCGCGGCATTCCTGGCCGGCGCGTGCCTGTTCTCCTTCGTGCTCGGATACTCGTGGCTGCCGCGCCTGTGGACGATTGGCAGGAGACCCCCCTCTCCCGCCGAACCCCGATGACCATGCGTCAGCCAGGCACGCGCGCCGCTACGGCCGAGGCGCGTCCCGCCGCGACGCGCGCGGCGGTGCTCGGCCTGGGCGTCTACGTTCCACCCCGCGTGCTCACCAACCACGACCTGACCAAACTCGTGGATACCTCGGACGAGTGGATCGTCGAGCGCACCGGCATTCGCCTCCGCCACGTGGCCGAGGCCGATCAAGCGGCATCCGATCTGGCCATCCCCGCAGCCCACGCCGCGCTCGCCGAAGCCAAGATGAAGGCTTCGGACGTGGACCTGGTCATCTGCGCGACGACCACACCCGACATGATCTTTCCCGCCACCGCGTGCGTGATCCAGGATCGGATCGGGGCGACCCGGGCCGGCGCCTATGACCTGCTGGCCGCCTGCTCGAGCTTCGTCTATGGGGTCATCAGCGCGGCCCAGTTGATCGAGGCCGGGGTCGTCAGGCACGTCCTGGTGGTCGGCGCTGAGGTGCTCACCAAGCTGGTGGATTGGACGGATCGGACGACCTGTGTGTTGATCGGCGATGGCGCAGGCGCAGTGGTCATGGGCCCGTCCCAGAACGGCGGAGCGCTCCTGTCGTCCGTGGTGGGGGCGGACGGATCGGCGGCAGACCTGTTGAAGCTCCCTGCCGGCGGCAGCCGGATCCCGATGAGCACTGAGGCCATCGCTCAGAACCTACACCGCGCTCGAATGGACGGCCAGGGCGTGTTCAAGCTGGCGGTGCGCGTCGTGCCCGGCGCGATCCGCGAGGCCGTGCAGAAGGCAGGCCTCACGATGGACGACGTCGCGTGGATCGTGCCGCACCAGGCGAATCAGCGCATCCTGGAGGCGATCGCGAGGTCCATGGGCCTGCCGTTCGAGCGCTTCATCTGCACCATCGACCGGTACGGGAACACGTCGTCCGCGTCGATCCCGCTCTCGATCTGGGAGGCGCGGCGCGACGGCCGCATCAAAGACGGCGACCGGTTGGTCCTGGTCGCCTTCGGCGGCGGGTTTACCTGGGCGGCGTGCGTCCTGACGTGGGGACGGTAAGCCGCAGCGCCGCGATCCCGGCAAGGAGATAAACGGTCGCCGCAGCCAGGAATGGGCCGGCCATCGCCGCATGGTAGATCGTCCCCGCCCACAGCGGGCCCAATGTTCGGCCAAGGCTGTCGAATGACGTCTGCATCCCCAGCGACGTGCCGTACCCCGTTGTCGTCAGCCGGGAGTTCAGCGCGGCGAGCGAGGGCCGGATCAATGCCATCGCGACAGACGTCAGACCCACCGCTGCGGTGATCGTCGCGGGCTGACCGGCAAGCGCCACCGCGAGGAAACCGACGGCGCCGACCAGGAATCCGATCCGGATGCCGGCCGGCTCGCCCCACCGCCGGGTCACGCGGCCGACCAGGAGCGCCTGGGTCACGACCGCGCCGAGGCCGAGGGCCGTGAACATGAGCCCCACGTGTGACGGACTCCCTCCAGCGCGATCCATGGCATAGTAACCGAGCATGGAGAACATGCTGGAGCCCCCGAACGTTCCGGCGAACGACATCAGGTAGAGCGGCATCTCCGGACTGCGCAGCGTCTCGACGACCGCCAGACCGCCCAGCCGGGCCGCGGCGGCGCGGCGGGCGTCAACGGGCGGCTCGGCCACCCTGAGAATCACCAGCGGCAGCGCCAGCACCGAGGCGGCCGCGGCCGCATAGAACGGAACGGCGGGACCGGCCAGCGCGAGCGCGCCGCCGAGCGCCGGACCGACAAGGAACCCCATGCCGAAACCCGCGGCCATGTGGCCCATGACCGCTCCCCGATCCTCGGGAGCGGAGAGGTCCGCGGCGATCGCCTGTCCCGCGGGCATCACCGAGGCCGAGAGAAGGCCGCCGAGGATGCGGGCGCCGAGCAGCATCGCGTACGACTGCGCGAACGCCATAGCCATGAACCCAATGGCGTACCCCGCGAGTCCGATAATCAGCACGGGTTTCCGTCCGACCCGGTCGGCCGCCGCGCCCCAAAACGGCGCCGCCGCGAACTGCGAGAGCGCCCAGAACGTCACCAGCAACCCCATCTGCACCGGGGACGCGCCGAACCGGCGGGCGAAAAACGGCAGAATCGGCATGACAATGCCGAAGCCGACCATGACGAGAAAAATGGTCAGCGACAGCAGCCAAACTTGCGCGGGAATGCGCGAACGGCTCGCGGCGTCGATCTCCTACGGGGCCTTGTAGCTGATCAACTCCGACCACCCGCTGATCTGCCGGTCTCCTCGGTGCCCCTTTCGCTCGTTGCGCACCACGCCCACGCCCGGCGCGTACCAGGTGTACGAAGTAATCTCAGAGTCCTCTCCTGTCGTGATCGTCTGGAGTTTCCAGGCTTTGTGGGTTCCGGCGGGAACTTTGATCGTCTCCTCGCCGATCCACTTCGACGTCATCTTCAGCTCGAAGGCGGAATCCGCGGGGCTCCACGACCAGGTCTGCCCGACCCGGGGCGGGAGTTTGATCGCGGGCCGTGGAGGGTTGAGGACCGCCAGTTCTCCCCTGATGGTCGTGATTTCGATGACGATCACTTCGGATGACGTGACGTTGAAACACGTGCGATCGATGCGCTCGCGACCGCGCTCCACGGCCTTCCGCTCGGTGGCGATGCAGCGCGTGGTGCCCACGGTCTTCGGGCCGACCACGCGTGTGGTGGCTTCGACGCCGTCCTCACTCTTGCGGACCCACACCGCGCCGGTCACCAGCGGATACAGTGATGGCGCGGGACCCGCTGACGCCGAGGAAGCCGGGGGCGCGGCCACGACCAGCACGAGCAGCAACAGACCCGAGCGGAGGATCCTTCCCATAAGAGCCTCCCTCATGAGGGTTTCTATCGTTAGAGATCGGCACCTGGGGCGTGACGTTTCTCCGTTCGACGAGCTAGCAGGCGTCCCTGCCCCCCGAGCGCCCGCGCGCCCGGTATTACCTGGCCGTGGGCGGGGCCACGATCGCCAGCACGTGATTGACCAGGTACTGCCGCGCCACGCGCTGCACGTCGGCCGGACTCACCTGAGCGATCTCTTGCGGGAAGCGGGCGTCGTAGTCGTGGCCGACACCCAGGATCTCATACCAACCGAGGTAGAACGCCTGCGACTCCAGATCCTCGCGCGCCAGCGCGTAGCGGCCGATGATGCCCCGCTTGGCCTTCTCGACTTCGTCGGCGGGCGGGGACTCGGCGCGAAGCCGCTCGACCTCTCGCAGCATCCCGGCGACCACCGTCGAGAGGTTGGGCGGATCGGTGCCGGCGCTCAGCCGGATGAACCCGGGGCCGGCGCGCAGGGCGAGGGATGAACTGACCTGGTAGGCCAGGCCGCGCTTGTCGCGGATCTCGACGAAGAGGCGTGACGACAGGCCTTCGCCAAGGATTGCGTTCAGCACGCGAAGGGCGGCGAAGTCGCGGTGCCCGGCTTGCACCCCCAGATAGCCCAGCGTGATCCAGGCCGCCGCGATCGACCGGCTCTCGCGTACCTCCAGGGAGGCGCCCGGGGTCGGCGCCAGGGCGCGCTCAACGAGGCGAAGCCACCGAATCCGCCGGGGCACCGGGTCCGCCCGCAGCCCGGCGAAGACCCGCTTGACTTTCTCGAGCGCCGCCGCCTGTGTGATGTTCCCGGCCACGACGAGCACCATATTCGGCGCCGTGAAATGCCGGTGGTAGAACTCCACGAGCTGCCCGCGGGTCAGGGCGTTGACGGATTCCGCGGTGCCGAACACCGACTGCGCGTACGGATGGTACGGGTAGAGGGCCCCGTTGAACAGGTCCAAGGCACGCGAGAGCGGTTGGTCCGCGTTCTGATTGATCCGCGACAGGCTCACCCGGCGCTGCGTCTCTACGTCCTGCGGGTCGACGCGGGCGTTGGTCAGCAGGTCGGCCAGCACCTCCATGGCCACGTCCACGTGCCGGCTCGGCGTGATGGTGTACAGGGTCGTTAAATCCGCCCCGGTCCCCCCGCCGAGCTGGCCGCCCAGCGACTCGATCGTCTGGGCGATCTCAGCACCCGTACGGCGCTCTGTCCCGCGGACGAGCATGCCTCTGAGGAAGAACGTCGTCCCGCTTGTGGCCGGCTCCTCCAAGCGCGGGCCGGCGCGCACCAGAGCCTCCGTGACCACCAGATCGCTGGAGGGGTTCTCCTTGATGATCACCACCAGGCCGTTGTCGAGGACGTGCCGGGTCATCCCGGACTGCTGCCCTGAGGACACCCTGGACGCCGGGACGGCGACCGCCAGGACCGCCAGCAGCGCGAAGACCACAACCAACCGCATGAGCGTGCGCTACCTCCCCGCGCCCTGCGCCGGACGGATCACGGAGATCGCGTAGCGCTGGGGATCGAAGATCCGGCGCGCCACGCGCTGCACGTCCTCGCGCGTGACCTGCCGGATGCGCCCGGTGTAGCCGGCGGCGAACTCCAGATCAGCGATCGTCTCGGCCAGACCCAGGTCAAAGGCCCGCCCGCGGGTGGTGTGGGTGCCGTAGACGTGCTCGCCCTCCAGGAGGTTCCTGGCGCGGGTCAGTTCGGCCTCGCTGATCCCCCCCTCGCGCACCGCGGCGAGTTCGGCGAGGATGGCCACCTCGGTGCGGTCGGCCGCCCCGGGCTCCGTGACCGCGGAGATCACAAACAGAGGGGGATCTTCCGACGAGGGGAACGAGGCGGCGACGGTCTGCGCCAAACGCGACCGCTCGACGAGCTGCTGGCGGAGCCG
>Ga0209342_10007805_pt1 | contig 10750 bp, 8 predicted proteins | sample RifCSP16_2_FD_184023 | JGI IMG/M metagenome (GOLD analysis project Ga0209342, IMG submission 184023) | Soil microbial communities from Rifle, Colorado - Rifle CSP2_sed 16_2 (SPAdes) (version 2) | ecosystem: Environmental > Terrestrial > Deep subsurface > Rock core/Sediment | place: Rifle... | reverse complement strand
CGCTCTACGGAGAGACGCGTTACCAGATGCGCTCGCGCTTCATAGACGAGGTAGAGCCGGGCCTCATAAAATTCATAAATCATCAGGAAAGCCTCCAGACCCGAAAGCCGGCATTCGCCGCGCCCTTACAGGAGGTCTATTATTCTCCCGAAGACATGCCCTCTTCCGGCGGCGAACCCCTCTCTGACGGCCAGCCCTGGAGGGTGGGCATGAAGGTATCGCACCCAATATTCGGCATCGGCATAATCAAGGAGAGGGCCGGGGCAGGCCAGGATATAAAGGTAACTGTCAACTTCAAGGATGTCGGCAACAAAAAGCTCGCGGTCAGGTACGCCGGGCTCACCCCCCTGTCTTGATGGTAAATCATTGCTTTTCTTTGCTTACTTCCTTTTTCCCGAAAAAGAAAGTAGCCCCCCCCTCGCTTGACTTATAGGAAAAAACTTATTATTATCCTTTCTGGCACCCCTATTTCCAAATCTTCACTGCTACCCTGAAAAGCGTTATAATTTTAAGTCCTGATATCTATCGGGTTGTTGAAAAATTTTGATTTTGTTCAGGCTGCTCAAAAAGCGCCATATGCAAGGCGTCGAGGAGTGAGGAACGAGTCGTACTCCTCATGTACGTCGCTTCTGACTCGCTTTGATGCCAACGCAGCAGATGGACTTTTTCAGCAGCCTGGTCTGGAAGAGGGATAATGAAGATAAAAAAGGCGGTCTTCCCTGCCGCAGGCTTCGGGACAAGGTTCCTCCCTGCGACCAAGGCTATTCCAAAGGAAATGCTCCCCCTTGTGGATAAGCCCCTTATCCAGTACGGAGTCGAAGAGGCAAAGTCATCCGGCCTCTCCGAGATAATAATAGTAACCGGAATGGGCAAGACCGCGATCGAGGACCACTTCGATACCTCCTTCGAGCTCGAGAAGCTGCTGCAGGAGCGCGGCAAGACAGAGCTCTTGAGGATGATAGAGAACGTCTCCGGCATGGTCCACTTCGCCTATACGAGGCAGAAGAAGCCGTTGGGTCTGGGCCACGCCATAGGCATAACCAGAAACCTCATAAATAACGAGCCCTTTGCCGTTTTCCTCGGAGACGATATAATAGACTCCGAGGTACCGGTGATGCGCCAGATGATGGAAGTGCACAAGCGCTTCGGCACAACGGTCCTTGCGGTACAGAAGGTGCCAAAGAGCCAGGCCCATCTGTACGGGGTGATAAAAGGTCAGAAGATCGGGGATGGCATATACAGGGTGCTTGATCTCGTCGAGAAGCCCCAGTCCAACCCGCCTTCCAACCTCGCGATAATCGGAAGATATATCCTCTCTCCGGGCATATTCAACGCCCTCGAAGAGACAAAGCCCGGCAAGGGCGGGGAGATACAGCTTACAGACGCCCTCAGGATACTTCTGCGCACCCAGGAGATATACGCCCTCGAATTCGAAGGCACGAGGTACGACGCCGGAGACAAGCTCGGGTTCCTCAAGGCAAACGTATCCCTGGCGTTAAAGCGCCCTGAGCTCAGGGCAGAGTTCAGAAAATTCCTCAAGGACCTCAAAATCTGATATCCTTGTAAGGTTTTAAAGGCCCTTGCGCCTGGTGAGACTATGGCGAAGATATCCAGAAAACCTCCAAAGCCGACAGTCAGGATCGAACCGCTGAACGAGTTCATGTTCGAATGCGGGGTGGACGCCTCTGGCCTGCTCGCGCCTGAGCCGATAACGCACATCCCGACCCTCGATATGTTCGCCACCCCCTCAGAGCTTGTCATAGAGATGGAACTGCCGGGCGTGAGGCGCGAAGACATCGATATAACCCTCTCCAAGGACGCCCTCACTGTAAGGGCCGTCAAGTTTGAATGCTTTGAGGAGGACAAGATAAACTACGTGTGCATGGAAAGGTCTTTCGGCAGGCTCTTCAGGGCCATAGACCTGCCCTGCCCGGTCGATACGGCCAGGGTAAAGGCCAGCCACGCAAACGGCATACTTACGATCACGCTGCCCAGGGTCGAGGACAAACGAAACTCGACCAAGAAGGTTCAAATAGAATCTGTTTAGGCTGCAAAAACAATCACAGGAGAACGACCCTAAATGTCAGAAGAGAAAAAAGAAGAGGGAGAACTCGAGATACCTGATGTCCTGCCGCTTCTGCCCGTAAGGGACGTTGTCATATTCCCGTTCATGATAGTGCCTCTTTTCGTCGGCAGGGAGCGCTCGATAAACGCCGTTGACGCGGCGCTTACAAAGGACAGGCTCGTCTTCACGGCCACGCAGAAGGACATAATCAAGGAAGACCCCGAGCCCGAGGACCTCTACAAATCAGGCACCGTCTGCATGATAATGAGGATGTTGAAGCTCCCGGACGGCAGGGTAAAGATACTGGTGCAGGGCCTGAGCAGGGCCAACATAGCCAGCTTTGCCCAGACCAAGCCCCATTATATGGCCGCGATAGACAAGGTGAAGGAGCCGCCTGCGGTCGGCCCTTCTCTCGAGATAGAGGCCCTCATGAGGACGGTGCGGGAGCAGCTCGAGAAGCTCGCCTCCTTCGGCAAGGTCGTATTCCAGGAAGTCATGATGGTCCTGGACAATATCATCGACCCGGGCAGGATGGCCGACCTTGTTGCGGCCAACCTCGGCCTCAAGATAGAAGAGGCGCAGTCCGTGCTTGAGACGCTCGACCCTGTAAAGAGGCTCGAGAAGGTAAACGAGTACCTGGTAAAAGAGCTCCAGGTCGCCCAGATGCAGGTGAAAATCCAGTCCCAGGCCAAAGAGGAGATGGACAAGAGCCAGCGGGAGTACTATCTGCGAGAGCAGATGAGGGCGATAAAGAACGAGCTTGGCGACATAGAAGAGCCGACTGAAGAGCTCGACGAGTTCAGGGACAAGCTCAAGAAGGCAAAGATGCCCCCTGACGTCGAAAAGGAGGCCAACAAGCAGCTCGACCGTCTCGAGATGATGCACCCGGACGCGGCAGAGGCGGCGCTCATCCGCACCTATCTTGAATGGCTCGTGGACCTGCCGTGGGCAAAGCAGACAAAGGACACGCTCGACATAGAAAAGGCCAGGAAGGTGCTCGACACCGACCACTATAACCTTGAGAAGGTCAAGGAAAGGATACTGGAGTACCTTGCCGTAAGGAAACTCCAGCCTAAGACAAAGGGGCCGATACTCTGCTTTGTCGGCCCTCCGGGAGTGGGCAAGACATCCCTTGGCCGCTCCATTGCAAAGGCAATGGGCAGGAACTTCGTCAGGATCTCGCTGGGCGGAATAAAGGACGAGGCAGAGATAAGGGGCCACAGGCGAACCTATGTCGGCGCGCTGCCCGGCCGCATCATACAGGGGATAAAGCAGGCCGGCACCAACAACCCCGTATTCATGATGGACGAGATAGACAAGATAGGCATGGACTTCAGGGGAGACCCGTCGTCCGCGCTGCTCGAGGTCCTGGACCCTGAGCAGAACTACGCCTTCAGCGACCATTATCTGAACCTGCCCTTCGACCTCTCGAAGGTCATGTTCATAACTACGGCCAACATGACCGACCCGATACCCGAGCCGCTACTCGACAGGATGGAGCTTCTGAACCTGCCCGGCTATACCGAGGAGGAGAAGCTCGAAATAGCGCGCAAGTTCATCGTCCCGCGGCAGGTAAAGGAGCATGGCCTCACAAAGAAGCACCTGACCTTTCAGGACGACTCGATAAAGAAGATAATCTCTCAGTATACGAGGGAAGCGGGGCTTAGAAACCTCGAGCGCGAGATAGCGTCCATCTGCAGGAAGGTCGCCAAGAGGGTCGCGTCTGGAAAATCCACTCAGACCGCCGTTTCTCCAAAGACGGTGCAGGAGCTCCTTGGCATACCCAAGTACATACCGGAGACCGAGCAGGAGCTCGACGAGATAGGCGTGGCAACGGGCCTTGCCTGGACCCCTGTGGGCGGCGAGATACTCTACATCGAGGCCACCATAATGAACGGCAAGGGGCAGCTTACCCTTACCGGGCATCTTGGCGACGTCATGAAGGAGAGCGCGCACGCGGCCCTCTCCTACGCCAGGTCAAGGGCCGACCTCTTTGATCTCAAGCCGGATTTTTATAAAGACCTCGACATACACATACACGTGCCTTCAGGCGCCATCCCCAAGGACGGCCCCTCGGCTGGCATAACTATGGCCACGGCGCTGATATCGGCGCTGACGCAGACGCCGATCGACAAGGACATCGCGATGACCGGCGAAATAACTCTCCGGGGAAGGGTCCTGCCCATTGGCGGCGTAAAGGAGAAGTGCCTTGCCGCGCTCAGGGCAAAGATAACCAACATCATCCTGCCTGAGAGGAACAAGAAGGACATAGAGGACATACCCAAGGACATAAGGAAGAAGATAAACTTCATCTTCGTCAAGCACATGGACGACGTCTTGAAGGTCATATTCAAGAAGCACAGGCTGCCCAAGGGTAGGAAGCCCACGCCCAGGAGCCTCAAGAAGCACTCTGCCGGCCGCAAGCACATAAGGCCCTAAGGCCTTTTATGCGGCTCAAGCGTATCGGAGAGGACGCGCTCATAGCGGGCCTTGCCGTGAAATTCGGCGCAAGGCACCCCCGCCTCATAAAGGGCATCGGCGACGACACAAGCGTCGTAAGGCAGGAGGGCGGGAAGGCCCTCCTTGCCACTACCGACATCCTCATCGAGAACACCCATTTCAAGCGGAGCTACACTCCTCCATACCTGCTCGGCAGGAAATCCCTTTCAATCTCGTTATCCGACATAGCGGCAATGGGCGGGGCGCCCCTTTTCTTCCTTGTCTCTATCGCCCTGCCCCGTGAAATAGACAAGAAGTTCGTAGATGAGATATACCGCGGGCTTGCCGAATCAGCCGGAGAAAGCGGCTGCGTCCTTGCCGGAGGCAACACGGCGAGGACTGAAAAGGATATATTGATAGAGACGACCGTCTTCGGAGAGGCCACGGAAGACGAGGTGCTCTACAGGAGCGGCGCGCGCTCCGGAGAGATCGTTTTTGTCACCGGCTCTCTGGGCTCATCTGCCCTGGGGCTGAAGGTCTTGAAAAACCACGGGCCCGACGCCCTTAAAAGGAAACCCTACCGGGATTCCATATCAAGGCACCTGGACCCTGTGCCGAGGCTCAAGGCAGGAAGGGCGCTGGCGACCTCCGGGCTCGCCACAGCCATGATGGACATAAGCGACGGGGTCGGCCTCGACCTCAGGAGGCTGTGCGAGGCGAGCGGCAGGGCGGCGGTCATCCACCTGAGCGCGCTCCCGATCTCAGTTGAGCTCAGTGAATACGGAGAGCGTACAGGCAAATCTCCCCGGATGGATTTCGCCCTGACCGGAGGGGAGGATTACGAGCTCCTCTTCACCTCGCCTGAAGAGAACATGAAGAAGCTCTCGGCGCTCTCGAAGAAACTCGCGCTTCCTTTCACTCCGATCGGCAGGATAATCCCGGGGAAAAAGGCGAAAAGGACCATAACGGTAATAGACGAGGACGGCAGGCCTTTGAAGCTCAAAAGGCTCGGGTTCGAGCACTTCTGAACAGATTTTATTCTCTCTTAGGGCCTAAACCTCGCAGAAAAGCTGCATATTTCCATTATCCTCTCCCCTGGGGGAGAGGACTAAGGTCAGGGGGGTCTTTCTACAAAAAACCCCCCCTCATCCCAACCTTCTCCCCCGAGGGGAGAAGGAGAAACACATAGGCTCAACCGATATTGACACCATGAAAAATGCTGCGGGGAGGTTCATTTGGGGCTTACGAAGAATTCCCTGAAGACCTCCACGCATCCGCCCGGCACGTTGTAAAGGTATATGTCTGTTCCCTTGGAGCTTGATATCCAGGAATATATATTCTCCTTTTTCTTTATCTTGACGCTCCCTTTTTTGAAGCTCTTGCCGTACCTCTCCTCGAGCTTTCCGCAATCCGCGGTCCAGTACGCCGTTATCGAGCGGGAGGTCTGGCACGAGCCGTCGGCCATGGGCGCCAGGGTAAGCGCGTAGTGCTTCGTGCCCTGCAAAAAATCCACGACCGCCATCTCGCCCTTGCCGGTCCAGACCGCGTTCCAGAAGCTCATCCCCTGCTTGAGGTCGAAATTGACCGCTTTGAGGCAGGCAGGGTTCAGGCTATCGACGATCTTTTTATCCAGGCCCTTGGCCTCCAGCTCCTTTTTCAGGTCCCCTGCCCACGCGGAAGAAGCGCTGAAGATTATGAAAAACAGCAGAATGGTCGTCCTCATTTTTCCTCCTGTCACATTTTGAATCCCAATCTGAGTTCCAGAATATTGTCGGGCGCGTCATTGGTAAGGCCGAAGTTGGTGGAGAGGTCTATTGTCACCTTGTCGCTCCAGGCCCAGACCCCGCCAAGCCGTATGGAGGCCGCGTTGATGAGAGAGCCGGCTATCTCCTCCCCGTTCTTCTTGGTCTTCAAGGTAAGGCTCTGCTGATACTGCATATTGACGGCCAGCTTGTAGCTCAGGGCGTAGGCCGCGCCGAAGCCCAGCTCCCATGTGTCGCCGGGGCTAATCTCGAGCGTTTGCGGCACGTAGACTATCTCTTTTGTGGTCTCGTCCTGCGTGGCGACGAAAAGGCTGTTCTCGCGGGGCAGGCTGTGAGTGTACCCGAGGTTCAGGAATACGACGGCCGGGTCCGCGCTCTTTATGAAAGAGAGCGTCCCCTTGAACGAGTAAAAGCCAGTGCCCATGGGCATCTCGCCCTTGGCCGGGTCTATCTCGAATACGCTGTCTCCTGTCCTCGACTTGAAGGTCAGTCCGGCGAGCACGTTCGGCATGGACGCGCCCTCGTTCATGAGATGGAACAGGGCGGTTGCGTAGATGTCGCCCTTTCCGTCGTCGAAGTTCTCCTCCTCTTCCTTGCCCACCGCGACATCGGGCCTGAAGAAGCTCTCCCTCTGATACCTGTAGGGAATGGTCACCTCAAGCTGTATGCGGTCGGTGAGCCCGACCTTTCCCGTGGGGGAGATTATGAAGATGTCCCGCTGTATCTTCTCGACGGTTATCTCGCCTATCACGAGAACGGGAAGGAGGGCGAAGCCGTCCACGAATATCTGGTTCTCGGAGAAATGCGCGTATGACAGGCCGAGGTCCAGCGCGAACTGTCCTTTGCCGAGAAGGAGCCCCCCTCTCCTGACATCCGATGGCGTTATGCTTGGCGGCTCCCCCTTGAGGGCCTCCCTCGCCTGGTCCGGGTCCAGCGATCCGGAGACTTCAGCCTTTGACTGTGCCGCGAAAACGAAAACCGCAAAAAGGATTATGGCAATGCACGAAGTAAGCGTCTTACCCATCCATCCTCCAGATGTCCAGCAAGATGTGGTGAAAAGTATATACCTGTTTTTGGAGGATGCAACTCCGGGTCAAAATCTTCTTAAACTGTTCAGATCATGCTGAAAGTAGTGGACCGGAGGCTGTACGAATCTCCAGAGCTCTTCCATATACGGCGCCTCGGCGCGCTTGAGGCCGAGTTCCTGCATGCTTTCCCTGCTCACGAGCAAAAAGACGTTCTCGTACCAGTATTCAGCGAACTGGTATACAGGCATGGTCATGTTTCCTTTTGCCGGGTCGGCAAGATAGACCCTGTCGCCCCTTATTCCCCTGAAGACCACGAAATGCTTGTAGTTGTTTATCACTATCGGCAGGAGCACCGCGGAGTCGACCTTGGCAAGCTCCTCGATCCCGTCTGCCCTGTACCCTTCGGCGCCGTAGCCCCTCTCAGCTGCGAACCTCTTGAGGTCCAGTATGGAAAACCCTTTTCTCGCCACAATCTGGGTGATATCTCCCCTCCTCAGGATGCTGTCTATGATCTCGTCCTCCCTCACGCTGTCCCCAAGGATATTGAGAAGTGTGGCCATTGCCGCGGAGCCGCAGCTGTAATCGAACTGTTGCATCACCACGCCTTCGGCACGGAGCTCCCTGACGCTCTTTATCTCCTTACTGAAGGTTAAGCCGCCGGCATTGATCCTGTATTCCCCGGCTATCGCCTCCGGGGCCCACAGAAGGGCCGCCAGGAATATCAGGGCTGCGGTATTTTTCATGGTGCGCCTCCGGGTGACAGATAACTGGTAAGTATGCCAGAGTTTTTGACCAATGCCGGGGTCTTCTATTCTGCCTGTTAAAAAAAAGAGGGGGCAGGCCGCCCCCTCTTCCGTTGCTCATCCGCCTGCCTTTAGTTCCTGTTGATCGCGTATGCGAAGGTGCCGCCGTCCGCTCTGTTCGAGAAATTGATCGCGGTGTTCGTGTTCGTCTGGGTAATGCAGGTGTCGTTTATTGAGCCGACCCTGATGACGTTGAGGCCCGCGTTCACAGCGGAGCCCGCGGAGTTGATGAGCACGACCGCGCTGGCGTACTGCTGGGCGTTGTCGTTCAACTGGACCGAGTTCATGTTGTTGTCCTGGGTCCCGTTGCTCAGGTCGGTGGCGAACCAGTTCTGCACTACCTGGGTCTGCTTGAACTCGTTCGCGGCGGTCGCCTCGCCGTCAGAGGCGAATGCGTCGTTGTAATGGTTCTTGGCCGTCTGGGTGTTTGTCTGGTTTATAACCGAGTTCGTCACGTCGCCGCCGGCGCTATCCCAATTGAGGAGGTTCTGGCCTACGTTCACGGCGGAGTTTGCGGAGTTAATGACCTTGTCCGCTGTCACGTTCTGCTGGGCGTAGTCATTGAGCTGGACCGAATTGTTGTTGTTGTCCTGGTCGTAGATTACAGCGTACTGATTATGTATGTGCTGCCCCACGGGGTTAGGCGAGGTCTCGCTGTTGGTGGCAAAGGCGTCTGAGCCTCCGTCGGCGTAGTTGTTGAAGTTCTCGGCGGTCTGATTGTTCGTCTGCTCTATCGTATCGTCGCTGTTGAGGATGTTCCCGGCATTGAGGAGGTTGAGAGCGGCATTCACGGCTGACGACGCGGAGTTCTCGATGAGGACCGCCGAGGCGTTCTGCTGCGCGTAGTCATTGAGCTGGACAGAATTGTTGTTGTTATCCTGGTCGTATATCACGGTCGTCACTGCCACGGTCACCGGAAGCGCGCCGTTCTCTATGTCCTGGGTCTGCTTGTTCAGGTTCTGGGCATAGGCGTCCCCGTCAGAGGCAAACGCGTCGTTCACGTGGTTTTCAGCCACGGCGGTGTTGGTCTGGTGGATGTCAGTGCCGGTCACGTCGCCAACTGTCGCGAGGTTTGCCCCGATGTTGACCGCCGACTTGGCGGTGTTGACGAGTGAATCCACGACCGCGTCCTGCTGGGCGTTGTCATTGAGCTGCACCGAGTTGTTGTTATTGTCCTGGTAGTTTACGGTGGCGAAGAAGAAGGAATTGACCACCCGCTGGGTTATCTGCCCCTCCTCGAAGTTCTGGGCGTACGCGTCAACCTCTCCGTCCGCGATGTTGTTCATGTTGTACGCGTTCTGGGTGTTGGTCTGGGTGACGGAGCCGCCGGTTATGGCTTCGGAATCCGAGCTATAGACGTTCAGGCCGAAGTTGACGGCGCTAAAGGCCGAATTGATGACGCTTACGCCCTCGGAGTTCTGCTGGGCGTTGTCGTTCAGCTGGACCGAGTTGTTGTTGTTTTCCTGGTCGTCGATGATCGAGAACAGGTCATTATTTACGTACTGAGTCTGCTTGTTGAGGTTCTGGGCAAAGGCGTCATTGTCTAAAGCGAATGCGTCGTTCACGTGGTTCCGGGCTTCGTTGTCGTTCGTCTGGGTTATTCCCGATGAAGTCGTCTCGGAGCCGTAGAGGAGGTTTGCCGATGCGTTCACTGCGCTCACGGCCGAGTTTACCAGCCCTTCGACTGTGCTGCTCTCCTGTGCGAAATCGTTAAGCTGGACGGAATCGAGGTTGTTGTTCTGGTCGTTTACCGGAAAGAAGCTCTGGTTCAGAATGGTCTGGATGCCCTGGGCGCTTACCCTGTCCATCTCGGTGTCCGAGAGGGGTGCAGTGCCTGCGAACGCCGCGCCGCTTCCGGTAATCGTAATCCCTATCGCGAGTGCCAACGCCTTTCTTAATGTCATTTTGAGTCCTCCTTGATGATGAAGTGCGAGGGGGCTCGTTGCCCCCTCGCTTCCCGTGCTCGTCAGGTTGCCTTTAGTTCCGGTTGATCGCGTATGCGAACGTGCCGCCGTTCGCCCTGTTCGAGAAGTTCACCGCGGTGTTGGTGTTCGTCTGTGTTATGCAGCTGGTGCCGATGCTGCCTACTCTGATGACGTTGAGACCCGCGTTCACAGCGGAGCCAGCCGAGTTGATGAGCACGACCGCGCTGGCGTACTGCTGGGCGTTATCGTTCAACTGGACCGAGTTCATGTTGTTGTCCTGGGTGCCCTGGCTCAAGTCCGTGGTAAAGAAGTTGTTGACGATCTGCGTCTGCTTGAACTTGTTCTTTGCTGTCGCTTCGCCGTCAAATGCGAAGGCGTCGTTGTAGTGGTTCTTGGCCGTCTGCGTGTTTTCCTGATGTACTACGGAGTTCGTTATGTCGCCGCCCGTGGTATCCCAGTTAAGGAGGTTCTGGCCCACGTTCACGGCGGAGTTGGCCGAGTTTACCACCTTGTCCGCGGTCACGTTCTGCTGTGCGTAGTCGTTGAGCTGGACGGAATTGTTGTTGTTGTCCTGGTCGCCGATAACAGCTAAATCATTGGAGATAAACTGCCCCGGGAAAGTGGCGGTCTCCCAGTTCCTTGCGTGTGCGTCAGTGCCTCCGTCGGCATAGTTATTGTAGTTCTCCGCAGTCTGGTCATTGGTCTGGGAGATGGTGTTCTGGCTGTT
>Ga0209342_10007802_pt1 | contig 10750 bp, 7 predicted proteins | sample RifCSP16_2_FD_184023 | JGI IMG/M metagenome (GOLD analysis project Ga0209342, IMG submission 184023) | Soil microbial communities from Rifle, Colorado - Rifle CSP2_sed 16_2 (SPAdes) (version 2) | ecosystem: Environmental > Terrestrial > Deep subsurface > Rock core/Sediment | place: Rifle... | reverse complement strand
CAAGGGCGATCCGGTGCAGGTCGATAATTTCATAGAATTGCTGAAGCCGTACGGCATCAAAGAGCTGATGCGGACGGGACGGGTCTCGCTGTTGAAAGAGTAGACCCCCCTGTCCCCCTGAGGGGGCACGTAGGAAGGACTATTCAGATAAAAAAATATTGAGATTGTCTTTCAAAAATAAGAGGGATTTAACTTGAAAGATATTGTGCTCTTTGCCTTTATGGCACGAGTATTCAATGTCCTTTTTGGCAGTGAAATTGTAATCAACAAATTTAAATTTGTAGACTCGTGCCCCCTCAGGGGGACAGGGGGGTCTATATAAGGAGAAATCAATGGCAAAAATGTATTACGACAATGACGCCGACCTCGGCGTATTGAAAAATAAAACGATAGCCATCGTCGGCTACGGGAGCCAGGGCCATGCCCAGGCGCAGAATTTGAGGGACAGCGGGTTGAATGTCATGGTTTCCGAGCTGCCGGGCACCGATAACTATCGGCTTGCCGAATCGCACAATTTCAAGCCGATGCCGGCCCGGGAGGCGGCGGAGAAGGCGGACCTGGTACAGATACTTGCCCAGGACCATGTGCAGGCCAGGCTCTACAAACAGGACGTGGAGCCCTTCATGAAAAAGGGAAAGACCCTGGTCTTCTCGCACGGCTTCAACATACATTTCGGGCAAATCCTACCTCCAAAAACCATCGATGTGATCATGATCGCGCCGAAGGGGCCCGGCCATCTCGTGCGGAGTGAGTATGAAAAGGGAGGCGGCGTGCCGTGCCTAATAGCCATCCACAACGACGCCTCCGGATCTGCGAAACAGACTGCCCTTGCCTACGCCAAGGGGCTTGGCGCGACGCGGGCGGGCGTCCTCGAAACGACCTTCAGGGAGGAGACCGAAACGGACCTTTTCGGCGAACAGACGGTGCTGTGCGGGGGCGCGTCGGAGCTCGTCAAAGCCGGGTTCGACACCCTGGTCGAGGCCGGGTACCAGCCGGAGATAGCGTACTTCGAGTGCCTCCATGAGCTCAAGCTCATCGTGGACCTTTTTTATCAAGGCGGGATCAACTACATGCGCTATTCGGTATCGGACACGGCAGAGTACGGCGACTACATGAGCGGTAAGAGGATAATCACCAAAGAAACCCGCAAGGAGATGAAGAATATCCTGAAAGAGATCCAGAATGGATCGTTCGCGAAGAAGTGGATACGGGAGAACGAGAAGGGAAGGCCTGAATTCAATAAGATAAAAGAAGAACAGAAAAACCATCTCATCGAAAAGGTGGGATCCGAACTCCGCAAGATGATGAAATGGATTGATGCCAAATGATTTAATATAGTATGACGTCCCCTGCAAGAAGGGGCTGTCTACAAAGACTGATTTTTTGCCACGGAGGCACTGCCGGTCCTCTGTGGCAGACTTTTGGAACAGCCTCTTTCATTTTACCAGCCTTACCTCACGATAATCCATTTGCCGTCGACGATACTCACAAACACGGGAAATGAATACGATCCTGAATCCTTCGTGGTTTTCGTCCGCACCGGCGCTTCACCGGCCCGGTCGGTAACCTGTATGATCCTTCCGTCCGCCACTGGCTTCATAACCAGTTTTTCCGTGTCCAGGGGCGCCATGATGAAGTCCTTATCAGCCATCATGTCGCTGAAGGCTGCCTTCATTTTTATTTTCACCTCATCCACAGGCTGATACCGGATCCGCGCCGCATCCGAAGACGCGAACTCGAGATATGAGTAGAGGGCATCGACGTCTTTCTTCATTAATGCCGTATGGTAGTCCCTGACCAGCTTTTTTATAGTCTTGCGGGCAGCAGCGTCCAGCTTGACCGGTTTGATTTTGTCCCACAGTACCGAGGGGGGTATATAGGAAGGGGTGAGGCTCCATTTTTTTATTACGGGCGTTTTGATGAATTCCAACTCATTATCGTCGGCTTTTTCTGGAACGCGGAACTCCATTATTTTTTTTCCTTCGTCCGACATCTGCCCTTCTTTCGCCGTGGAAATGCTGAGTTCAACGAACGGCTTTGTGACGAGGTCCTTTTGTTTAGGGATGGGCCGGATTGTAGCCGTCACGGTATTCGCGCCGGGGGAGATCCACATGCTCACATCCGATAGGCCGGTAACCGTATACTGTGTCTTTTTTTCAGACCTGGTCATGGTGATGCCGTTCAGTTCGATTTCGGCGTCGCAGTGGGATATGGAATAATTTATGATATAAAATAGTTTTTCATTATTGCCCTGAGCCCCGGCGGTAACGGCCGACGCTGCCAGGATCACGAGCGAAGCTGTAAAACGAAGCATTCTTTTCATTGGGTTTTCTCCTTACTGTTTCGATTGATGGATGAACTGGCATTCTATACCTCACGCTCGGGGAAAATCAATCTTCTTTTTTAGCGCAACCAATTGTTTCATCCCCCCCCGATCTCCTATCCTTGCACCTTTAAGTTGGTGGCGAATGATTCGTGCCCCCTTAGGGGGATAGGGGGTCTTCAAAAAATGTGAGTATAATTAAGATGGTTGCAATTTCTTTGCATAGTAACAATATGTTTCAATGCTTTACTAAGTAAAAAGGGGCATCGCCATGGAAACGGAAAAGAATCTCCGCATCACCGGTATGTCATGCGCCGCGTGCGCGGCGCGGATCGAAAAATCACTGAAAAAGATGGAAGGCGTGAGCGAGGCGAACGTGAACCTCGCCCTTGAAACCGCGCGGGTGAAATACGACGACTCTGCGTTGGGCCAGGACGATATACTCAATGCTGTAAAAAAGACGGGCTACGGCGCCGAGATCAAGCGGCAGGAGGACGATTCCCGCGTGGATCTCGTCATCACCGGCATGTCCTGCGCGTCATGCGCGGCCCGCATCGAGAAGGCGGTGAAAAAAAGGGACGGCGTGATCGAAGCGAACGTGAACCTCGGCACCGAGAAGGGATACGTGCGGTACGATCCGCTGAAGATCAAATCATACGAAATCATTGAAGAGATAGAAAAGGCGGGATATGGCGCCGAAAAAATCGATGAGGACCGGCCGGACCGCGCATCTGAGCTGAGGCGGAAAGAGATCCGGAAGCTCGGTATAATGGTTTCAGCATCGGCGATATTGAGCGCGCCGCTCATTCTGTCTATGGTGCTGATGATGTTTAATGTCCATGGCGGGATCATCCATCATCCCTTACTGCAACTGGCCCTGGCCACGCCCGTGCAGTTTGTCATCGGCTGGCGTTTTTACCGGAACGCCTGGCTGGGCGTGCGGGGTGGGAGCCCCGGCATGGACCTGCTTGTCGCATTAGGCACCAGCGCCGCCTACTTTTACAGCCTGTATAACGGATTTATAATGCCGGCAGTGTCCGGCTCCACCGGCGATCTGTACTTCGAGGCATCGGCCGTTGTCATCACCCTGGTGCTCCTGGGCAAATACCTGGAGGCGCGCGCGAAGGGAATGACCTCGGAGGCCATCAAAAAGCTCATGGGCCTTCAGCCCGGCACAGCCACGATCGTCCGGGACGGGAAGGAGATGGCCGTTCCGGTCGCCGATGTCGCCCCTGGGGACACGGTGGTGGTCAGGCCTGGAGAAAAAATGCCGGTGGACGGGCGCGTCATTTCCGGCGCCTCATCGGTTGACGAGAGCATGATTACCGGCGAAAGCCTGCCGGTCGATAAGATGCCCGGTGACACGGTTACCGGCGCCACCATCAACCGATTCGGCACCATTACCTTCCGGGCCGAACGGGTCGGCCGTGACACCGTGCTGGCGCAGATCATACGCACCGTCGAAGAGGCGCAGGCGGGCAAGCCGCCCATACAGCGCTTCGCCGACCGGATCTCGGCTTTGTTCGTGCCCGCAGTGCTGGGCGTGGCGGTCATCACGTTCGCCGCGTGGCTCTTCGCGTCCGGCAATCTCTCAATGGCCATCGTGAGCGCCGTGGCAGTGCTGGTGATCGCCTGCCCCTGCGCGATGGGGCTGGCCACGCCGACGGCCGTCATGGTCGGCACCGGCCGCGGGGCGGAGATGGGCATCCTTTTTAAGAGCGGCCAGGCTCTGGAAGCGGCGTATCGGGCCGGCGTCTTGGTGCTGGACAAAACCGGGACCATTACCACCGGCGAGCTCTCGGTATCGGATATCATATCAATGGGAGATGTCAGGGAGGAAGAGCTTATGCTTTATGCCGGCATAGCTGAAAAGAAATCTGAGCACCCGGCGGGAAGGGCCGTGTTCGTACGCGCGTCGTCAGGCAGGGACATACCCGACCCGGAAAGCTTCACGGCGGAGCCGGGCAAGGGCGTTCGTGCTTTATATAAAGGAAGCGAGATCATCGCCGGTACGCGGCTGTTCATCGAAGAAAGCGGCATCGACGCGTCATCCTGTGCGCGTGCGCTTGACGCCCTGGAAAGCCAGGGCAAGACCGCGGTGATCGTAGCCGCGGGCGGGCGGGCCGCGGGGGTCATCGCGGTGTCAGATTCCATCAAGGAATCGTCGCGGCGCGCCGTTGCGGATCTTGCCGGCATGGGGCTTCGGGTTTACATGGTGACCGGCGACAACCGGCGCACGGCCGAGTTCATAGCGGGCCAGGCCGGCATAGAAGCCGGCAGGGTCATGGCCGGCGTTCTGCCGGGCCGCAAGGCGGAAGTGATACGGGAGCTGCAGCGCGGCGGCGACACGGTGGCAATGGTGGGCGACGGCATCAACGACGCGCCTGCCCTGGCCGCGGCCGATATAGGCATCGCTGTCGGCACCGGCACCGACATCGCCATGGAATCGGCGGATATCACGCTCATGAGCGGCGATCTCTCCGGAATCGCAACGGCCATATGCCTGTCCCGCCGCACCATCCGCACGATCAAGCAGAATTTTTTCTGGGCGTTTGTCTACAACTGCATCGGCATTCCCTTTGCGGCGTCGGGAATGCTCTCGCCCGTCATCGCCGGCGCGGCAATGGCCATGAGCTCGGTTTCCGTTGTGACGAATTCTCTCCTGCTCCGAAGGTTCAGCTGATCATTTCGTTCACAATCCTGTCGAGTTCAGCGGTAAGATCGTTGATCGCCTGGGTGGATCGGGAGAGGTTTAAGGCTATGTGGACTATCTCCTGCGATTTCTGAGCTATGTCGAAGGCGGTACTGGTGGATTCGTCCGTCGCGATTTTCTGCTCCGCCGTTGAGTTTTCTATCACCTTGCCGGAATCATGAATTTTGACGTTGAGGCTCTTGATGGTCTTGATGGTTACGCCGATGTCGTTGATAAGGTTTCCCACCTCGGTGACCTCGATTTTTATTGCCAGTATCGATTCGTTCAGCTTATTCATCGTGCCCACCGACTGAACGATGTGCTCGCCGCTCTCATCGATGAGCTTCAGGTTTTCCTTGATGATGTTCTCTATCTCTTTCGAGTTCTGCGACGTCGCCTCGGCGAGCTTCGATATTTCGTCAGCGACGACGGCGAAGCCCCTCCCGTATTCGCCGGCGCGTGCGGCCTCGATGGCCGCGTTGAGCGAGAGGAGGTTGACCTTGTCTGCGATATCGTTGATGACCTGGACGAAGTTGGCCATTTCGCTGGACTTGGTCTTTACGGTATTGAACTTGTTTTCCGTGAGCTTGATCTGTTCCGTCGTGGCGCGGGAGTATTCGGTAACCTCGTTCAGCGACCGGGTCATCTCGGTTGAGCTATCCTGAACCTTGTCATTGACGGTTTTGAGGTCGTTGACGGACTCGACCGTGATGGCCAGCTCTTCGTACAGCGACCGGGCGATTTCGCTGATGGTGTTGGAGTTCGACGCCAATTCCTCCAGGGATGTGGTTATTTCCTCCAGGGATGCGGCCTGGTGCTGGGAAATATCGTTCATGGTCTTGGTTATCACATCGTGTTCGGCGGTTTCTTTTTTCATGGTTACCATGGAGTTGAGGACCGCCATGGCCATGCCGCGGAGGTTGACGAGGCTGTTGCTCGCCTCATTGTGCTGGTAAACGGCGAACCTGAGGAGCCGCAGCGTCGCCCGCGATCCGAAAAAAGCGCCCACGCCGACCATCGCGTACAGGATGAAGCGCACCGCCGTGTCCGAATAGGGCGGAGGAAGGCGCAATTCAGGATTGATGATGAATACAATGGCCTGGGAAAGGAGGACGAGGATCATGGTATAAATAGTGACCGGTGGATTAAAATAAAAAATACTGAGGGCCAGGGGGATATACCGGGTCGCGAACAGTTGCTTGGCGCCGTGAAACGTGTATTCAAACACGGATATGCAAAGGATAATCCCGGTTATCAGGATATACCCGGAGGCGATCCTGCCTTTAAACCTGTTCGATAAAATGTATGTAATTGTAAGCGAGACTGTTACGATGAGTACTTCGATAATAATGTGTTCGTATTCAAGGTATTTGGAACCGATACCTGCCGCCTTGATTGCCGTGACCGCAATATTTGCGAATACTGCTATGATGAGAAACGCTATAAGGAGCCGTTTATTATTTTCGATAATAACGTCGGAAAATAGTTTTGATTTACTTGAACTGTCGGCTTCTTTTGCCTGTTGATCCTTATCTGATGTCATTATACAACCTTCATCTTCAGTTTAAGTTTCAGTCCAACCTAGGATTGATAATGTAATATGTATATCTTTATTTATTTGTCATTAAGAATTTACATTTGATATCAGGAAATTTACAATAACATTGTGCAGAGGCTGCCATTAATTATGAGAAAAAAGGAGTATAGCATCGATATTAATAAATTGTTGACAGAGGGTCGTTGCACGGCGTTAGTATCACCCAAAATCAGAAAAAACAAATGGAATTGCTTATGGCTGAAAAGTTACTTCCCTTCACCAGGGAAAAAATTGAACACATCGTCAGAAAATATCCAACTCCCTTTCACATATACGATGAAAAAGGGTTGCGGAACAACGCGAAGCGGCTGGTAAAGGCGTTTTCATGGGCTCCCGGCTTCAGGGAGTTCTTTGCCGTCAAGGCGTGCCCAAACCCTTCCATAATGAAGATTCTCAAAGAGGAAGGCTTCGGGTCAGACTGCAGCTCCATGGCCGAGCTGGTTCTTGCCGAGCGCGTCGGAATCACGGGCGAGAACATTTCATTCAGCTCAAACGACACGCCCGCAGAGGAATTCGTGAAGGCGCGCGAGCTTGGCGCTATCATCAACCTTGACGACATCAGTGATATTCCCTTTCTGGAACGGCACGCCGGGATACCGGAGTAGATTTCATTCAGGTATAATCCCGGCCCCCTTCGGGGAGGAAACGCGATTATCGGCCATCCGGAAGAAGCGAAGTATGGTTTCACAAAGGAACAGCTCTTCGAGGGCTACCGCATAGTACGCAACAAGGGGGTGAAGCGGTTCGGCCTGCATACTATGGTCGCCTCGAACGAGCTCAACCCGGACTATTTCGTCGATACCGCTGACATGCTGTTCGATCTCGCCATTGAAATTCATCGCGAGCTGGGAATCAGGTTCGAGTTCGTGAACCTGGGCGGCGGGTTCGGCATACCATACCGGCCTGAAGAAAAGGCCATCGACATGGAGTACGTGTCAGGACATATAAAAAAGTTGTACGATGATAAAATACGCGCCGCGGGTCTCCATCCGCTGAACATTGTCATGGAAAGCGGCAGGATGATGACCGGACCTTACGGACATCTGGTCACCCGCGTGCTCCATATCAAGAGCATTTACAAGAGCCACGTCGGCCTTGATGCAAGCATGGCCAACTTGATGCGGCCGGCCATTTACGGCGCGTACCACCACATTACCGTTCTCGGCAAGGAAGGACGGCCGCTCGACCACCGCTACGACGTGACCGGCTCTCTGTGCGAGAACAACGACAAGTTCGCGGTCGACCGGATGCTCCCGGAAATCGAGGTGGGCGACTTCCTGATAATCCACGATACGGGGGCGCACGGCCACGCCATGGGCTTCAACTACAACGGCAAGCTGCGCTCTGCGGAATTGCTGTTAAAACCTGACGGCTCAGTTGAAATGATACGGAGGGCTGAAACGCTGGATGATTATTTCGCCACGCTGGACTTTTCGAGCTGACCTCACCCCCCGACTCCCTCTCCTGAAAGGCGAGGGGGAGGAATTTAACAGTTTGATTGTTGTTTTTTGCTTTGGCTGTTATGGCGCTAACGATGGGGTTACTGTAACGCTGTAAACCTTCGTCGTGCCGTCTGCGGCTGTTACCGTGTAATCGACAGGGGTCGTAAAGCTAACCGTTTCTCCAGAATCAGGACTCACGCTCGCGCCCTCGTGAATGATCGTGGGCGTGAGGCTGGTTACATCCGTCTCAAAGGGCACGGTAACTGCAATCGTTCCCGCATCAATACCTTCTACTATAGTTCCGTCTATGCCGAGGATCGTGAATTGTGTGATATCCTTGGCGGGATTTGCCGCTGCGGTTACGGTCACGGCATAAACCTTTGTCGAGCTATCGGCAGCTGTCACCGTGTAATTGACAGTGTTCGTAAAGTTATTCGGTACTCCCGAGAGAGGACTCACGCTCGCGCCCTCGTGAATGATCGTGGGCGTGAGGCTCGTTACATCCGTTCCATAGGGCACGGTAAGTGTGATCGTTCCCGCACCACCACCTTCTACTATAGTTCCGTCTATGCCGAGGATCGTGAACTTGGTAATGTTCTTAGCGGGACTGGGCGCCACGGATACGGTAACTGTGTACACCTTAGTTGAAGCATCTGCGGCTGTCACCGTGTAATTAACAGGATTGGTAAAGTTCTCCGCAACTCCCGAAAGAGGACTCACGCTCGCGCCCTCGTGAATGATCGTTGGCGTGAGGCTCGTTACGTCCGTCCCATACGGCATGGTAAGCGCAATCGTATTCGCTCCTATGGTACCGTTTATGCCGAGTATCGTGAATTGTGTGATATCCTTGGCGGGATTTGCCGCTGCGGTTACGGTCACGGCATAAACCTTTGTCGAGCTATCGGCAGCCGTCACCGAGTAATTGACAGTGTTCGTAAAGTTATTCGGTACTCCCGAGAGAGGGCTTACGCTTGCGCCCGTGTGAATGATCGTTGGCGTGAGGCTCGTTACGTCCGTCCCATACGGCACGGTAAGCGCAATCGTATTCGCTCCTATGGTTCCGTCTATGCCGAGTATCGTGAATTGTGTGATATCCTTGGCGTAACTGGCTGCCACGGTCACGGTCACGGTGTAAACCTTGGTCGAGCTATCGGCAGCTGTCACCGTGTAATTGACAGTGTCCATAAAGTTAGCCGGTACTCCCGACAGAGGGCTTATGCTTGCGCCCGTGTGCGTGATCGTCGGGGTGAGGCTCGATCTATCTGTCCCATTCGGAACGGTAAGCGCAATCGTTTTTGATCCTATGGTACCGTTTATGCCGAGTATCGTGAATTGTGTGATGTCCTTGGCGGAATTGATCGCCACAGTCACGGTCACGGTGTAATCCTTGGTCGTGTTGTCTGCAGCTGTGACCTTGTATGTGACAGGATTAGTGAAATCGTTTTGGGTATCGCCGCTGGATTGTTTGACTCCGTTGACTTCAACATTCGTCTTCTCGATATCGCCATTTATGGTGAAGTTGGCCACAAGGTTCGTAAGGTTCGTACCGAAGGGAAGGGTCAGGGTTATATTTGAGCCATTAATGGTGCCTAATACGCCGTTAATTATAAAGGAAGTAATATCCTTCGCGCCGTTGTTTCCAAAGCCGAATGGAAGATTTAAGACGGTCCCTCTATCATTTTTACATGAAATCGCCCAGAGGACAATAAATGCCAAAGCGATAATAACTATAATACGTTTCACTGCATCCTACCGGGACCAAGAATTGTTTTTATCTTTAAAATAGACTCAAAAGTGGAAAAGATTCTTTTTATATAGTTTATAGTATAAATAAAATATAGGGAAAATCAATGTCAAGTGTAAAAAAATATATGGTATATTTATATAATCAAAATCGACTATATATAAGCTGTTTATGCGGAATTTGTCAAATCATGGGTTTGTAATATGGCCATCGATGATTCTGCCTGGGAACCACTTTTGACGATAGTTATCGGTAAAGAACATATTCGTAAATTTGAATAACAAGCAACCGATAACCATCGGCATAAAAAAGCCATTTTTCGGATGATTTCGGGCCTAAGGAACGGCTTCACCAGTGTAAATTCTCCGTATTCGTCACTTGTAAATACTCTCGTATCTTGTCCCGTATCGATTCCGGCAGCTTGATGCCGATGGATTTTAACCGCGATTCGTACTTGTCAAAAGAGCGCATGTGCTGGGACGTGGTTACGAAGATGCGGAAATATGACCTGATGCTTCCTTCCATTTCATGGCGGAACTCGATGTCCTCGTTCAGGATATCTTCAATGGGCGCAATCGCCTTGTAGTTCACCGGCCGGCAGATGGACCGGTACGCCACGAAGCGCTGGGTGACCTCGCACTCGTAATTTTTCGTGATGATGCTCTGCTCGACTACGTTCAGGTCGATGCAGTCGATGATCTCGAAACGGTACTTGTCGCCGATGATGTTCTCGAGAAGCGCCTTGGCGCTCTTGTAGTAGTCGCACTTCGTGTACATATCCTGGCAGTTCTGGCCGCAACGCAGATAGAGCACCACGTCGATGTCCGAGCTTTCCTGCGAGATGCCCATGTTGACCGATCCGACGACATCCATGGCGATATCATCGAATTTATCTTTTAGCAGCTCAATGGCGTGGTCCAGCTCGGCCAGCCGCTCCTCGGTCTCCTGAGTG
>Ga0209342_10007801_pt1 | contig 10751 bp, 10 predicted proteins | sample RifCSP16_2_FD_184023 | JGI IMG/M metagenome (GOLD analysis project Ga0209342, IMG submission 184023) | Soil microbial communities from Rifle, Colorado - Rifle CSP2_sed 16_2 (SPAdes) (version 2) | ecosystem: Environmental > Terrestrial > Deep subsurface > Rock core/Sediment | place: Rifle... | reverse complement strand
AGCGCCTGCGCCATGTGGAGCTGGTCGAGGGCGTGCCGCGGCTCAGGGTCATCCGGTCGCGGGGACCGCACACGCTGTCGGTGGTGCTGAACACGCGCTCCCTGGGGCCGAGGCTGCGCCGCGAGCTGGCGCAGGCGCTCCCCGGCGATGAGATCGCGGAGGCGGCGCAAGGGAGGGGCTCTCGGGCGCCCTCGGGGCGCTGGCAGGCGAGGCCCCTCCGCCCGGGCCGGCCGCTCCAGGTGGCCTACACGCTCATGCAGCCGACCGCGGAACGCGTGGCGTTCTCGGCCCGGCGTGCGCTGGGACTCCGCGGGGGCGACGTCATCCGCGTCGATCCGTCGGCCGGATTCTCGGCGGTCGGCCGACATGACCTCTTCGTGATGGGGCTGCTAGCCTGGCCACCGGGCCTCCAGGCGTACTACTGGACGACCCGTGCCCAGCGGAACCACACCGGCTACTCGAACCCGGCCTACGACGCGGCTGTCGACGCAGGGGACCTGGAGCGCGCCGAGGCCGAGCTGAAGAGCGACCCGCCCGCGGTCCCGCTCTGCCGGTACGAGCGCTTCGCCGCCGTGGACGCCCGCCTCCGGAACGCGACCCTGGGGACCTGGGGGGTGCTCGACACGCTACCGGACTGGGAGGTCTCGCCGTGAACCGCAGGCGCGTGGCAGCGCGCCTCGCGGCGCTCGTCGCGCTGGCGGGCGTCGTCCCCATCGTGCTCGTGGGGGCCATCTCCATCGAGGTGCTGCGGCGCCGGAGCGAGAGCGGGGCCCGGGAGACGCTGCGCATGGTGGCGGCGCAGGCGGCGGCCCGCATCGGCGCCTACATGACGGCTCAGCACGAGACCCTGCGCGCGGTGGCGGCCGCGGTGGCGACGGCGCCGGATGCGCGGCGGCGCCTGGAGGAGGTGTGGCTCGACGCCCCCAGCCTGGGGCGGGCCTCGCTCGTCGGGCCTGCGACACCGGCTCGGGAGCTGCCGCCCCAGCTCGACCCCATGGCTGTGGCCCAGGCGCGGGGCGGGAAGGAGGTCTCGTCCGACGTCTACATCGCAGACGACGGCACCCCCGCGCTCGACACCTGCATCCCAGCGCGTTCGAGGCCCGGGTTCGCCATCTGCGTGCGCTTCGACCTCCTCGAGCTGTGGCGGTTCGTCCAGCGCATCCGCGTCGGCGAGTCGGGCTACGCGCTCGCCTTCGACAGATCGGGCCGGCTCATCGCCTCCGGTGCCGGCGCGCTGCGCGGCGCCGTGCTCACCGGCGAGAGCGTGCCCCAGACGTCGATGGCCGCGCGCGCCGCGGCCGATCTCGCTTCGGCCCCGGGCCGCTACGCGGGGCCGAGCGGCGAGGAGGTGCTGGCGGGCTGGGCGGTCGTGCCCGACACCGGCTGGGCCGTGGTGGTGGAGCAGCCCGCCTCCGAGGCGCTGCGCCCCGCCTTGATCGCGCAGATCGTCCTCGCCGCCTTCGCCGTCGTGGCGCTCTTCTCCTCCATCCTCGTCGGCCTCCGCCAGTCGCAGCGCGTCCTGGCGATGCTCGAGGTGGAGGAGCGCTGGAAGACGGCCGGCCGGATCGCCGCCGGGATCACCCACGACCTCGGCCATCGGGTCACCATCCTGCAGCAGACGGTCAACCTGGCCGAGACGGGCGACCCGGTCTTCCTGCCCACCATCCGCGACAACCTCAAATCGGAGGTGGCGACGCTGCGCAAGTTCGTGGCCGACTTCGCCGACCTCTCGCGGAGCGTCAGCAGCGCCGAGCTCATGCCGCTCGACCTCGACGCCTTCGCCGAGAGCGTCCGCCGCAGCGGTACGCCGCACGCCGAGAAGATGGGCGTCTCGCTGGCGGTGGAGCCGTCGGCCGGCGGCGCCTGGGTCCGCGCCGACCGCTATCTGCTCGAGCGTGCCCTGCTGAACCTCATCTCCAACGCCATCGAGGCGACGCCGCGCGGAGGGGAGGTGCGGCTCGTGGTCACCACCAGCGAGGTCGCCGCCGAGCTCGCGGTCGTCGATCGCGGGCAGGGGATCGAGGCGGAGCGCATGCCGCGCCTCTTCGACGCGTTCGTCTCGACCAAGAGGACCGGTGCGCACCTCGGGATGGGCCTCCCCAACGTGAAGCGCATCGTCGATGCCCACGGCGGCCGCGTCAGCGCGGAGAGCACGCTCGGCGCCGGGTCGACGTTCCGCGTCTCGCTCCCGCGGACGCAGCCGCCGCGGCGCACCGTCACGAACCCGGGCACCATGGCGTACATGGCCTGACGCGCGGCGCTATTCGTCCTCCGGCCCGTCGGCCTCGGCGCCGGTGGAGGGCGCGATGCCGTACATCTTCAGCTTGCCCTTCAGCGTGGAGTAGCCGATGCCCAGCTCGTCGGCGGTCTGCCGGCGGTTCCAGCCCCTCTGCGCCACGGCCTTGCGCAGGTACCCCTTCTCGAAGGCGGCCATCGCGGCGTCGTAGCTCGACTCGCGCGCCGCCTCCTTGGCGAGGCTGGCGTTGACGGTGATCTCCAGGGGCAGGTGGACCTCGTCCACCTCCGGCTCGTCGAGCACCACCGCCAGCCGCTCCACCAGGTTCTCCAGCTCGCGGATGTTCCCCGGCCAGGTGTAGTTCTCGAGCACGGCGACGGCGCTGTCGGTGAGCGTCTGCGGCGGCCGGCCGTACGCCGCGGCGAAGCGCGTGAGGAAGTGGCGCGCGAGGTCCCGGATGTCCTCGCGGCGGGCTCGCAGCGGCGGGAGCTCGATGGGGACCACCTTCAGGCGCCAGTAGAGGTCCTCGCGGAAGCGGCCCTCTGCGACCAGCTTCTCGAGGTGGCGGTTGGTCGCGGCCACGACGCGTGCGTCGATCTGGATGGACCGCTCCGCGCCCACCCGCTCGATCTCGCGCTCCTGGAGGGCGCGCAGGAGCTTCGCCTGGAGGTCGAGCCTCAGCTCTCCCACCTCGTCGAGGAAGAGCGTGCCGCCGTTCGCGAGCTCGAACTTGCCGAACGCCTGGCGCGTCGCGCCGGTGAAGGAGCCCTTCTCGTGCCCGAAGAGCGCGCTCTCGACGAGCTCCGAGGGGATCGCCGGCAGGTTCACGGCCACGAACGGCCCGTTCGCGCGGTCGGACCGCTGGTGGATGTAGCGCGCCAGGACCTCCTTGCCCGTGCCGCTCTCGCCGGTGATGAGGACCGTCACCGGCTTGGACGCCACCTTCTCGGCCACCGCCACCACCGAGGACATGGCCGCGGAGCGTCCCAGCACCAGGGGCTTGTTGCCGCGTGCCGCCACCTCCTCGCGCAGCCAGGCGAGCTCGCGCGCCGCGCGGAGCTGCTCGAGCGACTTCGAGACGCGGGTGGAGAGCTCGGTGGGCGAGAAGTCCTTGGTGACGTAGTCGAGCGCCCCGAGCTTGATGGCCTCCACCGCGACCGGGATCTCCTTCACGACCGAGACCATGATGACGCCCACGTCGGGGTGCGTCTCCCGGACTTGCCGCAGGACGTCCAGCCCGCTCATCCCCGGGAGCTGCACGTCGAGCAGGATGATGTCCACGGACGTCCGGCGCAGGAGCTGGAGCGCCTCCTCGCCGCTGGCTATGGCGAGCGGGTTCATCCCCGTCGCGCTGACGATCGCCTCCATGATCTGGCGGAGGCTCGGGTCGTCGTCGACGATGAGCACCGTCGGCTTTCTTCGCATGCGCTGAGTCTACCCGCGAACGGACTGCCCGGAAACGGCGCGCCCGCGCCGGGCGCGGCCGGCGTTCGAGACCCGGGAGCCAGCGCTCTGACCCGGACGTGAACGGACGTCCACGTCGCCGATCGCCCGCACGATCGAAGCGGGGCGCGGCCGGAGTTCCGACATGTCGATCTCGCGCAAAGGCGCAAAGCTCCTTTGCGACTTGGCGTCTTTGCGCGAGAAACCGCGGCCGAGCTAGCGACTCCTGGTGCGGTGACCCGCGCCCCGCGAGGGCCGTGGCCGGGGCGGGCGCGAGCTCGGCCGGCCTCGCCCTTTGGCTTCGCGCCGCCCGGGCCGGGCGTCGCGGCGATCGCTTGTGCCACCTGTGCCACCTGTGCCGCCTGCGCCGCCTGTGCCGCCTGCGCCGCCTGCGCCGCTCGTCTCCACGTCGAGCCGGAGGCGCTGGACGAGCACCTGCGCGTCGGCAGGGCGAAGCGAGAGGCTGCGGCTGAGCGCAGCGATGAGGGGTCCGGCTCCGGACGCGCGCAGCGCCCGCAGATGCTCCGGCAGGCGCGCGGCGAGATCAGACTCGATCGCCGGGAGCAGGCCGAGGTCGCGCAGATGCTCCTCCTCGCGGAGCAGGAGCAGAGCGCGCTCGCTGAGCGTGGCCCGCCGGCGGATCTCGAGGCGGGCCGCCTCGCGGATGGACTCGGCCTGCGCCGTCGCGCCGATCCTCGCCACCGCGGCGTCGAGCGCCTCGGGCGTGGCGAGCCCGGTGGCCGCCGCGGCGCGGCGCCGGTCGCCTCCGGCGGCTCGCAGGGCGTGCAGGATCTCGTCCCGCTCGCGGCGGGCGAAGGCCCGTGAGAGCCCGTGCTCGCCGAGGAGGCGCGTGAGGTCCTCGTCGTCGGGGGCGACGCCGTCCGCGCGACGCCAGCGGTGGCCCATCGCCTCGAGCAAAGGCCCTCGCCGCGCTCCGTGCTCTCGCACGAGCCGCTCCAGGGTGAAGCGCCCCTCACTCGTGGAGAGCTCGTCGAGCGGCGCCTGGATGGGCGGCGCCGGCGCGATCGGGCGCGGGCGATCGCCTGCGCGGTGGATGATGGGTCCCACCGGGCGCGCCGCGCGCGCTCTTCCCCGGCGACGCCTCGGCGGAGCGAGCTCGCCGCCCCCTGGGTCAGGTCCTGGCGGGGGAGGTTGCCGGGGGGGGGGCTCGCGCTCCGCTGCGACGTCGGGCGAGGCGCCGCGCCCGAGGTAGGTGAGCGCCAGAGGCCCGGGCAGCCGCGCGGGCGGTGGGTCCGCGAGGCAGGCGCGAACGGCCAGGAGCTGGTCCCACGAGAGGGGCGCCAGCGCGGCCCTGACCTCCTCGGGCGATGCGCGCTGCCCCGCGGCGGTGCACCAGCGGACCGCGCGGGCCACCAACTCGTCGTCGATCTCGGGCATGGGCAACCCGAAGCTGCGCGAGCCGCGTCGGCGTGTCAAGGTGCGGCCGTGGCCGTGGCCGTGATCGCGGCCATCACGAACGCCTCTCGGGGGCCTGAGGTCCGAGGCCCATGTGGCGACGCCATGCGAGGCGTGCTCTAACCAGAGAGATGGAGCGGGCAGCCGGTGACAGGGCCGTCGGCGCGTTCGTGCGGCGCGCGCGGATCGTACTGTACGTCATGCTGCTCGCCTCGGCGGGCGCGACGCTGCTCGGCGCCCCGGCCCTCGAGCAGTCGGTACGTGAAGGGAGGGTTCCGCGCGCGATCCTGGTCGTGGCCCCGGCTCTGCTCGGCGCGTTCATCGTCCTCTTCGCCGTCTACCGCTATGCGCTCGTCCGGCAGGGGCGCTACCACGCGGGCAAGGCGTTCGTGCAGGTCGGCCTGATGGTGCTCGTGTTCACGCTGACGGCGCCGGGCCCGCTCGACCGCTGGCGCGCCGCGGGGACCGTCCGGTCGGTGGACCTGGCGAGGCACCTGCGCTCGCCCGACGCGGAGGCGCGCGCCATGGCCGCGGAGTTGACGCGGCACCGCGACCTCCAGGACGCGCTCCCGCACGTGCCGCGGCTGATCGAGCTGCTCGCGGATCCGACGCCCGAGGTCCGCAGGCAGGCGCGGAGGTCTCTCGCGTCGCTGGCTGGCGCGGACGTTGGCGGAGGCGGGGAGGACGCCGCGCTGCGCTGGCGCGCCTACTGGCGAGCGCGGGGCGTGGCGGTGCCGTAGAAACCCGCCGGCCATCGATTGATCGCGATCAAGTCGCGCTGGGGGCGCGCAGCCTTTGCGCGCCGCTCGGCGGGGATCAGGGCTTGCCGCGGCGGCGCGAACTTGATACTGATAATCGTTATCAAGATGACCCCCAACGGCGGCCACCGGGCGGAGCGCGGCGACGGCGAAGGTGGTCGAAGGGGTCCCATCGCCGCGCTGGGCGAGATCATCCGCCTGCGCGGGCTGAAGCGCTCCCGACAGCGGGACGTCATCGCGCGGACCTTCTTCGAGATGGAGGGGCACGTGCCGGTCGAGGCGCTCGCCGCGCGCGTGCGCCGGCTCGATCCCCGCATCTCCGTGGCCACGGTCTACCGGACGATGAAGCTCCTGTCGGACGGCGGCCTGGCGGTGCCGCGCCAGTTCGGCGACGGTCAGACGCGCTACGAGGCCGTGACCCGGCGCCACGCCGGCACCCACGACCACCTCATCTGCACGAGCTGCGGCGCCATCACCGAGTTCGAGAGCCAGCGCATCGCCGAGCTCCAGCTGCGCGTCGCGCGCCGGCACGGCTTCGAGGTGGACCGGCGCCATGTGGAGCTTTACGGACGGTGCGCTGGGTGCCGCCGCTCGCCCGGGAAGCGGGAGCCGGCGGCGTGACCCCGGCCTCGACCACCGCCCACGCGCCCAGGCCCGAGCCGCTCGAGAAACGGGTCGTGCAGGCTGCACGGGCGGTCATCCTGGTCGGCAACCCAAACGTCGGAAAGAGCGTCCTCTTCGGCGCGCTCACCGGGAAGTACGTCACCGTCTCCAACTACCCGGGCACCACGGTCGAGGTGACGCGGGGGTCCGCGACCTTCGACGGGCGCGCCTGGCACGTCATGGACACGCCGGGGACGAACAACCTCACGCCCATGTCGGAGGACGAGCAGGTCACGCGCGACATCCTGATGAAGGAGCGCGACTACGTTTGCCTTCAAGTTTGCGACGCGAAGAACCTCCGGCGCGGCCTGCTCCTGGCCTCGCAGCTCGCGGAGGCGGGCGTCCCCTTCGTCCTCGCGCTCAACATGGCCGACGAGGCGGCGAGCCGCGGGTTCCACATCGACGTGCCCCACCTCTCGGAGGCGATGGGGATCGACGTCGTCTCCACGGTCGCGGTCCAGCGCCAGGGCGTCCCGCAGCTCATCGCGTGCCTGCCGCGCGCTCGCCCGTCCTCCTTCCGCCCGCGGTACGACGACGCCATCGAGGCCGCCGTCACCGCGATCGAGCCGCTCCTGCACGTGAAGGGCGGCCTCGGCCAGCGCGCCATCGCCCTCATGGCGCTGGCGGGCGACGCGTCGCTGCGGGAGCACCTCGCCCCCACGGTGTCCGAGGCGGACCTGGCCCGGGTGGAGGAGGTCCGGCGGGAGCTGGCCCTCCGCTATCCGGAGTCGATCCGCTACGTCATCTCCCGGGAGCGGCTGGCGGCGGTGGATCGGCTCCACGACACGGTGGTGTCGCGCGGGCGGATCTCCGCGGGGAGCACCTTCGGCCGACGGCTCGGTGGGTGGTCCACGGACCGCCTGCTCGGGGTTCCCATCCTCGCCCTGGTGCTCCTCGCCTGCTACGAGTTCGTCGGGGTCTTCGGCGCCAAGACGGCGGTCGACTTCCTGGAGAACGCCGTCTTCTACGACCGGCTCGTCCCCTGGACGGAGGCCCTGGTGCGCTGGGGCGTGCGATGGGAGCCGCTCCAGCGGTTCCTGGTAGGGCCGGAGGGTGTGCCCTTCCGCGAGCACGGCGGTTTCCTCATCGGGAAGTACGGCGTCTTCTCGATGGGTCTCAGCTACGGCGTCGCGATCGTGTTGCCCATCGTGACGACGTTCTTCATCGCCTTCAGCATCCTGGAGGACTCCGGCTACCTGCCGCGCCTCGCGGTGATGGTGAACCGTCTCTTCAAGGCGATGGGCCTCAACGGGAAGGCGGTCCTGCCCATGGTCCTCGGGCTCGGCTGCGACACGATGGCCACCATGACGGCGCGGATCATGGAGACGCGCAAGGAGCGCGTGATCGTGACGCTGCTCCTCGCGCTGGGGGTGCCATGCAGCGCGCAGCTGGCGGTCATCCTGGCCTTGATCTCCGGGCTCTCGGCGAGCGCTGCGGCATGGTTCGCGGGGTCGGTGATGATGACGATCCTCCTCGTGGGCTGGCTCGCGGCGAAGGTGCTGCCCGGCCGCGGGTCGGACTTCGTGCTGGAGCTGCCGCCCCTGCGCCTCCCGCAAGCGGGGAACGTGGCCGTGAAGACGATGGCCCGCATCGAGTGGTACCTGCGCGAGGCTCTGCCGCTCTTCATCCTCGGCACGCTCATCCTGTGGGGGCTCGATCGCGTCCACGGGATCGCGTTCCTCGAGCGCGCTGCGGCCCCGGTTGTGGTGGGCCTGCTGCAGCTCCCCCGCGAGGCGGCGATGGCCTTCATCCTCGGCTTCCTGCGCCGCGATTACGCCGCCGCCGGCCTCTTCCTGCACTACCAGCCCTACATGAAGGCGGGGACGCTCACCCACTCCATGGAGATAGAGATCACGGTGGCGCTGGTGACCATCACCCTCTTCATCCCCTGCATCGCCAACTTCTTCATGATCCTGAAGGAGCGGGGCTGGAAGACCGGGGTCGCCGTCGCCGGCTTCATCCTGCCGTTCTCGCTGGCGGTGGGTGCCGTGGTGAACCTCCTCATGCGCCGGTTCTACTGACATGCCCGCCCTCGTGAACAACCGGGAACGTTGTCCGCTGTGCGGGACGGAGTTCGACGCCGCCGGGCAGGGCTGCCGCCCGAGCTGCCCCGTTTCGTCAGGTTGTCACGTCGTCTGCTGCCCCACCTGCCACTACGGCTTCCCCCAGGAGACCGGACTCGCCGCCCGCCTCCGGAGGTTCCTCGAGCGGCGCCGGGGTGCACGCCCATGACCGTGCTGGCCAGCGAGCCCGACGTCACCGCCACCCGCCTCCGGGCACAGCAGGTGGAGGAGATCCTCGAGACGGTATTCACCGAGCGCGAGGAGGGGCGGGACGAGGCCGACGAGATCCTTCGCCGCGCCTCCCCCCACGCCGGCGCGGAGCGGGCCGCGGCGCTGCCGGAGCTCGAGGCCGCGGGCCTGGTGAAGATCGACGGGCGGCGGGTGGCGCTCACGGCCGAGGGTGAGCGGCGCGCGCGGGACGTCGTCCGGCGGCACCGCCTGACCGAGAGGCTCTTTCACGACCTCCTCGAGCTGTCCGAGTCGGCCACCGAGAGCCAGGCCTGCGAGCTCGAGCACATCCTCTCACAGGAGGCCACCGACTCGGTCTGCACGCTGCTCGGCCACCCGCCCACGTGCCCTCACGGCAAGTCCATTCCGCGCGGGCCCTGCTGCGGCGTGCTGCAGAAGACGGTCCGGCCGCTGGTCACCGGGCTGCCCAACTTCGAGCTCGGCACCCCCGCGCGCATCGTCTTCATCATGCCGCGCTTCCACGACCGCATGGACCGGCTGGCCGCGCTGGGCGTCATCCCGGGGAGCGAGATCCGCCTGCACCAGCGCTCGCCCTCGTACGTCATCGAGGTCGGCGAGACCACCATCGCGCTCGATCCAGAGATCGCCGGAGAGATCTTCGTCCGGCGTGCAGTACCGTAGGAGTCCCAATGATCGTCTGCTCTTGCTACGCCGTCTCCGATCACACCCTGCGCGAGGCAGCTCGTTCGGGGCAGTCACCCGAGGAGATCCTCGCCACGACCGGCGCAGGATCCGACTGCGGCCACTGCCGGGACGCGGTCGAGTCCATTCTGGGGACCTCTAACGGTCCGTGTCGCGCGCAGCCCTGCGCCGGCTGTCCCAGAAGGGCACCCGCCGCGTAAATCCAGCGCGCCGTCCGCTTCCCTGTGGCAAGCCTCTTCCGGTTCTTCTTCTTCCGGGAAAGGGGACTTCATGAAGGGTAGCGCGAAGGTCATCGACCTCCTGAACCAGGTGCTGACGAACGAGCTCACCGCCATCAACCAGTACTTCCTGCACGCGCGCATGTGCGAGAACTGGGGGTACGAGCGCCTCTGGCACAAGATCCGCGACGAGTCGATCGACGAGATGAAGCACGCCGACAAGGTGATCGAGCGCATCCTCTACCTGGAGGGGCTCCCCAACGTGCAGCGGCTGGGCAACATCGCCGTCGGCCAGAGCGTGGACGAGATGATGAAACTCGATCTCGCGGTCGAGGGGCATGCCATACCGGTCCTGAACCAGGGGATCGAGCTCTGCCGCGCGGAGTCGGACAACGGCTCGGCCGACCTGCTCGAGGACGTGCTGGAGGACGAGGAGGAGCACGCGAACTGGCTCGAGGCCCAGCTCACGCTCATCGAGCAGATGGGGGTGCAGAACTATCTCGCCGAGCAGATCAAGAAGGAGGGCTGAGCCCGGCGGACCATATCCCACACGGGCGGCATCGGACGATTTCTTGCCACGTCAGACCGGACTGCTACGGTCCCCTCATCGGGGGGCCAGTCTGCCATGCCGCTGCTCGATCGCCGCCGCGTCACGCTCGCAGCCCTAGCCGGCCTGCTGGTGCTCTTCGCGGCGTCGGCGGCGCACCCGGACGGCCTGCGGAAGGCGCTTCGAAACGAGGATGAGGGCCGCCGGCTCGAGCGGGAGAACGCGGAGCTCGAGCAGGCCGTGGCACGCCTTCGCCGCGAGGTGAGGGCGCTCCGCGGCGATCCCGCCGCGATCGAGCGCGCGGCGCGCGAGGACCTCGGGTACGTGAGGCCGGGCGAGATCATCTACAAGCTCGAGGACGAGGGCGGGCGGTGACGCGCCCCGCGGTGGAGCTGGCCGGAGCCTCCGGCGCGCGACTCGGCTCGGCGCGCGACAGGCGCGCGAGGCTGTCCACCGCGCCGCGTCCGCGGGCGCTGCTCGTCGACGCATGGGCGGCGCTCCTGTCCGACGGCGGCA
>Ga0209342_10007799_pt1 | contig 10754 bp, 10 predicted proteins | sample RifCSP16_2_FD_184023 | JGI IMG/M metagenome (GOLD analysis project Ga0209342, IMG submission 184023) | Soil microbial communities from Rifle, Colorado - Rifle CSP2_sed 16_2 (SPAdes) (version 2) | ecosystem: Environmental > Terrestrial > Deep subsurface > Rock core/Sediment | place: Rifle... | reverse complement strand
GTTTAAGAATGTGGCTTACTTTACTCTCATCCATAATCTCAATACCGTTTCTTGCCACTTTATAATTCCCAAAATATAGGTCCACTTTTAGCGGGTCAAATTTAACCCCCGCTCTCCCTGCTGCCGCCAGCACACGCCCCCAGTTTGGGTCTTCTCCATAAAGTGCAGTTTTCACAAGAAGAGATGAACCAAGGATGCGGGCGATTTTCTCAGCATCTTTTTTAGTTCTGGTTCCTTTTACTATTATTTTGACGACCTTTGTTCCTCCTTCCCCATCTCTTACAACCATCTCTGCAATCTCTCTAGTTAATTTAGTGAGTGTCTTTTCAAATTGTCTATAATGTTTGTCTCCATCTTTTATAGGATTGTTCCCAAGCGTACCGTTAGAAAGCATAAGCACTGTATCATTAGTGGAGGTATCGCCGTCAACTATGATTCTGTTAAAAGAGTACTCTACTGAGTTTTTGAGGGCTTTCTTTAGAGATTTTTGGTCAAGGTTGATATCCGTAAGAATAAAACAGAGCATCGTAGCCATCTGAGGAGCAATCATACCGGCTCCTTTTCCGATAGCAGAGATCGTTCCTAATTTCTCGCCTACCTTCATTTGTGCCGATGCATACTTAGGGAATTTATCTGTTGTCATAATTGCCTCAGCCGTATCCAAGAAGCCATCTTCACTTAATGTTGAGGTAAGTTCAGGGATAGCCTTTTTAATCTTTTCCATTGGCAGGGGTACGCCTATAACACCTGTTGATGAAGGTATGACAAGGGATTCATCTATTCCGAGTTTGTTCGCAACGTGTCTTGCTATAGAGATTGCGTCTTCAAATCCTCTTTTGCCAGTGCATGCGTTTGCATTACCGCTGTTAACTATAATTGCTTGACACAGTCCTCCTTTTACTCGTTCGATTCCTAAAATGACAGGGGCAGCCTTCACAACATTAGTTGTAAAAACCCCTGCCACCTTTGCAGGAATCTTAGAAAATATAAGGCACAGGTCTTTTTTCCCGTTCTTTTTTATTCCAGCGTATATTCCACAGCTAAGATATCCCGGAATCTTAATCATTGCTAAGCTCCTCTAAAAATTTTGATGACTTAATCTCTTTTCCTGTACGGTATTGAGTAAATTTTACTAGTAGTTTTATATATTCAAGAGGGTCTTTTAACTCATGGTTCAGGAAATTATGATTCCATTTCATCCAATCTCTTTGGGCTAGAAGAAAATCATTCGATATTCTAAAACCATTTGATATGCTACTCTTGCATTCATTACATGCTATTCCACCCTTTTGAATGCTGAAAAATCCCTCCTGTTCTATAAGATTTTTACATTCAACGCAGGCATTGAAGTTCGGCTCATATCCAGAGAGGGAAAGAGCAGAAAGTTGAAATTTTAGTATCACGTTAGAGGGACTTTTCTTTGAATCTAAGGCAGAAAGGGTTTCTACTAGAAGATTAAACATCCTTTCGTTAGGGTCTTCTTCAGGAATAAGTATTCCTACATTCTCTAATATGAAACTGCCACACATGAAAAGGTCTATATCTTGCATGATAGTTGAAAACACCTGGATTGTTTCAGAATCCTCAATGAACTTAATTCCACCTAGTTTTTCACGAAACCTCACTCGAAGATGCACAAATGGTTCGAGTCTTCCGCCAAATCGCTTTCTGCTTCTTTTTGCATGTTTAGCTAGTCCACTTATTTTTCCGAAATTCTTTGTAAAAAGAGAAAGTATATAATCTGCTTCCCCATATTCGAATTTACGAAGGAGAAATGCCTCGGAAACTTTCATTGAGTTGATATTATCGCTTAAAAGTAAGTATTTTGCCACTAAGGCACAAAGGCACAAAGGAGGAATATGAGTTTAAAAAAAACAGATTCAGAAGCCAAAATACCGAATCCGGTAGAAAAACTTCTAACGCCTGACTTCTGAATTCTAACTTCGCGTCTTAGTGTCTTTGTGGCTTAATAGCTACGCCTAAAAAATGAGCATAGCAATAAAGAGGTAAACTACCGATCCAAAGATGTCGTTAAACATAGTAAGGAAAGGGCCAGAGGCAGCGGCGGGATCAAACTTTAATTTATATAAAACAAGCGGTGCAGCCGCACCTATAAAAGAGGTGGCGGTAATTGCAGATATCATCGATACGAAAATGGCGAAAGCTAATTTTATAAATTCTGGTTCATTCATACTTATTATTGCTCCTATTATAGCAGCTACGACTCCACATATTACCCCTAGAAATAAACCTTCTTTAATTTCTGAAAAAATCAATTTAAATAACTGACCGATGTTAATAGTTCCCATTCCAAGACCTCTTACAACTATTGTTGTTGTCTGAAGTCCTACGTTCCCGCCTGTAGCCATTATAGCAGGCATAAAAGCAGCAAGGATGGCAATCCGTTCAAGCGTGGGTTTAAAAGTGTGCACAATCACAAATGCGATGAGAAGCTCTCCAAAGAGGGTGAGGAGAATCCAAGGAATACGCAATCTTATTTTAGTAAGAATAGGCGTATAGATAGGGTGGACGTATTCTTGTACGCCAGCAAAACGATATATATCCTCCGATGCTTCTTCTGTAATAACGTCTATTACATCGTCTGCTGTTATGCGGCCTAAAAGCCTTCCTTCTTCATTTACAACCGGCATCGAGACGACATCGTATTTTTTAAAAATATTCGCAACCTCTTCTTGGTCAATATAGGGTGTTACTTTAACCGGAACCTGCTCCATTATATCTCCTACTTGTGTCAGTGGATTAGCTAAAACCAACCTTTTAAGTGATACCATTCCAAGAAGTTTATCAGTAATATCCGTAACATATATTTCATAGAAATCTTCAACCTCGTCAGCTATTAGTCGAATCCAGTTTATGGTATCTCTCACTGTAGAATCATTTGTGACCTGAACAAGCTCAGCCTGCATGATTCCCCCTGCGGTATCCTTTGGATAACGAAGCAGGGTCTCGACATCCTTAACCTCCTCAGGTGCCATATTAGCAAGCACGACCTTTGCTTTATCCATTGGCAGCTCAGAAATCACATCGGCAGCGTCATCTGAATCCATTTCTTTTACAATGTTCGCTATATTCTCTGGATCGAGTCCTGAGAGGATTTCTTGTCTTTGTTCTTTCTCCAGTTCTAGAATAATTTTGGAGGCAGTTTCATTATCTAATGAACTTAATAGCTTTGGGCGGTCCGATGGGTCAAGGGAATGGAAAATAGTAGCTACTTCTGTTGCGTGGCTAGATAATAGCATTTCTTTAATCCCTTCGATATTTCCTTCCTTAAGACAGTTGGATATTTTCTCTGTTAGCTCTGCTGATTCCATAGTTTTCAATAATAATTATGGGTTAACAAATTATTCTAAAACGCAAACTATAAAAGTAAAGGAGATGTCCTAATTACTATAAACGATGATGTTCATGCTGCCTGATTTTCAGCAAGTAGCGAGGGGAAGGATCATACGACTAAGGCTTTCGTCTGGGCCCGAGCTTTGTCTCAGCATAGCCAAAAGGCGAAGACCTTACGGCAAGTCCTAAAGCTCTGATACGCGGTGACATTCTAAACCATGCCCTGAGCAAGATTCAAAATGATCCGAAGAGGATTTTGTCATCTCGAACCCTGTCCTGAGTTAAACGAAGGAGCATGTGAGAGATCTAGATTTCTCGCTCTGCTCGAAACGACATCACAGAACTTTATTCCAATGACTCCCTTGTTGTCATTCCGAGCGACTGAGGAGGAGCGAGGAATCTAATTTTTTCTTGCATCACGAAGTTTACACTGAGCACATTCGATTCTCTTAGTGCAGGCTACGCGGATGTGTTCGCAATTATGATTATGAGAGTTTCGATTGTTAATCCTAAATTTGGTAAAATCCTAGATTAATGGGAAAACTAAAAACATATAGTAGTTTTGTTAAGGTTGAGCATACACTATTTTCTCTCCCATTAATCCTGAGTGGTTCATTCCTGGCAGAAAGGGGCTTGCCTGAGATTAGAGTGCTTATTCTTATAATAATTGCCGCATTTGGGGCAAGGACTTCAGCCCTCGGGCTTAATAGAATCATAGATAGAGAGATTGATAAAAGGAACCCGAGAACCAAGGGAAGGGAACTCCCTTCCGGGAAAATAAGTCTTTGGGAATCTTATGCAATTGTTGGAGTTGGTGTGCTGATCTACTTTATTTCAGCTTACTTCATCTGCGATCTAGCCTTCTATTTATCACCAATTCCGCTTTTAATTTTTACCCTTTACCCATACATGAAAAGGTTTACGTCGCTTTGTCATTTTGGAGTAGGCCTTGGACTATCTCTCGCTCCGCTTGGAGGATGGATTGCAGTAAGATGTTCACTTAATGATTTATTCCCACCTATTCTTCTTTCTCTCTTTACCTTCTTCTGGGTCTCAGGGTTTGACATAATCTATGCAACACTTGATGAGGAATTTGATACTAAGAGTGGAATCTTTTCTCTAACTTCGAGATACGGTAGGAAGAAGGCGCTTTTCATTTCAGCTATCCTTCATCTATTTGCATTTCTAGCACTTACTTTATTGTATTTCTATGAGTTTAGATCAATCTATGCCACACTCTTCTTGCTTATAACTGGGGTACTCCTTGTTTGGGAGCATAAAAAAACGTCTGATGTGGATTTAGCTTTTTTCAAAGTAAACGCTGTCCTTGGGTTCGTTGTTTTCTTTTTTGTGCTCTCTGGGATATACTTATCCTGAAATGCGTACCATTGTAGGAATAACAGGGGCTTCGGGAGTCATATACGGTGTTAATTTTTTGAGAAAATGCCCAGACGATAAATTTCTAATAGTCAGTAAATGGGGAAAAAGGGTTCTTAACGAAGAATTGGGACTTAAAGTTGAGGAGCTCAGTCCTTGGGCAAAAAAGACGTTTGACGATTGGGATCTTGCAGCACCTTTTTCATCCGGCAGCAACCCCTTTGATTCTCTTGTGATAATTCCCTGTTCAGTTTCAACCCTTGGGAAGATAGCCTCGGGGATTGCCGATACTCTTATAACGAGGATTGCCGCAGTGGCCCTCAAAGAAAGACGAAGGCTGGTCATTGCACTTAGAGAAACTCCACTTAGTTCTATAGCGCTTGAAAATGCCCTTAAACTTTCAAGGGAAGGGGCAATAATAATGCCTATAAGCCCTCCTCATTATATTGAGATAAAAAGTGTTAATGACCTTGTAGAAGGTTTCGTAGATAAGGTTCTTAAAGTGATTGGAGTTGGAGATGGAGGTGGCTGGAGGCATGAGGAGCTTGAATAACAATTTATTGTTTTAACTTAAAATTGCTGCGAGCAAGACTCATTGCCTACTCTAGTTAATTTTTTATGGGTAGTTCACCAGTCTTGCTGGTGAGTTTTTTTGATTGCCTTAGTTTTTTTGTAAATCACATATGATTACGAATTAATTATTGTTTAATCTGATTGTAGAAGCGCCATCCATGGCGCGAAACAATCGCGGCAAGACCCGCCCTGAGCGTAGTCGAAGGAAGCCGCCCTACCCTTATTATTTCCTCAATATCTTCTGAGGTGTTACTTTATGGTTGATGACATGGTGAAAAGCCCTTGGAAATTAAATTCTTATTAGTCGAGTTATTTGATGGAGGTATAGATGAAAAATGAGAATATAACAACAAAAGACTTGACCCCTTGTGTTCCATCAGCCCCTTTAGTAAATCAGGAGCTCGTTTAGGGAACGTGCCCTACATTTTGAAATGCAATATATGTTAATAGAATTGGCGTTACATCCTTTTTCCACAACCATGTAGTGAGCCTGTCGAATCTAAAACTTCATCCAAATTGGAAAAGGGTGCGTTGTCACCTTTTTTTCTGCGGCGGCGGTTGAGCTCCGCCGTTATCCATTGGAAACTGGCATTCAAATCTATCCAAAGGTAAACTTATACACGGATATAATAACCATGACCGCAATTACCGTTTCTTTACCCGATGACCGCCTTCAAAGATTAAAAGAGATAGCCGTGCAGTTCGGCATTACCACAGAAGAACTCGTGCGTATCAGCATTGAAGAAATGCTCACCCGCCCTGAAGAAGGATTCCAGCGTGTGTTGGAGCATGTGCTGAATAAAAATGCTGAGCTTTATCGACGGCTAGCCTGATGCGGTATCTCACACTTGGTGAAGTGCTTGAAATCTACAGCCGTGTCATTCAACAGTCCGGCGGCGAGTTGGGCATTCGTGACATCGGTGCATTAGAGTCAGCCATCGCCCAGTCGAGAATGACCTTTGGCGGTGAATAACTATATCCGACGATTGTAGAAATGGCGTCCGCATTAGGCTTTTCACTTATCCAGAATCACCCGTTCATTAATGGTAACAAGCGTGCCGGACACGCGGCGATGGAGGTATTTCTCGTTCTGAATGGCTTTGAGATTAATGCATCCATAGATGAACAAGATCAGATCATTCTCCGTGTGGCATCAGGCGAAATAAGTCGGGAGGGGTTTACGGATTGGCTTCGCACTCATATCAAAGAAAACCCTTGAGGTATTATCGTGATTTATCTGAAGATACAACCACTGGATAAAGGGTGGCATGATAAAGATGAAATTCTCTTACATGCCGCCTTTCAATTACTTGTGGTTTTCGTCGAGAAAGAACGTCCCGACAAAATTGTTGATTGGAACGCCAACGGTTTGCATAGGCACGCATGGAAAGAAATCAGAAGTCTATACAAATGGTGGAAAGAGACCAGACCAGCTAGGCAAAGTCCTCTCGACAACAAGAAGTTAAAGAAGCCACCATTCAAGTTCGAGAAGATACCTGACTCGGAGTTTTACCAGATAGTCGAACCGGATAAGAAGTACGCCGCGTATTATCGCGCCCTGGAAGAGCACCGCAGATTAGACGAGAAGTGGTATGAGGAGGATCAGCGTAATCTTCATAGACTTATCGAGATTAGGGGCTTTTTGTGGACGTGAAGATTTTGGATGCCTTACCACAGAGACACTAAAATGCTAAGAAAACACAAAGAAAAGAATTAATTTGGATTTTCTTTGTGAACCTTCGTGTCTTTGTGTCTTAGTGGTGAATGATTTTACAGGAAGATGGTATAATCAAAGGGCAAATGAAAAAAAAGAACTTCTCTGACCTTCAGGCATATATCCAATACCTAGAATCCATCGGTGACTTAAAAAGAATAAAGGCCGAAGTTGACCCTATCTTAGAAATAACTGAGGTTTACTCAAGGGTGGTTAAAGAAAGAGGCCCCGCCCTTATCTTTGAAAATGTGAAGGGGTCTCCATTTCCACTTGCAATTAACCTTTTTGGAACCGAAGAAAGGGTCGAGCTTGCTCTTGGAAGGAAACCAAGAGAGGTTGGCGAGGAGTTAGTTTTTCTTTTTGAGAAACTAAACCCGCCCTCACTAAAATCATTTTTCTCGTTACTTCCAAAGGTTATAGGGCTTCTTTCTATGAGAACGAAAAATGTGGGAAAGGGAATAGTTCAAGAAGTTTTGGAGGAACCTGATCTAGACAAACTTCCCATAATAAAATGCTGGCCAAAAGATGGCGGAAGGTTTATCACATTGGGGTTAGTTTTAACCCAGGATCCAATCACTAAAAGAAGAAATCTTGGGATATACAGAATGCAGCTCTTCGAAAAAAAAACAGCAGCTATGCACTGGCATCCGCATAAGGGCGGTGCAGCTCATTATCATGAAGCAGCCAAACTCGGAATGGACTTAGAAGCTGCTGTGATCCTGGGCGGTGATCCCAAGATGATTTTTACTGCTATCGCTCCCCTTCCTGAGGGAATGGATGAACTCGCATTCGCAAGCTACTTAAGAGGGAGTCCCATTCCTATGGTTAGGGGAAAAAGTATTTCGCTTCGAGTTCCGGCAAATGCCGAATTCATTATTGAGGGAATTGTTCCACAGGGAGAGACACGAGTGGAAGGTCCCTTCGGAGACCACTTTGGGCACTATTCAATGGAAGCTGATTTTCCAGTTTTTAAGGTAAAAGAGATAACACGAAGACACAATGCGATTTATCCGGCTACGGTCGTGGGAAAGCCGCCTAAAGAAGATATATTCCTTGGAATTGCTGCGGCAGAGATGTTCTCACCACTTGTAAGGATAATCCAACCTGAAGTTAAAGATATGTGGGCATATCCGGAATCCGGATTCCATAACCTACTTGTGGTTTCAGTTGACGAGAGGTATCCAAAAAATGGGATTAAAGCTATGCTTGCTCTCTGGGGAATAGGGCAACTTCTACTTACAAAATGTATGATAATGGTTTCGAGTGACGTGAATCCAAAAGACTTCAGTGCAGTTCTTAGAGAAATAGGAGAGAATTTTGATCCTCGAGAGGATTTCCTCTTGATTCCCTGGGCGCCGGTTGATACCCTGGACTTTACAAGTAGGAAACTCAATGTAGGAAGTAAGATGGGGATAAATGCAGTAAGGCGTGCAAATGGCTCGGAAAGAAAGAGAAAGATTCCTGAAAAGGTTCCTGATCCGAGAGAGAGACTTAGCGAGGTGATAGATTTTAGATTACTTCCCGGTGGGTTTTTAGTTCTGAAGGTTACAAGAAATCCTAAGGAAACTATTAAGAGGCTTTTCGATATGCCTGGATATGAAGATGTAAGAATCGTTGTAGCCCAGAGTCCTGATATTGATATAAAGGATGATACCGATCTAATTTGGGGTATATTTACTAGGTTTGATCCTTACCTTGATGTTATATTCGAAAGGACTGAGCTGAGAGGCTCGGCGGTAATTTACGATGGAAGAATGGGGGTAGATGCCAGTTATAAAGAGTGGTATCCTGAAGTAATCGAGATGTCAGAGGATATAAAAAAAATGGTGACAGAGAGATGGCAAGATTATTGGAGAACATAGAAAGACTTTGCAGTGATAAATCCCTTTTAGAAATACTGGAAAAGGTTGAGGCGGGAAAACGGATAACCTTTGATGACGGACTTAAGGTTCTCAAGAGTAACTATCTAAACGCAATCGGAATGATTGCTGATTATGTTAAGAGAAAAAGGGAAGGAGATAAGGTTTACTTTGTTGTAAATCGTCACGTTAATCCTACAAATATCTGCGCAATCTCGTGTAAATTCTGTGCCTTTGGAAAACCCCAGGGCGCTGCTGGCACATATGAGATGTCATTCGATGAGATTCTTGAGGGTTTGAATGAGGAGTTAAGAGAAGTCCATGTCGTAGGCGGGCTCCATCCTGACTGGAAATTTGAGCATTATTTAGACATTGTCCGTGTAATAAAAAACGCTTATCCAGACACTCACGTAAAAGCGTACACCGCTGTTGAGATTGACTGGTTCTCTCAGATCAGTGGTCTTTCTTTAGAAGAGGTTTTAATAAAGATGAAAGAAGCAGGGGTTGATGCGCTTCCCGGAGGAGGCGCGGAAATCTTTGCAGAAGACGTTAGAAAGAAAATATGCGCGCCAAAGACTTCGTCTCAAAAGTGGCTTGAGATTCATAAGATCGCCCACCAGGTTGGGATTCCCTCCAATGCGACGATTCTCTATGGACATTTGGAAAAATACGAAGATGTAGTTGATCACTTAGAAAGACTCAGAAACCTTCAGGATGAAGCTCCTGGATTTTTTGCCTTCATTCCTATTCTCTTCCAACCTGAAAACACCAGACTCAAACATATAAAACCCTCCCCCGGTTCCTATGACTTAAAAGTCCACGCCCTTGCCCGTTTGTATCTCGATAACTTCCCTCATATAAAGGCGTACTGGATAACATTGGGTGAAAAGACCGCCCAGGTTGCCCTTCACTTTGGTTGTGATGATGCGGATGGAACTATTATCAGAGAAAAAATCATCCACGACGCCGGCGCCCCTTCAGAGGTCGGTCATACAAGGGATTTCTTCGTAAAAACAATAAAGGATGCTGGTTACATCCCCGTTGAAAGAGATGCGCTTTATAACGTGGTCAGAGTGTATAATTAGATATACTATAGTATTACAAATAACAATTTTTTTAAGTCGTGATTAATGTAATATGTCAGTACAGTTTACTAAACGCCAATTTAACATCACCGAATATTACCGTATGGCTGAGGTCGGTATTCTCTCCGAGGATGACCGCGTCGAGCTTATCGAAGGTGAGATTATAAAAATGACTCCGATTGGCAGTCGCCATGCCGGATGCGTCAGTCGCTTAAATACCTTATTCAACCGTCTAGTTCGTGAAACCGCATTGGTAAATGTGCAAAACCCAGTCCGTCTCAGCGATTTCTCGGAGCCTCAACCTGATATTGCATTGTTAAAACCACGAGATGATTTTTATTCTAATGGACACCCTACTCCGGCTGATGTGTTTTTGATAATAGAAGTCAGTGATACCTCTATCGAATACGACCGAGACATCAAAGTACCGCTTTATGCTGCTTCATTGATACCGGAAGTGTGGCTGGTGAACCTGATTAAAGACATAGTTGAAATTTATAGAGAGCCGCGAGAGGGTATGTATCGAGAGGTTCGTTATGCCACACGTGGCGAATCAGTAACCCCAAAGTACAATCCGAATCTGACATTTAGTGTTGATGCGATTCTTGGTTAGTCGTAGAGTACCGAGGCTGTTAAAGTGTTAAGTTGTACTTCACTTTGGTTGCGATGATGCGGATGGAACTATTATCAGAGAAAAAATCATCCACGACGCCGGCGCCCCTTCAGAGGTCGGTCATACAAGGGATTTCTTCGTAAAAACAATAAAGGATGCTGGTTACATCCCCGTTGAAA
>Ga0209342_10007793_pt1 | contig 10756 bp, 8 predicted proteins | sample RifCSP16_2_FD_184023 | JGI IMG/M metagenome (GOLD analysis project Ga0209342, IMG submission 184023) | Soil microbial communities from Rifle, Colorado - Rifle CSP2_sed 16_2 (SPAdes) (version 2) | ecosystem: Environmental > Terrestrial > Deep subsurface > Rock core/Sediment | place: Rifle... | reverse complement strand
GGCGGAAAGATTCACGGCTGTTGTGGTCTTCCCAACCCCTCCTTTTTGATTCGCTATCGCTATTACCCTGCCCATTTTAAGAAGAAGTTTAACATATATGCCGGGGTTTTCAAGGTTTTTTTGCCCCGGGGGAAATTTTTTGTAAAAAATCTCTCCCGGACTCCCGCTCAAGTTTACTCTCGTGAAAACGGGGGTCAAGGGCCGGCTCCCTTTAAAAACTTTCAGACTTGTGCTGAACCTTGTGTTGAACCCTGTGCTGAACTTGTTCCAGCATTGTTTCAGCGTTTTCGGAAAACGTGAAAACCTCGACCCCGACCCATCCTTCGGATGGGTGCCCGCGCTTTGGCGCCAGAAAAAGGTTTCCGCCAAAAAGTTCCCTTCAGCCCCAAATGTTCCACGTGGAACATAAGACTTAAATCGGGGCGCGGAAGATAATAATTGACGTAGTTCTATCTGTAAAAGGGATATTTATTTCGTGTAACTCATGTTTCCGGCCAGCGAGTTCTTTTCTTAATTCTTCTTCAGCCGGCCCTTTCATGGCAATTACAAAGCCGTTTCTTTTTACATAGGGGGCGGCCAGCGCCAGAAAATCATCTATGCCTGAGAGCGCCCTTGAAATAACACAGCCGAAGGCCCCTCCTATCATACTGATAATTGCCTTGTCTTCGGCCCTCGCAAAGAGGGTCTGCGCATTGGGAAGTTGGAGAGTCCTTATGATATGCCTTAAGAAAAAAATCTTTTTTTCGGTGGATTCCATAAGCGTTACCCCCATGGATGGCGCGGCTATTTTTAAGGGTATGCCGGGAAAACCGGCGCCTGAGCCGATATCGAGGACTTTCTCTATCCCCTTTAAAAAACTTAGAGGGGTCAGTGAATCGAGGAAATGCCGGGTAACAATCTCGTTTTCTTCGGTTATGCTTGTGAGGTTCATCTTTTCATTCCATTTTTTAATCTCGTCAAGATAAACCCCGAAATTTGAAAGCTTTTTTTCATCAAGGGGCGCTCCGAGCGCGAGCGCGCCCTCGGCAAGTATTTTTTTTGCCTCTTCAGTCATATTATACCTCTCCGGTTTTTTTAAGATATATCATCAGCACGGAAAGAGCGGCCGGGGTTACCCCTGGGATCCTTCCCGCCCTTCCTATGGATTCAGGCCTTACCTCTATTAATTTTTCCCTTATTTCCTTCGAAAGCCCGGGGATATTGTTATAGTAAAGATTTTCAGGTATCCTTGCGCCTTCCAGCCGTTTAAACCTCTGTGCTTCCTCTTTCTGCCTTTTTATGTATCCCTCGTACTTTACCTCCACCTCTATTGCAAAAGAGAGCTCCGGCTCTTCTAAAAATTTTTTAAATTCTCCCGGGACTTCTCCGTTAAAAAGATTAAAAAAATTCAGAATAGATGAAAAATCAGCGGCCGGCCTTCTTAAAAGCTCTTTTAAACTGGTGGTTTTTTTAATCTCTCCAAAACCCATATTTTTAAGTATGGTATTTACCCTCTCTGTCGGATTAATCCTCGCGATATCAAGCCATCTAAGCCCTTTTTCCAAAAACTCTCTTTTCTCAATAAAACCTCTGTATGCGGATTCACCCACGAGCCCGATATTAAAACCCTTGTCCCTGAGCCTTAAATCAGCATTATCTTCCCTTAAAAGAAGCCTGTGCTCGGCCCTTGATGTAAAGAGCCTGTAAGGCTCATTTGTGCCTTTTGTTGTAAGGTCGTCTATCAAAACGCCTATATATGCCTCGGATCTGTCAATGACAAAGGGGGGGCTGCCTTTTAGCTTTAAAGAGGCATTTATTCCCGCGATAATCCCCTGCGCAGCAGCTTCTTCATAACCGGATGTCCCGTTTATCTGGCCTGCCAGGAATAACCCTTCAATTGCCTTTGTCTCAAGTGTTGGTTTAAGCTGTGTCGGGTCCACAAAATCATACTCAACCGCATAGCCTGGCCTTAAAACTTCCACCTCTTCTAACCCCTCAATTGTCCTTAGGAATTTAACCTGCACATCAACAGGAAGGCTGGTTGAAAGGCCGTTTGGATAGACTTCGGTGGTATCGTAACCCTCCGGCTCTAAAAAAACCTGATGACGGATTCTTTCGGGGAATTTTACAACCTTGTCCTCTATTGACGGGCAATATCTCGGGCCTATTCCTTTGATTTTTCCGCTAAAAAGCGGCGAACGGTCAAGATTATCGTGGATAATCCTGTGGGTTCCGGCATTTGTATAGGTCATATAGCAGGGCAGTTGCCTTCTTTTAATCCCCGGACCTGTAAATGAGAAGGGATTGATGGGTTCATCTCCGTATTGCGGATTGAGTCTTGTAAAATCTATTGTCCTTGAATCGAGTCTCGGGCAGGTGCCTGTTTTGAGGCGCCCCATTTTGAAACCGAGTTCCCTCAAAGAATCCGAAAGGGTTTCGCTTGGCAAATCCCCGGCCCTTCCTCCCGGGTAACTTGTTAATCCTATATGGATAAGCCCCTTTAAGAAAGTCCCTGCTGTTATAATTATTGAATCGGCCCTGAATTCCTCACCTGTGTTTAAAATAATCCCGGCAGCCTTTTTTGCGCCGCCCTCTTCTTTTACTATAACCTTATCCGCTACACCCTGCCTCAGATAGATATTCCTGGTTTTTTCGAGAGCCTGCCTCATCCTTATTTTGTATCCGGCCCTGTCCGCCTGCGCCCTTGTTGAACGGACGGCAGGGCCTTTGCTTGCATTAAGGGTTCTGAACTGTATGGCGGTATCGTCTATTGCCTTTGCCATCTCTCCGCCGAGCGCGTCTATTTCCTTTACAAGATGACCCTTTGCAATGCCTCCTATCGCGGGGTTGCATGACATCTGGCCGATGGTGTCGAGGTTCATTGTCAAAACAAGGGTTGAATGGCCGAGCCTTGCAGAGGCGAGGGCCGCCTCACACCCCGCATGGCCCGCGCCTATCACTATTACGCCGTATCTTTCCATTTTCCTCCGCACCTTCAAAAAACTTTCAGATGCTGAAACAATACTGAAACAAGTTAAGCACAGGGTTCAGCACAGGTCTAAAAATTTCAGAAAGGGTTCAGGGGAAACCTTTTATAAAAGGTTTCCCCAAAGATTCTGATGATGTTCCACGTGAAACACATTGTATATTATATCTTCCGGGGCTGTCAACGGACTCTTGAGAGAACCGCTTTGTAAACTTGTGCTGAACTTGTTTCAGTAAAGATTCTCTCTCTCTAAAACTCTTTCCAAAAACTTTCAGATAGCCGAAAATTGTTGAAGGGGCGGGAAACTTTTTCGGGCACCCAGGCGAAGCCTGGGGCGAGTTTCCCTCCCTTCACAAAAATCCGTTGACAATATTATTTAATCATGTATACTTGGAAACCTTATTTTGATTTTAAAGAGGTGAAAACATGGTGACTTCCCGCAAAAAGGGCAAAAAAACTTCAAAAGGCAAGACGGATAAAACAAGGGCGAAAACCAAGAGGGCAAAAAAACCGGCTGGCAAAAAAGTCGCTTTAAAAACCGCGCGGCAGAAAGAAAAAAGAGTCCCCTTTAAAAAGGAGATGCGCCAGAAATTGCTTGAGGATAGGAAAAGGCTCCTTGACGATGTTGATCAAAAGGTAAAAAAAGAAAGCGATGCCCTGAAGTTTGAGATAGGGGATATCTACGATATAGCGACCACTGAAAGGCAAAGAGAGCTCACGCTGATGCTCGGCGACCGCGAAAGGGAAAAGCTCCGTGAAATAGATAAGGCGCTTGAAAGGCTCAATGAAGAAGATTACGGGGTCTGCGAAGAATGCGGGGAGCCGATAGGGGAAGAGAGACTTCGGGCGCTGCCTTTCACAAGGGTCTGCGTTGACTGCAAATCAAAGTCTGAAAAAGAAACTTTTGTAAAGGTAAAGGTGGAGGAAGAGCCCGCCATCGGGATGCTGGAAAAGGCAGAGCCGGAAGAAGAATTTTGACGTAAATGTTTGATTTTAAAGGTCTTTTTTATACTAAAGCGCTTATTCCTGCCCTGTCAGAAACATTGAAGTGAATAAAAAAAGACTTCTCCTTTATCTTTTCCTGGCATCATCTGTTTTCCTTGTCCTTTTTATCCCCTTTTTTCTTAAAAAATCCCCGGAAACAACAACTCACAGCCGCATTCTTATGGGGACAATCGTTGAGATAACGGTTAAAGAGGATAATCCCGCGGCAATTGAGGACGCATTCAAGGAGATAGAACGGCTTGAAAATATTTTCAGTTCCTACAAAGAGACAAGCGAGGTCTCTAAAATTTCCGCCAATGCCGGGATAAAAGGGGAAAGTGTATCTCAGGAGGTGGTTCAAGTTTTAGGGGTCGCAATAAAGATCTCCGGACTGACGAAAGGGGCCTTTGACCCGACAATCGGGGTATTATTCAAGACGGGAGGAGGCGTATGGGATTTTTCCGGCGAGGGAGGCTATGTCCCGGACAAAGGCGAGATTAAAAAACTTACCCCCCTTGTAAACTACAAGGATATTTTCCTGGATAAAGAATCATCAATTGCCGCCCTGAAGAAAAAAGGCATGAGGCTTGACCTCGGCGGGGTTGCGAAGGGTTACATAGTGGGCAGGGCGATAGATACATTAAAAAAGCATGGCGCGGGCTGGGCAATCATAAGGGCCGGCGGAGACATGACCGTCTTCAGCAAGAACGCCTCTGAGCAATTTACAATAGGGGTTGCTCATCCGAGGGAAAAAGAAAAACTTCTGGGGAAACTCAGGGTTTTAAGCGGCGCCGTCGCGACATCGGGCGATTACGAGAGGTTTTTTATAAAAGACGATATCCGCTATCACCACATACTGGACCCCGGGACCGGTTTCCCCGCTGATAAATGCCGGAGCGTAACGATTGTAAGCAAAGACCCGGCCCTCGCGGACGCCCTTTCAACAGCTGTTTTTGTCATGGGCCCTGAAAAGGGGATGGAGCTGATTGAAAGGCTGGAAGGTGTTGAGGGCATAATAGTGGATAAGGAGGGAGGGGTTGCGGTATCGAGCGGGTTGAAAGATAATTTCGAAATGCTTTGAAAGGCCGCCCTTTTTCAGCAGGCATTACCTCCGGGCGGCATTGCATAAACATGGATAATCTTCTTATCTTTTTCCGGCGTGCCTCCAATCCCCGGCTCTTAAGCGGCAATCTCCGTGAAATTCTCCTCTTTAAGGGTTTACCGTTACAGGGAGAGGGGATTTACGAAAAGAAAAACTAACCCCGCGGCCTGTTTAACGGAAAACCGTTCTTCTGGTAGATTCCAACCGCCCTGTTGTGTTCTTCGAGGGTCTTTGAAAAGTAGTGCGTGCCGTCGTTTTTTGACACGAAATACAGGTATTTTTCGTCTGCCGGGTTTAATGCCGCGTCTATCGCAGCCCTTCCCGGGTTTGCAATCGGAGTGGGGGGAAGCCCGTATTTAAGGTAGGTATTGTAAGGTGTTTTTGCGGCAAGGTGCTTTTTTGTAAGGTTTCCGTCAAAATTCGCAAGCCCGTATATGACGGTCGGGTCGCTCTGGAGCGGGATCCTTTTTTTAAGCCTGTTATGGAATACCGCCGATATGGCGCTCATCTCCCCGGCGCTTCCCGTCTCTTTTTCTATTATGGAGGCGAGCGTTATAACCTCTTTGGTCGTCATGCCTTTTTTCTCCGCCGCGCGGCGGAACTCGCCGTCATATACATCTTTAAATCTCTGGACCATCTTCCCGGTTATCTCTTCCAAAGACATTGATTTTGTAAACATGTACGTATCCGGGAAGAGGTAGCCCTCAAGTCTGTCTCCCTCAAAACCATAGGCCTTTACAAACTTTTTGCCGGTTGCCCTCGCCATAAATTCTTCTTTTTTTGCAAGGCCTGCCTTTTCAAGCGTTGCCGCGATATCTTTTATGTTAAACCCCTCGGGGATGGTAACGGGGTATCGCTTGATTTTTCCGGAGGTGAGATAATTCAGTATTTCAAGGGGCGTCATGGAGGTTGAAAATTCGTATTCCCCGGCCTGCACCTTTTTGTAAGCGCCCCTGATGTATGCCGCCCATACAATGCCCTCTGAATCCTTGATCAGCCCCTCTTTTTCAAGATTGTTGGCAATAACCCTGAAGCTTACCCCCCTGGGTATCTCTACTGTTACAGCCCTGCCTTCCCCTACGTGTGACGCGGGGGTATAGAGGAGGGTGTAAAAATGGGTTATTATAATGATAACACCCGTTGCCGCAAGTAGAAGGAGGGTCTCTTTTTTACCTTTCATTATCTCTCTGAAAATCTAAAAAATTTTCCTTCAGATTGGATTTTTTCTCGCCTCAAGATATCCCTGAAGTATGTAGGCGGCGGCAAGTTTGTCAACGACGCCTTTTCTTTTTTTCCGGCTTACATCGGCGCTTATCAAGACCTTCTCAATCGCAACGGTTGAGAGCCTTTCGTCCCACTCAATGATTTTCAGCCCTGTTTTTTCTTTTAAAAGAGAGGCTAATTTTAAAACGCCCCGGGCCGCCTTTCCAACACTTCCGTCCATATTATAAGGCACGCCGATAACGATCTCGTCCGCGCCGTAACTGTCCGCTATCTTTAGGATTTCTTCTATAACCTTTTCGCCGGATTTTCTTTCTATAACTTTAAGGGGCTGGGCGATAAGCGCGCTTTCATCGCTTATCGCAACCCCTGTCCTTTTTTCCCCGACATCAAGCCCAATGATGCGCATCCGGAAAAGTATACTAATAACAGGGGGGTTATTCAACCATTTTCAGCTTCCATTTAAGGCCTGCGCGAGGGGGCAAAATGGAGACCTTGACAGGTATTGCATGATGTTGTTACTATTTACTGTGAAGAACGGGCGGTTAACTCAGCGGTAGAGTGCCATCCTCACACGGTGGAAGTCACTGGTTCGAACCCAGTACCGCCCACCAGATTCCTGTCATTGCGAGCGACCCCCCGCTTCCGCGGGGGTAAACTCCGGGAGAGCGGCAATCTCGTCTATTCAGGAGGCAATGCTATGGGCATAAGAAAATCACCGCTTTTTATATTTGCAATAGTTACCTGGCTTTTCCTGGGCATTGCGGCTGCGCAAACCAATGCGTTCAAGGACATCGCCCCGAAAGAGGCCTCAGAGTTGATAAAGAAAAACTCCGGAAACCCCAACTTTGTAATCATGGATGTCCGCACCCCTGAGGAATATATGGAGGGGTATATAGAAAATTCCGTCAACATAAACTATCTCGGAAAAATTTTCAGAAACGAGGCTCTGAAACTGGATAGAACGAAAATTTATCTACTCTACTGCCGTTCAGGAAGGAGAAGTAAAGAGGTTCAGGATATAATGAAGGGGCTCGGTTTCAAAGAGGTACATAATATGCCCGGCGGGATATTACAGTGGCAGGCCGAAGGGCTGAAGATAAAAAAATAAAACTGCTTAACCCCTGCCTTTTTAGCGCCTCCCGGATATTAACACTGTCTTGATTGTGCGGACAACCATCTTCCGGCATCTTCGTTCTCTTTGCCTTTTTTTTAAAAATACCTGAAATAGTGGTAGTATAAAAAAATTATGATTAAGGATCTCCTTAAAAAAAACAGGGATTCTGCGGCCCCGGAGATTGAAAGACTCGGCTTTCTGGACGGAAAAAAGGTTCTGGATAATCTTAAAACCCTTTCAAAAACCGCTCTTTCGGACGGCCTTGACGATATTCTGAACATCTCCCTTTCCTCCCCCTCTCCTGACGATTGTCTTACAAACCTTGAAAGGGTTAGCGCGGCCGCGGGGGAAGCCGGTCTAAAAAAAATCCTGAAAGCAAAAGAAGGGCTTAAAAGGCTCGTTTTCTTATGCGGCTCCTCACCCTACCTCTCCAACATACTTTCTCTGAACCCGGACCTCTTTGAAGAACTCTTTTTAAAAAACGGGCTCGATGTAAAAAAGGACCTTCCGGTTTTCAAAGAAGAACTCTTAAAACTCACGGAAGGGGCAGAGGGGGCGGAGGGTTTTCCCGGGATGGCAAAGGTTCTGAGGCAGTACAGGAACAGAGAGTATCTCAGGATCGGGGGAAGGGACCTTTTGGGATTGGCTCCCATGGAAGAGGTAACCGCCGAACTTTCCGACCTCGCGCAGGCCTGTTTGGACTGCGGGGTGGAATTTTGCCTGAAGGAACAGGAAAAAATATTCGGAACACCTGTGTATATAGAGGAAGACGGCAGGGAAAAAACGGCGGAGTTTTGCGTTATCGGCCTTGGGAAACTCGGCGGAAGGGAGCTTAATTTCTTATCCGACATAGATATTATCTATATATATTCAAGCGATAAAGGGGAGACAACGGGAAAAAACAATAAAGAGAGCACAAAAATATCGCTCCATGCCTTTTTTGTAAAACTCGCCGAAAGGCTTACAAAACTGATATCCGCGGTTACGGAAGACGGCATTGCCTTCAGGGTTGACCTGGATTTAAGGCCGGAGGGAAGAAGCGGGGACCTCGCAAACTCTTTAAGGAGCGCCGAGATCTACTACGAATCATGGGGGCAGATGTGGGAAAGATGCGCCCTTATAAAGGCGCGGGCAGTCGGGGGAAGCAAAGAGCTCGGAGAAAGGTTTCTTAAGATGATAGGGCCTTTTGTTTTCCGCAGGTACCTGGATTTTACGGCAATAGAAGAGATAAAGGCGATGAAGGAAAAAATAGATTTGAACCTTTTAAGGAGAAGGCCCGACACGATAGATGTAAAGCTCGGGGAAGGAGGAATAAGAGAGATCGAGTTTTTCTGCCAGGCAATTGAGCTTATACACGGCGGAAAAAACCCGGATATAAGGGAAAAAAACACCCTCAGGGCAATAGAAAAACTGAATGAAAACAATCTCCTCGGCGGAAAGGAAGCGGAAATTTTAAGGGACGGCTATATATTTTTAAGGAACCTCGAACACAGGATCCAGATAGTCGAGGGAAGGCAGACGCAGGCGATACCCGCGAAAAAAGAGGCGCTCAAAAAACTTTCAAGAATGATGGGCTTTAAGGATACGCCCGAAAAGAAGGCGGAAGATTATTTCTGGAAGGTTTACAGGGAAAAAACAGAGGCGGTGTATTCCGTTTACAGGTCGCTTTTTTACAAATCCGAAAAGGGCCTTAAAGAGGGCATACCTGAAGAGGTTTTTTTGATACTCTCAAGCGAAACCCCGGAAAAAGAGGCCCTGTCTTTGCTGAAAAACCTCGGCTTCAAGGATACCGGGGTATCGCTCAAGGACCTGAAACTTCTCCGGTACGGCCCGCCGTTTTTGCACCTCAACGCGAGGGCAAGGGTGCTGCTTGAAAAACTCTCTCCTCTTTTCCTTTTAAAAGCCTCAATATCGGCCGACCCGGATATGGCCCTTAAAAATATAGAACGTTTCATATCCGCGATAGGCGCGAGGACGAGCCTTTATTCATTGCTCGCCGAAAACCCGGCGCTTATTTCCGAACTGATGAAAATCTTCGGCTTCAGCGCATTCCTTTCTAACGCGCTTATAGAGCGGCCGGAAAACATGGACCTGCTTTTTTCAGAGGAGATGGCAAAACCAAAAAAAGAAAAAGAGGAGTTTTCACGCGAACTTGAGGGGGTTATCCCTTCCGCCGGGGACTATGAAGAAAGGCTTGATGCCTTAAGGCATTACAGGAATCAGGAGGTTTTCAGGGTCGCGTTCAACGATATCCGGGAAAACCTTTCCGCCGGGGAGGTGTCGGCCCAGCTGACCTCTCTCGCGGAGGTTTTTCTTGAGGTGTCTTATAAAACGGCGCTGGGCGACCTGCGGAAAAAATACGGAAGAGAAGGGGATGACGGGTTTTTTATCTGCGGCATGGGAAAGCTCGGGGGAAGGGAACTTATCTACGGAAGCGACCTTGATATATTTTTCGTATATTCCGATGAGGGTGAAAAAACAGAAACCGCGGGGCCGAGGGTGATTTCAAACCATGAGTTTTTTGCCCACCTTGCCCAGAGGATTATAAGCATCCTTTCGCTCAGGACAAAAGAAGGGATTATTTTCACCGTTGACACGCGGCTCAGGCCGTCGGGAAGCTCCGGCCCCCTTGTCGTGTCAAAAACCTCTTTTTTAAGATACCAGATGGAAAAGGCGGGTGTCTGGGAAAAACAGGCGGCCATAAAGGCTGGATTTGCCGCGGGAAAAAAGGCCTTCGCGGAAAAGGTCTTAAAAGAACTTGAGGCGATAATTTACTCGCGCCCCCTTAAAAAAGAGGAGATTCACGAACTTCTGAGAATCAGGAAACGCATGGAGGTTGAGATTGCAAAGGAAACTCCGAAAAGATTTGACATAAAGGCGGGAAGAGGCGGATTGGTTGATATAGAATTTCTCGCGCAGGCCCTTCAGATGAACTTCGGAGGCAGAAACCCCTCTCTAAGAACGCCCTCCACCCTTACGGCGCTCAAAAAACTTTCAGATGCCGGAATAATCTCAAAAGAGGATTACGTGTTTTTATCGGAAACCTGCGGGTTCTACCGGCTCCTTGAGACAAGGATGAGGATAGTCCACGACACCCCGGCCTGCGTGCTGAGAGAGGACGGCTGGGAGGCGGAAACGCTCGCGAGGAGGGTCGGTTACGGCGGGGGGGAAAAATTACTCGCGGATTATATTAAAAGACGGGAGAAAGTAAGGGAGCTGTATTTAAAGGTTATGGAATGGTTAAAAAACCAATGACTTCAATAGAATACAAAAAATTGAAGAACTCCGCCATAAATGGCGGAGATTCTTCGACGGTGAGGAAATTGTCATTTATATAGCTCGCCTTGACCCGCCTCTAAAGAGGCGG
>Ga0209342_10007788_pt1 | contig 10760 bp, 7 predicted proteins | sample RifCSP16_2_FD_184023 | JGI IMG/M metagenome (GOLD analysis project Ga0209342, IMG submission 184023) | Soil microbial communities from Rifle, Colorado - Rifle CSP2_sed 16_2 (SPAdes) (version 2) | ecosystem: Environmental > Terrestrial > Deep subsurface > Rock core/Sediment | place: Rifle... | reverse complement strand
CGCCAGTAGAGCGCCGAGCCGCCGTCGCGATCGCTCACGAATACGACGGCGCCCGACAGCTCCGGAGGCAGCCCGGACCCGCCCACGAGCGCAAGCCAGGCCGCCACTGCCAGCAACAGGACCAGGCTGGCGCCCAGGACTGCCCTGCGTCGCCGACTCAGCGCCCCACCTCAGGCTCCCGCGGCGAGCGCCTTGCGCCGGGCGGCCTCGATCCGCCGCGCCTGGGCCACCTCGTCGGCCGCCTGAGCGGTCCTGCCCTGGCGGTTGTAAACGTCCGCGAGCACGTAATGCCCGAGCGGGGCCACCGCCGAGCCCTTGTCCACCTCGAGGCCCTTCTTCGCGAGGTCGGCCGCAGCGTCGAGTCGGCCGGCCCGGAGCTCCTCGCGCGCCAGGAAGAAGAAGGCCGGCCCGAAGTCCGGCGATTTCACCGTGGCTTCCCGCAGCTCGGCGCGGAAGCCGACCTCGTCGCCGCGTTGCCGCATGAGCTGCGCGAGGTTGAAGCGGGCCCGACCGTTGTCGGCGAACATCGCGAGCTCCTCGCGATAGAGCCGCTCGGCGTCGGCTCGCTGCCCGCGGGCCTCCAGGATGCGCCCCAGGTTGAACCGGCTCGAGCGCAGGTCTTCGTCGAGCTCGAGCCCCTTGCGCACGAGCTGCTCCGCCTCCGCCATGTGGCCCTGCTCGAACGCGAGCGCGGCCAGGCTGTTGTAGCCGGCTCCCATGTTCGGATTGTGCTTCAGGGCTTCCTGGAAGGTCCGGCGGGCGTCCGCCTCGCGGCCGAGGTCGAGGTAGAGAGTCGCGAGCTGGTACCACATGTGCGGCTGTCGCGGCTCGAGCTTCAGCACGGTGCGGTAGCCCTCGATCGCGGCGTCGGGCCTGCCCTGGGCCCGATACGTCTCGGCCAGCTCCGAGAGCGCCAGCTCGTTCTCCGGCTGGATGTCGAGGGCCGCCTTGTAGGCGGCGATCGACTCGTCGAGGCGTTCGAGCCGACGCAGCCAGCCTCCGAGAGCAGTGTGGGCGTCGATGATGCCGGGATCCTCGGCGATCACCCTCCGCATCGCCGCGACCGCTTCCTCGAGCTCGTCCTCCTTGGCGAGCGAGCGCGCCTCGCCCATGCGGCCAAAGAGCGCGATCTTGTCCTTCGGGTCCGGCAGGATCGCTTCCGGGTCCACCCGCGGTCCGCCCCCCACGTAGCCCAGCGCGGCCAGTCGCTGCAGGGTTTCCGGGTCGAGCGTCGCCTTGTCGGGGGCGGCCTGCGCTCCGCTGCCGGCCAGCCGCTCGAGCGCCAGGCGGAGCCCCTCGGCCCGCAGGGAATGGGACTTGAAGAGGTTCTTCGTCTCGCCGGGATCCTGACGGATGTCGTAGAGCTCCGGCCTCGGGGCTTCGATGTACTTCCACTGCCCGTCTCGCAGCGCCCGCAGGTGCTGCCAGCCAAAGTGGAAGCGTGGGAAGTAGGTCTCGGAATAGGCCACGCCGTGGGACTCGGCTCCCGGGTCGAGCACCAGTCGCGCGAGCGAGCGGCCGTCGATGTCGGCCTGCGGCGGCAGGCCGACCAGGTCGAGCACGGTCGGGACCAGGTCGGCGGTGGACACCTGGGCCCGGCTTCGGCCGCGGTCTCCCCATGGGGTGCGCACGATGAAGGGCACGTGCTGGGTGGAGTCGTAGACGAAGAAGGTGTGCGTGCTCTCCCCATGATCGCCCAGGCTCTCGCCGTGGTCGGCAAGCAGCACGAGCAGGGTCCGCTCCCAGGCGCCGGAGCTCTTCAGCCACTCGACGAGTCGGCTCACCACGTGGTCCGTGTAGGCGATCTCGCCCAGGTAGGGCGCACCCGGGTAGCGCGAGGCGAAGGGCTCCGCCGGCTCGTAGGGCGTGTGGGGGTCGTAGAGGTGCACCCACGCGAAGAACTTCTTCTCCTTCACCTGGCCCAGCCACTCCAGGGCCAGGTCCATCACCTCGTCTCCGGTTTTCTGGACGGTGCCGAGGTTCACGACCTTGACCTTCGAGAGGTCGAACCTGTCTGAATAGACGTCGAAGCCCTGGTCGAGGCCCCAGCGGGAGTCGAGCACCCAGGCCCCCACGAACGCGCCGGTGGCCCAGCCGCCTTCCTTCAGTCGCTCCGCGAGCGTCGTCTTCGCCGCGTCGAGGAAGAACCCCCCGTTGTCGCGCACGCCGTGGCTCGGCGGCAGCAGGCCGGTGAAGATCGAGGCGTGCGAGGGTAGGGTGAGCGGAACAGTCGCTGTCGCCTGCTCGAACAACACGCCGTCGCGGGCGACCGCGTCGATGTTCGGCGTCGCGACGCCGCGGAACCCGTAGCAGCCCAGCCGGTCTACGCGGGTCGTGTCGAGCGTGACCACCACGACGTTGAGGTCGGCGCCCCTTGGCTGGCGGGTCGCGAGCCTCGCTCGCGCTTCCTCGTCCGTGCGCGGCGGCCGGATCCGCATCCACCCCCAGGCCAGCGCTGCGAGCGCGAACGCCGCGGCCAGAGCCGCGAGCGGCGCGAACAGACGCTGCTTGCCCATTTCTGGAAGCTACCCCTAGCCGCTCGAAACCGTCAACCTGCCGGATGGAGTCATCCGTTTCTTCGGACAAAATCCAACAGGTCAGATTCAAGGACTTGAAGAAAGCACCGACTCGTTGTATGAACCCCCTGCGTTGTAGGCCCCAATCGGTTGACTGCAAACGGCGTGGGCTCGTCAGCTCACAGCAGGCTCGTCGTGGCACGCCGGTTGCTGAAGTCCAGGCGCATTCGTGTTTCAGGTTGAGATTCTCGTCGGTCGTCAATGATCCAAGGCCGTCGGTCGGTCCCCGGACCAGCCGGAGGCGGGAGGAAACCGTGAAACGCAGATGGAGTCGCACCAGAGCTCTCGCGCGTGTCCTGGTCGCCGTTCTCGGCCTGGCTCCGGCGACACAGCCCGTGGCGGCCGGGCCTCTGAACCCGCCGAACAGCGTTGCACCGGTCCTGGCTCCCATGGCGGCAGCGGCATCAGCCAGGGTTGCCGCCCTGACGCCGGCGCAGCTCGAGTCCGTTTCGCCTCAAGCCGCCGAGCCTGCGCCGTCCACCAACAACCCTTCCTTCTTCAAGACGGGGAAGGGAATCGCGGTGCTGGTCCTCATCGTGGCGGGAGTGGGCTACGCATCCTATTCAGCGGTCAACGACCGCGAGCCCGTGAAGTCCCCCATCCGCTAGGGGAGGAGACCAGATATGCGACGAATCACGACTTACCTCGCCGCCTTCGTCCTTGCCCTTTCCGCGATTCCAGCGGCGGCCCAGAGCCTCACCGGCGGCATCGAGGGCGTGGTCCGGGACGAGCAGGGCGGCGCCCTTCCCGGCGTCAGCCTGACCCTCACCGGCAAGCGCGGCTCGCAGACGACGCTGACCGACGCCGTGGGGAGCTACCGCTTCGCGGGCATCGATCCCGGCACGTTCAGCGTCACGGCCGAGCTGTCGGGCTTCCGGACCAAGCGGCAGGAGAACGTGGTGGTCGGGATCGGGCGACAGGTCCCGATCAACATGGTGCTCGGCGTGGCCGGCGTGCAGGAGGCGATCGAGGTCGTCGGCGAGTCGCCGGTCGTCAACCCGGTGAGCAGCTCCACCGACAACTCGCTGTCCCAGGACATGCTGTTCAACCTGCCGATCCGGCCGAGCAACGCCGCCACCGACCTGCTCAACTACCTGCCGGGCATCGTCGACGGCGCGGCCTACGGCGCCGATTCGGACACCGCCAACGGGCTTCTGCTGGACGGCGTCGACACGCGCGACCCGGAGGGCGGCTCGGCCTGGACCTTCTTCAACTTCAACATCGTCGAGGAGGTCCAGGTGAGCGGCCTCGGCGCCCCCGCCGAGTTCGGCGCGTTCCAGGGAGCCGTGGTGAACACGATCACCAAGTCGGGGGGGAACAACTACTCCGGCCTGTTCGACGTCTACTACACGAAGGACAGCCTCCAGGGCAACAACATCAGCCAGGAGATCATCGACGGCAACCCCTCGCTGGCCGAGCCGGCCACCGATCGCGAGCGGATGGATCTCACCGCCCAGCTGGGCGGTCCGATCGTGAAGGACAAGCTGTTCTTCTTCCTGAGCGGCGAGCGTTACCACCGCGACCAGGACCCGACCGGACCCAACACGCTCCGCGACGAAGTGAGCGCCCGGATCAACTTCAAGCTCAACTACCAGCCCACCAGCAACGACAACTTCATGGCGATGGTGCAGTACGACAACTACAACATCATCGGGCGCTGCGGGGTTTCGGCCGCGCTGTGCACCTTCGACCTGACCAACCGCGAGGACGCCCCGGAGTGGGTGTGGGCCATGCAGTGGCGCCACGTCTTCGGCTCCAAGACGTTCGCGGAGGTGAAGTACAACGGCTGGACGGGCTTCTACGACCTCAATCCCGAGGTGCCCTTGCCCGCGGTCTTCGACGGCTCGACCGGGCAACCCTCCCAGGGCTGGTACTACTACGCCGACCGCAACCGCAACCAGGTGAACGCTTCCATCTCCCACTACGCCGAGGGCTTCGGCAAGCACGACCTCAAGTTCGGCGTCGAGATCGAGCGCAGCAAGGTCCGCAGCCGCTACGGGCTGGGTGACATCTACTACTACGACTACACCGCCTACTACCCGAGCAAGCAGTACCTGGCCTACACCTACTCCTACGACCTCGGCGGCAAGAACCAGCGCGAGTCGGCCTACGCCCAGGACTCGTGGCACGTCAACGACCGGCTGACGATCAACGCCGGGGTGCGCTTCGACTGGGTGCGGGGCTACCCGGCCTACGAGAGTGCCAATGGCTCGATCGGCGACAGCAAGGTCTACGACGTCAAGAACTGGTCGCCGCGGCTCGGCTTCGCCTACGACGTGACCGGGAACGGCAAGACCGTGCTCAAGGGCAGCTACAGCCAGTACTACGAGGGCGCGTTCTTCCTGGCCTACAGCCCCGCAGTGCCGGGGATCGCGGACTTCGTTTCTTACGCCTACGATCCTTCGGGTGAGCTTTGTGGTCCGGAAGGGAACTGCTTCACCGAAACCGACCGCTCGCCCAACCCGCTCTATAACGTCGATCGCGACATCAAGCACCCGCGGGTCGACGAATGGACGCTAGGCTTCGAACGCGAGCTCGTCAAGGACGTGCGCCTGGCCGTGACCGGCATCTACAGGCAGGACAAGGGCATCCAGGGTTCGGTGACCCCCGACGCGCGCTGGGCCCCCACCACGGTGACGGCGTCCGATGACGGCACCGATGCCGCGCTCAACGGCAGGCAGCTCAGCGTCTACGAGTGGACGAACCGCTCGTCCTCGGACCAGAACTACCTGCTCACGAACCCCGACGGCTTCGAGTATCTGAATCCGGCGGGGAGCGTGCTCGGCACCGCGCGTGCGCAGCGGAAATACCAGGCGCTGATGTTCGTCCTCGACAAGCGCTTCAGCAACCGCTGGCAGGGACGGATTTCCTACGTCTTGTCGAAGAACGAAGGCACGGTGAACAACGGCGGGTTCGACACCTACGGCTCGAGCACCCAGTTCGAGTCGGCCTCCCGCGCGCTCGTCAACCAGTTCGGGCCGCTCGAGTTCAGCCAGAACCACGAGCTGAAGGTGTTCCTGACGTACCAGATCCCGAAGGTGGACGTGGGCCTCAACGGCTACTGGCGGTACCTCTCGGGCTGGCCCTACACGCCCTACCAGCGGTTCGGCAGCGGCGCCATCAACTTCCCGCTCAGCAGCGGCCGAGAGGTGTTCCTCGAGCCGCGCGGCAGCCGCCGCGCGGCCTCGAGGAGCACGCTCGACCTGCGGCTCGAGAAGATCTTCCGCGTGGGCTCTAGCAGCGACCGCATCTCGCTCTACGCCGACCTGCAGAATCTCTTCAACGCCGACACCATCACCAACGTCCAGAACCGCTACCCCAGCGTCTCGATCGCCGGGTTCGACCAGGCGGTCGAGTTCGGCGGGCCGACCGCGGTCACGCCGCCGCGCAGCTGGCTCGTCGGCGCCCGCTGGAGCTTCTAGCGGCTGTCGAAACGGCCTCCGGCCGCGTCGTCTGACGCAGCCGGACCGAAGGCCCCGGAGGCCCTCGCGGCCTTCGGGGCCTTTTCCTATCGGCGTCGGTAGTCGCCGCTGCGGCCGCCCGTCTTGCGGACGAGCCTGATCTCGCCGATCGTCATCGCCTTGTCCGCGGCCTTCACCATGTCGTAGACGGTGAGCGCGGCGACCGCGACCGCGTGGAGCGCCTCCATCTCGGCGCCGGTCCTGGCGTCGGTGCGGACGCGGGCCTCGATCACGAAGCCGTCGCGGCGCGGGAGAAGCTCGACGTCCACGTGCGTGAGCGGGAGCGGGTGGCAGAGCGGGATCGCCTCGGCCGTCTTCTTGGCGGCCATGATCCCGGCGAGCCGGGCCACCTCCGCCACCCCGCCCTTGCGCAGCTTCGCCGCGCGGACGAGCCGCATCGCGGCCGGCGCGACCGTGATGCGGCCACGCGCGACCGCCTCGCGCGCGGTCACCGGCTTCGTCGAGACGTCCACCATGCGTGCGGCGCCCTCGGGGTCCACGTGGCTCAACGAACGGCGCGACCGGGGTGCCGACCCGCGTGAGCCGCTAGCCCGGCGCACCGTCGTCCTCCAGGAAGCGGCCGAGCAGCACGGCCTCGGCGGTCTCGCCTTCGGCTGCCTCCTCGCGCTCGGCTTCGAGCACCACGAGCGCGTTGGCGCGTGCGTGCGCGACGAGATCGCCCGAGCCCGCGGAGCGCAGCGGCCGGGCCACGAGCCGGTCGCCCTCGAAGCGCACGCGTGCCGGCATGTGGCTCTTGCGCCCGGAGCGATTCCGGACGCTGGCCGCGAGCTCGACCTGAAGCTGCGGCCGCGACAGGACGCTCGCGCCCTGCAGCTTCAGGAGCGCCGGGCGAACGAACAGGTCGAAGGTCACCTGCGCCGAGACCGGGTTGCCGGGCAGACCGAAGACGAGCGCCCGGCCGCACCTTCCGAAAACCAGTGGAGCGCCTGGTTTCACCTTCACCTTCGTGAAGAGAAGCGTGGCGCCGAGCTCGGCGAGCGCCGGCTCCACGAGGTCGTAGTCCCCCGCCGAAACGCCGCCCGAGACGATCAGCACGTCGGCCGCCAGGCCCCGCCGCAGCGCCTCCACGATCGCGTCCTGGCGATCGGGAGCCACTCCCAGAAGCTCGACCCTCGCACCGGCGAGGTGCGCCTGCGCCGCGACCGCGGGTCCGTTGCTGTTGCGTATCTGCGACGGGCCGGGCGCCTGAGCCACGTCCACGATCTCGTCGCCCGTCACGAGCAGGGTCACGACCGGCCGCTGCGCGACGCTCACACGCGCGTGCCCGGTGGTCGCGAGCACCCCGATGGCAGCGGGGTCGACGACGCGTCCTCGGGCGAGCACGACCTCCCCGGCACGGATCTCAGACCCGCGCGGCGCGACGTTTTGCCCCTCGGCCACCGCGGCGAGGATCGTGACCCGGAACTCGTCGAGCGGCCGCGTCTTCTCCACCTGCTGGACCGCAGTCGCGCCTTTCGGCACCGGGGCCCCGGTCATGATCCGCACTGCCTGGCCCGGTCCCACGACGCTCGCCGGCCACTCCCCCGCTCGCACCTCGCCCACTACGTCGAGCGCCACGGGTGCCTGCTGCGCGTCCGCCGCACGCACGGCGTAGCCGTCCATCGCGGCGCGGTCGAACGGCGGCAGGTCGCGGTCCGCGATCACGGGGCGGGCGAGCACGCGACCGAGCGCGTCCGCGAGCGCAACATCCTCCGCCGCGAGCGCGGGCGTCTCGCGCAGCACGATCTCGAGCGCCTGCTCGACGGACACCATGGCTCCCGGATTGTACGCCGCGACCGAGCCTGCGCCGCCGGCCGCCCTGCCCCGGTATATGCTGGTCCGGTTATGGCCATGGCCCCCACCGTAGCGTGGGAGAACGGCGTCGTGGTGATGATCGACCAGCGGCGCCTGCCCGCGGAAGAGAGCCTGCTGCGCTGCCGCGACCACCACGAGGTGGCGGCCGCCATCCGCGACATGGCGATCCGCGGGGCTCCCGCAATCGGCGTCGCGGCGGCACTCGGGCTCGCGCTCGGGGCGAGCCTGACGCGGGCGGAGGGCGCCGACCTGCGCTCCGAGTGGAGCGACATGTGCGCGGCCCTCGCCGCCACGCGCCCGACTGCGGTCAACCTGTTCTGGGCGATCGAGAGGATGCGGCGGCGCTTCGAGACCCTGGCCGGCGAGGGCGGCGAGACGCTGCGCAAGGCGCTCCTGGCCGAGGCGCTCGCGATCCAGCACGAGGACCTTCTCGCCTGCCAACGCATGGGCGACCTCGGCGCCGAGCTCCTGCCGCAGCAGGCGAGGATCCTGACGCACTGCAATGCGGGCGCTCTCGCCACGGCGGGCTACGGGACGGCACTCGGCGTCGTCCGCTCCGCCGCGCGGCTCGGTAAGCTCGCGGCCGTCTTCGCCGACGAGACGCGGCCGTGGCTGCAAGGCGCGCGGCTCACCGTGTGGGAGCTGATGCAGGACGGGATCGAGGCCACGCTGATCGCGGACGGCGCGGCCGGACACCTGATGGCGCGGGGCGAGATCAACGCGGTGGTGGTGGGCGCCGACCGCATCGCCGCGAACGGCGACGTGGCGAACAAGATCGGAACCTACGCGGTCGCGATCCTGGCGAAGGAGCACGGCCTGCCTTTCTACGTGGCGGCGCCCGTCTCGACGCTCGACCTGCACACCCCGACCGGCGAAGACATCCCGATCGAGGAGCGGCCCGCGCACGAGGTGACCCAGATCGCGGGGCACCGGGTCGCGCCCGAGGGCACGCGCGTCAGGAACCCGGCCTTCGACGTCACGCCCCACCGCTACGTCACCGCGATCGTGTGCGAGCGCGGCGTGGCGCGGCCTCCCTTCGTGGACAGCCTCAGGAAGCTCGCCGTGGCATGAGCTGGCCCGCCCTCGTCCTGCTCGCGCTCTGCGCCGCCCTACCCCTCTCGGCCGCCGATTGGCCGCGCTTCCGCGGCCCGAACGGCTCGGGCGTCGCCGAGGGCCGCTCGCTGCCGGCCTCGCTCGCTCCCGCTGCGGCCGTCTGGAAGGTCGCGGTGCCGCCCGGCTACTCGTCGCCCGTGCTCTTCGGTGATCGGCTGTTCCTGACGGCCTACGAGGGCGAAAGCCTGCTCGTGCTGTGCCTCGACCGGACCAGCGGCCGGGAGCTGTGGCGCCGCGAGGCCCCGCGGATGCGGCGCGAGGAGCTCGACCGCCGCAACGGGCCGGCCTCGCCGAGCGCGGCAGTGGACGCCGAGCGTGTCGTGGTCTTCTTCGGGGACACGGGGCTCGTGGCCTACGACCACGACGGGCGCGAGCTCTGGCGCACGCCGCTCGGGCCTTTCGACAACGTGTACGGCATGGGCGCCTCGCCGATCCTGGCCGGAGGGCTCGTGGTGCTGGCCTGTGACCAGTCGCTCGGGTCGTTCGTGGCGGCCTTCGACGCCACCACCGGCCGCGAGCGATGGCGCGTGTCCCGCCCGGAAGCGCTCTCCGGACACTCGACCCCGGTTGTGCTCGAGTGCCCCGGCGCGCAGGCGCAGGTGGTACTTCCGGGCTCGTTCCGCCTCGACGCCTACGACCTCGCGAGCGGCGCTTCCGCGTGGTTCGCCGGTGGGCTGCCCTCGGAGATGAAGTCCGGAGCCGTGCTCGACGGGAACGCGGTCTACGCCGTGGGCTACGGCAGCCCGCTCAACGAGCCGGGACAGCAGCCCAAGCTGCCGCCCTACGCCGACTGGCGAGCGGCCCAGGACAAAGACCGCGACGGCCGCGTCACGAAGGCCGAGGCCGACGCCACGAGCCGCGAGTACTTCGACTTCATCGACCTCGACCACGACGGCGTCGTGTCCGAGAGCGAGTGGAAGACGAACCTCGCGATGATGGGCGCGGAGAACGGGCTGCTCGCCTTTCGCAGCGATCTCAAAGGCGACGTGACGCACAGCGGCTTCCTGTGGAAGCACCGCCGCTCGGTGCCGCAGCTGCCGACGCCCGTGCTCTATCGCGGTGTGCTCTACATGATCAACGACGGCGGCATCCTCACGACGCTCGACCCGGCGAGCGGCGCGGTGCTGAAGGCGGGCCGCCTGCGCGACGCCGTCGACTCGTACTACGCCTCGCCGGTGGCCGGCGACGGCAAGGTCTACTTCGTGAGCCGCAGCGGCATCGCGAGCGTGCTGAAGGCGGGTGCCGAGCAGGAGCTCGTCTCCGTCTCCGACCTGGCGGAGGAGGTGGCCGCGACCCCGGCCCTCGCCGACGGGCGGCTCTACCTGCGGACCCGCGCTTCGCTCTACTGCTTCGCCGGCCCGGACGCGGGCGCGAAGTAGGCCGCATGTCCGGCCCGGCCGGCCTGCGCGTCCTCGGCATCGAGACCTCCTGCGACGAGACCGCGGCCGCCATCGTCGAGGACGGCCGGCGCATCCTCTCGAACGTCGTCGCGAGCCAGGTCGACATTCACGCCGCCTACGGCGGCGTCGTGCCGGAGCTCGCCTCGCGCCACCACATCGAGGCGATCGCTCCGGTAGTGGAGGCGGCGATGGCCGAAGCCCAGACGCGCTTCGAGGAGCTGGCGGCCGTCGCGGTGACGCAGGGCCCGGGGCTGGTGGGCTCGCTGCTCGTGGGCCTGCAGGCAGCCAAGGCGATCGCACTCGTCCACGGCAAGCCGCTCGTCCCCGTGCACCACGTGGCGGGCCACGTCGCGGCGGCGTTCCTGGCGCACGGAGACATCCCGCTCCCGGCCGTG
>Ga0209342_10007786_pt1 | contig 10760 bp, 9 predicted proteins | sample RifCSP16_2_FD_184023 | JGI IMG/M metagenome (GOLD analysis project Ga0209342, IMG submission 184023) | Soil microbial communities from Rifle, Colorado - Rifle CSP2_sed 16_2 (SPAdes) (version 2) | ecosystem: Environmental > Terrestrial > Deep subsurface > Rock core/Sediment | place: Rifle... | reverse complement strand
CGCCCGTCGCGGATAGTACCCTCGAACTTGCCATCGATGCGCAGCGTGTCCTGAAACGAAAGCTCGCCATGGAACTCGGTACCGACGTCGAGGAACCCTGACAGGTCCCCGCTCGCCGTGATTTTGCCCCTCACGATGCCGTCCCCTTTCTGTGTCTCATGACTCTTCCTGAATCTTCATAACTCTGGGGCGCGAGGCTTCGAAGTCCGCGCGCCGCGAAGAACCGTCTCGTAGATTCGATGAAGCTCGTCCTCGGAATGAAACTCGATCGTAAGCAGGCCCCGCGAGCCTTTGCGCCCCTGCCGTCGAACGCGGACTCGCGTACCGAGAGCCTGTTCCAGATGGCTCTCTGCATCCCTCGTGTTCGCATCCCCCCGGGAAACTTTGGCCCCTTTGGCCGGACGATTCGCCGCCTGGACCCGCCGTTCGACGTCGCGGACGCTCAATCCCTTTTCCACGATCTCTCGCGCGATCGCCACCTGCGTGTCGGGAGCGTCGAGCGTCAGGAGCGGGCGGGCATGACCGGGAGAGAGCTTCTGCTCGGCGACGAGGCCGCGGATCTCCCGCGGGAGTCGGAGGAGACGCAGCAGGTTCGCTACGGTGGAGCGGTCCTTCCCTACCCGCAGCGCCACTTGCTCCTGCGAGTAGCCGAGCTCGGCGATGAGCCTCCGATACGCCCCCGCTTCCTCCATGGGGTTGAGCTCTTCCCTCTGGATGTTCTCCACGAGAGCGATCTCGAGCAGCTCGCCGTCGGCGGCCTGACGGACGATGACCGGTACTTTCTCGAGGCCCGCCTCGCGCGCCGCGCGCCACCGCCTCTCGCCGGCGATGATTTGAAACCGCGATCCCACGCGCCGCACGACAAGCGGCTGGACGACCCCTTGCTCGATCATGGATTTCGCGAGCTCGGAGAGCTTCTCCGGATCGATATGCTGCCGAGGCTGCTCCGGGTTGGGGTCGATGCGATCGGGGGGGAGCTCGAGGAGCTTCTCCCCCTCGCTCCCCGACGGAGAATCAGGGAGGAGCGCCGCAAGTCCCTTACCGAGCACTTTGCGCTTCATGCCCGAGAATCTCCTTGGTGAGCGAGAGGTAGGCATCGGCGCCTCGCGAGCGCACGTCGTAGAGCAGGATGGGCTTCCCGAACGAGGGCGCCTCCGCGAGGCGCACGTTGCGCGGGATGATGCTCCGATAGACCATCCCGGGAAAGTTCTGGCGCACGTCGTCCATGACCTGGGTCGTCAAGTTCGTACGCTCGTCCACCATGGTGAAGACGATGCCCTCGATCTCGAGCTTCGGGTTGAAGCTCGCGCGCACCCGGCTCACGGTCGACAGGAGCTCGCTCACCCCGGCGAGGGCGAAGAACTCGCACTGGAGCGGGATCAGGACGGAATCGGCGGCGACGAGGGCGTTGAGAGTGAGAAGCCCCAGCGACGGCGGACAGTCGATAAAGATGTAGTCGTACGCGCTCGCGACGGGCGCGAGGAACTCGCGGAGTCGGAACTCGCGGCGAGGCTGGTCGACGAGCTCGATTTCCGCTCCCGTCAGGTCCCTTTCCGAGGGGAGCACTTTGAGCGAGACGAGCTCCGTGTCCTGGATGAGGGCTTCGGCGGGTGCCCCTTCTACCAGACCCTGGTAGATCGTCTGCGACAGCTGACTCGTGTCGATCCCGAGGCCGCTCGTCAGGTTCGCCTGGGGATCCATGTCCACCACGAGCGCCCGTTTTTCCGCCGCGGCCACCGATGAGCCGACATTGATGGTGGTAGTCGTCTTCCCCACTCCACCTTTTTGATTGGCGATGGCGACGATTCGGGTCATCGGATCGAAGGGGTCGCTCCTCTTGGCTTGAAAGCGGTTTGAAAGCGTACGAGCATAGCACAGCGATCCAGGAGGAGGAGGACCACCTCCCGAGTGTTTCACGTGAAACATTCGGGTTCAGCCGAGCCGCGTGACGATGAGAAGCCGCGCGTCCGACCCTGGGAGGAGAACCTTCGGCCCATCGACCGAAAATCCTGGCCAAGCTCCGAGCCACTCCTCGGCGTCGCGCAAGCGGTCCTCCCCGCTCAGCCAAAGAAACCGGCCCCCGACCGAGAGCGCTTTCCTCACCGTGTCGAGATCGGGCCGGGTCAGCCGGACTCCCCGGCTCGAGACCGCGGCGAGGTCCCTTCCCGTCGCGGGTCGTAATGTACGAGCGAAGCGCTCCTCGGAAACAAGCACGTTCTGGAGTCGTAGCTCCCGCACCGCCTCCTCCAGAAAGAGACGCCGCCGGAGACGGGGCTCGAGAAACGTCCACGAAAGCTCCGGTCTCACGATCGCGAACGGAAGCCCCGGGCTCCCGCCCCCCGACCCGATGTCGAGGGCGCGGCCCCCTCGGGGAAGCCACCTCGAAGCCGCGAGCGGCTCCGCGAAGTACCGGCGGATTCTCTCTCGCTCGGTCTTGAATCCGATCAGATCGAGCTTGGCCGACCAATGAAGGAGGAGGCGATCGAGGGTCGCGAGGCTCGAGTAGATTTCCGGGAGGAGCCCGGAAGGGGCCGCGCCTCCCAGGGCGAGGCGCAGATCGTCCTCAAAGCTCAAGCCGGCTCGAAGCTCACGCCGGGAGGATGATGACCCGCTTCATGACCCCTTCGCCCGCGCTCACCGTCGTCACCCCCTCGGTCTCGGCGACCGCCAGGTGGACGATCCGTCGCTCGTAGGGGTTCATCAGCCCGAGCTCTTCGCGAGCGCCGGTGCGCCGCACACGATCCGACACCCGCAGGGCAATCTCGCGCAGCTCCGCTTCCTTCCGCGCCCGATAGCTGTCGCAGTCGACGAGGATCCTCTGGGCATCCCGGTTCTCACGGCCGAAGGTCCGATTCAGAAGGTACTGGAGGGCTTCCAACACCTCCGCCCGGTTGCAGAGAACGAGGTCGCGGTCTTCCCCCGACAGGTCCACGCGGATCGTGTCGCCCTCGATCTCCTCCACGCGAACGGCGAGGTCCCAGCCGAGGTGGCCAATCATCCGACCCACGAGATCCTCGATTGCCTCGCGCGGCTTTACTTCCTCGCTCACTCCATCCTCCTCTAACTGTGCGCTTGCGCCTGCTTGGCGGCCTTTTTCGCCTTCTCCCCTTGCTGGCCCCCCTCGTCCTCCCTCTTCCTGAGCCAGCGGTTCGTCACTACCTGCTGAACCATGGACACCAGGTTGTTCGAGAACCAGTAGAGGACCAGGCCGGCGGGCGCCGTAGCGAGGATGAAGGTGAACAAGATGGGCATGAACTGCATGATCTTCGCCTGAACCGGGTCCACGGTCGTCTGCGGAGTCATCTTCTGGATCGCGACCTGAGTCACGCCCATCAGGATGGGAAGAACGTAGTAGGGGTCATACTGCGAGAGATCCTGGATCCACAGGAGAAACGGGGCATGGCGCAGCTCGATCGACGCCATCAGCAGCTTGTAGAACGCGAAAAAGAACGGGATCATCAGGAGCATTGGCAGGCACCCCGAGACTGGGGAGACCTTGTGCTCCTTGTAGAGATTCATGGTCTCCTGGCTCATCTGCTGGTATCGCGGGTCCGTGGGCTTCACCTTCTTGTACCGCTCCCGGATCCGCTGGACCTGAGGAGCCAGCTTTTGCATCTTGCGCATGGAGACGAAGCTGTAGTGCTTCAACGGCACCAGGAGGAGGTTGATCACAACCGTGAGCAAGACGATAGCCCAGCCCCAGTTGCCGACGCGCTGGTACAAGGTGATGAGCCCTGTCCGGAGCAGGAGCGCGGGATAGTGCATCCAACCGAACTCGATGATTCGCGATAGGCCCGGACGAAGCTCTTCGAGAAGCTCGAGCTTCTTGGGCCCGAGGAAGAGGTGAAACGATGCGGGGCTGCCCGGCGCCTCGAGCGATGCCGTGATCGCGTCATGCGGCTTTCGCGACGCTCCCTCCTCGACGTCCTTGGCCCCGGGAATCGTCGTTTTCGTGAGCCGGGAGCCGTAGAGCCCTCCGGGCTCAGGGAGCATGATGGCGGCGAAATAGTGCGAGGCCACGCCGGCGGCGTCGACGCTGACCGCGGTTCCCGCCTCCTCGAGATCGGACGCGGAAAAGAGCTCCACTTCGCCTCGAGAGGCGAGGATACCCTTTTCGACACCCCTGTAGTTCCCGGAGGCGATCTCCCGGCCCAGCCCGGGCCCGTACAGGATCTCCTTCGCGACCTCCTGGCCGTTCTCGCGCACGGAGACATCGACGTCGATGCCGTAGCTCGCCCCTTCGAAGCGGAGCCGCTTCGCGACTTCGAGTCCCTTTCCATTCGCCCAGACGAACTCGATCACCGCCGTTTCATTGTTTGAAATCGTGATGGCTCCGGACGGGTGAACTTCGTGGAGCGCCTTGCGCAACTCCTCCGTCTGGGCGGCGTTCGGAACGCGCAAGTCCAGAGGATAGGCGCCGGTCTGCTCCGATGCCTCCTCGCTCACGAGCTCATAGGGACCGCCTGCCTCGTCCTCGAACGCCTTCAGACGAGCGCTCAGGAGGTGCGCGCCCCGATTCGAGAACGTCAGCCGGTAAACGTCCGTATCGACGACGACGCGCTCCTCGTCCGCAGCGCCTCGCATCGGAAGCTCACCGCCGCTGGCCGGCTCGGAGCCCTCGACGAGCACGACGGGTGGTTCCGCGCGCGGCACCTCCCCCTCTTCCGCACCCTGCTCTCCCGGCGCCCCGGGCTCGACCGTCACGGGGCTCGCCGAGGGAAGGGCCGGCGCTGGCGGAGGGAAGAGACGCGGCCAGAGCGAGACCAGAAGAAACGTCACGGCGAAGAACAACAACAATCGTTTTTCCATTAGAGCTTCTCTCTAAGAGCTTCTTTTCAGGAGCCTCAGGGCACCGGATCGAATCCTCCCTGATGAAAAGGATGACAACGCAAAAGTCGAGCGAGCGCAAGCTTCGTCCCCCGGAGAGCGCCATGCTTGCGGACGGCTTCCTCCGCGTACCGAGAACAGGACGGGTGAAAGCGGCAAGCGCCTCGAAACAGCTGCCCCAGGCTGACCTGATAGATCCAGATGCCCGCCCTCAGAATCCAGCTCAGGACCTCCCTATCCAGGAACCCGAGAATGTTTCTCAAACCAGCGTCCCACGCCCCGGAGGTACTGAGCCTCGACCTCCGTGTAATTCGCCTCGAGGATGGCCCTTCTTGCTACGAGGACTACGTCGGCCGACAGCTCCTCGTCGGGTCCCTTTCTCCGGAAGACCTCCCTCATCAGCCGCTTCGCGCGGTTTCTTGAAACCGCGCCTCCGACCTTCCTGCTGGCGACGAAGCCCACGCGCAACCGGCCCCCCGTTGTGACCAAAACGAAGGCCACGAAGAGAGGGCTCACCCATCGTCGGCCCTCTCGATATACCCGCTCGAAGTCCGCCCTGCTGCGCAGCGTCGGCGGTCGTCCGCGATCTCTTCCGGAACGGCTCTCCGTCAAACCGAGATTCGGTGCCGCCCCTTGCGTCGGCGGCGAGCGAGGACGGCTCGGCCGGCCTTGGATCGCATTCTCACGCGAAAGCCATGGGTCCGGCTGCGTCGGCGTCGATTCGGCTGGAATGTTCTCTTCATTTTGTTAAGGCTCCCGACGCGCGGCGGTGCGGGCCCCTCACCGCAGCGCTCGCCCTACGCTCAATTCCCGTCGAAGCGAAACTAAACATCTTACTCCTGCGACTTCTCTCTGTCAACCCGACGTCCACGCTTGCGCCCCCTCCCCTCGCTCCGCGTGCGCGCCGACCCCCGAGAATTTTTTCTTGTCGACCACAATCCCATATGCTAGATTACCGCCCTCGTCCGGTCGACATAGACGAAAAAGCTTTTCCCAACGAGGTGGGGGTCCCTCGCGATGCGGGTTTTCCACATTTGTTGATATTTCTGTGGAAATCGTCTCGTCGCTCGGCCGCCGTCCCCGCCGGGTAGCCGTCGTCGACTTCGTGTAAGTCTTTTGGTTCCTTTGTTTATGTTTATGTTTCTGTGTTTACGCCCATGAACCTTTGGGAAGAAATTCTCCAGAAGATCGAGGCCAAGGTCAATCGCCACAGTTTCAACACCTGGTTTCGCCCCACTCGTCTGCTGGCCGAGCGTGGCCAGAGCGTCAGCGTTCTCGTTCCCAATGCGCACTTCCGCGACTGGTTGAACAAGCACTACTCCGGGGTCATTCTTGAGTCCCTCGACGAGCTCCACCGCCCGGACATCGATGTCGTCTTCGAGACCGCGCGTGTGGATGCCGTCCCCTCGGAGCCCGCGCCGACGCCGCCCGCTTTCGGCTCTCAACAACAACCTCTGCCGCCGCTCGACACGACGCCGCCCCCGACGCTCAACCCAAAGTATCGCTTCGACACCTTCGTCGTCGGCAGCAGCAATCAGTTCGCTCACGCCGCCGCCCGCGCCGTCGCCGAGTCGCCCTCCCGCGCCTATAACCCGCTCTTCATCTACGGCGGCGTCGGCCTCGGCAAGACCCACCTCCTTCACGCCATCGGCCGCCATATTCTCGACCACAACCCGCCCGTCAAGATGGTCTATATCTCGGCCGAGAAGTTCATGAACGAGCTCATCAACGCCATCCGTTACGATCGCATCATCGAGTTTCGCAACAAGCACCGCTCGTTCGACGTCCTCCTCGTCGACGACATCCAGTTCATCGCCGGCAAGGAAAGAACCCAGGAGGAGTTCTTCCACACGTTCAACGCGCTCTACGACGCGCAGAAGCAGATCGTTCTCAGCAGCGACGCTCCTCCACGGGAGATTCCCACGCTCGAAGAGCGCCTTCGCTCGCGGTTCGAATGGGGACTGACCGCGGACATTCAGGCCCCCGATCTCGAGACCAAGATCGCGATCCTGCGCAAAAAAGCCGACGTCGACGGAGTGAACCTCCCCGACAACGTCGCCATCTTCATCGCTTCCCGGATCAAGTCGAACATTCGCGAGCTCGAGGGCTCCCTCATCCGCCTCATCGCTTATTCCTCCCTCACCGGCCGCACCATCGACCTCTCTCTCACCCAGGAGGTCCTGAGGGATCTCCTTCCGCGCGAAGAGAAGAGTCTGAATCTGGACTCGATCCAAAAGTACGTCGCCGACCACTTTCAGCTCAAGGTCTCGGATCTCAAGGCCCGAAACAACGCCAAGTCCGTAGCCCTGCCCCGACAGATCGCGATGTACCTCTCGAAGTCTCTCACCCGAGCAAGCCTTCCCGACATCGGCAAGGCCTTCGGCGGCAAGCACCACTCCACCGTCATTCACTCGCTTCGCAAGATCGATGCCCTTCGACGCTCCGACCCCGAGTTCGATCGCCTCATCCAGGGCCTGGTCGACTCTGTCCGATGACCGATCGGTTTTCCACAATCACTGCCGCAAAACCCTGTGGAGGCTTTTGTGCAGCGCCGTGGATGGTTCCCCCAGAACCTCTTTTCGACATCCATTGGCCGATCCGCTCCGCAGACTTTGCACAGCACTTGCACATAGCTAAATTAAAGAAAATAAACGGGATAAATATCATTTTTTGTTTTATTCACAGTCGTTTCTTGATATAATTAAGGTTTATAGACTCTCCTTTCTGGAAAGAAGAAGATCCTAGGATTAATCGATGGAGTTTAGCGCCAGCAAAGACGACCTCGTGCGAGAGCTTGGCCTCATTCAGGGAATCGTCGAAAGAAAGAACACCATTCCCATCCTGTCCAACGTTCTCATCGAGGCCGAGAGCGGCCGGGGTATCGAGATGGCAGCGACCGACCTTGACGTCGGCCTGCGGTGCCGTCTCCCGGCGGAAGTACAGAAGGCGGGAGCGTTGACGCTCTCTGCGAAGAAGATCTTCGAGATCGTCCGCTCGGTCGACGCCCGGAATATCGAGCTCAAGGAGCTCGAGAACTCGTGGGCCTCGATCACCTCCGGGGGGGCTTACTTCAAGATCGTGGGGCTTTCGAAATCCGAGTTTCCTTCCCTTCCTGAACCGCCGGCGTCGGGTTTCACCACCATCGCCGGGTCCACCATGAGCGACCTCATTCACAAGACGAGCTTCGCCATTACCGCGGACGACAGCCGGTATTTCCTGAACGGCGCGAGGCTCGAGCTCACCGACAGCGACCTGCGGATGGTGGCGACGGATGGCCACCGTCTCGCTTTCATCTCCATTCCCCGTCCCTCGAGCTCGACCGGAAACGTGAGCGCCATCGTTCCCAAAAAGACGCTCCTCGAGCTCCTCAAGATCCTGGGGGAGGGGCAAACCGAGGTGGCGTTCGCGAAAGGCGACAACCACTTATTTTTCCGGATAGGGGAGCGGCTCCTGGTCTCGAAGCGTGTGGACGATCAATTTCCCGCGTACGACAAAGTCATCCCTCAGGGAAACGACAAGATGATCACCTGCGCCACCGCGGATCTCGCGGGCGCCATCCGGCGGGTGTCACTTCTCGCGAATGAGCGCTCGCGTGCGGTCAGGTTCGGAATCGACTCCGGCCGCATCGAGATCTCCTCGCAGAACCCCGAGCTCGGGGAGGCGCGAGAGACGATCCAAGCCGCCTACCAGGGGCCACCGCTCTCGGTCGGATTCAATGGCCAATACCTCCTCGATTTCCTGAACGTTACCGGGTCCGCGGAGGTCACCTTCGAGCTCAAGGATGACTCCTCCCAGGGCCTGCTGCGGCCGGCCGCCCCGGAGGACGGAGCCGACGGCGTCGATTACCGTTACGTCGTCATGCCGATGAGACTTTGACGCGAGAAGCGCCGTCCCGCGCGTCCGAGCCACGCTGACGAAGGGGTCTCCGGCCGTTCCCATCGAAGCCAATGACAGAACCGCAAAAAGACGAACGAGAGAAATCAGCAACCGATTACACCGCGGAAAAGATCCGCGTCCTCGAGGGCCTCGAGGGCGTCCGAATGCGTCCCGCGATGTATATCGGCTCGACCGGGCTCTCCGGCCTGAACCACCTGGTGTACGAGGTCGTCGACAACAGCGTCGACGAGGCGATCGCCGGCTACTGCACCCGCATCGAGGTCACGCTCCACGTCGACAACAGCGTGACCGTCGTCGACAACGGCCGCGGCATTCCCGTCGACATCGAGAAGAAGACCGGAAGGCCCGCCGCCGAGGTCGTCATGACCCAGCTTCACGCCGGCGGCAAGTTCGACAACCAGACGTACAAATTCTCCGCCGGACTTCACGGGGTCGGCGTCTCCGTGGTGAACGGCCTGTCGGAGAGGCTCGAGCTCGAGATCCGCAGAGACGGCAAGGTCTATCGCCAGGCCTTCGGGCGGGGGAAAGTCGCGACCCAGCTCGAGGAGGTGGGGACCACCGACAAGACCGGCACCACCATCACCTTCCGGCCCGACACCACCATCTTCGAAACCCTGGATTTCAGCTACGACAGCCTGTCGCAGCGCTTCCGCGAGCTCGCGTTTCTCAACCCCGGCATCACCATCTCCCTCGTCGACGAGCGCCAGGGGAAGGACAAGGAGTTCCACTTCGAGGGCGGCATCGTCTCCTTCGTCGAGTACCTGAACAAGAACCGCACCGCCCTCCACCCGAACGCCATCCACGTCCAGGGCACCGGCGACGGCATGGAGTGCGAGATCGCCATGCAGTGGAACGACGGCTACCAGGAGGCCCTGTTCTCCTTCGTCAACACGGTCAACACCCACGAGGGCGGGACCCACCTCTCGGGGCTCCGCGCCGCGCTCACCCGGACCATCAACGCCTACGGCGTCGCCAACAACCTCACCAAGGTCCTCGAGGGCGGGATCGAGGGGGAGGACATCCGGGAAGGTCTGACCGCGGTCATCAGCGTCAAGGTCCCCTCACCGCAGTTCGAAGGACAGACCAAGACCAAGCTCGGCAACCCCGAGGTCAAGGGTTTCGTCGAGGCCATGGTCAATGAGAAGATAGCGCGTTTTCTCGAAGAGAACCCGGGCGACGCTCGCCGGATCCTCAATAAGGTGGTGGACGCCGCCAAGGCCCGCGAGGCCGCGCGCAAGGCCCGCGATCTCGTGCGCCGCAAGGGCGCCCTCGACTCCGCGTCTCTACCGGGAAAGCTCGCCGACTGCCAGGAGCGCGACCCCGCGCTCTCGGAGCTCTTCATCGTAGAGGGGGAATCCGCGGGCGGCTCGGCGAAGCAGGGCCGGGACCGGCATTTTCAAGCCATCCTCCCCCTCAAAGGCAAGATCCTGAACGTGGAGAAGGCCCGCCTCGACAAGATGCTCGAGAACGAGGAGATCAAAGTCATGATCGCCGCCCTCGGCACCGGCATCGAGGAGGACTTCGACCTCAAGAAGCTCCGCTATCACCGGGTGATCATCATGACCGACGCCGACGTCGACGGCTCGCACATCCGGACGCTTCTCCTCACGTTCTTCTTCCGAAAGATGAACCAGGTCATTGACGCGGGGTACCTCTACATCGCCCAGCCGCCCCTTTATAAAGTGAAGAGGGGAAAGAAGGAGGTCTACTTCAAGGACGACCGGGAGCTCGATCGCCACCTGCTGCTTCGCGCGGTCGAGAACCGCACCGTGCACCTTCCCGCGCTCGGGAAGGAGTACGCGGGCGAGGACCTCGCGAGTCGCCTGGAGAAGATGGTCGCGTTCCGCAAACACCTCGACCGCCTGGCGAAGCGCGGCTATCCCGCCGTCATCCTGAAGGAGTTCTTGAGCGCCGGCGCCGACGAGACGATCCTGTCGAACAAGGAGTGGCTGGAAGAGGCCCTCGATCCCATCGCCCGCGAGCACGGCCTGCAGGCGACGGTCATGCCCGACGAGGAGCACCAGCTCTACAAGATC
>Ga0209342_10007782_pt1 | contig 10762 bp, 9 predicted proteins | sample RifCSP16_2_FD_184023 | JGI IMG/M metagenome (GOLD analysis project Ga0209342, IMG submission 184023) | Soil microbial communities from Rifle, Colorado - Rifle CSP2_sed 16_2 (SPAdes) (version 2) | ecosystem: Environmental > Terrestrial > Deep subsurface > Rock core/Sediment | place: Rifle... | reverse complement strand
GCCCTGGTGGGGAATCGATGGCCGAGGCGATCAGATCCCCCCGCTCATCCACCACAATTAGATTCAGGAAGTAGGGGAATTTCGGCTTGAGATTCTTCACCAGCAGGTTGAGCAGCCATCGATCCCTGGCCTTGACGGCAGGGGTCTCGGCCACGGTCATCAGTACCTGCTCGGTCGCGGTGACGAACTCGTCGGCGATCGTTGCGCCCGATGACGCGAAGCGAAGGGTCTCGAGCTGGATCATGCCCCGTTCGGCTTGCAGCTCGCGATACGACCAGTAGAGACTGAGGGCCAGGAATGGGATGAGGGTCGCCATCATTGAGGCGATCACCTTTCCCCGGATCCCCAATCGCATCTTCACCGCGCTTGATCCCTCCCGCCCTGATCGACTTCCCGTTCGATCCATCATGCCACAAGACCTGATGCCAAGGCAAGCGGCCTGGCCCTTGGTTGAGGCGCATCAGCTCGTTTCATTCCTGTCGAATCAGCAGGCCAAATGGCTTGACGGGGGTGTGCGATGATGGTATAAAAGCTTCAAGGACAGATTATAGATGAATGTTGTCAGTCTTATCGCCCAGTCGGGCATCGTTGCCAAAGGGGTTCTGCTCATCCTGCTCTTCTTCTCCTTGGTGAGCTGGGCCCTTATCTTTATGAAGCTCAAAATGCTCCGCCGTGGCCAGCGGGAGTCGGAGCGGTTCCTTCAACTGTTTCGGTCCTCAAAAAACCTCTACTCGACCTTCGAAGAGTCGAAGCGATTCGCCAAGAGCCCTCTGGTGGGGGTCTTTCAGGAGGCATACCGCGAGCTGAGCCAGTTGGTGAAGGGAAACCCCGGCCACGGCAACCCGGGGCCGGTTGCCAATGAGCCAAGGGCGGTGGTGCCTGAGATGGCCATCCACAAGGAGCCGCTGGAGCTGATCGGCCGGGGGCTCCGCCACGCCAGCATGAAGGAGATCGCCCAGCAGGAGCGCAACCTGATCTTCCTGGCCACCACCGGCAATGTCACGCCGTTCATCGGCTTGTTCGGGACCGTGTGGGGAATCATGGACGCGTTCGCCAGCATCGGTCAGGCCGGCTCCGCGAACCTTGGCGCGGTCGCGCCCGGCATCTCGGAGGCCCTGATCACGACGGCGGCCGGGCTGGGCGCCGCCATCCCGGCGGTCATCGCCTATAACTACTTCGTCAACCGGACCAGGCGGTTGGCCACGGAGATGGAGCTGTTCGGTCTGGAGTTCCTGACCTTGGCGGAGCGGATCCTGGCGAGGGGCCGGTGATGGCGGTGACCTCGTTTGGCGTCGGATCGGATCAGCGACCCGGCGGGAGCGCCCTTTCCGAGATCAACGTCACTCCGTTCGTGGACGTGGTCCTGGTCCTGCTGATCATCTTTCTCATCACGGCTCCGATGATGCTCAGGGGAATCGATGTCAAGGTGCCGAAGACCGAGACCAAGAACGTCGGGCCTGAAGAGCGGTTGATGCTGACCGTGACGAAGGAGCGGGGGATCTACCTGGACGACCAGCCTGTGACGCTTCCACGATTGGAGCGAGTCCTCACCGGGCTACGGCAGCGCAATCCCAAGGCGGCGGTCTTCCTTCGGGCGGATGAGGGCGTGGCCTACGGCGTTGTCGTCAAGGTCATGGATGCAGTCAAGAAGGCCGGCATCGAGCGGCTGGGCATGGTGACCGAACCGCTTCTTTCCAAGGGTGAGGAGCGATAGCGGGATGCTGGGGGCGATGGGGCGGCGGCTTCCCCTGGTGGAGGTGACGTACCCGGTTGGGCTCTCCTTTCTCCTCCATGGGCTGATGGCCATGGCGGTGGTGTTTGCCCCCCAGTGGTTGCGGGCTAAGCCGTTCAAGTTGCCGGTCACCTACGAAGTGACGCTGGTGGCCCCACCCGGGGGAGGGGGCCAGCCACTGTCGAGTCCCTCTATCCCATCAGGATCGAAGGTCGCGGCGGCGCGGGCAAAGACATCCGCTCCGCCCCCACCTGCTGCCCAGCCGCGAGAGGTCCTGACGTTGCCGTCGGCCCCAAGGCCCGTCATGCCGCAGGCGGCTGTACGATCTCTGCCGCCTCCCGCGCGGACCGAGGAGATGATCCTGCCATCCAAGCGCGCGGCCCCAGATCGGCGGCCTCCCGACCCCGTCGCATCGACTCCTCCTCCGATTGTTGCCCCGGCGAGGCCCGCCCCCGTCATCACTCCGCCCGTCGTACCGATTGTTCCGCCCACTGTCGCGCCGCCCCCATCGTTGGCGGTCGTCAGGCCTGCGCGTGTGCGCGGTGCCGCTCCTCCAGCGCCCGTGGTTCCCGTCAGTCCTCCCACGGTGATCGCCCCTCGGGTTGCCGCTCCTCCTGATATCACCAGGCCGGTCATCACGCCGCGGGTGGTCACGCCTCCGAAGGTGGCGTCCGCCAGAACCCAAGAGGCGCGATCGGAGGCGCGGGGGGTGAAGCCTGCGGCGCCTGCAGCAACGCTCGGGGCTCAGGAGGGGGCGGCTGCTGCTCAAGGGCTCGGGATGGTCGCGGAGACCGGGGTGACAGTAGGGAACACCGATCCTGCGCTGGCCTATTACTTTGTCCTGATCCAGGACAAGATCACCGGGAATTGGACTCCTCCAAAGATGGGTCCGGGCACGACCGCCAGCGCCAATCTCGCCATCAGGATTCTTCGGTCCGGCCAGGTTCGGGACCTGGCAGTTGATGCGTCGTCGGGTGACCGCATCCTCGACGATTCGGCCCTTCGCGCCGTCCGCCTCTCAACCCCGCTGCCGCCGCTGCCGCCGCTCTTCAAGGCCGAGACGCTCTACCTCCAGCTCCGATTTACCTTTGTCGGAGAGAAGAGCTGATGCGATCGCTCCGTGTCTTGCATCGTAGTGCCTGGCTCCTCACCCTCGCTGCCGTTGTCGTCCCATTGTCAGCATGGTCCGCGGAGGAGAAGTTTACCATAGACATTTACAAGAAGGAGGCGCAGAAGATCGCCATCGCCATCGTCGGCTTTCCGTCCTTCAGGTTCGGCGTGAAGGGCGAGGACCTCGGCACGCAGGCCGGCGGCATCCTGGTCGATGATCTCAAGAATGCCGGGATCTTCGATGTGATCGATCCGTCCTTCCTTCCGTTCGAGGCGACCCAGGTCGGCTTTGGGCAGGAGAGAGGGATCATTCCGGCGTTGAACTCCCTCAAGGTCCAGGCAGTAGTGGTTGGAAAGCTTTCATCTCGTGGAGATGAGTTGTTCTTGGAAGGTCAGCTCTTCGAGGTGGCGAAGGGGGAACGGCTCTCGGCAAAACGGTACGTCGGGGATCAGCGGACCTTGCGGACGATGGTGCACCGCTTGACGGACGAGATCGTCTTCCGGCTTACTGGAGAGAAGGGGATCGCCTCCTCGCGGATCGCCCATGTGTCATCGGTGGACGGCGCCAAAGAGATCTATGTGATGGATTACGACGGGTATAATCCCGTCCTCATTACAGGCAATCGCTCCATCAACCTTTCTCCGAGATGGTCTCCAGACGGCAAGAAGATCGCGTACACCTCGTATCGGGATCATAACCCTGACCTCTTTGTGGTCAATCTGGAGACCGGGCGGCGTCAGAAGGTCTCTTCGAGCCCTGGACTGAACATCGCCCCCGCCTGGTCTCCCGACGGGGAATGGCTGGCCTTCTCGATGAGCAACGACAGAGGCACGAATCTGTTTCTCAGCCGCGGCGACGGGACCGGGCTCCGTCCGCTGACCCTGGGGCCACATATCAACGTCTCCCCGTCGTTCTCCCCCAATGGCCGACAGGTTGTCTTCAACTCGGATCGAGGTGGCACCCCCCAGATCTATGTCATGGATGTCGAAGGGACCAATATCCGGCGGTTGACCTTCGGGGTGGGGGAGTACAGCGTGTCGCCTCGGTGGTCCCCGCGAGGGGACAAGATCGCCTTCGTGGGGCGGCTGTACGGAAGCTTCGATATCTTTCTCATGAATCCCGACGGGACAGGCGCGCTGCAACTGACCTCGAACTCCGGCAATAATGAGGAGCCGTCGTGGTCACCCGACGGACGGCACATCGTCTTCACATCGACGCGGAATGGCCGACGTGACCTCTACATCATGAGCGCCGATGGAAGCAATCAACGACGACTGACCAAGAATGGAAGGGAAAATTACCTCGCTGACTGGTCGCAGTAGCCGGCGCACCCAAGCACCGTTCCGGCGAGATGGCGAGGGTCTCAGTGGCGAGCATGCGGGATCGTGTGGAAGCGATGTCCCGGAGAACAAGGAGGGATTCGAGATGAATCAGAAGCGCCAGACGTGGGTCGGCTTCTTTACCGCCACACTGCTTGTTGTGCCGTTCCTTCTGGTAGGATGTCCGAAGCGGCCGGAGATTGCGGAAACGACGCCGAAGGCGATCGGACCGCAAGGTGCGATCGCGATGCCCGGTCCTGCCCTCCCACCGCCGCCCACGGTGAGCGCCGTGCCGCCGACGGTTCCCGCTCCGGAAGAAAAGTCACCCCCAGAGGTGACAACGGCCCAGTCCCAGGAGACCGAGGCGGCACGGGAGGGCCGCGTCGAAGAGGCCGAGGTGCCGCTTGACCAGGGAGCCGACGCGCCGCCAGTCGCTCCGGCGGCTCCGAAACCTGGGTCGGGGGAGGCCGAGGTCAGGCCGGGGGCCGGCGTGAAAGAGTCTGACGTCAAGCCGGGGGCTGGGATGAAAGAGGCCGAGGTCAAGCCGGGGGCTCTGCCAGCGGGCATGGAACCTGAAGTGAAGCCGGAGCCGCCACCGACGGTCAAGGAGGCAGAGGCGGCACCCGAAAGCGAGCCCCGGGCGCAAGGGGCTGATGTAGGCGCGGTTCCCGGGATCGTGACCCCGTCCGGAGCCGAGCCTTCCCCTGGTGGCACGTCGCCCTCTGCTCCTGCCGAGCCGGTAGCTGCCCCCCCTGTGGCCGCCCCCGCAGTCGATTCACCGTCATCTCCTCCCCCTGCCTCTGCGGTCGCTCAGGCTCCCAAGGCGCCTCTCACAGCGGTTAAGGACATCTTTTTTGACTTCGATCAGGCGATGATTCGGGACGACTCCAAGAAGACGATGGCTGACAACGTCCTGTGGCTCAAGACGAATCCCGCGGCCAAGGTGACCATCGAGGGTCATTGCGACGAGCGAGGCTCAAGCGAGTATAACCTGGCGCTCGGGGAGCGGCGAGCCAGGGTGACGAAGGATTTCCTGGTGGCCGCCGGGATAGAGGCCAACCGGGTCAACACGATCAGCTTCGGGAAGGAACGGCCATTTGTGCTCGGGCATGATGAATCGGCCTGGAAGTGGAACCGCCGGGCGCATTTCACGCTCAGCACAAAATGAAGAGGCTTGCTGAAGGGGCGGTGTCCGCGGTCGCCCGCGGCGCGTCGAGGGGTGGGATGCCTGGACAGTACAAGGTGAGAGGGATGAGTCGTTCTCCCCTGGCGGTTGGGACCGTCTTTGCTGTCGTGGTTATGGGGTGCCAGGGGGAGCCCATCCGCATGGTGCAGCGCGATGTCGATTCGGTGAGGAGCGAGGTGGCGGCCGTTTCCAGGACAAGCGAAGGACAAAGGGTCTTCGTCGAGGAGCGACTGGGGAAGCTTGAGGCGGATCTGAAGGGTCGGCTGGAGCGAAGCGAGAACGCCAGGCTCGCCCTCCTCGGCCGGGTGGAACGAGAAGAACGGGCGCGGCTGGCGCTGGAGAAGAGGCTCGGTGAGGCAGAGGCCGCCCTGGCGGGTCGGCTGGAGCGAAGCGAGAGCGCCAGGATCACCTTGCAGGAGCGCGTGGAACGCAACGAGCGCGCGCGGTCAGCCCTGGAGGAGAAGCTCGGGAAGGCAGATTCGGACCTCAAAAGCCAGTTGGCGAAGACCGACACCGATCTTAAGGCCCGGCAGGAGAGGGCGGAGGCGGACCTGAAGGCCAGACTGGAGAAGGCGGCGCAGGAACGGAAAGAGGACGTCCAGGGATTCCTTCAGTCGCAGGCGAACCTTGGCACGAAGCTGGACGAACTGACGGCGGAGGCGCGCCTGGCCCAGGGCCGATCTGAGGAGATAGGCCACAGTATGTCCGAATCGAGTCGTCGGGTCGATGACATGGCCACCCAGGTCGAACAGTTTGGACGCCGAATGACTGCGTTTGACAAGCAGGTCAGTCAGGCCGTTGTCGCGGCCCAGGAAGCGAAGGCGGCGGCCCGGGAAGCGAAGACGACAGGCGAAGCGGCTGCGGTGGCCGCCCAGGATGCCACGATGGTGGCCCAACAGGCCACGGCCGCGTCGCAACAGACGGCCCAGCAGGTCACGGGCGCGCTCCAGCAGGTGGCCCAACAGGCCACGGCCGCGTCGCAACAGACGGCCCAGCAGGTCACGGGCGCGCTCCAGCATACGGCGGACCAGACCAACGCCGCGGTCCAGCAGGTTCACACAGCCTCAGAGCAAGCCCTCGCCGAGGCCATGAGGGCGACCGCCGCGGCGCAACAGGCGGCCGCTTCCGCGCAGCAGGCGATGGATGTGGCGCAGCAGGCCGTGACCGTAACCCAACGGACGGCGCAGCAGGTGACAAGCGCCCTCCAGCAGACGGCCCAGCAGACGAACGCGGCCGTTCAGCAGGTCAACGCAACGGCCCAGCTTGCATTGTCTGAAGCCAGAAAAGCGGCCAGCGCCAAACAGACGACTCAGCCGACGGTCTCGCCTTCCACCACGGCACAGACATCGCCAACAACGACCCAGGCACCCGCGACCCAGGTTGTGCCTCCAAAGGTGACGTCGCCCCCGGCGCCCATCCCGCCCCCGCCCCCGCCGGCCCCTGCGGCCCAGCGCACATCTCCACCACCACCACCACCCACGACGCCAGCGCCCGTGGTCGTGCCACCCAAACTGGTGGCGCCAGAACCCCCTACGTCACCCCCGGTCCCAGAGGCGACCTCAGCGCCTGTGCGCCCGACCCAGCCACCACCCCCTCCGAGCGCTCCTCTCGCTGCCGTCACCCCCGCCCCTCCCCGACCGGTGGTCAGCGCGGCGCCTCCGGATGAGCTGTATAAGAACGCCCTGAACGACTATACGCGAGGCAACTACGACCTTGCGGTCACCGGCTTCCTCAGCTATATCGCTTTCTACCCCAAGACCAGCCTGATCCCAAATGCCCGCTACTGGCTCGGCGAATCGCTCTACAGCATGAAGAATTACGACCGCGCGATTCGGGAGTTCGACCTCCTCGTCAGGGAGCATCCTGGAAATTCAAAGGTGGCCAGCGCCCTGCTGAAGCAGGGGTATGCCTACCTGGAGATGGGGGACAAGCCCCAAGCCCGAAGGGTCCTCAACGATCTCCTGAAGCAATTTCCCAAGTCGCAGGAGGCGAAGTGGGCCAAGGAACGGTTGAGTCAGGTCAGGTGAAGAGAGAAAGAGATGGCGGCCTACGGGCCATCGTTGTCCTCAAAGCCTTCTACGGTATCCTCTTCTTCCTGGTGGGCCTCGGGGTATTCGCCCTTATCAACAAAGACATCTCGGACCTCGCAGAGCAGGCGGCGGACTCGCTGGGAATCGATCCGGAGAACCGATATCTCCTCCTGGTGCTCGAGTCGCTAACAGGGGTGTCGCCAAAGCAGATTGCCGCGGTTGGGCTCGGCACCATCCTGACCTCCGGCCTCTTGCTGACCATGGCCTTGGGGCTTCACCTGAGACAGGCATGGGCCGAGTGGCTGACGATTGTCGCAACAGGGTTCTTCATCCCGATCGAGATCTACGAGGTGGTCAGCTCCCCGCATTTCACGTACGCTCTTGCGCTGGTGGTCAACGCCTTGATCGTCTGGTATCTGGTCCGCCGCCGGATTCGATCGTCATCATCCGGTCAGGGACGGCTGGAGGCGAGCCTTTCACACGACACCACCGGCTCTCCCTCCCTTCGGTCCTGATCTCACACCCGCCTGAACTACCTGAGGGGCCCGACTCAAACATATGCTGACAACCCTAGGGTCTAGGGTTCAGGGTTGAGGGGGGTTGCTGGGCTTTGCGGCCCCTTCCCTGTACCCTATACCCTCTACTCTCACCCCTACCGTTTACGACGCGCTCCGCCACCAGGTCGCCCATTTGCCTCGTGCCCACGAGCAGATCAGCGCTGGATTGCCGGATATCGGGAGTCCTGTACCCTTTTGCCAACACCTGGCCTACCGCTGCTTCGATAGCCGTCGCCGCCGACTCGTGGCGAAGCGAGTGGCGGAGCAGCATGGCGGCCGAGAGGATGGCGGCAAGGGGATTGGCCTTCTCCTGCCCGGCGATGTCGGGAGCGGAGCCATGGATCGGCTCGTAGAGGGCGGTCCCATCTCCCAGGCTTGCTGACGGAAGCATGCCGATAGAGCCGGCGAGCATGGCGGCCTCGTCGCTCAAAATGTCTCCGAAGGTGTTCTCCGTCAGCAACACGTCAAAGCGCCGGGGTTCGCGGATGAGCTGCATCGAGCAGTTGTCTACCAGCATGTGCTCTAGCTCGATGCCGGGAAACTCCTTCGCCACCTCGGTGACCACGCGGCGCCAGAGCTGGGAGCTGGCCAGGACATTGACCTTATCGACAGAGGTGAGCCGCCTGCGACGCGAAGCCGCGATCTCAAACCCGATCCTGGCGATCCGCTCGATCTCCGGCGTCGTGTAGATCATGGTGTCCACGCCCTGTTCTCCCCTCCCATTGGGCGCCGGTCGGATTCCCTTCGGTTCACCAAAGTAGAGGCCACCTGTCAGCTCCCGAAGCACGAGGAGATCGACCCCTTCGACGATCTCGCGCTTCAGTGGAGAGGCATCGATCAGCGGTGGGAACAGCTTGACGGGTCGGAGGTTAGCGTAGAGCTGTAGCTCCTTGCGGAGGGAGAGCAGGCCCCGCTCAGGGCGGCGATCGACCGGCAGGCTGTCCCACTTCGGTCCCCCGACCGCTCCGAAGAGTATGGCGTCGGATCGTCCACAGAGTTCTCGCGTCTCCGGCGGAAGCGGCGTGCCTCGTGTGTCGATGGCGGCGCCCCCGACGATTCCCTCCTCGAACTCCAGCGGGATGCCGAAGCGGCCTCCGGCGCACTTCACGACCTTCACCGCCTCCCGGGTCACCTCCGGGCCAACACCATCACCGGGCAAGACCGCGATCTTGGCCATCAGCCCTCCTTACTGTTCTGCAGCCGACCGTAGAGCGCTTTACGATGTTCGATGAGTATCACGGCGATCGAGGCGGGTCAATGGGAAAGGCATACCTGCAATCTTCCTCTCTCCCCTAGCGGGGGGGGAGACGGGCAATGTGAGGTGCGGGGGAGGGCGAGTGGCGATAGAAGGTGTGGTATACTGCGACCATGAAGATCATCTCCGCCGAGTTTATTACGAGCGCCGCCTCGCTCGCCCAGGTCTCTCGTGAGCGGCGACCGGAGATTGCCGTCGCCGGCCGCTCCAATGTCGGCAAGTCATCATTAATCAACTGCCTCTTACGCCGTCGGGGGCTCGCCCGGGCGAGTAAAGCGCCGGGACGGACGCAGCTCCTCAACTTCTTTCTGGTGAACCAAGAGTTTTACCTGGTCGATCTTCCGGGGTATGGCTACGCGAAAGTGCCGGACTCAGTCCGGCGGGCCTGGGGACCAATGGTTGAGGAGTACCTTGCGGCGGCTCGTGACCTCAGAGGGGTGATCCTGCTGCTTGACGCACGGCAGGGGGTGACGGAGAAGGACCTTCAAATGAAGGGATTCCTGGACGATCTTTCCCTCGACTGCCTGCTGGTCCTGACCAAGATCGATAAGCTACGCCGGACGGCCCGTGACGCGCAGATTCGCGAAGCCGCCGGCACCCTGGGTTTAGGCGATCCGCGGCAAATTATCGCCTTTTCCGCCAAGTCTGGAGAGGGTCGGGACGCGTTGCTGGCTGCTACTGGCGCGTGCTTGAAAGGTGATCGCGCGCGGCGTGTTCCTCGTTGACTCGGACCCCTGGACCTGCTACGCTCAGATTGGAAAATGTGGGGGGTGGTCACGGAGGCTGCCCATGATCGCGGTGCCTGAGGAGGCGGATGGCTGTGCCTGATTCACGACGGGTCCTGAGTGGTCTGTGTGGGATGCTGGGGTTCGCCCTGTTCGGTCAGGGGTGCGTGGCCCAGCAAACGGCACTGCCTCAGGCCGCTGCGAGCCGCTCCGCGCCCCTCGTTACCGTCGCTCAGGCGCCCGAAGGGGGTGCGGAAGAGGCCGGTGCCGAAGCCTATTATCGATTCATGCGGAGCCTGCTGGCAGAACAGAAGGGAGACTATCAGGCGGCGATTCAATGGCAAAAGGACGCCCTCCAGTACGATCCCGCCTCCGTCCCCATGCGCAACCACCTTGCTGCGCTCTATGTGAAGCGGGGCGACTTCAGAAACGCGATCAAGACGGCAGAGGAAGTGCTTGCGCTCGATCCGAAGAGCCTGCACGCTCACCTGCTCCTGGCGACCGTCTATCAGGGCCTGCGCAATCTTCCCGCGGCCGAACGCCATTTCCGTGGTGCGATTGAACTGAGCCCCACCCGGATCGATACCTACCTGCAGCTCGCGAGCCTATTTGTGGAGGCGAAAAGAACGCAGGAGGCGATCGCCATCTACCGGCAAGCATTGGAGATCGATCCGGCCTCACTTGTTGCCCGCTATAACCTGGGGCGCCTCTACCTTGAGGACGGGCAGCACGAACAGGCCAGTCGGCTCTTTCAGGAGACCCTGGACCGGGATTCGGACTTCGAGCCGGCATTGGTGGCGCTCGGGATCAGCTTCGAGGCACAGGGCAAATTAGATGAGGCGAAGCG
>Ga0209342_10007781_pt1 | contig 10763 bp, 3 predicted proteins | sample RifCSP16_2_FD_184023 | JGI IMG/M metagenome (GOLD analysis project Ga0209342, IMG submission 184023) | Soil microbial communities from Rifle, Colorado - Rifle CSP2_sed 16_2 (SPAdes) (version 2) | ecosystem: Environmental > Terrestrial > Deep subsurface > Rock core/Sediment | place: Rifle... | reverse complement strand
AACGCCGCACCGGTGAGCGGATCAACATGTACTGGGACGAGCTCACCGGTGCGGCGTTGGCGGCGGGCGCCAGCCACGTGTGGAACTCGCTCACGTACTTCAAGCCGACGGACTTCTTGAACCAGGGCGATGCGGCCGTGACGGCGCGGAGCACCGACTACCGCACCCCCGCCACTCCGACGATCAACCTGAGCAAGGGGAGCCAGTGGCAGGACGCCGGAGAGAACACCGGCAGCGTGGGCGACTTCTTCAATGAATCCGAGGCGGCCTACGCCTTCGACCTGAACCCGGGCACGGGCCTCGACTTCAGCCTCGACGGGAGCGCGAACACCCGCTACTCGCCCTTCTTCAAGATCCGGCAGTGGCGTTCGGCGGTGGCGCCGCAGTCGATCACCGTGGGTGGGGTCACGAAGACTCGGGACATCGACTATCGAGCGGACGTGAAGCCGGTGTCGTTCGCTGTCTTCGCCGATTCAATCCTGTGGCACTCGACGCTCGAGAGCGCGGCCGCGCTCACGACGACACCCGACATCGGCAGCGGGGGAACCATGGGGGCCGGCGTGACATTCCCCGCCGGTCGCTACGGCAACGGGGCGCAGGTACCAAACAACAACGACTGGATCAGCTTCCCGACGTCCGGCTTCGACAAGGTGGCGGGAGCCGTGGAGTTCTGGTTCCAGCCGACCTGGGCCAGCAACGACGGGGCCCGGCACGACATGGGCGGGTTCTTCTTCAACGCCACGAACCAGTTCCTGCTGCAGAAGCTCGCCGACAACTCGCTCCACTTCACCATCGTCACGAGCGCAGGCACTTCGGACCTGGTGGTGACGGCGGCGAACTACGGTTGGCGGGCCGCCGATTGGGTCCACATCGTCATGCAGTGGAACGATGCGCTTTCTCTCGCCAACCAGCAGGTGCTGTACGTCAACGGTGTCCGACCCGTCCATACCGATCCCGCCGTCGACTACAACTCGGCGCTGCTCACTCCGGATACCGATTTCTACGTCGGCAACATCTCCGGCATCGGCAGCGCCAGCTACGCCGACGGCATCTACGACGAGGTGTACTCCTATTCGCTCTCGGCCCTGGACCCATCGCAGGGGATCCTGGCCCGCGCCGGCCTCCTCGCCAGCCCCCTGGAGTTCCTGGCCAGTCCGAGCAGCAACGCGACCCTGAGCCTCAACGTGGTCAACGGCACGCGGCAGGGGGAGTACCTGTACCTCGCCACTGACTCCCGCTTCCGGGGGCTGAACGTAGTCCTTGCCACGGCCGGGGTGGGGACGGCCAACCTGCAGTGGCAGTTCTGGAACGGTGCGGTCTGGGCCGATCTCGAAGCCGTCGGCGGCTTCACCGACACGACGAACAACCTCGAGCGCAACGGCAACATCTCCTGGACCGCGGATCCCCCGAGCTGGAGCCCGTCTTCGTTCGCGGGCGGGCCCGACCTCTACTACGTCCGCGCCTACGTGGCGTCCGGCCTCTACACCACGGCCCCCGTCGAGAGCCGGATCACGACGGATATCCTTCTTTTCCAATACTGCGCCGACGTGACGACGAACTCGAACTTCGTGTTCGCGCCGGCGGTGACCACCGAAGTGAAGCTGCAATCGTTCTCTGCGTTTGCTGGAGATGGGTCGGTCGTCCTGGAATGGCGGACGGCATCGGAGCTCGACAACCTCGGCTTCCACCTGTACCGCGGCCCCTCCTCCGATGGCCCGTGGGCCCAGCTCACGGCATCGCTCATCCCGGGCCTCGGCTCCTCCGCGGTCGGCCAGGCGTACTCCTACCGCGACGCGGGCCTTGCGAACGGGACCCGCTACTTCTATCGCCTCGAAGACGTCGATGCGTCGTCGAAGACGACCTCGCACGGCCCCGTCTCGGCGGTACCTGTTGCCGGGGCTCCGGGCGGCGCGCCGGGGAGCGAGCCACAGGCGAGCAGCCCGAGTGCGAAGAGGAAAGCCGCGTCGTCTGCGTCCTGTCCCGGCTGGGTGGTGGCGTCCTACGGCTCCGCGGCCGGCGCGTCTTCTTCGTCTGCTCTGACGTGCACCCGTCACGGGGATCCCGAGGCCGTGTCGCTGAGCGTCGTCTCGCGCGATTCGCGACAGGCGACGCTCGAGCTGCGGACGGGAGGCTTCTACGCACTCCACACCCTGTCGGGTGCAGGCGAGCCAGCGGGCACAGTGCGCGTCTTCGTCCCGGGCTTCGACTTCCCGCAGGACGGGAAGGCCGTGGCGTTGCCGGTCCGCCGCGCGCTCGCCGACGCAGTGGTGGGTCGACGGGTGCAGCTCGCAGGGGTGCGCGCGCTCGATCTCGTGAGCTTCAAGGGCCTCGTGCCCTCGGCGCTCGGCAAGCCTGAGATGCAGGTGGGCCAGGACGGCACCGTGCGCGCGGCGCGTCGTGACTCGGCGCGGGCTGCGAGGCTATTCGCGAAGAGCGAGCTCGTGACTCTGTTGCCGAGCGTGTTCCAGGGGGAGAAGAAGAGCGCGGTTCTCGAGATTGCACCGCTGCGCTTCGAGGCTCAGCGCCGGCAGCTGGTGCTGGCGAAGCGGGTGCTGGTGCGGCTCCTGTTCACGGGACGCGAGTCGGGGGAGAGCGGCCAAGGTAGCCGGGGCCGTGCGCGAGGGTCCCGCAAGCCTGTCGTGTCCGGCGAGGTGCTGGCGCGCCTATTCACCACGAGCCGCGGACTCTACTCGGCGTCTTTCGAGCAGCTCTTCCCGGGCCAACGGCGGGGGTGGCTGGCCTCGCAGCTGCGACTCGAGCGGCAGGGTGAGCCGGTCGGCTTCCACCTCGAGCCCGCATCCGACGCCTTCGGCCCCGGGAGCCGGATCCTCTTCTACGCCGACAGGGGCGCGGTTTCGACCGACTTCTCGGCTGAGATCGCGTACGAGCTCGTGCGTTCTGCGAGCGGCGTCGTGATGCCGGTTCAGTCTGCGACGCCCGGCTCGAACGCCATCACCACGGCGTCGATCGTCTCGCGCTCGTTCGAGACGAACAAGTCCTACCAGCCGGGGCTGCTCGACGCTCCCGATCCCTGGCTCTGGGAGGCCCTCGCCTCGGGGGCGACACGCGTGAAGAGCTTTGCGCTTACCGGCGTCTCCGGCATCGGCACGGCTCAGCTGGACGTGGATCTGCAGGGAGCGTCCGAGTTCGGCAATCCCGTGGATCACCACGTGAGCGTGTCGCTGAACGGCACGCTCGTGGGCGAAGCGCAGTTTGCGGGCAAGGCGCCCTACCGCATGGGCCTGAGCCTGCCGGCCACGCTGTTGCGGGAAGGCTCCAACGACCTGCAGCTCGCGAACGTCGCCGACACCGGTGTCTCGTCGCTCGTGTTCCTCGACCGATTCAGCCTCGCTCACCCGCAGCTTGCGGCGATGACGAGCGGGCTCTTCGAGGGGACGTGGGCGGAGGGTGGCACGGCCACGGTCTCGGGGCTCACCGGGTCTGCGGCGATTATCGACCTTCCAGCTGAGGGCAACACCCGCTGGCTCTCGGGTTACGTGGCTTCCGGCGGCAGCGTGCGCTTCCGCGCCGAGGCCGGACGCCGTTACCTCGTCGCGTCCCAGGAGTCGCTGCTCACCCCGCGCGTCGCGGCGGTCGAGCCCACGACCCTGCGCGCGACGACGAACCAGGCCGACTACATTTTGATCGCGCCGAGAGCCTTCCTCGCCGCCGCCGAGCCGCTCGTCGATCGGCGGCAGGACCAGGGCCTCTCGACTCGCGCCGTCGCGTTCGAGGAGATCGCCTCCGAGTTCGGCCACGGGCAGCCCTCCGCCGAGGCCATCAGGAGCTTCCTCGCCTACGCCTTCCAGTCCTGGACCCGCCCCTCGCCGCGCTACGTGGTGTTGCTCGGTGACGCGAACTACGACCCCCGGAACTTCATGGGCACGTCCCCGCCCTCGCCTCTGCCGGCGCTCTGGGCGAAGACGTCGTACCTGTGGACCGTCTCCGACCCCCAGCTCGCCGCGGTGAACGGCGACGACCCGCTCCCCGACCTCGCGATCGGGCGGCTGCCGGCCGCCTCCGTCGAACAGGCCCAGGCGCTCGTCCAGAAGCTCCTGACCTGGGAGGACTCGGGCCAGGGCCTCGGCGGACAGGCCGCCCTCGTCGCCGACAACCCCGACCTCGCCGGCGACTTCGAGGCCGACGTCAAGGACATCGCCCAGAGCTATCTCTCTGGCCACAGCCCGGAGCTACTGCTCTTGAGTGAGCTCGGGCCCGAGATGCGGTCCCGCATCCTCGACGCGCTGAACGGAGGCTTGAGCTTCCTGAGCTACGTCGGCCACGGTGGCGCGGCCGTCTGGGCGAGCGAGAACGTCTGGAACTCCTGGGACGCGCCGAGCCTGCAGGCCCAGTCGCAGCAGCCGTTCCTGGTGACGATGAACTGCCTCAACGGCTACTTCGTCGCTCCCGCCTTCGAGTCGCTGTCGGAGTCGCTGCTGAAGGCCGAGGGGAGGGGTGCGATCGCGTCCTTTTCGCCGTCAGGCCTGAGCCTCGACGGACCCGCCCATCAGTACCAGCGCGCGCTCATGGCGGAGCTCACGGGCGGCCGCCACGCAAGGCTCGGCGACGCGATCCTCGCCGCGCAGACGACCTACGCCAACTCAGGCCTCATGCCCGAGCTACTCGGCGTCTACCACCTGCTCGGCGACCCGGCGACGAAGATTCGCTAGCTGGAGGCCGGCTCGCGCCGCAGGACCACGAAGGTGTGGTCGTCGGAGGGCCTTTCGCCGCCGAGCCCCGCCTCGACGGCCGCCTGGAGCGCCTCCAGGATCGTCGCGGCGCTGGCTAAAGGACCCGCATCGCGCACGACCGCTGCCAGGCGCTCGGGCCCGAGGTCGCTCGTGGCCGTGCGGGACGCTTCGACGAGCCCGTCGGAGAGCAGGACCAGCACGCCTCCTGGGGGGAGCAGCACGCGCTCCTCGCCCCATTCGGCCTCCTCGAAGACGCCGAGGATCGTGCCGGTCGCCTCGAGCGTGGCGTGGCCGCCGTCCGGCCGCACCAGCAGCGCCGCCTCGTGACCGGCGTTGGCCCAGGTGAGCCAGCCGCTCGCGATCTCGAGGCGCGCCAGCACCAGCGTTCCGAAGCGGTTAGGCGGCACGGCCTGGCGCAGGTTCCCGTTGACGGCGCTCATGATCTGCGAGACCGAGAGCGGCTCGCGCCAGAGGGCGCGCACCGCGGCGCGCAGCGAGGCCATCAGCAGCGCGGCCGCCAGGCCCTTGCCGGCGACGTCGCCCAACGCCAGCAGCATCTCGCCCTCGTTCGCGACGAAGTCGTAGTAGTCGGCGCCGACCGCGCTGCAGAGACGGCTGTTACCGGCGAGCTCGAAACCGGCCACCACCGGCGTCGCTTCCGGCAGCAGGCTGTGCTGGATGCGCGCGGCCCCGCGCAGGTCCTCCTCGAGGCGGCGCTTGTCCGCGTTCGCCTCGCGCAGCTTCAGGCTCTCGAGCCGACTCGCCGCGAGGTTGGCGACGGCCGTGACCAGCTTCAGGTGCTCCTCGTCGAACGGCGCGGCGCCCGCGGGACCCTCGAGCACCACGCAGCCGGCGCTGCGCTCCAGGCTCGGCCCTGCGCCGCCGAACCACAAAGGCGCGCACAGCACGGCGCGGACGCTCCCGTCGCCGCTCTCGACGCGCGGCGCCAGGAAGGCGGCCGGCGCCCGCAGCGCCCGCTCGGCGACCGCGGCGTCGATCGACCAGGGTGCCTCGCCGGAGGTCGCGCGTGCCGCGGCGACCACGGCCGCGACCGGCTCGCCCTCGAACAGCGCCACGATTCCGCGGCTCGCGGGGACGGCCTCCAGCACGTGGCCGAGCAGCGTGTCGAGCAGCTCAGCCGCGGTGGGCATCGAGACCACGGCGGCGGCGGCGCGCGTCAGCACGCTCAGGATACGGCTCTGGCGCACGATCTTGTCGGTCTCGACGTAGGAGCGGGTGGCGAGCTCGGTCACGTCGCGCAACCGCGCGTCGCTGCCGGCCATGGCCGGGTCGGAAGGAACCTCGGCGTCGCGATAGGCGAGCGACCAGTCGGCGATCTCGACCACGTCGCCGTCGCGCAGCAGCGTGTCGCGCGCGACGCGCACGCCGTTGAGGCGCGTGCCGTTGAGGCTGCCGAGGTCGCGCAGCCGCCAGCCCGCGTCCGAGTGCAGCAGCTCGGCGTGGCGGCGCGACAGCAGCACGTCGGGCAGGATCAGCTCGCAGTCGCGCGAGCGGCCCACGACCACGCGCTCGCCGCGCAGCGCGAACCACTCTGCCGGCCCGTGACCCGACGCGAGACGCAGGTGCGGCACGGCTCCCCTTCCGTTCGCTACCAGGCGATCCCGTAGTCCTCGCCGTGGTGGCTCGAGCCACCCCACATCGTGCCGTGGGCACGGTCGAAGAACACGGCGTTGATCGGGCCCGAGGTGATCGGCTGAAACTCGAGCGTGTAGCCCATCGACTCGAGCTCCTTGCGCACCGCTTCCGGGGTCGAGGCGGCGAGCGTGACGTGGCCGGGGCGGGACGCGTTGCGGGCGAACACGTTGCGGAGCTGGTGGCTGTTGATGTTGGCGGCCTCGGTCGCTTGCTGCACGTTCATTCCGAACTCGACCACGTTCAGGAAGAACTGCAGCAGGTTCTGGTCCTGGGTGTCGCCGCCCTGGACCGCGAACGCCAGGTGGGGCAGCCCGTCCTTGAGGCTCAGCGCCGGCGTCAGGGTGACCCGCGGCTGCTTGCCCGGCGCGACCACGTTGTAGGGGTTGTCCGAGGCGTCGAGCACGAAGGCCTGCATGCGCTGGCTGAGCCCGATGCCGGTACGGCCGGCCACCACCGCCGGGTTCCAGGCACCGCTCGGCGTCATCGAGACCACGAGGCCCTCCTCGTCCGCTGCGACGACCGAGGTCGTGCCGACGTCGCTCGGAGTGCCTTCGCCGGATCCGCCCGGCGGACGGTCGTGCGCCGGCATGCCCGTGCCGGTCCCAGGCACGCTTCGCCACTCGTCGAGCAGCGCGCCGAAGGGGTTCGTTCCACCCTGGAAGGGATAGGGGTCGCCCGGGCGCACGTCCGGATCGTTGCGCTCCGCGCGCAGCCCGGCCAAGCGCTTGCGCGCGTACTCCTTGGAGAGCAGGCCCGCCACCGGCTCCTCCGGCGGGAACGTGGGATCGCCGTAGTAGAAGTCGCGATCGGCGAAGGCCATGCTGATCGCCTGGTACACGGTGTGGATGTACCGGGGAGAGTTGTAGCCCATGGCCTTGAGGTCCGTGCCCTCGAGCAGGTTGAGCGCCTGCAGCATCGCGGGGCCCTGGGTCCAGACCGTGAGCTTGTAGACGTCGATCCCCTTGTAGCTGGTCTTGACCGGCTCCTCGAGCCTGGGGCGCCAGCGCGCGAGATCCTCCCTGGTGATCAGGCCGCCCTGCTCGCGCGTCCCGCGCACGAGCTCCTCCGCGATGTCGCCCTTGTAGAAGCGGTCGTGCGCCGCCATCAGCGCCTCGCGCCGGCTCTTGCCGGCGGCGAGCGCCTGCTGCTCGGCCTCGACCAGCTTGCGCAGCGTCGCCGCCAGGTCCTTCTGCACGAAGACCTCGCCGGCGGACGGCGCCTCCCGCTCCCGCCCGACGTGGGGCAGGAACACCGCCTTCGAGTACGGCCAGCCGGAGAGCACCTGCTTCTGGCGCTCGAGGCCGTTCGCGAGCTGCGCCTCGATCGGGTACCCGTCCGCCATCTGGATCGCCGGGGCGAGCACGTCCGCGAGGCTCAGGCGGCCCCACTCGGCGACGAGCATGATGAGCCCGCCGGGCGTCCCGGGCGTCACGGCGGCGAGCGGGCCGCGCTCGGGCGGGTACCTCTCGCCCAGGCCCTTGAAGAACTCGGGCGTCGCGCCGGTGGGGGCCACGCCCAGGGCGTTCAGGCCGATCACCTTCTTCGCGCGCGGGTCGTAGACGAGCGCCTGCGTCTCGCCGCCCCAGCCGAGCGTGTCCCACATCGTGCAGGCGGCCGCCAGCATCGCCGCCGCCGCGTCCGCGGCGTTGCCGCCTTTGGCGAAGATCGTGGCGCCCGCGGTGGCCGCGAGCGGCTTGCCGGTGATCGCCACCCAGTGGCGACCGTGCAGGACCGGCTTCACCGTGCGCCGCGACTGGGCAGGAGCCGAGACCGCCACGAGCGCGGCGACGAGTCCCGCCGCCAGAGCCACGACCCTGCATGATCGCATCACAGGCCTCCCGCCCGCCCTTCGTTCACGCACGACGCTCGGCTTGGGCGTATCGCTCCGAGGCTACCACGGCTCTGCGCGGCGTCCTTGCCGGCGACCTCACTTCCGCGACGCGATGAACTCGTCGATCTGGCGCTCGAGCACGTCGAGCGGCACCGAGCCGTTCGCGAGCACCGCGTCGTGGAACGCGCGCACGTCGAAGCGGGCGCCGAGCTGCTTCTCGGCGCGGGCGCGCAGCTCGCGGATCCTGAGCTCGCCCATCTTGTACGCGAGCGCCTGGCCCGGCCAGGAGATGTAGCGGTCGACCTCGGTCGTGATCTCGTGGCGCGAGAGCGCGGTGCGCTCGGCCATGTAGTCGATGGCGCGCTGGCGCGTCCAGCCCATCGCGTGGATGCCGGTGTCGACCACCAGCCGGCACGCGCGCCACATCTCGTAGCTGAGCCGGCCGAAGTCGCTGTAGGGGTCCTGGTAGAAGCCGGCCTCGATCCCGAGCCGCTCCGAGTAGAGGCCCCAGCCCTCGCCGAAGGCGTTGACGTAGCTGTAGCGGCGGAACGGCGGCAGCCCCTCGAGCTCTTTGGAGAGCGCGCCCTGCAGGTGGTGGCCAGGCACCGCCTCGTGCAGCGTCAGCGACTCGAGCTGGTAGAGCGGACGAGTCTCGAGAGCGTAGGTGTTCACCCAGTAGGTTCCGGCGCGCGTGCCGTCGAGGGGGGCGCCCACATAGCGGCCACCGGTGTACTTGGGCGCGAGGTCGTCGGGCACGGGCTCGACCCCGTAGGGCTGGCGTGGCAGCCTGCCGAAGAGCGAGGGCAGCTTGCCGTCCATCCGTTTCGCGATCGATGCCGCCTGCTTCAGGAGCTCCTCCGGGGTCTTCGCGTAGAAGCGCTTGTCCGTGCGCAGGAACTCGAGGAACTCGGCGAACGTGCCCTCGAACTTCAGCTTGCGCACCACCTCGTCCATCTCGCGGCGGATGCGCTCGGTCTCGGCGAGGCCGATGCGATGCACCTCCTCCGGAGTGATGTCGAGGGTCGTGAAGTCCTTCACCAGCCACGCGTAGTACGCCTTGCCGTCGGGCAGCTCGGACGCGCCGATCGTCGTACGCGCGCCGGGCTGGTACTCCCCGGTGAAGAACGCGGCGAGGCTCCGGTAGGCGGGCACCACGGCTTGCAAAATGGCCTCGCGGCCCGCGGCGCGGAGCCGCTCAGCGTCGCCGGCCGGCACTCCGGGCGGGAAGGCCGCGAACGGCTTCCAGAAGACGCTCTGCTCCGGGTCGGGCACGACGTGGGGCCGCATCGTCGCGTCGTAGCCCGCAAGCGCTATACGCGGGCTCGTGAAGCCCGTGCGCAGGCCCTCGCGCATCAGCGCCACGTGTTGCTCGAAGTAGAGCGGGATCGCGCGCAGTCGGGCGATGTAGTTCTCGTAGTCCTTCACGCTCGCGAGCGGGATCTCCTGGGCGAGGCGCGAGATGCCCGTGTGGAATCCGCTGTCGCTCGTGATCGGGATGCGCAGGGCGCGGAACTGATGGCGTGCCAGGTCGCGGCGCAGCTCGCGCTCGAACATGTCGTAGCTGACGCGGTCCGGTGGTGGGAGCGCCGCGCGGTCGATCGACTGCAGCGTGGCGAGTTGCGAGCGGGAGGCCGCCGCGCGCCGCTCGAGGTCGGCCGGGGCCATCGACGCCAGCCGGTCGTTCCACCGGTGGTCGCCCGTCGCGGTGGCGAGCAGCGGGCTCTCCCGCTTGTCGAGCTCCCAGGCCTCGGCGAGGAGCGCGTCGAAGCGCGCCTTGGCATCCGAGTCCGCGGCTTGCGCTCGAGGGGCGGCGAAGCCCAGGGCCAGGGCGGCGGCGAGGCCGGCTCGCAGGGCCGGAGCGTGTCGCGTCATGGATTCCTCCGTCTTGGATAGCGGCCAAAGCGCGGCGGCCCAGAGGATAGCAGACCGGCGATCACGGTCGGCCGACCTGGTCGAAGGACAAGTTCAAGATCGGGTACTCGCGCCAGCTCGAGTAGTCGAAGTGCCACCACTCGGACTCGAAGACCGTGAAGCCCTCGCGCTGCATCGCCGCCCGCAGCAGGTCCCTCAGCCGCCGGGCCTCCGGTGTGCCGCCCGCAAACGTCGGCGACGAGCGCCCGGTCATCTCGTCGTAGAGGCTCGGCATCTCGGCGGGGCGGCCGTCGCCCAGCCGGACGAGCGTCAGGTCCACGGCGCAGCCGCGGTTGTGGCGCGAGCCCCGGGCCGGGTCGGCGACGAAGTCGCGCTTCTCGGCGGGTGTCGCGTCCCAGAAGAGCTTCGTGACCCACCACGGCCGGTACGCGTCGTGGATCAGCAGGCCGAAGCCCTGCCCGCGCAGCGCCCGGTGTGCCCGAAGCAGCGCCTCGGCCGCCGGGCGCTGGAGGAAGGCGCGTGCCTCCGGGTAGACGGGCGTCGAGAGGAAGTTGTCGGCCGTCGCGTAGCGGACGTCGAGCCTTATCGTGGGGTCGAGGGCCGTCAGCTCGACGAGCTCGACCGGGCGGAACGGACCCGGCTCGGGCGGCGGGCTCTGGGCGAGCGCCTCCGCGCGCAGCTCCGCCACGGGACGCAGGGGCGTGATGCGGAAG
>Ga0209342_10007779_pt1 | contig 10764 bp, 6 predicted proteins | sample RifCSP16_2_FD_184023 | JGI IMG/M metagenome (GOLD analysis project Ga0209342, IMG submission 184023) | Soil microbial communities from Rifle, Colorado - Rifle CSP2_sed 16_2 (SPAdes) (version 2) | ecosystem: Environmental > Terrestrial > Deep subsurface > Rock core/Sediment | place: Rifle... | reverse complement strand
TCGGCGACGGCGGCGTGGTGCTGCTGGAGAACGTGCGCTTCTACAAGGGGGAGGAGGCGAACGACCCGGGGTTCGCCGCTCGCTTGATCGCCGACACCGGGGCCACCGTCTTCGTCAACGATGCGTTTGGCACCGCTCACCGAGCCCACGCTTCGACCGAAGGCGTGTCGCATCACGTCAAGACCTCGGTCGCCGGCCTGCTGATGGAGAAGGAGGTCAAGTACCTGGGCCTGGCCCTGGAAGCGCCGGAGCGGCCCTTCGTTGCGGTGTTGGGGGGAGCCAAGGTCTCCGACAAGATCCAGGTCATCGAGAGCCTGCTCCCCCGCGTCGACGCGCTCCTGGTGGGCGGGGGCATGGCCTACACCTTCTTCCGCGCCCAAGGACTGGACACCGGCAAGAGCCTGGTGGAAGAGGACAAGGTCGGGCTGGCCCAGGAGCTTTTGGCCAAGGCGCAAGGCAAGATCCGGCTGCCGCAGGATCACGTGGTGGCCGCCGCTTTCAACGCCGACGCCGAACACAAGACGATGCCGGCCAACGAGTTTCCAGAGGGCTGGATGGGCCTCGACATCGGTCCGGCCACGGCCAGGGCGTTCGCCGCTCAGGTCCTCGGCGCCAGGCTCGTCCTCTGGAACGGGCCCATGGGGGTCTTCGAGATGCCGGCCTTTGCGCAGGGGACGCTGGCCATGGCCAAAGCCCTTGCCGAGTGCCCGGGAACCTCCATCGTGGGGGGTGGCGACAGCGTGGCGGCGGTGACCCAGATGGGACTGGCCGACAAGATCACCCACGTCTCGACCGGAGGCGGCGCCTCGCTCGAGTTCCTGGCCGGCGATCCCCTGCCCGGCGTGACCTGCCTGAACGACACGGACGAATGACCACAGAGGCACAGAGGGGAGAAGGCGAACAGGCGGCGGAACGCTTGGACGGTCTTCGCGACCTTGAGAGAGAGAGAGAGACTGAAGGAGAGCAAGGCAAGCTTCCCCGCTGGCGGGTTGCGGGTTACCGGCTGTGGTCTTCTTCTCTGTGACTCTGTGCCTCTGTGGTGTCCGTTCGTTGTGCTGAATCCCGTGGGGAGGACCGAATGCGCCGACCGTTGATCGCCGGGAACTGGAAGATGTACAAGACGGCGGCGGAGGCCGTCGCCCTAGCCGCCGAGCTTCGCGAGGGCTCCCGCCGCCAGGGGGTCGAGGTCCTGGTGGCGCCTCCCTTCACGGCGCTGGCGGCGGTCGCCCAGGCCATTCGGGGCAGCCACCTGCTGCTGGCGGCCCAGAACGTGCACTGGGAGAACGAGGGCGCCTTCACCGGCGAGGTCTCGCCGCGAATGCTGGCGGACGCCGGCTGCACCCACGTCATCCTGGGCCACTCCGAGCGCCGCCAGCTCTTCGCCGAGACCGACGAGGCGGTGGCCAAGAAGGCCAAGGCAGCGTTGGCCCACTCCCTGACGCCTATCGTCTGTGTGGGCGAGACGCTGGCCGAGCGCGAGTCCGCCCGCACCATGGAGGTGGTGGAGCGGCAGGTGGAGCGCGCCCTGCGCGAGCTGTCGGCGGATCAGGTGGCGGCGCTGGTGATCGCTTACGAACCGGTCTGGGCCATCGGGACCGGCCGCAACGCGACCCCCGAGCAGGCTCAGGAGGTCCACGCCTTCATCCGCCGCCGGGTCTTGACCTCGCACGGCGAGCCTGCGGCAGCGGCTCTGCGCATCCTCTACGGCGGCAGCGTAAAGCCGGACAACATCGGCGTTCTGATGGCCCAGGCCGACTTGGACGGAGCCCTGGTGGGCGGGGCCTCGCTCACCGCGGCCTCGTTCCTGAAGATCGTGCAGTACCAGTAGGCGACCCTACTTCGCTGGCGCACCCAAGATGCGTGCGGTCAGGCGCCGGCACGCCTCGTTCTCGTCCTTGGTGCCCTTGGCGACGACCGCCAGGGCCTCCTGGCCACCGATGGTGTCCATCGCCCTGAGCGTCTCCCACCGGCAGTCCTCATCCTCGGTCGCATAGCGGCCGGCCAGAAACGCTATCGCCTCGGTCTTGCCCAGGTGTCCCAGCGCCTCGATCATGGCCGCTCGATCGTTCTCGTCCTTGACGGCCGGGATCGCGCTCATCAGAACCGGGGTGGCTCCGGCCGCGCCGGAGAGCCCCACCAGGTAGAGATCGTGCCGCTTGTCCTGCCCGGGGCCGACCACCTTGGCCTTGGCTTCCATGTCCGGGTGGGTCGGCGCCTTGAAGTGCTGGCGGTTCAGGCGAGCCAGCATCTCCTGGGCGCCCTCCACCAACAGATGCGTTAGGCCCTCGGTGGCTTCGTCCTTGCGACCGAAGCCGGCATTGTAAGCCCCGTAGTACTTGTGCGTGCGCAGGCGCTGGCTGGCCGGGGTCTCGCCCGCCTTCTGCACCTCGAACTCCACGTCCATGTATCCCCAGAACTGGGTAGCACCGTAGGGAACCTGGCGGCTCTCCACATAGATGTCCTTGAGCGTTCCCTTGACGCTCCAGACGAAGTCCTCGCCGCTGCTGAGCCTGAACCCCATCGCCGCGGCCTCGCTGCGCAGGGCCTCGGCGAGCAGATCTCCCAGGTTGATAGCGGGGTCCAAGTCGTACTGCGGCCCCTTGGTCATGAACCCGCCGGTGCGGCGGACGATCTTGGCCTTCTTGTCATAGGCTCCCTCGAAGGACGCGATGCGCAGGGAACCAACGCTCGCCGTATCGAACAACGGCGAGCTGATTGCGTTGACCGGCTCACGACCATCGGCCAACTTGACTTCCTTGATGGTGGCGGCGGCCAGCGGACTTGCCGCCAGAGCCAACGGGGCGAGCAACGCGAACGTGGCACGTGCACTCATCCAAGCCCTCCTTCGTTCGGCACCTCCGCGGGTCGCAGCCTGGAGGGGGCGGAGTGGAACTCGCGGAAGCCGAGAGCGCCCCCCCCCGACCGTGTGGGTTTCACCGGGGATGTCGCTAGGCCGGACACTACGCCCCAGGCTGACGGGGTGTCAAGGGCTGCCTTCGCCTTCTTCGCCTTCTTCGCCTTCGTCCCGTCTGCAGCGCAGCGCGGCTACCGATTCAGCGCCTCGGCCGCATACACCTGCGCGAAGCTCCGGTCCTGGACGAAGACCAGCCGCTCCTGTCGCGCGTCGAAGTCGGCCACCCGGCTCCAGTCGGCCACCCGGCTGCGACGACCTGTCGCCCGATCGAGCAGGACCACGGCGGCATCCCCGCCCGCACGAGGTTCCAACAGCAGAAGCCGCCCCGCCTCCAAGGGGACCGGCAGCCGGCCGGCGCCGACGATCCGCTCCGGCTGGGCATCGTCTAGCCTCTGCATGAAGACGCCCCGGGTCGACGCTTCGCCGGCGCGGAGCGCTCCGCCCCACATCAGGGTCAAGCCGTCGGCGGTGAAGCGGAGGCCTTCATACTCGCCGCCCTCAGCCAGCACCCGGTCCGCCGACTGCCCCGGCCGGTGAAGCACGATACCCCGGCCCTGGCCGGTCCCCACCACCGCCGCCAGCAACCGGCCGCCCGGCTGCACCGCCAACCAGGTCGCGTCCTTGGGCAGGCGGGCGACCGGCTCCTCGGTCTCGGTCGCCAGGGTCACCGCCAGCACCTGAGTGCCCTCCGGGACCGGCTTGAGATAGGCCACGCGTTCGGCGTCCCACCAAACAGGATAGCGGGCCGGGGCCACCCCCAGCGGCCGGCGGCGCCCGCTGGCCAGGTCCAGCAGCACCAGCCGCCCCGCCGGATCCTCCCGCAAGGAGACGGCCGCCACCAGCCGGGCGTCCGGCGAGAGCCGGGGCCAGGCCAGGTCGTCGTCCTGGGTCACCGCGTGGGGCGCGGCCTCCCCGGAGGCAGTGGCGACCAGCAGGTCCTTGACCGAGCGAACGTGGCAGAAGAGCAAGCGCCTACCGTCGGCTGAGAGCGTGGGCGCGCTGTACTCGCCGAGACCGGCCGTCAGCGGCGCCGCGACGCCACCGTCCAGCCGCAGCCTCCGGAGGTGGAAGCCGCTTCCCTGCTTCGTCGCGTAGATGAGGGCGCGGCTGTCGGCGGTCCAGGCCAGGCCGTACATCTGCTCCGGCGCCTCGGTCAGGCGCCGCGACTCACCATCCCCCAGCGAGCGAACCCACAGCTCGCCCTGGCCCCCTTCGGGGTTGCTGGTGGTAAAGGCCAGGAAACGCCCGTCCGGCGAGAAGCGGGGAACGAAGCCGGGCTGGTGGACGTCGCTTCCGCGCTCGAGGTCGCCCGCATCCGTCAGTCGCAGTAGGTCTCGGCCAGCCAGGTGCTTGGTGAAGGCAAGCCAGCGACCGTCGGCGCTGAACCCGGCCCCGCTGGCCTCGGCTACGAAGAGCGCGGGCGTCCCGCCCTCGACCGGCACCGACCACAGATCGCGGACCCGCGATCCATCGGGACGGGTGCGATAGCGCGAGAAGACCACGGATCGCCCGTCGGCGGAGAAGACAGGGAGATCCCCGCTGGCATGAGCGTCCTGGGTGAGGGCGCGCGGTTCACCACCCGCCGCCGGCATGACGAACAGGTCCAGGCCTCCGCGGTAGCCGCCACGCTCCCCTACGAACAGGATCTGCTGGCCATCGGGCGAGAAGGCGGGCTTCAGGGCGCCCGTGCCCAGAGCGGTCAGTTGCCGGAGTGCCCCGAGGGCCGGGAGAGCGGAGGGCGCGGGTGCTGGCGGCCGGCGAGATCCGAGCCACCACGAGCCGGCAAGGGCGGTGGCAACGAGCAGCAGCCCGGCGACCGCCAGAGGTCGGATCGGCCACCGCCTCGCGGTATCGGGGCGCGCCACCACCTCAACTTCGGCGACGAAGCGATAGCCCTGTCGCGGCACCGTCTGGATGAAGCGGGGATCGTCCTTGTCGTCGTTGAGCGCCCGCCGGATCTCACCAATGGCCTGCACCAGGACGTCTTCCGTCACGAAGGTCCCGCTCCAGACGGAGTCGAGCAGGCGCTGCTTCTCGACGGTGGCGCCCCGGTTCTCGACCAGGAAGATCAGGGTCTCCAGGGGGCGCGGCGTGAGGCGCACGCGCTCGCCATCCTTGTACAGCCCACGCCGGAGCAGATCGAGCGTGAACCCCGCAAAGCGCAACCCTTGCGGCGGGCTGGTGGCGGGCGGACTGCTCATGAGAGGACCATCATCACCCGAAAGGTCGATTTCGGCGTTTTTCGGCGGCGGTTTCAGGACTTCTCGCCGCCCGGGCGTCCATGTTGCGCTCATACGGTATCAAGCGAGGAGCCCTCATGGCCAGACGGAGTCTGCCCCTGACCGCACTCTTGGTGTTGGCGGCGCTGCCCGCGCAGGCCTTCGGCCCGCCCCGAGTGTTCTTCACGGACCTGGTGAGCGGACCCAACACCGGGGGCGAGGCCAACCAGGGGGCCTTCGTCGCCATCTACGGCAAGGGCTTCGGCGCCTCCCGGGGAACCTCCACGGTGACCGTGGGGGGCGGAGGGGTGGCGGGCTATCCGCTCTGGAGCGAATCCAGGATCGTGGTGCAACTGGGCGCCGCCGCAGCCACCGGCAGTGTGGTGGTGAACGCGGCCGGCGGAGCCAGCAACGGCGTTCCCTTCACGGTGCGAGCGGGCGGCATCTACTTCGTCGCCCTCACCGGCGACGACGACAACGACGGCAGCTTCGCCACCCCCTGGCGCACCATTCCCAAGGCCAAGGACACCATCGCCGCGGGGGACATCGCCTACGTTATGCACGGTGTGAGCCAGACGACCGAGGACAACTTCGGCGCTGCCCTTTCCATCGAGACCAGCGGGGCACCGGGCAGTCCCAAGGCCATCGTCGCCTATCCAGGGGCCACCGCCACCGTGGGCTCGCCGGCGCCGGGACTCATGGGGATTCGGGTGCCCAATCTCGGCTTGCCGGCCAGCGACTGGGTCTTCGCCGGCTTGGTGCTGCGGGCCGAGGCGGAGGCCCTGGCGATCGGGGGCACCGGATCCTCACGCTGGCGGGTGGTGGGGAACGACATCTCCTGTCCCCTGGGCGACGGCCAGAGCGGCTGTTTCGCCGCCTCCCAGGCGTCCTTCGTGACCTTCCTGGGCAACCAGGTCCATCACGCGGGGACCTCCGCCCCCACCCAGCCCTCCAAGCAGTACCACGCCGCCTACTTCACCACCGACACCAACCACGTGGAGGTGGGATGGAACCACATCCACGACAACGCCACCTGCCGCGCCATCCAGTTTCACTCCTCTCCGTTATGCGTGCCCGGTTGCGGCCCCGGCGACACCACCGGCTTCAACCAGTACGACCTCTCGGTCCACGACAACCTGATCGACGGCGACGCCTGCGACGGCATCAACTTCGCGACCGTGACCCCCGCCGCCGGAGCGGTCCAGGCCTTCAACAACGTGATCGTGCGCGTAGGACGAGGGCCCGATCCGCCTGACGGCTCCGCCAACTATGCCGGCATCTTCGTCGCCGGCACCACCAACACCGGCGCCGACGGAACCGGCACGGTGGAGATCTTCAACAACACCCTCTACGACTGCGGCGCTCGGGGCGGCAGCGATGCCGGGGCCTTGGGACGGGGCCCCGGCTCGCCGGCCCTCCTCGTGCGCCTGCGCAACAATGTGGTGCGGGCGCTCGGCGGCGAGAGCTACGTGTCCTCGTCCAGCACCACCGCCGCCATCAGCGGCAGCCACAACCTATGGTTCGGCTCCGGCAACGGACCCGCCTACCTCACCGATAACCTGAACGCCGATCCCGCCTTCCGCAACCCCGCTGCCTCCGACTTCCACCTGCGGGCCAGCTCCCCGGCTGTCGACAGCGGGACCGCCGTCAGCCTCGACCACGACAAGGACGGTCTGGCTCGACCCCAGGCCCTGCTGTACGACCGCGGGCCTTACGAACGACCCGACCCCAGCGATCTCATCTTCGCCGACGGGTTCGATGGCTCCTGAGGGGCACGGAACGAGTTGTACACAGCGTCGGGGATTTCCCAGGAAGTCTCCAAGGACCTTGAGGGGCCGGTTGCCCATCTTTGGGACAGTCGGCGCCGACGCGGAGAAGAGGACGCACCGTGGGGCGCCACCGAACGGAGGACGAGATGGACCGAGAGTGGGTCTTCGGTGAGCCGCTGCAGGAAACATGGGAAGGACGATCCGCTCGCCGGAATTGGTCGTGGGCTCTGGTCCTGGCGGTCGCAGCCTGGCTCTGCCCGGAGCGGGCTTCCGCCGACGTCGCGGGCGCCGATCTCCGCAGCCTGCTCGGACACTCGGAGATGGTCGCCATCGGCAGCGTGACCGCGGTGACCTCCACCACTGGGAGCCCGGGCCTCTCCAAGGCCAGGATCCTGGTCGAGGAGAACCTCAAGGGCACCGCGCCCGGCAGCATTGAGATTGACTTCGACTCGAACGCGACGGAGGCCGTCCGGTTCGCGACCGGGTCGCGGGTAGTGCTCTTCCTGCGCCGCACCGGAACCCCGGCGACGATCACCCTGGCCAGTCGCGTGCATGGTGCCATGGAGGTGCCTCCAGCCAAGCTGGACCCGGCGCGCGCCGTTCTCCGCAAGGTCATTCAAGCCGGCAGCGGGCTTCGCCTGAGCACCGTGCGCACCAACCTGCTCCGCACTTCTGGCGAGCCGCCGCGACCGCTCGTGGGGTCGCTCCTCAGGTCGCTGACCTCCACCCTCAGCGCGTCCGACGCATCGCTCCTGACGGAGATGGCCTGCGCTGCGCCCAACGCCTACCTGCCGGCTGCCCACCTCTGGGCCATGCGTCAGGCGGGGGTGCACCGCCTGCCCGCCGCCCGCTCCTGCCTGGAGGCGGCGGTCGCCGCCACCGATCTGTCGAGGCGCCTGGCCGCCGCGGAGGCCTTGGGCAACTTGCGCGATGTGCGCAGCCTGGCGGTCCTGGGCTCCGTTCTTGACAGCGTCATGAGCGGCTCCACGGACGGCAGCGGCCGGCCCGCCGACGGGGGCCTCGCCGTCTCGCTGGTCCTCGCCATGGGCAAGCTCCGTGACCCCGCTGCGGTGTCTCGCCTCTTGACCCTGGCGTCCGGGGAGGAGGACCTGGCGCTGCACTCCACCGTGGTCCACGCCCTGGGCTTGATCGGCGGGACGGAGGCCGTGGCGGCCTTGACGACGATCGGCAACAGCCATCCGAACGCGTTGGTGCGCGAGCTGGCGCGGCAAGCGCTGGCCCGTCTGGGGCAGGGGAGGATGTCATGAGGCTGGATCGAAGGATAGGCGCACTGGCGATGGCCACGGTGCTGTGCGCGGCCGCACCCGCGTTCGCCCATCACGTGGTCTACCTCGAGTTCTCGGCGTTCAACCTGGACGCCTACGCCTCGGTGAACCGGTACTCGCCGCCGACAGAGGCTGGCCTCGCGGTCGTCCGCGAGTTGATCGTCGCAAACATGGTCGAGGACTACGCGCCCTTCGACATCTACTTCACCACCGTCCAACCCGCGCATGGGAACTACACCCAGGTCCGTTTCTTCTCCACGGCGGCGAGCGGCGACGATTCGACGATCTTTGGATGCGCGGGAGGCGACTGCTGTCAGTTCGGGTTCTGCGGGGGCAGCTCGTGCGAGGTCTACGCCGGCAGCTTCGCGGGGTTTGACGCATGGCAAGGCGACAACGACAGCGCGCAGCGGATCGCCAACGCCATCTCGCACACCGCCAGCCACGAGCTGGGGCATCTCCTGGGTCCCAGTCACTGCCACGCGGCTGACGACTGGTCGGCCACGGGTGGCGTCGGCGACTGCGTCGGCGGCCGCTATGAGGCGAGCGCGGATGAGAACGTGAACTGGCACATCATGGCCAGCGCAGCCACGACGGACCTGGCGCTGGAGGACTACGCCGGACGAGATCGCTTCTTCAGCATCCACTCCAGCCGTCGAGTCCTCTACAAGGAGCTTCAGGCGCGCAACCACTGGGCTCCCCTCCCCAACCTGGACGGCGGGGCGACCGGCACCGACCTGGGGTACGGCCGTCTCCGCGCGCCCACGCGGATCAAGTGGCACGGGCGGCTCTCGGACGACACGGCGTTCGGACCGCACTCGACCTGGTCGACCGACGCCGGGAACCGGGGGGACATCTTCCTGACCGGGGATGTCACCGGGGACGGCCGTTCCGATCTCGTCTACGGCCGCATCCGGGCCAGCGACTCCGTGCGCTGGTACGTGCGGGCCTCGGAAGGCAACGCGTTTGGCGCCTACGCAACGTGGAGCCTCGACGCTGGCGATGCGGGCGACGTCTTCCGTCTAGCCGACGTGGACGGGGATGGCCGAGACGACCTCGTCTATGGCCGGGATAGCGGCGGCCAGGACACCACCTGGTACGTCCGGCTGTCTACCGGAACGGCGTTCGGCGACTACACCACCTGGGCCGAGGGCTTGGGCGGAGACCTGGGCCGGAACTACCTCTACCTCGTGGGGGATGTGACCGCCGACGGGCTGGCGGACCTGGTGATCGTGCGTCGCCTGTTCGGGGATTGGAGAACGTTCGTGCACGAGTCGACGGGCAGCAGCTTCGAGGAGAGCTCATTCACGGACGACCTGCGGGAGGGCGACGAGGTCGACTTCGACAGCATCATGCTGGCCGATGCCGATGGCAGGGGCGGAATGGACCTCGTCGCCAGCCACGTGCGCGGCGACAGCAACACGGTCGTCTACTGGCATCGGTGGCTGACCTACGGCTGCGTGCCGTACGACCCGGAGCTGCGGTTGCTGGGGTCGTGCTTTCAGGACGACCGGCAGTGGACCCTCAACGCCGGAAACGCCGGCGATCTCTTCCGCGTGGGCGATGGGAACGGCGACGGGCTCGCCGATCTCTTCTACGCCCGTCCCCGCGGCATGACGAGCCTGACGAACCCACCGGACCTGAGCCAGATCCGCTGGTACGGACGGCTCGCCAACGGGGAGCCCGTGCTGGGCGACTCCACCACCTGGGCTCCTGACGCTGGCGACGAAGGGGACATCTTCCCATGAGTGACCTCGGCGAATTGCGGTTGAAGGACCAGAGGAGTCCAGTCGACGGACCCCGACGAACCGCGGAGCGCGGCCTTCGCCGCAGCCCGCACGGAGGAGACATGACACGCCTTGGTCGTTTGGTCTCGCTTGCGGTGGTTGTCGCTGCCCCGTCGATGGCCACCGCTGCCACCTACTACGTCCGGACCGACGGTGGCACCGCAACCCAGTGCACCGGCCTGGCCGACGCCCCCTACCCCGGGAGCGGGACCAGCCAGCCCTGCGCCTGGAATCACCCCTTCTGGGCGCTGCCTCCGGGCGGAGTACAGCCCATTCGCTTGGCGGGCGGGGACACGCTTCTGATCGGCCCCGGCTCCTACATGATCGGCTACGGCGCGCCCAACACCGGGGACTGCGACGCCGCAGGGTCCTACGACTGCGCCATGGCGGCCGTCCCCTCGGGGCCCTCCCCCACCGTGCCCACTCGGATCCTGGGCGCCGGCTGGAGCACCGGGTGCACCGCGCACCCTCAGCTCTGGGGTACCGAACGCGTCTATCGGATCCTGGACCTCACGGGTTCCAGCAACGTCGAGGTGGCGTGCCTCGAGCTGACCGATCACTCCGGCTGCATCGAGTTCCACAGCGGAGGCCTGGCCTGCGAGCGCAACACGCCGCCCTACGGGCCCTGGGCCGACACCGGCCTGGTGGCGTCGGACTCGGCCAACGTGCTCCTCAAGGACCTGGACATCCACGGCCTGGGCCGCGGGGTGCTGGCGGGGCGGCTCAGCAACTGGACGGCCGTGAACCTACGGCTATCCCATAACGGGTGGGTGGGTTGGGACGGCGACGTCC
>Ga0209342_10007778_pt1 | contig 10764 bp, 10 predicted proteins | sample RifCSP16_2_FD_184023 | JGI IMG/M metagenome (GOLD analysis project Ga0209342, IMG submission 184023) | Soil microbial communities from Rifle, Colorado - Rifle CSP2_sed 16_2 (SPAdes) (version 2) | ecosystem: Environmental > Terrestrial > Deep subsurface > Rock core/Sediment | place: Rifle... | reverse complement strand
CGAACCACCGGTGGCGGCGAGCCCGCCGGAGCCGCCATCCTCCGCCGCGCCGGGTGTCGCGCCTGCAGAGGAACCTCTTGAGCCCGCTGCCGCTGCGCCTCGACTGATTCCGCCGGTGCCGCTCGACCAACCGCCCCTCCATCCGCTGATGAAGACGGTGGTATCCAGCGGACCAGGCGGAGTATCCGGTCTCGAGGAACTCTCCGTGCGCGGGCGGCTCAAAGTCAGGCTGCTGGTGCGGGCGGATGGTACGGTCGGCCGCGTCGACATCGTGATGTCCTCCGGCGATGTCGTCTTGGATCAGTCAGCCCGCGATGGATTGCTGCGCTGGCGATTCATTCCGGCGTCGCGTGACGGGGTGCCGATCGAGGCCTACCTATCCCTGTGGGTGACGTTCAGCGACTGATGTCTGACACGCGCGCTCCCGACGTGGCCGCGTCGTCCGACGTAGCCGCGCACACCCCCGCAGCGCGGTCGGGCCTGATTCCGATGCTGCGCCGCGTGGAGGACCGGTTAGTCCTTGGCACCGCTGCGCTGTACTCCGCGGGCCAAGCGGCAGTTGGACTCGTGCTGCTCTTGGTTCCCGTCGCCGCAGAGGGCATCGTATCCCGCCGCGTGCCCTGGCGGCGGGGTCCGCTCGACCTGTACCTCCTGGCATTCGCACTGGTACTGATCGTGTCCGGGTTGCTCTCTTCGTTTCGGTCCGTGGCCACGGGGTCAGCGGTGCTGGCCGCCCTGACGATCTACCTCGCGTTCGGTATCCCGTTCCGCATGTTGAGGCGCGACCCACGAGTGCTCGATCCGCTCCTGTGGATCTGGTACGCCGGAGGCGTGGTGGCCGCCGTGATCGCACTGTATCTATTCTTCACGAACGGGGAACCACAGGCCGCGCTGCCGGCGCTCGGCCCAAACGCGTTGGGCAGCACCCTGGCGATCGCCCTGGTGGTCGGACTGGGTCTCGTGCTGTCCGCGCCCGCCCCCAGGCGCTATGCGACCGCCGCCGGGATGGTCGTGATCGCCCTGGCGCTGTCTCTGACCCTGTCCCGTGGGGCCTGGATTGGGGCGGCGGGCGGCCTCGTCATGCTCCTTGTGCTGGCCCGGCGCCGTCGGTCGGAGCAGCCTGATCCGGCGGAAGCAGGCCCCCGGCGTGTGTGGCCGCTGCTGGCACTCGCCGCCGGGGTGATCGTCACGCTGGCCCTGGTGGGCGGTGAGGCCGCCGTCCTCCGGAAGAAGGTGCTCTCGATTCCCAACCTGTTCAAGAACCGCGAGCGGGTCTACCTCGCGCGATCGGCCCTCGCGATCGCCGCCGATCATCCTGTGCTCGGGTCCGGCCTCAACACGTTCGTCCTGATCCATCCCCATCCCAGCGTCGCTGCGGAGGCGCCGGCCCAGAAACCCCGGACCCGCACGCAGTCGTTCGCGCACAACGTCTTTCTCAACATGGCCGCAGAGAGTGGCGTACTTGGCCTCGCGTCCTTCGCCGCCCTGTTGATCCGGGGCGCCGCGGGCGGATGGCGATGGTACCGCGGGGCCGTAGGGCGCGATCGGATCACGAGCGCCACCGTGGCGTCCGCTTTCGTCGCTCTGCTGGTGCACCAGCAGTTTGACGGCACCATCCTCTCGGTCCATCTCAGCGTCGGTCTGTGGCTGCTGCTGGCCATCATGATGGCCGGCGAGCCTCCGTCCCGTTCGGCACGGGGAACACCCGGCCCATGAGCAACGCTGTGGTTCTGGCGGTGGACCCCGGCCGGGACAAGTGCGGGATGGCCGTAATGGCCGGGTCACGAGTCCTCGCCAAACGGGTTGTGCCGGCCGGCGACCTTGGTGCAACCGCGGAACGGTGGGTGCGGGAGTTTGGGGTAAATAGGCTGGCGTTAGGCGACCGGACCGGCAGGGAGGACGCTCGGGCGGCCCTGGCCGCCGCACTGCCGGACCTGCCGATCGCGGTGGTGGATGAAGCCGGCACGACCGAAGCGGCCCGAGTGCGATACTTTGCCGACCATCCGCCCAGAGGCTGGAGACGGCTGATTCCGACGAGCATGCAGGTACCTCCGGAACCCTACGATGACTATGTGGCCGTCCTGCTGGCAGAGAGATCCCTGGCCGGCGCCTCCGCGGGCGGCGGAGAGGGTCCGAAAGACGGCACAGTAGGGTCCTGGAGGCAGGAGGAGAAGCCCTGAGGACGGCGTATAGCAAGGAAGGTTGACCGCTGCCCCTCAGCGGAGGGGCAGGGGGAATTGTGCGTTTTCGAGCTGTCACCCGCTGTCCGGCTCCTTCGACGGAGCACGAGGCGGTGAGGCGGAGGAAAGGGAGGGTCGCAGACAAGGCTGTCCGCCGGGCCGGGATGGTAGGGGACGCACCAAGAGCCGATGGGCGCCGTCATGCAGAGAGGAAACACGCACACTCGTCTGTCCTGCCGGCAGGCCGCGGCTCGCAAGACCCAATACAAAGGGGGGTAACGAGCCGACATGAAGAAAGTCGCGCTTGCCATTGCAGCGTTGCTCGTACTCACGGTTGTCGCCCCCGCCTTCAGCCAGCCGTTCGCGGACGTGCCCACGGATCACTGGGCATTCGACGCGATCGCGGAACTGGCTGCGAAGGGCCTCATCGAGGGCTATCCCGATGGGACCTTCAAGGGCGATCGGGCGCTGACCCGTTACGAGATGGCCATGGTCGTTGCCAGACTGCTGGCGCGCATCGAGGCCATCAAGATTCCGCCGCCTCCGGCGCCGGTGAAGATTCCGCCGCCTGAGGTCACGCGGGCAGACATTCAGACAATCCAGCGGCTGATCAACGAGTTCCGTGCGGAGTTGGCGGCCCTGGGCGTCCGGGTCACCGCGGTGGAGGAAGAGCTCACGGCCCTCAAGGCCCGTGTGGACAACACCTTCATCACCGGCGACTGGACGTACGTCTACGGCCTGGGCTACGAGACAGTGCCCGGGAGCGGCCCTCGCTTCGAGGGTTCTCCGTACCCGTCAATCCAGCGCAACCGGATCCGTCTTACCTTCCGGGGCCGCGTCGGGAGCCACACATCGGTCTTCCTGCGCGCCCGGTGGAACAGCCGGGTCTCGGGCTTCAGCGGGGCGGATGCGTTCACAGTTGACTTCGACCGGCTGTACTTCGACTACGCCGCGCCGTTTGGCGTGTCGTTCCGCGTCGGTCGCGACTACTGGACCCTGGGTGACAACGGCGTTCTGCTCGGTGGGTTGGCCTCCAAGGAAGGCGTTCGGGCAATCGCCACCTTCGGTCCGCTGACCTTTACAGGGATCGCCTACTTCGGGCCACCGCTGAGTTGGGAATTTGGGAACGTCGCCATCCCGACTTGGTCCACCTACGGTGCCCGAGCGCAGGCCTCGCTCATCCCCGGCTGGACGTTCGGCGTGAACTTCCGCGCCGACCGCTGCTTGGGGGCCGGCGGGGAAATCCCCGGCTGTATTCCGGGCGGTCTCTTCCAGGGCTGGAACTGGCCCCTCGGGGTCTTTACCGGCACCGGCTGGAGCTTCGACTGGTCGGGCGACATCATTCCCGGCGTGACGTTCTCCGGCGAATACGCCGTGTTCACGCCAACGCTGGGATGTCCGTCGGTGGCGATCCTGGGAATTACGACCAACACCGGTTGTAGCGCACTGTTCGTCAACCTGGGGCTTGACCTCGGCCGGCTGACCGGATTTACGACCTTCCGGCCCAGTGTCAACGTCTGGTACAAGAACTACGGTGCCTACTACAACACGCAGCAGAACTTCCAGGGCAGCCTCAGCGGATTCTGGTGGGGCTTCAACCTCCGGAACGTGCGGGCGTGGGGGGCCGACATCAGCATCGTGCCCATCACCAACCTCACGCTGTACTTCGGGTACGAGAACGGTTGGGTCAACATGGCGCAGGGAACCTACAACTTCCCGGCCGTGCTCGCGGGCGACAACTACGTGATCTGGTTCGCACGGGGCACGTACAACCTCGGGCACAACTCGAGCGTCATGTTGGAGTACTACAACTACCGCAACGTGACGACTGCGATGCAGATCGAGAGTCTGCTGGCAGTGCGTTTGTTCACGCGCTGGTAGTTCGGTCGCAGGTGGGGCCCGGGGGGAACTTCCCCCGGGCCCTTTTCGTTTTCCTGAATGTATTCCGCTTCGGAAGCGTGTGCGCTACAATGGCGGTCGGAGGGACGACGCTATGAAGATCGCGCTGCTCATGCTCGTGCTGGCCGTGGTGGCCCAGTTTCCCAGTTGTGCTGGCTTCGGGTTCGGGAATCCGAATGTGACCGAGTCGGGGGACATCGTCGGATTCGTCGACGATAAGTACATCGCGGCCATCGACGGTCCGCCGGCGCCCTACATCGTGATCGGGGCGACCGAGTACCAGGTGCCCTGGGACTTCTACCGCAGGGTCGGCATCGGTGACCTCGTCCGGTTCAGCAAGGGGATCTGGACCATCATCCGGAAGGCGCGATAGATTGACAGGCTGAGGGTCAGGTGATAGAGTCCTGACGAACACGCCCCACCTTTAAACCGGTCCTGTGAGACCGGAAAGGGATGCGATGAGATACCGGAAACCGGGAGCCGGAAACCGGCAACCGAACATGCAGGCACAATGGGGTAGGGGATATGTCCTCTACCCCGTTTTTCTTTGCGCAATCGCCGGCTACCGGCTCCCGGCTACCGGATACCGCGGATGTGCGACATGAGACACCTCCTCGCCCTCCGCGAACTGTCTCCCCAGGAGATCACCGACCTGCTCGATCTCGCCGAGCTATCGGCCGTGGCGGGACGCGGTGAACAGCTGAGCGGGACGACCCTGGCCACGCTGTTCTACGAACCGAGTACACGGACGGAAATCTCCTTTGAGCTCGCCGCCCGGAAACTGGGCGCCGGCGTCGTGCGCTGCGATGTGGATCGCAGCAGCGTGCAGAAAGGCGAATCGCTCGTGGACACCGTGCGGACGCTCGCGGGTCTGGGTGCCGATGCCATCGCGATCCGGCATCCCTCCGCCGGTGCCGCCCACCTGGCCGCCGCGCACGTGCGCTGCGCGGTCATCAATGCCGGCGACGGCATGCACGAGCATCCGACCCAGGGTTTGCTCGACTTGCTGACCGTGCGCCGGGCGAAGGGGCGGATTGCCGGACTGCGCATCGCCGTCGTCGGCGACGTCAGGCATTCCCGTGTCGCCCGATCCGCCGCCTGGGGATTCTCGAAACTCGGGGGATCGGTGGTCGCGGTCGGGCCGGCGACGCTGCTGCCGACGCCCGGCGACGGCCTCCCGCTGCACCTGACTACCTCGCTCCGCGTCGGGCTCGAAGGTGCGGATGTCGTGATGGTGCTGCGGATGCAGCGCGAGCGCCAGGCCGGCGGAGACGTCCCGACCCTGGCCGAGTACACGCGGGGGTGGGGCGTCAACAGTCAGGTGCTGCGCGCGGCGAGACCCGATGCCATCCTGATGCATCCGGGCCCTGCCAACCTCGGAATCGAATTGACCGCCGACGCCGCATACGGACCGCAGTCGCGCATCGCCGCGCAGGTCGCCGCGGGCGTAGACGTCCGGATGGCGGTCCTGGCATGGGCCCTCGGCCGGGAGCGCCTGCTGCGTCCGTCACTTGCTCGTCGGCGCGACCGGCGCAAGACCTTCGTGGCAAACGGGCTCCTCGAATTTGACCAGTCGCGCACCCAGACTCCGCTCGCTGAGCCCGCGTCTACGATTCGCAATGACTGACGCGCGCCCGATTCCCGATTCCCTTCTCATCACCGGCGGTCGGGTCGTCGATCCGTCCACGGCGACAGACCGGATGGCCGACGTCCTGATCGAGCACGGCCGGATCGCCGCCGTGGCCGGAGCGATCCCATCCGGTGAGCATCGCGTCATCGATGCCGGTGGGCGGGTGGTCGTCCCCGGCCTGATTGATCTGCACGTCCACCTGCGGGATCCTGGACAGACCCACAAGGAGGACATTGCCAGCGGCACCACGGCAGCGGTACGCGGGGGGTTCACGGCAATCGCCTGCATGCCCAACACCGTGCCCCCGATCGACCATCCGGCGATCGTCGAGTACGTCCGCAGCATGGCATCGAAGACCGGCGCGTGCCGCGTCTATCCCATCGCCGCGATCACCAAGGCCCTGGCAGGCGAAGAACTTGTCCCGATCGGCGGGCTGGCGGCCGCGGGCGCCATCGGGTTCTCCGACGACGGGTCCGCGGTGGCGAACGCGGAGCTGGTCCGCAAGGCGATGGCGTACGCCTCCATGTACGGCCTGCCGGTGATGGAGCACTGTGAGGATCGCAGGCTGGCGCGAGCGGGCGTCATGCACGAAGGGGAGTGGTCGGCCGTGCTTGGTCTGCACGGCATCCCCACGGTCAGCGAAGACACCATCGTCGCCCGCGACTTGCTGTTGGCCGCGGCCGCGGGAGCGCACCTCCACGTCCTGCACGTCAGTACGGCGGGGAGCGTGCGCCTCATCCGCGAGGCGAAACGCCGCGGCGTCCGCGTCACGGCGGAAGTGACCCCGCACCATCTCGTTCTCACCGACGCAGCGGTGCAGGGTTTCGACACGAACTTCAAAGTGAATCCGCCGCTGCGGTCGGCCGCCGACGTCGCCGCCCTGCGGGAGGCGCTGGCCGACGGGACGATTGACGCGATTGCCACAGACCATGCGCCACATACGATCGAAGAGAAGATGGTGGAATTTGACCAGGCGCCGTTCGGCGTGATCGGGCTGGAGACGGCGGTGGGCGTGGTGCTCACGACCCTCGTGGCCCCCGGTATCATCGGGGTATCCGATCTGGTCCGGATGATGAGCACCGCGCCGGCGTCCATCCTCGGAGTGCCCGGCGGAACACTGTCCATTGGAGCACCCGGCGACGTGACGATTCTCGACCTCGACCGGGCATGGAGCGTTGATCCGGCGGCCTTCGCGTCGAAATCGCAGAACACGCCGTTTGCCGGGTGGAGCCTGAAAGGCAAGGCGGTGGCCACCATTGTCGGCGGCGAGATCAAGTTCAGCGAATTGGAGGGGGAGGCACGAGTGCCGGCGCCTGTGCATCGCGAGTCATGAAGCGCGAATCGCCTGCAGCGATCCCACCAGGCCCGAAGCCCGAAGCCCGAAGCCCGTCTCTGGCGGTTGAAGTCGCCGGCATCACCTTTGAGCACCCGGTCTTGTCGCCTCCGGGCCCGCTGGGGTTCGGCCGCGAGGTGCAGTCGATCGTCGACCTCCGCGCGTTTGCCGGATTCATCACCAAGTCGGTCACCGTGGAGGCCCGAGGCGGCCACTCCTATCCGCAGATCGCGCGGACCGACGGTGGGTGGCTGAATGCGCTCGGCCTGCCCAACCACGGGCTGGCGGCGTTCATCGCCAAGGATCTCCCGTTCCTCCGGACGCTGGGGATTCCGATCATTGTCAGCGTTGCCGCAGACTCTGAGGCCGACTTCGTGACGCTGGCCGAGTGGCTCGATCAGGAAGCCGGCGTTGCCGCGATCGAGGCCAACGTCTCATGCCCGAATGTCGCCGACGGCATGGTGTTTGGCACGGACCCGTCCGCCACGCACCGCCTCGTCACGGCACTGCGCCGCGCTACTTCGCGTCCGCTGTTTGTGAAGCTCACCCCGAATGTGACCGACATTGTGGCGATTGCCCGGGCCGCGGAAGAGGCGGGCGCGGATGCCCTGTCGCTGATCAACACGCTGCAGGGTCTTGCCGTTGACGTCCGCGCGCGCCGGCCGAAGCTGGGTGCCGGACTGGGGGGCCTGTCGGGCCCCGCGATCCGTCCCGTCGCCGTGCGGATGGCCTGGGAAGTCTCGCGCGCCTGCCGGGTTCCGGTGATCGGGATGGGCGGGATTGCCACGGCCGACGACGCGCTGGAGTTCCTCATCGCCGGCGCGACCGCTGTGGCCGTCGGTTCTGCGGCGATCGACCGGCCCGCGGTGGCCGCCGAAATCCGGGACGGGCTCGAAGCCTATCTCATCGAGCAGGGCATTGGCGACGTCCGCGGACTGATTGGTAGCCTGGAAATGCCGGTGTCCGGGGTCCGGGGTCCGGGGTCCGAGAACCCATGAGCTCAGTTGTTCCGGACACCGGACATCGGACATCGGACCCCGAGCGCGCCCGAGGGCGGGCGCGCTTGATCGTCGCCCTCGATGTCCCCACATTGAATGAGGCCGCGGCGCTGGTGGACGAACTCGGTCCGCTGGTGAACTGGTTCAAGATTGGATCCGAACTGTACACCGCCGCCGGGCCCGATGCGGTCCGGATGGTCCTCCACCGGGGCGGGCAGGTGTTCCTCGATCTCAAATACCACGACATCCCCAATACCGTCGGCCGCGCCGTCGCCGCCGCCGCGGCGCTCGGCGTCTCGATGCTGGACGTTCACGTCGCCGGCGGCCCAGAGATGCTGCGGGCTGCGGTCGAAGCCGGAAGTCCGAAGTCCGGAGCCCGTCCGTTGATCCTGGGCCTCACTCTCCTCACGAGCGACTCCGATCCCCAGGCCCGATCCGTCGTACTCGAAAGGGCGCGCAAGGCCAAGGCTGCCCGCCTCGACGGCGTTGTCAGCTCGGCCCACGAGACGGCCGCCGTCAAAGCCGCCTGCGGCCGGGACTTCATCGTAGTCACCCCGGGCATCCGGCTGAAGGCCGCAGCCGGAGACGACCAGCGCCGTACCATGGGTCCGTTCGAGGCGCTCGCCGCCGGCAGTGACTACCTCGTCGTCGGGCGGCCAATTACCCAATCGCCTGAGCCTCGGGCAGCCGCCGCCCTCATCCTCGAAGACATGGATGCTGCTCTGGACCGCTAGGTACGCACGGCCCGAGTCGAGAATTCCAACGTATGGAACCCTCCGAACTCCAGGCCCTTCTCCAGCAGGTGGGAGCCATCCAGCAGGGGCACTTCCTCCTCAGTTCGGGGATGCACAGTACCCACTACATTCAGTGCGCGCTGCTCCTTCAATACCCGCGTCATGCCGAGCGGGTCGGCCGGGCCCTGGCGGAGAGGTTCCGCACCGCCGCACCCTCGGTGGTGATCGGCCCCGCCTACGGCGGGATGATCGTCGCCCACGAGGTGGCTCGAGCCTTCGACGCGCGGGCCCTGTTCGCCGAGCGGGTCGAAGGCAAATTCGAGTTGCGGCGTTCGTTTACGATCGGCGCCGGAGAGCCCGTCCTCGTCGTCGAGGACGTGGTGACCACGGGGTCATCCACATTGGAAGTGAGACGCCTGGCGGAACGCCAGGGAGGCCGGGTGATAGGGATCGGCGCGCTCGTCGACCGCTCCGAGGGCCCGCTGGGGTTTGACGTGCCGTTCGAAGCCCTGCTGACCATTCAGGTGGACACGTACATCGCCGCCGTCTGCCCCCTCTGCGCCGCCGGCGTCCCGCTGGTCAAGCCGGGCAGCCGCAGCCCGCAGGGTCCGCTCGCGGCAACATCAGAGGCCGCGGAGCGGCCAATCTCTTTCCCTCGTTGACACCCTTTCGAAGCCGTACCTATAATGAGCAAAACCCCCCGGAGGCGGTGCGTTGGCGCTGCTGGATGACATCGACGAAATTCTCATCCCGGCCGACGCGCTGGCTGCGCGCGTCCGGGAGCTGGGCGAAAAGATCAGCCGGGACTACGAAGGAAAGGAACCGCTCCTCGTCGCGATCTTGACGGGAGCGGTTCTGTTTGTGTCGGATCTCATTCGTCGGATCTCGATCCCCTGCCATCTGGATTTCATGGCGACGAGTGCCTACGGCGACGGCACCGAGAGCACCGGCGTCGTCCGCATCCTCAAAGACCTCAACCAGCCGATCGAGGGCCGCCACGTCATCATCGTCGATGACATCATCGACACCGGGCTGACGATGGATTACCTGCTGGAGACGCTCAAGCCACGGTATCCAGCCAGCCTGCGCGTCTGCGGCCTGCTGGACAAAGTCTCCCGCCGCCGGCGCCACGTACCCATCGACTACCGCGGGTTCGAAATTCCAGACAAATTCGTCGTCGGCTACGGTCTGGACTTCGGTGAACGCTACCGCAACCTGCCGTTCATCTGCGTGCTGAAATCCGAGGTCTACGGCGCCCGGCCCTTCGCCGACACCGCGCAGCCGGCGCCGTTCTCCGTGCGATGATTGAGTCCATTGCCCCCACGAAGGACGTCCTGCGAACACCAGCGGAGCCGGACGCGATCGGCCGGAACCGTCCCGCACGCCGCGCATACGGTCTCGACGAGATCGCGCTGGCCCCTGCGTCGGCGACGGTAGACCCCTCGGACGTCGATCTCGCCTGGTCGGTGGGGCGGTACCGCGTGGCGCTCCCGTTTATCGCCTCGGCGATGGACAGCGTGGTCGACGTCCACTCGGCCACCGCGCTCTCGCGGTTGGGCGCCGTGGCCGTGCTCAACCTGGAAGGCCTTCAGACCCGCTATGATGACCCGGCGGCGGTGTTGGTGGAACTGACCTCGGCCTCCGGGGAGGACGTTGTCCCGCTGATGCAGCGGTGCTATCAGCGCCCTGTCCGCGACGAGCTGATCGCCGCGCGGATCCGGGCGCTGGTCGACGCCGGTGCACTCGCCGCCGTGTCGATGACCCCGGGCTCGGCGGCGCGTCTGGTGCCGGCGGCCGAGCAGGCGGGGGCCCACATCTTGGTTATCCAATCCACGGTCGTCACCGACGCGCACTCGTCATCGCGCGGCCGGTCCGTGTCCATCCGCGAGGTGATCGCCCAGGCGAACGTACCGGTGATGGTGGGCAACTGCGTCGGCTTCGACGCGGCCGCGGCCCTGCTGGACGCCGGCGCGGCGGGTCTCTTCGTCGG
>Ga0209342_10007777_pt1 | contig 10765 bp, 5 predicted proteins | sample RifCSP16_2_FD_184023 | JGI IMG/M metagenome (GOLD analysis project Ga0209342, IMG submission 184023) | Soil microbial communities from Rifle, Colorado - Rifle CSP2_sed 16_2 (SPAdes) (version 2) | ecosystem: Environmental > Terrestrial > Deep subsurface > Rock core/Sediment | place: Rifle... | reverse complement strand
AAACAAGCTCAAGCTTGTTGCTATAAACGACAGATTCACCAAATGAAATATCAAGTCCCTTTAATGGCGTAACAATAAAGGCATGCCACGCAAAATATTTATCAATAAAAATGTTCCTTTTATATGCGGCAAGGTTCACCGAATCAATTACGTTTGACGAAAGCCATGCATGGAAATAGTAAAATTTAAACCAATCCACAGGCTTTAAGTCAATGCGTAAATAAGGAAAAGAGGGAGCTTTATTTGAAAGAACAAGATTCCCAAATTTGGCATATCCATATTCGATGTAATCCTTTGCGATAACCACATTACCCCATCCCCAATCTGCCGATAAAGCAGAATTGACTTCGCTATAAGCAATATCTTTGCCAAAATCGTGAACCTCCGGAATGACTCCTGTTTCCGGAGTAAATTTCTTTTGGATATCTATACCTGTTCCCTTTTCGTTATTAGTCCTGAAATTTAAACTTATGCCAAAACTATTTAAGAAATAAGCATAAGAACTAATCCCCATCCATGAATGGATTATTCTATCTCTCTCAGGGTAAGTAAATTTGAATCCTAATATCGGGTTAGCGGTGAGTCTAAATGTATTATCGCTGTAAGAAAAAAATCGAAATCGTTCAGCACCATCTCCTTCAAAATAGCTTAGACTTTTTTTGTCAACATTGCTTTCATCAAAACCTTGAATTTCAAAGAAATAATCTTTTTCAATAAATTTTAATTCATCTTTCTCAAGATCGGTTAGGAAATCAATTTTATTTTTGGCTTCGATTAGCTTATCAGCAATATATTTTTTTGATAACGGTTTAACAAGATTATCAACTTCAATTATTCCCTTCTGACTTAATCTTTCAAGGAAAGAGTAAACATCCTTCTCCATTGGTTCATAAACAATTTGAGCGCTAATTGAATTAATAAACAAAAGTATTCCTAAAAATATCGGCGAAGCTTTCACTGTTCCCTTTTCAAATTTTGTAAAATGGGTCATAAATACCGGTCAAATGATTTCATATATTTCTATCACGTTAAACATCAACAAAAATCATGCAATCATTGTAATTCAAAAATAAATCTGGGATTATTTAATCTAACGTTATTTTATCATCGTTATATGAAATTTTACGGATTTTTGTAGCTATGTATCTTGTTGCTGGTAAATCAAATTTTTCTACCATTCTACTAATTCATTACTCTATTAGCAGAATTTTTTGGTTAATTTTGATAGCTGACGCTCAAATAATTAATATTAATATCAATTTCATTAACATCAAAATGAAATTAAATCATTGATCATCTATACGAACAGACTGGTTAAATTTTTCATATTATCCTAAGTACTTGGGGAAATTCTTTGCTTAAAAATAATCCGATAATTTTTCTCGTAGCTTATTTTCTATTCATTGCAATCACACCTGCATTTTCGCAAGTGAAGGATAAAACAATTTTAGGAAAGGTGATTGATGGCCAGACCTTTAATCCTATGCCCTACGCAAACGTAGCATTTCTTAATTCTGATTTCGGAACTTCATCGGACATTAATGGTGCTTTTAGTTTGACAAACACCGTTAACGCTAATAGTATAGTTATAAGTTATGTGGGGTACAAAAGTCTGATAGTAGATTTAAATAACATTAAGAATGAAGAAGAAAATATTTTCAGTCTTTTCCCAATTAATATTTTTCTCCAAGAGGTAACGGTTTACTCAAACACAAGTGAGCAAACTAAATTATCTGAGGTCAGCAGCTTATCAATACAAAGCGAAAGAATCCGAGAAATATCTGTTGCTATGCCTGACATTTTAAGATCTGTACAATCTCTTCCTGGAATATCAGTTAACAATGAATTTAAAGCCGATTTTAATGTTAGAGGCGGAAATCAGGATGAAAATTTAGTGTTAGTTAACAATGCAACAGTTTATGAACCTTTTCATATTAAGGAAGCAGCCAATGCAAGTGTGGGAATATTTAATGTCGATCTAATAAAAAAAGTTGATTTGATTACCGGTGGATTTGGTGCAAGATATGGTGACAAGATGAGTTCCGTCCTTAATATTCATTATCGCGAAGGCAACAAGAAAAATTACACAGGCGCTGCTTCATTAAGCTTGGCTTATCTCGATGGATATTTTGAAGGACCTATCACTGAAAATAGCTCGTTTATTTTGGGAATTCGAAAAAGCTATCTGGAATATATTCTTAAAATGATAGACTATGAAGATATTTCATCCGCTAAACCATCATTCTATGATGTTCAAGGTGTACTGTCTTATAATTTGTCTCCATCAAACAAGCTTTTATTCGAGTTTATTCATTCCGGTGATGATTTTAGTTATGAACCAACAAAGCAAACATCGTCCAAAATTGAAAATGAAAATTACAAATCAACTTACTTCAGCAACTTGTTTGATATCAACAGTATAAATGTTTTATCAAGCAAATCTTTATTTAAAGCTGAACTTTCGTATTACAAGCAGACGGATAATGAATACAGATTATTCTTAAGTGATGAAAATAATTATCAATTTCACACGGAAAGACTTACGTATGATACTCTTGATATTGAAACGATTGAATTAAAATCAGAGTTTGCTTATCAATTCACTCCAAAGTATGAAGTTAATTTAGGGTTAAGTATCCAAAACATAAGATATAATGAAATTACCTTGGATAAATATACGTTCAAAGATATCAATGGGATACGCACTTCTTCTGGTGAATTTGGAAATGATATTCCTATTGATGTTAAATCATATAAGTACAACGCATACCTGGAAAATATATTTCAATTAAGCGATGCCTTAATGTTAAACCTTGGCGGCAGAGTTGATTATTTTGATTTGAATAAAGATTTAACTCTCAGTCCTCGAATTAGTGCGGGATATAGTTTGACAGATCGAACAACTTTGAGAGCTGCTTGGGGATATTATTATCAATCACCTATTTATCGTCAATTAAAATCCTCCGCTTCATCCGATACTAATACTCTATCGCAATTAGCAGTTCATTATGTTCTTGGTTTAGAGCACTCAATATTTTTTCCAGGTGATATAAATAACTTTTTAAAATTGAAAATTGAAGGATACTACAAAGACTATCGAAATCTTATATCTTCTTTTTTCGGAACATTCGAAAGATTAACATATTCAGGTTATAATGACGCTACCGGTTCTGCTAAGGGAATTGATGTTTATGCTGTGCTTAGTGTTCCGAGCTTCTATTGCTGGATTAGCTACGGTTTATTATTTGCAAATGAAGATAAATTTACAGATGCTATTGGAGATTATCCAAGATATACTGATCAGAGACATACACTTTCATTTATCTCCAGTGTGGATTTAGGAGCGGCATGGATTTTTAGTTTGAAGGGATATTATGGAAGCGGGTTTCCTTATACACCGCGAACCGCTGTAGAAATTAATGGGACATGGGAGTGGAAATCTGAACGCATTCATTCCGCACATTTACCTGCATATAAAAGAGTCGATGTAAGAATCGGCAAGGATTTTATTTTTTCCAATTCTTCTTTAAATGTTTTTATTGATGTTAGTAATGTCTTCAATTTTAAAAATGTTCAGAACTTCGAATTTAAAGCTCCGGGATTTTCAAAACCCACACCGGAAGAAGTTCCCCTTTGGCCAATTCTACCTTCTTTAGGAATCAGATATAAATTTTGAGTGCTATAAGATTCATCAGTTACAGATTCCTAAACAATATTTTTTTACTCAAAAACAATAGTGGAAAACTTTTTGCACCATTGATGCTGTCGTCATATTTCCTGTAGGAATTTCATTTATGAAATTCAATTTAAAATTCATTTATACAATTGATTTCCAAAATTCATTTATGAAACGCCCTGTGTTCATTAAAATACTTTTCCAAAATTTTTTCACCCCAATTTTTAGGATTATTGATTATGTATTCGCTGATAAAATAAAATTCTATATCATCTCTGATAATTCTATCGTAAAATCTTGATTGCCATGTGAAACCATATTTGAATTTATCTGCCTCAAATTTTACGCGACCTTTAAACCACCTAATAATTCTGCCCAATGTAATTGATTTCAATTCCATCGGATTATTTTTTATTCCAGATTTGAATTCTTGTTTCTTTTTATTTGGAATTTGATAAATCAAATTCCTACTATTTTTTATGATTATCATACCATGAAAATGATCCGGCATAATTTGATATACATCCAATTTAACATTTTCAAATTTGTTTGGGATTTCATTCCATATTTCATCCACGATTTTACCAAGGTCAGATAAAATCATTTCGTCGTTCTGTATTTCGCCAAGATGATGTTTACGATTATCCACACAAATCGTTACAAAATATTCACCCTCGCCGGAATAATCAAAATTTGGCAAACGATATTGTTTATGATATTTATATTTCATACCGCATCCCTGTAGGAACATCATTTATGATGTTCCTTCCATGGTGTTCAATTGAGGATATCCTAATTACAATTGTCCATTTGTAAATTACATTTATTAACATGAATTTCATAAATGAAATTTCACAATAAGAATTTCATAAATAAAATTCCTACGAGATACATTCGAATTGACTAATTGCCTCAAAATCCTCAAATAATATTGCTATTTTTAGCTCCAATAATTCAGCAAGTTTTAAAATAAATTTTTATTCAAAAGGAGAATTCTATTAACCGATTACAAAAATCAAATCTTTTAGTTTTAGTATTTGTGCTTCTTTTTCTTTCTGCCTGCCAGGAGAAATCACCTCAATTAGATTCCGGACTAAATGAAAAACTAAACTTCAGCACTTCGGAATATCAAGAACTATTACATGCAAGTTTTTCCTCTGGAGATTCTACGCTTATAAATACTTCAGAGTTGTACTACGCTGACACTCTAAAATATTTTTACTCTAAAAGAAACTTTCAGCCGCTTTTTATAAAAAGTTTTGAGGAAAAATCTTTTATTGATTCATTGCTGAATGTCTTAAGCAAAGCAGATGAACATGGATTAAATCCGGAGAGTTATCATTTTACTCAAATTAAGGAAGAGTTTTTCAACTCGATTAAGGACAATGCTGAAAAGCTGGAAAGATACAGACATCTTGCCAATACAGAGCTTCTCGTATGTGATGCTGTACTGCAATATTCCTACCACATGCGCTATGGAGTCGTTAATCCTACAAAAATTTTTCTTGACAGCTATTATCTGCCTATTCCAGATTCATCAAGCAGAGATTTATTCCAGCCATTAAAGCAGAGCAACATTATTCAGTATCTTAATAATATTCAGCCTAAGAATAAAAAATATCAAGATCTTCAAATAGCGCTAAAGCATTTCGAAACATTAAAAAATCTTGAATGGAAAAAGATTCCCGCTCCGAAAAATAGAATAAAATTGGGTGATAGAGATTCATCGCTTATTCAAATTGCCAAAAGATTAGCAACTCTTAATTTTCTTGATACTTTAAAAACAAAAGTTAACGATTACACTGTTTATGATTCGCTTTTCGCAGATCAAATCAAAAAGTTTCAAAGAGCAAATGGATTGATAGATGATGGGGTTATCAGCAAAAACACAATTGATAAACTAAACACTACCCCAAAAGAATACATCAATAAAATAAAAGTTAATCTGGAAAGATTTAGATGGATTGATTACTCGGATACAGCCCGATACATCCTGGTGAATATTCCCGATTTTAGATTATATGTAATTGAAAATGGGAAAGAAGCATTTGATATAAAAGTTTGTACCGGTAGAAAACGATACACTAATTTCGATAAACAATATTTGTTTTATAAGCAGTCTAAAAACTGGCGGAATAAACCCGATGATTGGGAAACACCAATCTTGTACGGACAAATTTCTCATCTAATTCTAAACCCAACATGGACAGTACCTTCAAGCATCATGAGAGAAGAAATCGTTGGTAAGGTGAGAAAAGATTCTGTTTACCTTGAAAGAGCAAACTTTAGAGTCTATAAAAATGGTGATCGAATAAATCCACTTGATGTTAATCTAAATGATTTTTTTTCTAGTAAAATCCCATATATAATAATTCAGGATCCCGGGGCCGGAAACGCTTTAGGAAAAATCAAATTCATGTTCGATAATCCATTCGGAGTCTATCTTCACGATACTCCTACAAGAGCACCATTTGGTTATTCAAACCGGGCTGTGAGCCACGGCTGTGTGAGAGTTGAAAAACCATTACAGCTTGCAGATTATCTTCTTGCCAACAATTCGAAATGGACTACCGATTATTTGAAAATTGAAATCGGTTCGAAAGTAGATGATAAATCTGTAATTGAGGAGTTTAAACAAAAAAGAAACGAGCTTAGAAAAAATGCTAGTTATGGTCAAACCACCGAGGTTAAACTTGATAAAAAAATTCCTCTTTTCGTCGATTATTATACTACATGGGTTGATGAGAACGGCGTGCTAAACTTTAGAGACGATGTGTATCGCCAAGATAAAATAATTTTGGAGAATTTATTCGATGAAAAGTAATTAGAAAGTGTAAGTCACTTTACACACGACGTCGGTTGGAATCCGTAAACAAATCCAGTTTCTGAACGAACGAATTAAGCGATGCTGAGAAACTGGGTTTGTGAACCTAACATTACGTAAAGTGGGAAGTAAATTAAAAAAGGCAAGTCATTAGATTTAGTTAGGTATTATTTAAAATTGAAAAGATAATTTCTATCTTTATAATTATCTTGAGTTGGGTATTTGGAAAACAAGTTAAGAAAAACAAATGTTTGAAATTACAATCATCGGCGCAGGACCTGCAGGAATAAGCATGGCAGTTGAGGCAAGAGAAGCAGGCATTTCAAGTGAAAAAATTTTAATTTTGGAAAAGGCGAAAGAACATTCATTTACAATAAAAAAATATTATCCTGAGAACAAACTTGTAACAGCAAACTTCAAGAGCTTTGCGGCACAATGCACGGGAGTTATGTGTCTTTCCGATTCTACTAAGCACGAAACTATAACTTACTTAGATAAAGCTATCGAGAATTATAATCTTAATGTACATTATTCAGAAATAGTTCATAAAATTCACCAGGAGAATACCGAACAGAAGTTTGTTATTTATACCAATAAAAAAACTTATGAGAGCAAAGTTGTAGTTATTTCTGTTGGAATACTCGGCAAACCCAACAAACCGGAATATAAAATCCCATCTTCACTTAATGTAAGAGTTTTATTTGATGTGTCTTCAACGGAAATTGTAAATTCTAAAGTACTCGTTGTTGGCGGCGGTGATTCAGCATTGGAGTATTGCCAATTCCTAAATCAAATGGGTAACGATGTAACTTTAAGTTATCGCCGAGCAGATTTCAGTAGAATGACTGAGATAAATCTGCAAAATCTTTCTGCTCTTTTAAATCAGAATAAAACAAAACTGTATCTTAGTTCGATTATAACCGCACTTGAAACAGATGATGGTAAACCAAAGGTCATCTTCGAGGAGGGAGAAAGCGAAACATTTGACTATCTCATTTATGTACTTGGCGGCACAACACCTGACAACTTTCTAAAGTTGATCGGAATTGAATTTGATGGACCTGAACGTGTCCTAAAAGATGGATATGAAACTTCTATTCCGGGATTATTCCGTACCGGTGATCTTAGCGCGGGGAAAAAAGGTGAGTCTATAATATGGGCATTCAATTCCTCGAAAGCAGCAATGAAGAGGATTTGTGAAAATTATCTCGAGTGAAATTCTAAAATGATTTTTCAATAAAATAAAATTGTGCTTATCCTTACCGTTCTAAAACCGAGGCGCAAAAAATTTCATTCATTCAAGATAGAAATAAATTTGGCCGCATATTTTTATTGGATCTGGTTGTGCTCTGCCAGTAATCCTTCTGCCCTTGGCTTAAAGATAGTGTAATAAATTAATTCTAGATAAGATTTCATAGCTTCGTTTTCAAGATCGTACGCATAACGCCAAAAACCGTAAATTTTTGAGAGAGAAAGCAACCTATCAGAAAACAATTTCCAATTGTATACTTCATTAACTCTTTTAATTCCAGCTTGAGATATTTTATCCCAATATCCTTTATCATCACTCGTCTTTTTCAGGAAATCAAGTATGACTGTACTGCTTTGTAATTCATCAACAGGGTCTATGTGAAAACCATTCATACCGTGTTGAATTATTTCAAGCGGACCACCGTATTTTGTCGCAATTACCGGTAAACCGCTGATCATACTTTCGAGTACAGTCAGTCCGAATCCTTCAAACAAACCTGGTTGAACAAAAACTCCGTGCCTGTCAGCTATTATCCTGTATAATTCTCCAGCTTCATGTTTCGGAAATAGTGTTCCAATCCATCTTATTTGTTGATGCAAATTATATTTATCAATAAGATTGTGCATCAAATTTATCTCTTCAATTTCTTCTCTATCCTTTGATTTTGAAGAGTCAACTATTCCAGCAACAACAATAAGATTGGACAACTTTCTGATTTCTTCATTTTTTCCAAACCATTTTACAAGTGAAGTTAGGTTTTTATTCTTATCCAATCTTGCCATCGAAAAGATTGGGATTAAATTAGGATCAGCAAGCCCCCCCACAGAGTTAGAATCTTTTTGATCCTCAAAAACAAGCTTTTTCAGCCTGCGTTCAATTTCGTTTAATCGCTTATTCTTTTCTGTAAACGGGAAATAAATATTTTCGTTAACACCTGGAGAAAGTACGTTGAATTTTGTGTGATAAATATTAATACCGTTTTCTACTCTGTAGAATCCCGGCATAGTAAAATGCTTATAACTTTCGTACTGACCAACAGAATTTTCTGTTCCGGCAATTTCCTGAAAGGTTGAAGTGATTTGGAAGTCAGATGAGTTCATTGCTATCAAATCTGCTGTGAATTGCAGAGAAAAATGATAATGATTTTCCAGTTGTTTCCAATATAATGCACTGAAAAGGTATTTACTTTTTTCTAGGGCGTGAGCTATGCAGCACTGTGTTACATTGAATCGTTTAGCAAGTAAATAAGCAATAAGATTTCCATCGGAATAATTACCAATTATCAAATCGGGGCGTCCTTGAAATTCACCTTGTATGGCTATGTAAGAATCTTCGGCAAACTCTTCCAGATAAGGCCAGATTTGAAATCGAGAAATCCAGTTATTTGTTACCTTAGGATTGTGCTCTCTAAATGGAACGCGAAGTATCCATGAATTATGCGTGTTATAAATTTTTTCAAGTCTCTGGCTGTTTTTTGTTTCACCAGCATTCGGTATTAAACGGGTAAGTACAATAATCTTTGGTGAAACATCAAGACCGGCATTTTTAATTGATTCAGCCAATGATTTTTCGAGCGCTTTTACTTGATCCAGGATATAGACAATTTGTCCGCCGGTGTCAGGTAAGCCGAGAACACCATCCTGTCCAAAATATCCATGTGGTGATATGATAAGAACTTTGAAGATCATAGGAATTCCTGAAATGAATTTCATGAGCGCAATATGATCTGGATTGTTCAACAATCCATTAAATATTTCCAAACTTTTTATGATTTCTCCTGCTGAAGAGCCAAGCCCGATTTCGAATCCGTGTTCTTGTAGTTTGTTTCGAATGTTTACATAAGATTCATTATTATCTAATGTTTTCAAATATTTGATTACCCTGTTTATTTGCTGTATTAAATGTTCGGCATTTTCAATTCTATTATTTATTAATAGTTGTTGATTATTGTACTTGTGCACTCTCGCAAAGTTAAATAGAAGCTCCTGCCATTTATTTAAATCGTTAAACATTTGGCTCGATAAGAATCGGTTTAAATACTCAACGCCTTTCCCTATCATATTAACATCACGGACTTTTGGAGCTGATTTGTAGTACGGATCAAAATTTAATGTAAGAATATTATTTGAATGATGGGGATCAATGAAATGTTCTCTGGAAATTAGATATTCTTTTATTGTAATTGGCTCAATTAAAGATTCCTCTAAGTTTACCCTGTAAAAAAATGGCGAACCAATAACTTCGCGGACATCAACATAAACCAAATTATCTGTAACTAAAGCCTCCTGAATAAATTGGATGATATTATCTAATTCGTCATTATGAATTTTAATTAGGTTAACAAAATTTTCATAAATTCTTTTAATATCTCCTAATATTAAAAGCTGTTTCTCTCCCTTAGCCATAAAGTGTATAAAATTCAGGAAATCTATTTTATTCCCCTCGATATATTTTTTAAACATTTTAGCCATTTATTGTTACTCCTTCAAAAAGTTATAGTATTCTAGACCCTCGATAATTCCGGCAGCATATTTCTTTTCTGAAAAATAAATTTTTCTTCTTCCTTTTAGATATGAAAGCTCATCTGTATGATTACCAACTACAACACCCAGAAGCTCACCACGAAGCATATCCTCATCGTTGCCGGAATCTCCGGCAACAAGAATATTTTCATGAGGAATATTCCATTTATAACCTAAAAATCTTATGGCCCTACCTTTGCTTGCCCGGTATGGTAAAATATCAATATATGTATTGTGGCTTAAAATAAGGTTTGCTTTTATTTTTTTGCTCCTGATCTTTTGGCTGATAATTTTAACTTGGTTGATTTTCCCAATAAGATTATAACTTATTTTGAATTTCCTTTGATTTTCCAGAACCTGCATTTTGATGAAGTTAAGATTGCTAAGAAGCTGAATTATCTCATCGCGTTTCCATGCGGCAGAAATATGTGAATCCCAGTTTTTTCCATAAATGTATTCCTTATGATCTTTGTAGTACAATTCCGAACCAA
>Ga0209342_10007775_pt1 | contig 10768 bp, 11 predicted proteins | sample RifCSP16_2_FD_184023 | JGI IMG/M metagenome (GOLD analysis project Ga0209342, IMG submission 184023) | Soil microbial communities from Rifle, Colorado - Rifle CSP2_sed 16_2 (SPAdes) (version 2) | ecosystem: Environmental > Terrestrial > Deep subsurface > Rock core/Sediment | place: Rifle... | reverse complement strand
CTATCAGGCTCCAGCCGATAGCACCCTTCGGAACGGCCCCAAATTCTGCGACTTCGAAAAAAGGAAGGCCGATTAAGGCAAGCGGTATTCCCGGGATGCTGATCCAGAATAGACTGGGGATGAAACCAAGCATTCCGATAACCGGGACTCGAACGAGTAAAGGGGGAGAATTTAAAACGAGAGCAACGACGACAAACACTCTCCAATCTCTCCCATCAAATCCCCCGCTTTTCATTCCGCCGTGGAAACCCTTTTCTATGAAGTGCACCTAACTATTAAGTATGCTGGAAGGGAAGGAAAAGGCTCCTGACACCTTTTTCCCTTCTTGGTAGTTCACTGATTACGCCACAGATGGTAGGAGACCTCAACTCGACTGAATTTCTCCGAGTCAGGTTCCCGGATTGTGATAAACATATGACCGTCTTGACTCCGTCCATGTTTTTTAAACTCATACAGCGATGACAACCTACGTCCTTCCCGTGTCACTTGAACCAAGTGGGGACCTGTTCTGTCCGCTCTCCACTCGCGACGGCTCAGTTTATCTTGATAAAATTGCGCAATTTCCTCGGCATTTGCCCTTGTCCGAAAAACCAACGTAATACTTGGGCCTCTCTCCATGACCCCAATTGGCGTTACGCGCGTCTCTAATTTTTCCCCATCAGGATAGATGGGGATCTCTTGGGAGGTAAGTAAGTGCAATTGTAAAATCCGTACACCCACTGGGGCAAAAAACCCAAGAGGCCACCCGACGACGGCCACAAGCACAATGACCTTCCACGGAACCTCCGGCAACAAGGATGTGTAGCCTACTATTATTCCCACAATGATGCCAAATATCACAGCGCCTATAAACCCCATATTCCCATATCCTCGAAAGAATAAAGAAGGGATGGCCCGTCCCATCCATATGATGAGGGTAGAGCTAATCAGAAGCCCGGCAGCGATGCCAAGCACTATACCAAAAGCCACTCTCTTTCTACGGTTCACTCCTCTACTCCCTATCGGTTATCCCTCACGATAACCCTTCCCCTGATGATGGCCTTTCTCAGCACCGTTGGGGGTCAAGCACCGTTGGGGATCTCACCGTTGGGGGTCAGGTCTTGCAATCATACATCCCTCACGTCTTCCGTCTTCCGCAGCCGCCGGCTCACTGTAGCATAGTGAACCCGCAGGTGGTCGGCGATCTCCCGCAACCGATACCCGTGGCGCCGGTAGGCGACGGCGATTCCCTGGTCCCCCCGGCTCCGCAGGATGTCCTCGAGCCGAGGCCGCACCGGGTGCCGTTGCACCCGGGGGACCTCTTGTTGCCGCTCCATCTTCGTGGTCAGACGGGCCATGAAGTCCTCGCTGCCCAGGTAGATCTGACCTCGCAGGTTCTGCCACGGGTGCCGCCCCAGACCCTCTCGAACAAAGGTTCGATACCGCGCCTGCGCCTGCCGCCGCGCTTGGCCGAATTGCCCCAATAGCCAGTCGATCCTCAGAAAGGGGGGTGCAGGAGTCAACCCGGCCGTGGCCCGATAGCTGCTCCACCGCCACTTCCCTGCCGTGCGGCATGCCTTGACGCGTACCGGATTGAGGACCACATACCGGCAAAGCTCCAGAAGGTGCGCCTCCTTCTCCACGACAACGGCATGATACCGCCCCTGGAAGAGATGGCCGACGCGCCTGTGACGGCGGTTGAAGGCCTGGGTGTACACCCCATTCAATTGGCGCATCCCCCGGGACAGGGTCGGTCTCGTAGTCTCGATCAGGAGGTGATAGTGGTTCGTCATTAGGCAATACGCATGGCAGAGCCAACCGTAGCGGGCGCGCACGTGGTCGAACGTGCTGAGGAAGAGCCTCCGGTCCGGCTCGTCACGAAAGATCGGCTGCCGGGCGTTGCCCCGGGCCGTGACGTGATAGACGGCGCCGGGATATTCGATGCGGAGGGGGCGAGCCATGCAAACAGCCTAGCAGGATGATTGTTGGATTGCAAGACCTGACCCCTAATCCTGATCACTTTGAAAAAGACCCCAATTGCTGTCAAGTATCTGCTTAAGATCTACGAGATCCGTGTAAGTGTAAGGCTCTTGTTTGCGATTACTCGCCTCACGCCTTTTTGCGCACTCCTGTCTGATCGGTAACTGTATGCTCTGAACCCACCATCCTTCCTCGCCTGGACCAAATTCCTCTTCCAGCTTCTTCCTAATGAACCGGTGGAGACCTACCTCGATCTCGCTCAATATTTGATACAGTCTAGAGGCATTATATACACGGACCGCAACCACGACTCGATCTACGATTTGCTCTGCTACCTTTGGGACAGACTTGGAGAGTACTACGTGAGGGCCTTCCTTGGTCCAAACCCTGTGTTCGGCATCACCCATAATTGTCTTGCCCGCAATATGGCATGCAACGGCCCACGCGCTTACAAACACGCCACTGCTTCCTGCAGGTGCTCCGCAGACCGGGCAAACCCATTTGGTTTCGTCTGGGTGGGGGGGACTCACCATCTGATGGTTCCTAGCAAGAGGATTCTAACCTGGCCTACATTTCTGTTTCTGCACCTGGGCAAGCCAATAGCACGCTGTTGCCGGCACGGGAGGCAGCCGCAGCAGGGGCAGGGCCCACCTATGGTCGCGGCGAACTCCGCGCCCCACTCCTCACACTTGAACGGAACAATCTCGCGTGTCACCATCCCCGCCATTCACCTATTCAACCCCGACCCCGTCCCTGCTCACTGGGCGATGTGTCATTGCAAGACCTGACCCCAGTTCTCCTTGACCCCAGTTCTCCTTGACCCCAGTTCTCCTTGACCCCAGTTCTCCTTGACCCCAGTTCTCCTAGGAAACCCTTATGACCTGCGCATCACCGACATGCCGATAGCGGTCCGGGACACAAGTGAAAACTACTACTTGGCACTGGCGACCTGCTAGGGAGAGGACGGCACTCATTGCCTCCAGTCTCTGCGGGTCAGAGTAGCCCAAAGCGTCGTCCAGGATAATAGGGACGCCACCGTCCTCGGCTACGGTCAAGGCACAGGCTAGCCGCGCGATGACGCTGAGTTGTTCCTTGGCGCCACCGCTCAGATCCTGGAAGGGAATCGTGCGGCCGTCGATGGTGCGGCTCACCACTTCAAGATTCTCGTTCATTTCAACCGCGAAACTGTCTCCGAACACAAATCGACCGAGTTTCTCGATCCGGCTTCGTAGTGGAGCCAAATACCTCTTTCGGGCCTCCTCGCGGGCCGAGCGCATGCTATCGTAGAGAAGTCTCGCTGCAGCGGCCCGGCGACGTAGCCCTTCACGCTGGTACGCGATGCGTTGCTGCCGGGTCGTGGCCGCATCCAACCGTTCGGACAACCCCTCTTCGCCATGCTCCTTGAGGCGGGCCTCGACCGCGATGAGCTCGTCTTGGGTTTTCCTCAGATCCCCCTTCGCTTTCGTGACGCCAGCCCTAGCGTTCTTGGCGAGTGCCTCGATACGCTCGGGGCCTTCGGCTTCAAGCTTCTCCTTGGCGCCCAAGACCTTTTGCTCCGACTCGCGAACCTTCCCCGAGGCAACAGTCACCCTCTCCGTGAGCTTCTCGTCGGGGACTTCGCTTCGCGCCCGCTTGAGGGTCTCATCGCCGCGCGCAAGTTCCTCGTCGGCGAGCTTCAGCCGAACTGCTATCGCCTGCTGCTCGGACTGAAGGCGCTCAAACCTAGTTCGGCTCACCTCGTACTTCTTGGTGGCGAGTTCGAAGCTGCGGTCGGCCTTCTCGTCGGCATCCTTCGCCTGGGCCAGCAACGCCTTAGCTGTGTCGAGGTCCGGGGCTAGGGGAGGCTTCTCGGGGCGCTTCTTGCGGTACTCGGCAACCCGGAGGCGTAGGTCCAGGATTTTCTGCTCCATCTTTTGGAGGCTGAGATCCCGGAGATTATCCTTGAGCGCTTGGTCCCGAATAACCCGCTTGCGCTCCGCTTCCCGTCGCTCTTCGTTCGTCCGCACCGCCTCCTCAGGGCCCTTTACCCCCGCCTCTGCGCATAGCTCTTTTAGCTTCTCCTCGGCATTGGCGAGAGACTCGGTCAGGGCTGCTGCGCTCGTACCGGCGGTGATGGTCAGATCGACGACGTCGGGCACAATGAGCCGAAGCGACTCGACGACCGGATACTCTCTTGTCTCCCCGCGCGCGAGCCGAACACGTTTTCCGTCAAGCCTAGGAGTCACCTCAGAGAGCGCCTCGATCCGGACGCCCGGACTCGCAGACTCAAGCCGCGCCTTCGCGCGCTCCACTCCAACGTTCGCTTTTTGAATCTGGCCCAAGAGATCATCGGTCATACGGATCTTCGCGAGGAAAGCATCAGCGGCGCTCGCGTCCTTGAGCGCCTTCTCGATGCGACCCTTCCGCTCTTCGAGTTGGCCCAAGTCCAGCTCGTCCCGGCGGAAATCGTAGTCTTCCTGACGCAGATTCCGAAGGCCAACTGTTTTTTCTCGCTCCTCCTGCCCCCTCTTCAATTCCTTCTCAGTACGCTCGAAATCCCGGCGTGCCTCGTCCAAGGCGGGTTTCGCAGCGTCTCTCTGCTCGTTGAGCTTAGCAACTTTTTTTCTAGCCTCCTCGGCAGCCGAGACGAGGCCCTCGCGCTCCTTCAGGTCCCGTTGGGCGGTCGTCTCCTCTGCAACCGCGGTATCTCGAAATGCCTCAAAGGTGCCCAACTCGCTCTTCATTCGTGTGACGGCTTCCAGATGTGTTTCGCGCTCAATGGCCGTTTCCTCGAGCTCTGCCACGGTCTTGTCGATGCCTGCGATCTCCCGTTTCAGTTTGGCGCTGCGCTCGATATCGGCCTCTAGCCTTCGGATCTCCTCGCGTATGCCGCCCACCTCCCGGTCCGCATCCTCCAATGCTCTGTCCGCCTCGGAGAGTTCGGCTCTCTCGCGCCCAGTCTCTGTGTAGTAGCGACCGTACTCGGCGCACACGGCCTCGAAAAGGGTTTCCTCATGTGGGCCAGCGACGGAGCCGCCGGCCACCCGGTCGAGAGCGGCGGAAAGGGATGTCTGCTCCGCAAGGCTCGGCTGCACGAGCCCCATCCCTTGTTGCACCCGGAGCGCACGCCAAAGATGAAGGTCCATCGTCTCCTCGAGTATCTCGTGTGCGCGAGCGTGGGCCTCTCGGCCGCTCAAGTTTTCGGGACGAGGACGCTCGACGCGAAGCGTCGTCTCGCGGTCCTTGTGGAAGCGCTTAAAATAGTTGAACTTGTACGGGCCGGACTCCACGTCGACCTCTATCTCGGTCCCTGTGTCACGGTCGACGGGTTTGGTGGACCTGACTTCCTGTTTCGTGGTGCTGTCGAGATGCTCGAAAAGAAGATCGATCGCCTCAGCGAGGCTGGACTTTCCAACCTCATTCGGGCCCTGGATCACGGTGACGCCCGTCGAAGGAAGCTGGACCTCCAGCTCGTCGACACCACGATAGTTCTTCAATCGGATACGCAGGATTCTCACGAGCTTCCACCAGCCAAGCGAACCAGGAGGGCGAGGGCATCGCGAGCGGTGCGTGCCGTAGGGCCGCCACCTTCGGCGGAGTGACGCAGTCGCTCAGTGGTGGTGCGAGCGAAGCCCGATAGTTCGAGCTCGGCGAAGTCAGAGTCACCGGGAAGAATTGCCAGGTCGCTTTCGCCGTCGGGGATCTCAACGGACGCGAACAGATCCTTGGCCCGCTCGATGATGGACTCAAGCCGGGCGTGTTGCCGCAAGGTCAGTGTACCGCGGAAGCTGAGTCTTAGAATGGTTCGCTCCTTGTTGTCCAACTCGGCGAGCCACGCCTCTAGCACGTCGAGGTCTGGGTCGCTAGCGAGATCGAAGCGATTTTTGATGAAGCGCCAGGTGCCGAGTTCGCGCTTGCTGGCGGTGACACCTTGCGGCCCAACCTCGACAACGAGAACGTGACCAGGTGCCCCTTCATCAAAGTCTGTCGGCTCTGGAGTGCCCGAATACCAGATGCGTCCGGTCTCGCCGACCGGCGTGAGGGAGTGCCTGTCCCCGAGGGCGAGGTAGTGGATACGTCCGTCTGCCAGCGACGCCTCAGCGCCCGCTAGTCTGATCAGGGCGGGATTCTCCCTGTCGGGCGATAGGATGTCGATCGCCCCATGCGCCAGAAAAACCCGCGTTGTTCCATGCGAAGGGCCCAACTCGGGACTAACGGATGCAACAAGGTCACGCAACGGACGCTTCGAGGTCCAGGGGGCCCCTACGACCTCGACTCCCGGGGTGATCTCGATAGGCGTTGTGCCCTCTATTACGTGCACGTTTGACGACTTGCACTCTCGGAAAGTTGATGAATGGAACACAGAACCCGGGTCGAGAGGATCATGGTTACCGGGGAGCAGGTAAACGGGCACCGAGACCGTGCCAAGGGCCTCAAGGGCGCGCAAGACCGTCCGACGGTCGACCTGATTTGACTCGAACACGTCGCCGCAGACAACAACGAACTCGCATCGCTCCTCGACAGCAATTCGGCCGATAGCTCGGATGGCATCGAACCGTGCTTGCGTGAACCTCGCCTGCGCTTCCTCACTCAGGAAGTGGCGCGTCATGCCTAGCTGCCAGTCGCTGGTGTGGATGAATCGGACCATTGTGCTCTAGTTCGCTCTAGAGAAATTGGAGAGAAATTGGGGTCGGAGTCGAATTTCCTTTGTGCCCTGTTCGACGAGCCGGACTGCCTCACGCTTGAACTCGCGCGTGAAGTGTTTCCGGCGTCGCATGGACGCACCTCCTCGGGGATTGTGTCCCCTTTTGAGGTGTCCGTCAAATCGGGGGTAGCTTAGCCTGACCCCAGCCCCTCAGTCACGCCCATTTCTGTCCCTTCCCGAATACAGCGTCTCAATGATGTCCCTAGCTATTTCCAGGTCAAGCTTACTCCAGGTCGGAAGACCGAATCCAAACCGCTCCGGATGAGCTAACGCGTTTCTATGCGAGGGAATCGTATCAGCAAGGATCTGACAATATTTCTGAGGCGAAGAGTCCCAGGGCTCCTCAGGCGCAAACATGTGTTTAATCTCCGGTGGAAAGTCTAATTCTTCTTGCCGGCAATCTCGCAAACGTCGCGCGTGCGTAATATCTTCGTCGATAATCCATCTACGCCCGACTGCTGTCTGCATCAAACTTCGTAGCCCTGGGCTCTTCTTCACCGATCCAGCAGAGCTCTCTTGGTCGACCCGACGTCGAAGTGCCATTTCCAGCAAGGAGAGCGCGTGAAAGGCCGCTAGCGTATAAAACGGATAGCAGAACCATCCATAGAGCCAAAGATTTCGCGTAACGTTAAAAGCGGATCTAATGTCCTCAGGAACATTCGCCGATAGGTCGAGATCGACCATGGCCTTATACTGATCTTCCAGCTGGAGCCTCCGAAAACCATCAGATACTGTCGGATCGGGATAACCAAACGCTTCATGCCGCGGGTCTGGTTCAAGAATCGCCCCAAATGTTTTGAGCACTTCCACTGCTTTGCCTCCTAACCCCTCGCCAATCGGCAGATTCCGCCCGCGGTCTCGGGGAATTCCCCGCCACACTCCTCGCACCTGAACGGAACAATCTTGGGTCTCGCCATCCCCTCATTCCCCGATTCAACCCGCACCGGCTGCGCTGTCAAAGGCCTAGAAAAGACTCCCGACCCCTTTTCCGCTTTCCGAGTTGAGGAGAAACTCATCCTCCCTCCTAGTCAAATGCTTAGCCCGGGAGGGCGTCTGAATGTTTGGTGCGCCGTCGATTGTGCCTGCGGTGGGCCCGGAACTATGCTCACCCAGGATTGTCAGATGTGGACTTGACCCTTCGACTTTCCAAATGGCAAGACTGACCCCGTCCCACAGTGCTCACTGACCCGGGCGCTCGGTCGGAGCTAGCACCCGCCATTCGGGGTTGCTGTGCTCCCAATCACGCAGTGCAGTGTATATCTGAGTCGTCAGAAAGGCCTCCCGGTCGAATGCCAGTCGGAGTTCCCTCTCTAAGGCCTCTGGGGCCACCTCCTGTGCGGGGGCTGTCCCGATTGCCTTGCGAAGGGCAATGCCTATCACGGCGACGACGTCATGTCCGGTGCAAAGTAGGCGTAGATCGTGCGCTTCACTTACTTGCGCATCAAAATCCGAGCGGACCTGGCCGAGCCTGTGTCCCGTCGAAGAGCGCTGCACGACCGCCTGGATCATCCTATCAAGGTCTACGCTCAGCGAATCGCGGTCGAAGTACCCCGAGTAGTTGAGTCCATCAAACCTCAGGCCCCAGCCTCCTCTCTCGTTGGCGAGCCGGAGACGGCCCAGCGGCTGTACCCTATCAAAAAGCACGTCTCGGATGGGTCCGCCGGCCTCTTCCTCGAACGCCCTGAGTTTGTCCGACGAGGCGCGTTCGCGAAGGACCTTGTCCAACGCCGAGGAGCACAGTAAAATGACCTCGAGGTCGTGGAACTCGGTCAATATGCAGTTGGGCGACTGGGACGCACGACCTTCGATGTGATCAAAGTCAGCGTCCACTATCGCTAAGAATCCAGCCTCCCTGGTCCTATCAAGTCCTGACACTGCGGCGAGCACCTTTAGCTTTGCATGACAGACAAGGATCTCGCAGAAGGCAGCTAAAAGGAACGGTATGAGCGTATAGAAGTCGCTCTCACCCTCGACCAGCAAGAAGGTAATCCGTCGTTGACTATGGGCCATGCGGACGGTGTTGGCGATGTCATGGCCCGAGATGTGATTCCTCACGCCGGCGGCCCAGCCAACTCTATCGTGAGATCCCAACGATCATGGATAATCTGAGGCGAGTGTGTTGCAACCAAGGCCTGCAGCTTGGCAAGGCGAGTGATGTTGATTAGATCTCGCAGGAACTGTTGTTGCCAGGCAATGTGCAACGACAGTTCGGGTTCATCGATCAGAATGAAGGTGTTCTCCTTAGCGCGAAACAGCAGCTCGTAGAGAAGCACCAGCTCGTGTTGCTCGCCAGACGAGAGGTCGGTGAGGGATACCCCACGACCTTCTCTGGTGGTGAGTACGAATCCTTGCTCGCGGCCAACGTTCAGGCTCTTGTACAGAAAGCGCGAATTCACAATCCCCTTCATCAGTTCGACTCGACTGAGGAAATTGTCAAAGATCGCGAGTTTTTCTTCTGTGTCTTGGATGTAGACAGTAAGCACGCGCTTAGTGGTCTCGTCGAACTCCTTGTCGGGCAGCGGAGGCTCAAAACCGCGGTCGAGGAGCCCCGCTTCGGCAAGTCGAGAGCGCCGCGCGTCTATCCTAGCCAGTTCCTCTCTGATCTGCGTTTCGCTAAGGGGGGATGTCTCCGCAGAGATGAGTCGAGAGGGGAATGTCCTTTCCAGCGATTGGGAGAGCGTCGCCGACTCAGCGAGTTTGGACTTGATCCGACTCGCCAGATCGTCCGAACAACGTTTGACGACTGATTCACTCGGCCTGCGGCGCCCGTGAAACGGGCTTGAGTGCCGAACGTCCAACAAACGCTGAGTCTCGATGAAGTGGATCGGTGTCTGACTCTGGATGTCTCTTAGCCAATCCGGCTCTCCAAGCGTTCGATATTCCTCGGGTAGCTCATCCCCATAGAGCTGGATTACCTCCTCGAAGCTCAGCATTTCCTCTCGGGTCGGGTCGTGCCACTCCCGGGGACCAACGCGGTGCAGGAAAGGCAGCACCTCATCAACCCGGCTCTGGAGTCGCGGCGGCGGTTCGGTCTGGACGTAGTCGAACTCCTCTTTCACGCGACCGGACTTTTTCAGGCTAAGGTGCACAGCGCGCCGGGGAATCCGCCTACGCCCGGCGCGCCTGGGCACTTCTTCCGCGTAGTGTTCCTCGGCGGATAGGGATGCCGCAAGAGCGATGTCGTTCTCGAACTGGATCTCGATCTCTGAGAACGGCACTTGCCTTAAGTGCGAGTAGTCCGGTTTCAGGGTTCCGTAAATCAAGCGCAGGATAGACGTCTTGCCAATACCGTTAGGGCCATGGATGATCGTGATGGGATCAGACGGAAACATGGGAATTCTGTGGTCGAACATCCCGAAGAGCCCGCTGATAGTGATGTACTGGATTCGCATCGACCTCCCTCCGGTTTACACCTTTCAACTATGGATTATCTTGTTCCGTATAAGATGCCAGGACCTCTCTTCCTGCGGTATAACACACCCTGGTTCTGGTATGCCATCTTGAAAAAAAGATCAAAGCGGCTTCACGGACCATACTCGCTCCGAGAAGGCGGCGCGAAGCTTATGCCGGAGGGGGAGGCGAAGGGGTCAAATCTTTTGTTGACTAATTCTATCCGTCCGGCCATGGTCAAATCCTGCCAAAAAAGCAAAAGGCACCGGGGGTGCACGACCCGCCCGGTGCCCGTTCGACAACCCTTCGACGATCCCTCGACACGCTCGGGACACGTGCTCAGGGTATAGCTCAGGGCGCCCTTCGGTTGCTCCAGTGCGTACGGGGACTACAACTGCCATTGTCGTGTTCCTACAAACCGCTAGGCCAAAGGTACAATGCTGGCGATAAGTTAAGGTATTTTGCCTGAGGTGTCAATTCAAAAGCCGTTAGGGGTGGTGCGTGACCGTGAAGTGATAGGGGGATACCGCCGCCGGTCCCAACTTGAGATCAAAAATTGTGATCTCGAGCCTCAGGGGAAAGACTCATGGCAGGCCCTTCGACAAGCTCAGGGTAAACTTCTGGCCCTGTTCTATGCAAGAACGGAGGTCAGGACCCAGAGGGCGATCACGACCCAGATCACGATGGGCAGCCACGCGTTCCGCAGCAGCTTCGACCGAGTCGCCGACATCTCCT
>Ga0209342_10007772_pt1 | contig 10772 bp, 6 predicted proteins | sample RifCSP16_2_FD_184023 | JGI IMG/M metagenome (GOLD analysis project Ga0209342, IMG submission 184023) | Soil microbial communities from Rifle, Colorado - Rifle CSP2_sed 16_2 (SPAdes) (version 2) | ecosystem: Environmental > Terrestrial > Deep subsurface > Rock core/Sediment | place: Rifle... | reverse complement strand
TCGATGACTTTCTCCGCCGGCTCCCGAAGGGCGGCCGGGTCCTGGACGCGGGCTGCGGCAGCGGGAAGGTCGCGGCCCTCCTCCTGCGACGGGGCCTGGCGGTGACGGGAATCGACATCTCCCCGGGGATGCTGGATCTCGCTGCCACCGTCGCCCCACGGGCCAATCTGCGGTGGATGGACATGCGGCGCCTCCGATTTCCGCGCTCCTCGTTCGACGGCGTGGTCAGTCTCTACGCCCTGATTCACGTGCCTCGCCGTGACCACCTCGGCGTCCTCCGGGGCTTCCGGCGCGTGCTCCGGGCCCAAGGAACGCTCCTCGTCGTCATGGGTCGGGACGACCTCCCCTACGAACTCGACGAGTTCCTTGGGACCCCGATGTACTGGAGCCACTACGGGGCCGACCGGAACCTCGCACTTCTCGCGGAGGCGGGGTTCTCCGTGCTCTGGTCCCGGATGGTCGGCCCGCAAGGGGACCGCCACCTCTGGGCCCTCACCCGCGCTACGCGGTCGTGACGAGCGCTCCGCCGCCGGTGACGATCATCGTGTGCTCCGTCTGCGCGACCATCCCCTTCCCCACATCGAGGAGGCTCGCGTAGGTCGTCACGACGCCCATCTTGAGGAGGCGTTGAAGGAGCGAAGGGGCGTGCTTGTCGAAGCCGACGCACCAGCGTTCCGCGAAGGGGAGATGGTCGAACTCGCGCTCGAGGTTCCGATAGAGGGACATGGCCGCCTCCGGCTTGATGTCGCGGACGATCCGGGCGAGGCGGTAGATGTTCCCGGACTTGCGCCCGTCCACCTTGCCAGCGCCATTGGTGGCGAAGGGCTCGATGGCCACGACGTCGCCCTCCTCGAGCACATCGCTCCCGTGGTCGCCGACGTTCGGCACGCTCTTCCCCGCGTGGAGGACGTTCCGCTCGATCGTGTGCCCCGTGAGGTTCGCGATGGGTCGGAAGCCGAAGGACTCGATGGCGCGCTCGATCGCGGCGCCGAGGAGCCTCGTCTGCACCTTGGGGCGGACCACCTCGACGGCCGCCTGCAAGGCGGTCGAAGAGGACCGGATCAGATCGGTCCAGGTTCGGGTCCCCACCTCCACGGTGATGGCGGTGTCCGCAAGGTACCCGTCCACCTGGCACCCGAGGTCGAGCTTCACGAGGTCGCCGCGGCGGAGGACGGCGCGGTCCTTGTGCGTCGGCGTGTAGTGCGCCGCCACGTCGTTGATCGACAGGCAGGTGGGGAAGCCGGGCCGCACCCCGAGGGCCCGCATGCGGTCCTCGATTCGGTTGCACACCTCGAGGAGGCCGGCGCCCTCGACAAGGAGCGTCGCCCCGTATTCCCGGACCTGGGCGGCGGCGCGTCCCGCCTGCTTCAGCTTCCCCAGGACCGCCTCGTCCAGCCTGCTCAACTCCGCGGGGGAAACCCCGCCTGCCTAATTACCTTCGGCCGGTCGGCGGTGAAATCGACGACGGTGGAGGCGGCGCCGACCTCGCAGGGCCCGGCATCGATATAGAGGTCCACGTCGTCGCCCAGCTGTTCTTGCGCCGTCTCCAGGTTCGTCGGCGGCGTCCCGCCGTGGCGGTTCGCACTCGTGGCGGTGAGGGGTCCGAAGAGTCTGGTGAGGAGGACGGCAATCGGATGGCGGGGGATCCGGAAGGCGATTCCCTGCGGCGATACGAGGTGGCGAGGCGCCGCATCCGTCGGTCGGAGGACGACCGTGTAGGGGCCGGGCAGGTTGCTCGAGATGAAGTTTCGGGCCGCGGGGCCGACCTCCGCCCAGCCCTCGATCTGACTCAGCCCGGCGACGGCGACCGAGATGCCCTGTTCCGGAGGGCGGGATTTCAACTGCGCGACGCGACGGACCGCCGACTCCGTGGCGGCATCCGCTCCGAGGCCGTACAGGGTGTCCGTGGGATAGACGACGAGCCCGCCCTTTCGCAGGATCTCCACCGCCCGCTCGACGTCGCGGCGGTCGAGCGCGTACTTGCTCCCGAGCCATGCGGCCCGCACGACGCGCGTCAATGCCGCCATCCCCGCAAGCTCTCCAGGCCAAGCACGATGTGGTCGTGGGCGTCCCCCTCGGTGAACGGTCCGTGGCCCGGGAACAGATCCTTCACCTCGAGGTCCCGGAGTTTCTCCAGCGAACGCACGAGCTGCTTGAAGTCCCCCGTGGGCAGATCCCACCGCCCCACATTCCCGCCGGTGAACACGCAGTCCCCGGAGAAGAGTGACCGGCTCTCCCGCTCCAGCAGGCACACGTGGCCGGCCGTGTGGCCGGGGGTGTGGAGGACCTCGAGCGAGGCGTCGCCGAGGTCGATGCGCTGCCCATAGGAGAAGACGCGGACCGGAAGAGCCTGGAAGTCCACCGCGAAAGCGGAGGCGCCGGTGCTCACCGCGTCCCCGGCCCGCAGGGCCTCCGCTTCCTCCTGGGAGGCGAAGGCGTCCGCGCGGAACTCCAGGACGGCCTCGCGGACCCCGCCGGCGTGGTCGAAGTGCCGGTGGGTCAAGAGGATGGCCTCCAGCTTCCGGTCCCCTAGGATCGCACGCACATTCGCCGCCACGCGGGCGTGGTCCATGCCGGTGCCCGAGTCGACGAGGACGGGGCGCTCCGCCTCCACGAGATAGAGGTTCACCTCGAAGGTGCTATCGACGATCTGGTGGACGCGCACGGGCGCGGGCATCCGGCGGGTTCGTAAAGTCTTGGCGGTTTCGTTAAGTGCCCGTTCGGCGTTCCCGTCCCGTGGACACCGTCAAGCTGGATGCCGTGCTCTGGCGGTGTTTGAAGACCCAGGGCCTCCTCGAGCCGGCGCCGACCGTGGAGGACGCCGTGACCCGCTCGGCGGGGATTTACGGGGCCGCCCCCACGAGCTATCTCTCATTGGCGGTGCGTATGGAGAGGTTCGAGCCCGCTGTGCTCGACAGCGCCCTGTTCGAGCGCCGATCCCTTGTCCGCGTCCCCGCCATGCGGGGGACCGTCTACGTCCTTCCGCCGGACCTCGTTCCGCACGGGCTCGTTCTGGCCGGGAAGGTCAGTCTCTTGCCGATGCTCCATCAGGCCGGGATCACGGACGCGGCCTATGGCGGTCTTTGCAGCGCGATCGAGGCCCTGTTGCGGGACCGCCCGAAGACCGCCGGCGAGATCAAGGAGGGGCTGACCTCCTGGCGCGAGCGCGTCCCCGGCACCCTGACGCTCCTTCTCCGGCAGATGAGCCACGACGGACGGATCGTCCGCGCGCGGGTGCGCGGCGGTTGGCGCAGCCAGCAGTTCGAGTATGCGCTGCTCCGCGAATGGATTAAGATCCCCGGGAAGTCGCCGACGGAGATCCAGGCGCTCGAGCGTCTTGCCCCCCTCTACTTCGCCGCGCACGGACCCGCCACGGTCGCCGATTTCGCGTGGTGGGCCGGGGTCCCCGAGCTCACCGCCAAGTCCGCCCTGGAGCGCCTCGAACTGGAGAACGTCTTCCTGGACAAGGTCCGTGGCATCTTCCTCTCGACCAGGGTCGTGCTGGACGCGCTCCCGTCGGCGCCGAAGAAGTGGTCGTCCCTCATCCTCCTCCCCTACTGGGACGCCTACCTGATGGCCCACGCGGACCGCGCGCGGTATCTCGAGCGGAAGCACGAGGCCCACGTCGTCGACGGCGGGGGGAACGTGACGAACGTGATCCTCCGGGACGGGCGGGTGGACGGCGTCTGGGATCTCCAGGATGGGCGGCTCACCTTCGCGCCGTTCGGGATGCTCCGGGCGCAGGCCGCACGCGAGGCCGCCGCGCCCTACGCGAAGCTCGTCGAGGTCCGCGACGTCGTGGAGGCGTCGATGCGTAGGCCCCTGGCGGCGAAGGGACAGAATGCGTTCCAAGCTCCCCTTGCCTGATCTTCGGCGGATCAAGGCCCTGCGTCTGCGAGGAGGGCTTCGTCTCGGATTCCCCGAGCGAACTGCTCGCGGAGGCTGGACAACCTCTCCGCGGTGAGCAGCAGACTTTCGATGCTCTCCTCGTGCGGGCCTCCGGAAGAGGCTTCCAGGAGTTTCCGCACAGCGCGCTCCTCCACCTCGGACAACAACCGATAGAGTGTCGCTCTAGTCATGCTTGTTCCTCCCGCCACCCATGGCGATGAACAGCTCCGTGCTCTTCACAGGATCGTCGAGGACGGCAAGGAGACGTCGCTCCAGATCTCGCCAGTATGCTTTCCCTGGCTCCGCTCGAGGCGCTCGCGTGAGTCCTCGTTTCCTCCGGCCTGATCTCCCGCGCACCATGTCCATCGACATCCCTCCACCGCCTACATCTAGGTTTCCGTGCCGAACTTAGTCGCGAATCCCCTCCTCCGTGACCGAGAACACCGCCTCGGCCTCGGGGAGGTTCGGGGAGTCGACGAGGCGGGCAATCCGCTTCCCGCCCTTCGACTTGCGCAGGTAGAGGCGGAACGTGGCGCTGTGGCCCACGATGTGCCCCCCGATGGGCCGCGTCGGATCGCCGAAGAAGGCGTCCGGCTTGGCATGCACCTGGTTCGTCACGTAGATCGCGGCGTTGTGCACGTCGGCAAAACGCTGCAGGTCGTGGATGTGCTTGTTCAGCATCTGCTGCCTCTCCGCCAGGACCCCACGGCCGATGTACTCGGCACGGAAGTGGGCGGTGAGGGAATCCACGACCAGCAGCTTGACGGGGAAGTCCTGGGCGAGCTCGTTCGCCTTGTCGACGAGGAGCATCTGGTGGTGCGAGTTGTAGGCGCGCGCGATGTGGATGCGCTTGAGGACGACCTCCGGTTCGAGGCCCAGCGCGTTCGCCATGTGCGTGATCCGTTCGGGACGGAAGGTCCCCTCCGAGTCGATCCACACGACGTCCCCCTCGAGGCCGCCGTCGTCGACCTTGCGCGTGACGTTGACCGTCAGCTGGAGTCCGAGCTGCGTGTTGTGCAGGAAGGTGGGCACCGTGCCACCCACGAAGACGTGTCCTTCCGGAACGACGAAGTCATAGACGAAGTCCTTGTGAGCGACCCGCTCGATGGAGACAATCTCATCCCATGCGAGGGCGTGGATGTTGCGGATCTGCGGGAACGCCTCTTCCAGGGTTCGGATTCGTGTGTCGATCTCGTGGAGGAGGGCCACTCCAACCTTCCTGCGGATCTCCACGTCCCGGGGCAGTCCCCGCCACAGATAGTTGCGCCACGCGGCAGTCCCACCCCCTGCCCCATCCGCCAAACCGGCGAAACCGAAGGGAATGCCGTCGACCAGGCTCCGGAATTCTTTGTGGTCTAGGGACACGATTCGGGACGCCAGGTCTCGCGCGTCCAGGAGGCGCCGGTGGGCTGCCACCAACTCTTCGGCAATCCGCTGGAAGGTGCCCTCGTTCAGGGTCTTCTTCTGGTGCGACTTCCGGGTGAGCACGGAGTAGAAAGTCTCTCCTCCGTGTCCGTGGCTTGTCGCCTTGCGGCGCCTCCCTGTACGGCCCCCGATTGTTCGGCGGTAGATCTCGTTCAGGTAGCGGGGGATGCGGGTCGGGTACCCGTGCGCGGACTGTCGGGTCGCGCGTCCTGGCAGCGCCTTGGTCAGGAGAGGGAGGGACAGGCGATCCCGGTCGAACCCGACCACGTACACGACGTAATAGGTCACTCCGTTCGTCACCCGATCTGAGTGAGTGACTCGGATCCCGAGACGGGAGAACAGGTAGGCGAGCCCCGTGCTCAACGCACGACTCTTGGTCGTCGCGCTAATCGTGTGACCGATGGACCCGTCCCCATCCAAGTAGCCTGCCAGGAAGCTGCGCACGATCGCTTCCGGGGCGGCGAGCACTGTCTCGGGCACGCGCTTCTCCCCGGCTCGTTCTTGGGCGAGCGGTCCGAGAAACTCCTGGGTAGGCTTTCGCAAGAGGACGACCTTCACGTGCGGATGCCTGGAATCCGCGCTCACTCGCGGAGCATATCCGAAACGGCGCTGGACGAACTGTTGGAGCCATTCGATGATTCGGGGGTCCGTGTTCGTGATGGAGACGGGATTTCCGGTCCCCTCGGCGGTGAATAGGCCGAGGAAGTAGGCTTCCTCCTCCGTCAGCGACGACTCGCGACCCGGGAGGAGTTTCGGACCGGCAATGGGATCGCCCACGGAAAGTCGCACCGCCGGGACCCATTGGACTCCCTCATCGGTCACGGTGAGGAATCGATGGGCCCCGGTGACGGAGTATTCAGCCCCCCGGGAACTCCGGATGCGGTAGACCTCGTCTGCCCACTCCCGATAGAGGTTCACAGCGGGGACCGTGTCCTTGCCAGGCGAGGGAAGGCCGTAGACACGGACGGGGATGTCCCGGACAACGTGACCCTCCTCGAACGGCTGCTCGCCAAGAAGGGACGCGTACTTCGCGTACGTCTCTGCGATTGGTTCGAGATGGGGGTGCTCATCGTTGAAGTACAGGACGGGAGTGACGCCAGAGACGCACTTGCCCCCGCCAAATTCCGAATAGGCTTCGGTGATCGCCTGGCTCTCGACGCCGCCGCCCAAGAGCTCGTCAAGGGCTTTCGAGCACGTCGTCAGCTTCGCCACGCTCTTCCGACGTTCGAGGATCACATCCCCCGTCTCGTAGCCGCCGACGTCCACGGCCTCGCGCGCGGCCTGGATGATCTTCGCCGCGGCCGCGGTCCCCAGCTCCGCCGCGTCCACGAGCATCTGGGGGGCCGCCACGGCCACCGCCATGAGATCCGTGTACCCGGCCTCCCGGAGTTTCTCCGCCGTGGCGGGACCGACCCCCGGGAGCTCCTCGACCGTCTTCGCGCCCACGTTCTTCGCCACGAGGAAGCAAGGCCGGGGGCCGATATAAGGCTCATGGGGGGAGGTGAGTGAAAGTGGGTTCCACGCTCTTGTAACGGGCCGTCTTTTCCCTGGATGGCGGATAACCATGTCCTTGGGAGGGTCCCCCGTCCCGCCGGTATGGCAGTCTATCGGGAGTGATGGCGCTTGCGCTTCACCCGGTGGTGCTCGGAGCGCGGACCAAATCCCTGTCCGTGTTTCGTAACACGGACCATAGGTAAGCGCAAGGCTGTCACCACAAAGCCCTTGATGAAGAAGGAACCCTGCGCGCTCCGAGTGCTCCATGATTCGGCAGCTTCCGAAAGCGTGGTGGATGCAGCACCGAGAGCGGAGTGCGATCATAGGCTTCTGGGTCCTGCTGGGGGCCTCGTTCCTCGCGGTTGCGTCGGACCAATCACAGGGCCTCTCCGCGGCCGCTCCGCCAATGCGCGAGTCTGAGGCGCCCCCTCCCCGCGTGCACTCTGACTTCTTCACCGAGAACGCCGGCCAAGTCGCGAACCCCGAGGTCCTCTACTACGCGCGCGGCGGCGGGGTCTCCGTTGGGTTCGGCGCCGGTGCCGTCTTGGTGAACCTCCGCGAGCGTCCGCCTCACGACGATCTCAATCCCCGGTCCGGACCTGTCCCCACCGCACTCGCCCCCTCTGTCCTGCCCGCCACGCCCCTCAGCGGCCACCTCGTTCGGATCGCCTTCGAGGGCGCGGACCCTGTCCTCCCCCAGGGCCGCGGGGAGCTCCCCCACCGCGCGAACTTCTTCCTCGGGGACGACCCCGCCCGCTGGCGCACGAACGTCCGGAACTACGCGGAGGTCGTCTACGCGAACGCGTGGGAAGGAATCGACGTAGTCTACCAGACCTCTCCCGGCGGCGTGAAGTACGACCTTATCGTCCACCCCGGGGCGGACCTCGCGGACGTGGCTTTCACCTACGAGGGCATCACGAATCTGGCGGTGACCCCGCGGGGAATCACCGCGGAGACAAGCCTCGGCCCACTCCGCGACGACCTCCCCGCCGCCTGGCAGGCGAGCGGCCGCCCTGTGGACTGTGCCCTCCAGCTGGCCGCGGAGCGCACCGTGGGCTACGCCTGCTCGGGGTGGGACGGGACGGGGGACCTCGTCATCGACCCCCTCGTGTATTCGACCTTCCTCGGGGGGAGCGGGCATGACTTGGGCTACGCGATTGCCCTCGAGGCCTCGGGCGCCGCCTACGTGACCGGCTACACGGTTGACGCCGCCACGGACTTCCCCACCACTGCGGGGGCCTTCGATATGACGCACAGCGGCGGCACGTACGACGCCTTCGTCGCGAAGCTCGACGCGAGCGGGAGCAGCCTCCTCTACGCCACCTTCCTGGGCGGGAGTGGGTGGGACTGGGGCTACGGGATTTCCGTCGACGCCTCTGGCGCCGCGTACGTGACCGGCCGGACGGACGACGATGTCACGGACTTCCCCGCGACCCCCGGGGCCTACGACACGACTCCCAATGGCTTCACTGACGCCTTCGTCGCGAAGCTCGACGCGAGCGGGAGCAGCCTCGTCTACGCGACATTCCTCGGCGGGAGTGGAGATGACGAGGGGATCGGCATCGCCCTCGACGCCTCGGGCGCCGCCTACGTGACCGGCTACACGGAAGACGCCGCCACGGACTTCCCGACGACGCCCGGAGCCTACGACACGATGCACAACGGCGGTGACGACGCCTTCGTGGTGAAATTCGACGCGACCGGGAGCACCCTCCTGTACTCCACCTTCCTGGGCGGGAGCAGAACAGATGGCGCCGACGCGATTGCCGTCGACGCCTCGGGCGCCGCCTACGTGACCGGCTACACTAGGTACACCTTCACTGGCTTTCCGACGACCCCTGGGGCCCACGACACGACCCCGAACGGCGGGTACGACGCATACATAGCGAAGCTCGACCCAACCGGGAGCACCCTCCTGTACTCCACCTTCCTCGGCGGGAGTGGAGATGACGAGGGGATCGGCATCGCCCTCGACGCCTCGGGCGCCGCCTACGTGACCGGCTATGTTGGGCGTTGTTTCTGCATCGACTGGGACTTTCGGACGACGCCTTCGGCCTATGACAGGACGTACAACGGCGGTGACGACGCCTTCGTGGTGAAATTCGACCCAACCGGGAGCACCCTCCTGTACTCCACCTTCCTCGGCGGGAGTGGAGATGACGAGGGGATCGGCATCGCCCTCGACGCCTCGGGCGCAGCCTACGTGACCGGCTACACGGAAGACGCCGCCACGGACTTCCCGACGACGCCCGGAGCCTACGACACGACGCACAACGGCATCCTGGACGTCTTCGTGGCGAAGCTCGACGCAACCGGGATGAGCCTCCCGTACTCGACCTTCCTCGGCGGGAGTGGGTCCGACGTGGCCTACCGGATCGCCCTCGACGCCTCGGGCGCCGCCTACGTGACCGGCTACACGGAAGACGCCGCCACGGACTTCCCGACGACGTCCGGGGCCTACGACACGACGCACAACGGCCTGGACGTCTTCGTGGCAAGGCTAGAATCTGTCCCTGGTTCGAGGCCCGTGCTTTCTGCGACGGGCGAGTCGTACTATGTGGTGGACGGCCTTCACCCCGAGACGGGCATCGCCGCCGCGACCCCCTTCGTCTACCGCGTCAACTACACGGACGCGGACGGCAACCCCCCCAAGGCGGGAGACCCGAGGGTCCGGGTCCAGAAGGGCGGCGTCTCGATCCCGGGCAGTCCGTTTTCGATGACTGAGGTCGATTCCCTCGACGTCGATGTAACAGACGGGAAGTGGTACGCCTACACCAGTCTCATCGCCCCCCACGGCACCGATTACACGTACTCCTTCGCCGCCACCGATATTACACGGCTTGTCGCGGCGGACTGGCCCGTCCCCCCCGCCGACGCCCCGGACGTGCTGAACGGCCCACCGACCGCGGACGCGGGGCCGGACCAGCTCGGCGTCTTCCACAACATGCTGGTCACACTACACGGCACGGAGTCGAGCGACCCCGACGGGGACGTGCTGACGTTCTCCTGGGCGCAGACCGTCGGACCCGCGGTGACGCTGACCAACCCGAACACCGCGAACCCCACGTTCACCCCCGCGGCGGTCGGGACGTACGCCTTCGCCCTCACCGTGGACGACGGGATGGGCGGGAACGACACGGACACGGCGATCGCAGACGTCGGGAACCGCGTTCCCACTGTGGACGCCGGACTAGACCTGACGAGGCCCCACGGGACCCTCGTCACGCTGGACGGGGTGCTCTCCAGCGACCCAGACGGTGACGTACCGACCTACTCCTGGACCCCCACGAGCGGCGCGGGCTGGACGCTGTCAGGCGCGAACACGGCAGGGCCGAGCTTCACACCGGCTGCCCCGGGCACTTACCCCTTCACTCTGAGCGTGGACGACGGCTTCGGGGGTTCGGCGACGGACGACATGGTCGTCACCGCCGCGAACACAGTCCCGACGGCGGACGCCGGACCGGATCAGATCGGCGTCTTCCGCAATGCGCTCGTGACCTTGGACGGGGCCGGGTCGGGCGACCAGAACGGGGACCCGCTGGCGTACGCATGGATCCAGACAGTCGGCCCGGTCGTCGCCCTTGCGGGCGCCGGCGGGGCGGCTCCGTCCTTCACTCCGACCGCGGCCGGTACGTACTCGTTCCGGTTGACCGTGGACGACGTGTACGGTGGGACGGCGTCGGATGTCGTCAACGTGGTGGTGGTGAACCGTGGGCCCACCGCGGATGCGGGGCCGGATCAGCTCGGGGCGTTCCACAACACCTTGGTCACACTCGACGGGACGGGGTCGAGCGATCCGGAAGGCGACCCCCTCACGTACTCTTGGACGCAGACCGCCGGACCCGCGGTGACGCTGACCAACCCGAACACCGCGAACCCCACGTTCACCCCCGCGGTGATCGGGACGTACGCCTTCGCCCTCACCGTGGACGACGGGATGGGCGGGAACGCCGCGGACGCGGTGA
>Ga0209342_10007771_pt1 | contig 10772 bp, 5 predicted proteins | sample RifCSP16_2_FD_184023 | JGI IMG/M metagenome (GOLD analysis project Ga0209342, IMG submission 184023) | Soil microbial communities from Rifle, Colorado - Rifle CSP2_sed 16_2 (SPAdes) (version 2) | ecosystem: Environmental > Terrestrial > Deep subsurface > Rock core/Sediment | place: Rifle... | reverse complement strand
CCATCGGCGGAGATCACGGTGACAACGCCTGTCCCGGTCACACAATGTTGAAGCGTGACGTCGAAAGTCTCTCCGGGGGTGAACGTGTACGGCTCAATCCCCCCGCCGGCCTCCGCCCAGATGCGGACGATGTATTCACCCTGCTGGCCGTTGCAATTGGCGACGCACAAAAAGGCCAGCGAGAGGGTGAGCGGCGGCCCGGCCGTCGTCGCCGTCGCCGCCGGGGCATCGGTGGCGAACGGCAGGGCCGGGAATGGCGAGGCGAACTGCGGCTGGCACACCGGGCCGGGGAGGATGTCCTTCCACTGCACCGCCGGGATCTTCAGCACTTGCCCGGGGAACACCGTGAATGGGGTGGGGAGGCCGTTGGCCTGCGCGATGGCCGCCGGCAGCACGCCGTAGCCGCGCGCGATGCAAAACAGCGTCTCGCCGCCTGACACCAGGTGCCGGCCGATGATGGGCGCGGGCGGAATCGGGGTGAACGGGATCGGCGGGAGGGGGGGGGGGAGGACGAGCGGCGTCGGCGTGGGAGGGGACGCGGTGTGCGTCGGCTCCTGAGGCGCAAGCGTCGGCGCGGCGGTTGGCAACACGGTCGGCGTCGGCGACTGAGTCGCCACCACCGGCACGGTCGCGCTTCCCTGGACGACCGCCTCCGTGGCGAGGTAGGCGAGTTGGGTGGCTTCCGGGATGCTGCTCCCCCACACGCCGTAGTCGGCGAAGGTCATGCGCTCCGGGGCCGTGTCAGCATGCTCCGCCTGACTCAGCTTGAAACCGATCGGGATGAACAGCGTCCCGAAACTGCACGTGCCCTGCAGGCAAGTCACAGCCACCGACTGTTTCCTGGCGTCGAACGCCACGCTCAAGTAGGCGCCCCGGGCCGAGGCGATCCCAAACGGCGTATCCACGTCTAGCGCGCCATCGCGCAGCAGCACCCAGACGCTGCCCTTCTCCAGCTTGATCGAGGTCAACAGGCTGTCGAGGTACGGGTTGAGGAAAGTGACGGTGAACAGCGTGTCCGGCCCCAGGCGGATCTTGCTGCCCTCGGTGAGCCGGACGAGCGCGCGGCCATCCACGCTCGTGCGGATCTGGCCGCCCACGCCGAGCAACTGCCCTTCGACGGCGGGCAGCCACGGGTTTGCGTCGTTGGACCGGGTTTCCACTTCCCCCTGAATATCGAGGACGCTGGCCGTGCGTTCGGCGGCGGCGGTCGCGGTGGCGAGGCTGAGGCCGCCGCCCTCCTGCGTGGCGAGTTGAATCAGGGTGCGCTGGCACGCCGCCGCGAACAGAGCCAGCAGGCCGATGAGGCACAGGCGAAGAGTCAGAGGGCGCATAGATGGTTGGAGCGGCTGCGAAGAACCCAGGGTTGGTGGGAGTGTAACACGAAACTGGAGGCCGACCAACAAAACTAACCGGATGATTACCAGGATAGCCGAAGTGTACTATGAAAGCGAGGGCAGAAAAACCGCGCCGGGCGAGGAGGGCTGTCTGGATCATGGTAGACTTCCGAAGATGACGGACGAAGCAAGCGCAAAACGCGGGCGGAAGACGGACCGGCTCACGCCGATAGCCCTCGGACTGACGGCCGGGGTGTATCTGTGGCTGGCGTTCAGCTACCTGCCGGCCGGGACGTATTGGAGCCCGGACAACGGCCTCAAACGTATTCAGGCGGAGAACATCCGCTTCACCCCGTGGCTTGACCTGTCCATTGACTATCCGGGGCAGTGGCTCGATCCCCGGTTCGAGTTTGCGCCGTTCGCGCCGCTCTTTTACTTCGTCTCGCAGGGACGCCTCTACTTCGTGCAGACGCCGACCATCGCCATCCTGGGGAAGCCGTTCATCTGGCTCATGGGCGAGCAGGGCGAGCGCGTCGTCCCGGTGCTGGCTGGGTTGATCAGCCTGTCCCTGGTCGCCTCATTAATGCAGCGCCTGGGTTTTTGCCCGGCCTGGGCCGGCGTCCTGCTGGCCGGGTTTGCGACTCCACTGCTGGGCTACAGCCTCCTGTTCTGGGAGCACACCCTGGCGGTCGCGCTGGGCCTCGGCGCGGTTGGGTGCGTGTTCCGTGCGCCAGAATCTGCTTCTCTGCGAAACTTCTTCTTTGCCGGAACACTGGCCGGCCTCGCCGCAGGCATACGCAAAGATATGCTGCTCTTTGCACTCGTCCTCGGAGTGATGCTCGGGTTGAGCCTGGTCGAGGGCTTTACCACCCCGGCTGGCCCGGCGGACGCCCGGAATTTTCAGACGGAGCAGCGACGTTGGGCATGGCAGGGCCTATCCTGGCTGGGCGGCGCTTTTGTCGCCGTGTTCATGCTCTACGCCCTCAACCGTCCACAGGCCGGGCGCGTCTTGCCGCCGGAAATAGCCCTCGCCGCCGATGATGCGCCTCAGTCTTACATCGCCGTCCACGGCTGGGAGAGCTTCGCCGACTTTATCTTTGCGCCCGGTCATGGTCTGGCTGGGGGCGCACTCGTAGTCGCTTTAGGCGTATACTGGCTTGCCCGGCGCGTCTCACACGCCCCGGCGCAGGAGGCGATCCAGATTGCGGCGTTGGCGGTGATGGGCGCGGGCGTGGGGAGTTTCGTCCCCGGCTACTGGCGGAGCGGCGTGTTGCACGGCTTCTTGAGCGCCAGCCCGTGTCTGGCCCTGAGCCTGGCCGGTCCCGTGAGCGATAACCGCCGGGCAAAATGGCTGGCGCGCCTCACACTAAGTTTCCTCTTGGTCTACATGCTCGGCGTGGGGTTGCTCACGTCGCGTGGGCCGTTCCGAGGCGGGATCGAGTGGGGCGCACGTTACATGCTGATTGTCTTCCCGTTGAGCGCGCCGTTTGCGGTGAACGGGTTGCGGCACATCTGGGGACGGGCGGCGCGCTCCTGGCTGGCGCGCGCGCATTTCCTCCTGGCGCTGGCGTTAGTCGGCCTGAGCGTCTTCATCCAGGCGCTGGGGATTGGCCTGATCCGCGACAGCGTCAAATTGCGCCAGGGGAGTCAGGCAGCGTTGTTAGGACTGCCGGAGAAAGTCATTGTGACCGATGTGGGTTGGATTGCCCTGAGGGTCCCGGAAGTGTATGCCGCGAAAACGCTCTTCATGCTGGCCTCGCCGTCGGACCTGCCCGTGTGGGTGGCGCTGGCGCAGGCTTCACAGGTGCGAGGGTTGGCCTTCGTCAGTCACACGCCTTTGGATGAAGCCGCGGCGGCTTCGCTGGCGCCCGACGGGGCGCGTGTATCCATTGTCGAAACGCGGCGCCTCGACGCCGGCGTCTTCGTGACGCGCCTCGCCATTCTCCCCACGCCCTGAAGTGCTGGATGCCCCACCAACTCGAAAAGCAAGCCGAGCGCTGTGCCTGAGCGCCCGGCCTGCTCAGGCACGTGAGGCAGCCGCACGGGGCTCAACAGCCGTAGCCAGCCGTCTCATTAATCGTGGGGCCGGAGATGGGGCCGGATGGATTGTTGAGCGTGTCCGTTGCGCTGACGGTCCAATTTACGTGGCCGAAGGCGGGGACATTGATTCCGAAGGCCGTTCCTGACCAGGTGCCTCCGGCGGATGGGCCGGTCAGCGTGACATTGCCGGTGCTGAATTGAATGCCAGAAAAGTCAAAGGAGGTCCAGACTACGGTCGCCGTGAGCACACCCGAGGCATCGCCCACGTCGGCTTGAAAAGTGACGTCACAGGTACTGCCGTTTAGCGCCGTGGGAGAGGGACGCAGGTTTGAGATGCTCGGCCCGACGAGGTCGGGCGTGGGCGTGATGGTCGGCGTTTTGCTGGGCGTGAACGTCGGCGTGTTGGTGGGCGTGAATGTTGGCGGGACCGTCGGCGTGTTGGTGGGCGTGAATGTCGGCGGGACCGTCGGTATCTTACTGGGCGTGCTGCTTGGCGTAAACGTCGGCGGCACGGTCGGAATCTTGCTTGGCGTGCTGGTGGGTATAGACGTCGGCGTCTTGCTGGGAGCGACCGGGGCGGCCGACGTGTCGGTTGGATCCGGTTTGTCGGTCGGCGGCACAGTCGTGACCGAGGGCGCCGCCGCGGGCGTGTTGGTCGGCGTCAGGCCAGGGAAGGGTGAAGTGAACTGGGGCGGGCAGACCGGCCCGGCCGGGATGTTTTCCCACTGCACCGCCGGGATCCTCAAAATCTGGCCGGGCGTCAGGGAGGCCGTGCCGTTGACTTGCGCGATGGCGGTGGGCAGCACCCCATAACCGCGCCCGATGCAGAAGATCGTCTCGCCGGGGAGCACCGTATGCAGGCCGATGATCTGAACGGTTGTCCCCGACGCGGTGGTGGAAGTGGGGCGTGCGGTCGGCACAGGCGTGAGGATAATGGATGTGACCGACGTCGGTGGAATGACGGTGACCGGGGTGAGGCCGGGCGGCGCCGGCGGCGTGTCCGTCGCGGTGGGCGCTGGCGTCGTGGTGGGCGGCGGGGCTGCCGTGAGCGTGGCCCGGATGACGTCAGCCACTTCCGGGTTGTTCTGAATGAAATTTTGCACGTCGAGGTCGGACAGGAGGAAAGTGATCCGCCCAGTGCGGGTCAGGACGGTGCGCTGCAGGTTGCCCAGACGTTCGTCCACAACATCGTTCTGTGCGCTGCACGAACCTTCAAGACAGTCCAAAACCAGCAAATCGTCGTTGGGGTCAGCCGGGTCCCCGGCGCTGTAGACGAACACGGCAAACGAGCCGCGCACCGCCGCCACCCCCACCGGCGTCTCCACTTCCAGCGTCCCGCCCGTCAGGCTGACCCAGATTTTCCCCGCTTCAAGTTTCAGGCGGGTGGCTAAGCCGTCGTCGGTGAGCGTAACGTTCTGCATGGTGAAGGATGAGTTTTCAGCCAGGCGGACGATGGTGGCGTCGCTGAAATCCAGCCGGGCGCGCGACTCGTCGCCGGTCTGGACTTGACCGCCCGCGCCGAGCACGTAGCCGGGTGTCACTTGCGCGAACTGCTCGGCCAGCGAGGCCCGGGCCAGGACGATGTTCACGATCTCACCGATAGAGGCCGTACGTGGGTTGATCGGCGCCGGCGTGGGCGGGGTCGCCGTGATGAGCTGCCGGCTGCAACCCACGAGGGCCAGAGCCACAGCAAGGACGAAGAGCAGTGGGAAGCGGCGTCTTATGCGCATGAGGGTTATGGGTGTGAGGCTTGAAATGGACAGGGCTTTCGTGGAGTTTACTATGAAAAACGCACACCGGAAAGCACGCTGAAGTCCTAGCCACCTCGTTAAGATGTATACTGAACGGCTTGATCGGTATAGTCGAACACAATGTTCACGACCATGACGGCGAAATTCCCGGCTGGGATAGATTGGCCCGCGACTCTGGCGCTGGCAAGTGTAGCCGGGGTGTATCTCTGGTTGGCATTTGGGGTGTTGCCTCCAGGCGGGTACTGGATGCCCGACACCGGTGTGAAGCGCATCCAGGCGGCCAACGTCCGTTTCAATCCTGCGCCTGATCTGACGATTGACTACCCCGGCCAGTGGCTCGACCCGGATTTCAAGTTCTTGCCCTTCGCGCACAACTTCTATTTCATCTGGCAGGGGCGAGTACATTTTTCGCAGCCTTTCTATGTCGCTTTTATGGGGAGGCCCTTCATCCGGCTCATGGGCGATTATGGTGAGCGAGTCGTGCCGCTGTTGGCCGGTTTGGTGAGCGTTTATCTGACGGGCCGGCTGGCGCAGATTCTCGGCGTGCGCCCCGTCTGGCCGAGTGTTTTGCTCGCCGGGTTTGCCACTCCGCTGATCTTTTACAGCCTCAGTTTTTGGGAACACACGCTGGCGGCGGCGCTGGGGCTGGGCGCGCTGGCGCTGGTCCTGCGTCCCGCTGGCGCGCCCCCCTGGCCCCTGAGAGTGTATCTTGTATCCGGGTTGTTGGCTGGCCTTGGAGGCGTCGTGCGCAAAGAGATCATGTTCTTCGCGCTGGCGCTGGGCGTGGTGCTCGCACTGAATGCTGTCCGAGAAGCGGCGCCATACCGACGACGAGCGTCCTCCGGTTTAGCGGCGTGGTCGAGCGCGTGCGTGTGTGTCTTTGTCGTTTACCTGCTGGCGAGTTATCTGAACAGCGGCCATCCCGTCCCGCCAGAGTTTCGCATCGCCGCTCCACCCTCGTTCACGCCTCGGGCTTACCTGCTTGTCCATGGCTGGACCGGCCTCGCCGACTTCCTCTTCGACCCCCGCTTTGGAAGAGCCGGAACCTGGTTGATGATAACCGTGGGCGTCTATTGGCTCGCGGGTCTATGGCCGCGCCCTGCCGCGCTACGTACGGCGATGCAGGTCGGGGCGCTGGCGGTGTTGTGCCTGGGTGTCGGCAGTTTTATGTGGGGACAATCGGCCTCGCCGTACCTCCGGGGCGTCTTCAGCGCCAGCCCGTGGCTGGTGCTGGGCTTGAGGCCTCAAGCGGGGGAACGGCGTTTGGCGCGCGATCTATCGTTGACGGCCCTCGGTTTTCTCGGCCTGGCGATCCTTTCTCTCGGCCTGCTCACGACGGCGGGCGCGGGACACGGCGGCGGCGAGTGGGGCGCGCGTTTCTTTCTGACCGTCTTCCCGCTCGGCGCGCCGCTGGCGGCCAGTAGCCTGCAAACGATCTGGGAACGAGCCGCGCAAGGCTGGCTGGCGCGGCTGCGCCTGGCGCTGGCGTTGGCGCTCGTCGGGTTGAGCCTGGCAATCCAGGGGCTGGGGCTGATCGGTCTGCGCGCCGGCTTCGCGAGCAGCCTCGAACTGCGTTGGGCGATTCTGGCGCTGCCCGAGACGCAGGTGGTGACCAACCAGGTCTGGTTGGCCTCGCGCGTTCCCAAAGTCTATCTCTCAAAAGAAGTGTCCCGCCTGGACGCGCGGGAAGACTGGGTCGCATGGGTCCAGGCGGCTGATGCGCGGGGCGTGCGCCGCTTCGCCTTCGTCAGCTCCGGCCTGCCCGACGAAGCCGTGCTGGCCGCCGCCGCGCCGCCTGGGACGCAGATCAAAGTCATTGAAACCCGCCGCCTCGACGAGGGTTTCTTCGCGACGCGCCTCGAGATCACCCCCTCCCCCTGAAACCCGCACAGCCCGTCAACAGAGACGAGGCGCGGTGTATACTGAATGGCTGGAGGCCCCATGCTTACGACGAAAGCAAAGAAGTTCTGGCCGATAGCAGATTGGCCGACCATTCTGGCGCTGGGAGGCGTGGCTGGTGTGTACCTCTGGCTGGCGTTTGGAGTTTTGCCGACAGGCGGCTACTGGAGCGTGGATAACGGTTACAAACGCATCCAGGCCGATAACATCCGCTTCACTCCCTGGCTTGATCTCTCTATTGACTACCCCGGGCGGCGGTTGGATCCATCCCTGCGTTACGTGCCCTTTGGATTGCTCTTTCACTACGTTTGGCGCGGCGAGATACATTTGACCCAGTCTCCGGCGATTGCCATAGTGGGCAAGCCGTTCGCCGAGTGGCTGGGGGGTCGTGGTGAACTGGTCGTGCCCATGCTATCCGGGCTGGTCAGCCTCTGGCTGACGTCGAAAGTGATGCGCAAGTTGGATGCGCATCCGGCCTGGATCGGCGTCCTGCTGACCGGTCTGGCGACTCCGCTGATCTTCTACAGTCTCAATTTTTGGGAGCACACTTTAGGCGTGGCGCTTGGGCTTGGCGCGGTAGCGTTGGCCCTGGAAGAGGCAGAGCAGCCGCCAGTCTGGCGAAATTACTGGCTGTCAGGGGCTTTAGCGGCCCTGGCCGGCGGCGTTCGCAAAGAACTGTTGATGCTAGCCCTAATGCTCGGGAGTGTGCTGGCATTCGACGTTCTCAAGAGGCGCAGGGGAGTAAGATACCTGGCCCTGTGGGCCGGCGGGTGCGCTGCTGTGCTGGTCATACTCGAGGCTTTCAGCTACATCAACAGCGGGAATATTATCCCCCCGGAACTTCGCGTGAGCGTTACCCCTCAATACACACCGCGCGCCTATATCCTTGTCCACGGAGCGGGCAGCATTGCGCATTTTCTTTTCGGCCCCACGTCCGGGTGGATCGGATATTGGCTGACGATCGCGCTTGGGGCGTATGGGCTTGCCCAATGGATTGCCTCAGCGCCATTACGCGGGGCAATTCAAGGCATAGCGCTAGCCGCGCTCGGGCTGGGTACCTGGAGTCTGGCGCAGCAATACGCTCGCGATGGAAACGTTTATGGCGTCTTGAATGTCTCGCCATTCCTCGCATTAGGATTCGCGCCCGGCGCGATGAACGCCTCGGCAGCCCGCCGCTTGTTCATCATCGTTTTTGGGTTCTGGGGATTAGCTGTGCTGGGCTTAGGGCTGTTGACTGCCACCGGTCCCTGGCACAGCGCGCAGGAGTGGGGCGCGCGCTTTATGCTGGTCGTCTTTCCCGTAGCCACAGTGTGGGCAGTGAGCGGCCTGCGGCGGATCTGGGAGCAGGCCTCGGAGTCATGGCTCGCCCGGCTGCAGTTTCTTGCGGGGCTAGGGATGATCGGAGTAAGCGTCTATGTTCAATCGCTCGGCGTGGGCGAGATTTACGCGCGTGTGGCCGAGCAGCGCGAAGCGCAGGCGGCAGCTCTGGCATTGCCCGAGACGCAAGTGATCACTAATCTGGATTGGCTCGCCCCGCACATGCCCAAACTGTATGCGGCCAAAGAGATATTTCTTGTGCAATCCCACCAGGGCCTGGCCGCCTGCCTGACAGCAAATTACGCGCAAGGGGCGCGAACGGCCGTCTTTATCAGCACGGGCATGTTAGCAGAGACCCTGCTGCCGGAACTAGCGCCCCCGGGCGCACGGCTGGTGATCGTTGAAACCCAACAGCTTGGCGTTAAGTTATACGCGACGCGGCTCGCGCTCCGGCCTCCATGATAACCACCGGACGGATGCTTGTTTCACACACCGCCAAAACAGAGCGGCGCACTGAGTGAGTGCGCCGCTCCATATTAGATTACCCGGTGGGGAAGCGTCTGCTCTTGTTTTAGGGACAAGCACCGCTAAAGTCGGTTGTGACATTGGGGAAGCCAGCTACCGGCCCGGCGGTATTTGAAAACACGTCGGTCGCTGTCACAGTCCAGTTCAACGTGCCGCCGTTTTCAATTTGCACGATCGTGATAGCTTCCCAGTGTCCAGTCAAGGGATTGAAAATCATGGGTGCGCTCCCGCTCGAAGTCGTGCTGAAGTAGCCGGCGGTCCAATCCACGGTCCCTGTTGCAATACCCGATGGGTCGCTGATATCAGCTTCGAAGGTGACAGTACAGGTCTGCGGCCCTCCAGTAAACGAAGTCGGGCTGGCGTTGAAGAACGGCCCAATGGTCGGAGGCGTCATATCTGGCGTAGATGTCGCTGTCGGCGTATCGGTGGGCGTGGGCGTGCCCACAGGTGTCGGCGTGTCGGTGGGCGTGGACGTAGGCGCCGGAGTGGACGTCGCCGTTGGCGTGGACGTGGGCGCGACGAAGGTGGCCGTTGGGGTATTGGTGGTGGTCCCCGTCGGGGTGGCGGTTGGAGATGGGGTCGCCGTGGCCGTCCGGGATGCGGTGGCCGTGGGCAACAGCGTGCTGGTCGCAGTCACCGTCAGGGCGAGCGTGCCCGTCGCCGTGATCGTCGGCGGGACAACCGTGAAGGTCGCCGTCGGCGGCACAGACGTGTTCGTGGGCGCGGGCGCACCCCCACCGCCAGTCGTCCCCGGCGTGTTCGTGCTCGTCGGGGCCGCTGTCCGCGTCGCCGTGGGCGTGCGCGTCGCCGGACGGGTTGGGACGCGCGTGTTCGTGCTCGTCGGCGCGGGCGTGCGCGTGGCCGAGGGCGCGGTCGTCGGGCTGGCGGTCGCCGCGGGCGTGTCCGTTGGAGCAGGCGTGTCCGTCGCCGTCGGCGCTTCGGTTTGGGTGGGCGCGGCCGCCGTCAGCGTCTGCACGATCCGCTGGCCTTCGGGGTTGTTCTCCAGGAAGGCCTGCACCGCCTGGCCGCTGAGGGTGATGCGGGTGATCGTCTGCCCCCCGTTGGTGACCGTGATCTGCTCGAGATTGCCCAGTGTCACGTTCCCAAAGCCGCACTGGCCTTCGAGACATTGCAGGATGAGCACGTCGTCGGTGGGGTCGTTCGGGTCGCCGGGATCGTACTCGAAGACGGCGAAGGAGCCGCGCACGGACGCGACGCCGATGGGGGTCTCGACCTGCATCTCGCCGCCGGTCAGGCTGACCCAGAGCTTGCCGGCTTCGAACTGCAGGCGGCGGACGAAGCCATCGGGGGCGGGTTCGGCGTTCTGCATGAGGAAGGACGAGCTGGCGGCGATGCGGACGATGGCGCCGTCGCTGAAGTCGAGGCGGGCGTTGGAGGCGTCGCCGGTCCTGATCTGGCCGCCGAGGGCAAGGACGAAGCCGGTGGCGATCTGGGTGAAAGGGTCGGACGGAGCCGGGCGGGCGGTGACGTCGTTGACGATCTCGCTGACGATGGCAGTGCGCGGGTTGGGGGTGGGGGGCGGCGCAGTAGGCGTGAGCGTGGGGCGCGGCCCGCACCCGCTCAACACCAGCGCGCCCAACACCACCAGTGAAGAATAAGTTCGCACAGATGAACGCATAAGCAATCCCTGGTTTGTTTTATTGCATGTTAAATCGTTGCAGCCTGCGGTAAAGTTACGTCCTGAAGGTTTTCAATTGGTTATCGCATTTCGATCTGCGCGTCGGTCACTTCGACCTCGGGCCGGTTGCGCTCGATCCAGGCGACGATGTTTTCCAGTTCGGCCTGCACGAAGCCGGCGTCGTTGGCGACCGCCACGATCCCAATTTCAGCCGACTGCCACACATCCTGCAAATCCGTCTCCGCGGCGGCCACGTTGAATTCCCGG
>Ga0209342_10007770_pt1 | contig 10773 bp, 9 predicted proteins | sample RifCSP16_2_FD_184023 | JGI IMG/M metagenome (GOLD analysis project Ga0209342, IMG submission 184023) | Soil microbial communities from Rifle, Colorado - Rifle CSP2_sed 16_2 (SPAdes) (version 2) | ecosystem: Environmental > Terrestrial > Deep subsurface > Rock core/Sediment | place: Rifle... | reverse complement strand
CGGCGCCGCCTGGGGTGCGATACAGCAGGTCGCGTGAGTCGTGGCGCAGGCCGTCCCACCATACGTCGTTGTCGGGCCTGGGGCCGGTGCTGACCACGCTGACGCTGGGTAGATTGGCTGCCGAGTCAAAACCGAAGGTGACGATATAGCCGCTGCCGGGCACGCTGAAGGGGATGTTCGCGCCATCCCGCACGCCACCCGCGCCGTAGTTCTCACTCCAGCTCTCGTTGATGGCGACCTTGAACTCGTAGCTGCCAGGCGGGATAGCGCTGGTCGAGAAGGAATAAAATCCATCGCCATCGCTGTCCTGCAGCCAGGAGCGCAGGCAATCGGGCTGCCAGTCGCCAGGGCAGCCGATCTCGCTTTGATAGCTGCCCGGCGCGCTGGCGATTCTCGAGTTGTGATTATCCGTGATCCAATGCGATGTATGGTCGTAGTAGAACTTGACGTCAGTCGGTGAGGCGAGGTTGAGCGGGATATTCGCGCCGTTCTGCTGGGCATTGGCGCCGTAATTCTCGTCCCAGGAGCCGTTCAGGGCGGCTTTGTACTCCCAGCCTCCTGCCGGTACATTGAAGACTCCCTGCCATACGTCGTCGCTAGAGTCATAACTCAAGTTGGTGAGAGCACAGCCTGGATCCCAGTCACCGCCGCAGCCCAGCTCGGATTGCAGGCTGCCGGCGATGGTCACGTTTGCAGGATCAGGCGTATGGCTGGCTGATACCTGCGCCTCTTGGAGCAGGAGAGAGAGGGTGCCGGCAGCCAACGCCAGAAGCCCAAGGATAGCGGGCCATGACCGTGAAAGCGCTTTCGGGTGCATTTCTGACCTCCTTGTGAAGATCAATTCAGGGCTTATAAAAGGGTGGGTTGATTTTGAGATTTTTCCCCTGGAACTCCGGGTGATCGCGACTCTAAGAGGGTGGGTAGGGCAGCGTAGGGGAGAGCGATACCCCACTGGATTTCTCCTGTAGCAGCAACTTGAGTATAGAGAGAAACCGGTAAAATGTCAATGAGGTTTAACTTAAGACAAAAGGCAAGCCGTCTGGCTCGCCCTGAATGGCACTCGCCCAAGCGCCATGCATATTATAGACTATAAATGTCCAATTTGCCAGGTTTTTTTCTTACAAATGATCAAAAAATATCCATCGGTGGTATGATTGGCTCGATTCTGCTCAGCGGGCAATTGAATACCCACAGGAGGTATTATGCCGAAAAAAGTTGCTCTGGTTCTCAGCGGAGGCGGCGCCAAGGGCGCCTTCCAGTGCGGCGCGGAGAAATACGCTCGCGAGGTCAAAGGCTATAACTGGGATCTCATCGCTGGAGTCTCGGTGGGCGCGCTGAACGGCGCAATGCTGGCGATGAAGAAGTACGACCGCCTGTTCGAGCTGTGGAATACCATCTCAAACGACCAGGTGTACACCGGCGGCTTCAACGTGATCTCCACGCTCAAGATCCTGTTCGGGGCAAAATCCTTTTACGGCAACGAGCCGCTCAAAAGAATGCTGCTCCAGGAGCTGGAGTTGGACAAGATCCAGACCGACCTGCGCATCGGGGCGGTCTCGCTGCTGTCCGGCGAGTACGTGGAGTTCCGCGGCGACGACCCCAACCTGGCGCAGGCGATCCTGGCTTCGACCGTGATGCCGATCATCTGGACGCCGGTGGACGTCTCCGCGCAGCATAAAAGCATGGTGGATGGCGGCGTGCGCAACATCAGCCCGATCGGCGACGTGCTGGACGCCGAGCCGGACGAGGTGGTGATCATCAACTGCAGCCCGCAGGCAGCCGACCCGCTGCCGGAACCGCCTGAAAATATCGTCAAGATCGGGTTGCGCACCCTGGATATCATGCTGAACGAGCTGTTCACGAGCGACGTGCGCGAGTTCGTGCGCATCAACCACCTGGTCAAGCAGGTCGAGAAGCACGGCGTCACCCTGCACCACCCGACCAGCGGCAGGCCGCTCAAGTATTACGATTATAAACTTATCGAGCCGTTGCACCCCCTGGGCGACACCCTGGATTTCTCCCAACCGGTGGTGCAGAAATCGCTCCGGGCGGGAACGGAGCGCGCCCGCCAGGTGCTGGAGGGGGTCAAGCGTTGGGGTGCGGGAGCATAAGCCGTTCGGCTGAGCTCACGACGAAGCCGGGAAGTGGCGAGGTGATCGCCCGGGCGCCCGGCTGGAGGTCGCGGAACGCGGCTACGGGTTCTGGCGGACGAAATCCAGGGCGTACTGCGCGTCGCTGTAGTTGGGGTTTTCCCTGAGCGCCTGCTGGAAGTCGGCGGTCGCCCCGGGCGTATCCCCATCCCGGTAGAGCGCCCAGCCGCGCCAGAGCAGGGCTTCCTCGGCATTCGGCGTGATCTGGAGCGCATATTCGCTCAGAGCAAGCAGGTCCTCGATGCGCCGGGTGTGAAAATAAGCGAAGAAGGGGGTGAACTGGTAGCGCAGCATGCGCTGCGGCAGGCCCAGCTCGCGAGCGCGGTCGAAGGCGTTGGCGGCTTCCCCCCAGCGCTCGAAATACACCAGGTTCGTCCCCAGGTTGAACCAGGCGAAGGGATCCGCCTGGTCGGCGTCGATCTCGGCCTGGGCGGTCTCCAGGGCGCCTCTGCGGTTGGCTGCCACGTCCCAATGCTCGCCCAGGACCGATGCCACCCTCTCCTGCAGGGCGGGCGGGTAGACCAGGATGTACACCCGGTTGAAGACCTGCCAGTATTCATCCAGGGTCTGGTAGGAGATGACCTGGTCCGGGCCATGGAAGCTGTCCTGCCCGGTGAAGGTCTGCGCATCGTCATTGTAGCCGGTCAGCAGGTTGTAATGGGCCGCCCACAGGTCGTCGTTCGGCCAGAAGGGCTCCTCGAAGTAAAAACTCTCCTCGATCAGCACCGGTATGCCCGCCGCCAGCAGGCGCTTGAGCAGGGGGATATCCCCGCCGACGCGGTATTCGGCGTTCAGCCAGCCGGCGCGGGTGCGCACGTAATAGACCAGCTCTTCCACGTTCACGTTGCGGTCCTCGCGCTGCGGCTTGAGCAGCTCGGCGATCGTGAGCTGGTCGCCCTCCCAGCCGTAGTAGCGCAGGTACATCGCCAGGCTGGCAGGTCCGCAGTTGTTGATATCCTGCTTCTCCCAGGCCGGCGCCGGCAGGGAGACCGCCGCCGGGATGGGCGTGGGCGAAGGCGCCGATGTGGCCGTTGGCGCGGGGGTCAGCGGCGTTGAGGTCGGGGCAGGCGAGGGGGTCGGCGTTGCTGGGTTGAGGGGCGCGTTGGGGTTGGCGGCGGTTGGTTTCGCTGTGGGCACCCCGCCCACCGGGTCGATCACCCCGCGCACGTACGCCATGGCGACCTCCACCTGCCAGCTCACCCGCCGCTCCACCGCCGGGACCTGGTAGAGCGCGAGCGCAGCGATGATTAGACCGATAAGAATCAAGGCTGCATTTCTCAGCTTCGGCTTGCGCATGGGCGGTATTGTATCACCAGTGTTCATTGAAGCGCCAATGCGTTCGCGAGGCGCCCAGCCGGGGATTTTTGGTCTATCCCGTTCGACTCCCATCGCTTTCCCCCCTGGAAGTGTGCTAACGATAGCAGGAATGTAGACCGATTTTCAACCGGGTGGCTATGGTTTTGAGAGCAATTACATGAAAGGTGCTTTGAGCTTCTTCCAGCTGGAAGATTAAAGCAGTTATGAAATAAGATACCTTATTACCGATAAGTATTCGATTGGAAAGACAGGTGTGAAGTGTGGGTCAACGCTAGAGATAGACCAGAGCACCCACTAACTCCGTTGCCAGGGCAGAGGGTTCCCCCCTCTGCTCTTTTCCTTTTGCCCTGGCAATAGAGAAGAGGCGATAAACTCTCCTTTAAATAATCACTTTTATGTCAGAAGGCTTTAGGTGAAATAGATCTTGTTGATCCTCATCAAAATACATAAAACCATTTATAGACCCTTCAAGAATGCTATCGATAACTTCGACGTCAGATTTATAAGTGATAGGGAATACATACTTAGGAGTACATCCTAATAATTCATAATTTTGAGCAATTTCCTCAGGATCGGGCCTTGATTTGCCATAGCAGAAAACAACCTGACCGGTATCCGTAACAATTACTGGAAAGTGGTCTACAGGTATTAATGGCTCCATAAGCCGAGGCTGCTTGTCCGTAACCGGCTTAATGAAACCTATCATCTGTCTCCCGTTAGCAAGGTTAAATACTGTTCTAACGATGACGAATGCACGGCTTGGATCGAGAGGAAAGGAATCCTTATAAGGTCTTACGGTTCTCTCATTTTGTCCTGGAAGACCAATATCCTCTAATATATACTCCCAAACCGGATACTCATGTAAATCGGCCAAGGTAAGATCGTAGGCTTGCTTGTGTTCGCTCATTTCGCATCTCATCAAATTTTGCCGTAACGTTGATTACTTGGGCAGAAGCCTTTCGATTCTGAGAACATCCTCGAGAGCTTCAAAAGTATGCGTACCATACGTTTGATCAAAATATTTGTTAAATCTTCGAATCGTCTCAAGAATTTCATATAACCTGGATGGCGAATTTATCATCTGCGTGTAATAGTCCTTGCCTAATTGTCTGCTAAGAATTTGATCCAATTGAGAATGATACTCACGATGTAGCTCAGGAGTCAAACCATAAAGTTGTTGTTTCTTAGGTCCAAGTAGATATACCGGCCAAGGATGATGCCCCTCAATTGGATTGCCCTTCATATAAGCTGCAGTTGCAATCCCATGCCCGGCTACTGCTACTCCCCCCACAACCATGGCACCTTCAACTGTTAGGCCAACACCAGCAACTACCAAACAGCCTCCAGCGGTCACTGCTCCACATAATAACCCTCCTCCTGCGGTTGGCCCCATTGCTGCCAGACCTTCTGCCGCAGCAGCCGTTCCAAGCACGGCTTCAGTTGAAGATACCACCGTGCTGGCAACTCGACCTGCCTGCTGTCCTTGTATGTACGCATCACTTCGGTTGCAGTCCATACAAAGGTTTACCGCATTGGCTACCTTGTCCAGTGTTCCCCAGTGTGTTTTGTAAAATAAAAACCGACCACCCTGGCTGAATTTTAACATTGAAAAACCGTCCACCGAAGCCCAATCTCCGGGTAATATAACGAACCTGGAGGAAAAGGAGATGAGAACGGTGGAAGACTACGAAAGGATAAGACGAGCCTATTTTGTAGACAAGCTGAGCATCCGGGCAATCCATCGGATGCTGGGCTATGATCGAGAAACGATCCGCAAGGCAATTGTAGATGCGGCACCGATGCCCTACACGCTGGCACAACCGCGCGAAGCACCGGTGATTGGACCTTACAAACAACGAATAAGCGAGCTACTGAAAGAGAGCAAAAAGCAGAAGCGGAAGCAGCGCTATACTGCGCACCGGATCTTCGAGATACTGCGCAGCGAGGGGTATAGCGGCAGCGAAGGAGCGGTGCACAACTACGTCAGCCGGGAACGGCGGAAAGACGAATACAAAGAGAAGTATATCCCGCTGGAGTTCGATCCTGGACAAGATGGCCAGGTGGACTGGGGCGAGGCAGATGTAATCCTGGCAGGGGAGCGGGTGACGGTGCAGTTTTTCACCCTGCGGTTGAACTACTCGAAAGCGCGTTTTGTGATGGCGTTTCCATTCCAAAAGCAAGAAGCGTTTTTCGAGGGTCATAATCAAGCGTTTCGTTTCTTGGGCGGTGTGCCGCGACGGCTGACCTACGACAACCTGAAGACGGCGGTATACAAGATTCTGTCTGGGCGGAACCGGCAAGAGCAGGAAAGCTTCAAGAAGTTTCGCAGCTACTACCTGTTTGAGAGCAACTACTGCAATCCAGCCCAGGGACACGAAAAAGGTGGGGTAGAGAACGATGTGGGTTACGTTCAGCGCAACTTCATGACACCCCTGCTGGAAGTGAACAGTTATGAAGAGCTGAATGCCCGGCTGTGGAAGGCTTGCCAGGAAAACCTGCACCGGCGAGTGCGCGGTCAACTGGCTAGTGTAGCCGATGTACTGAGCGATGAACACAGCAAGTTTCTGCCGTTGCCCGGTGAGTTATTCCCGGCTTGTGTCAGTTTTCCGGTGAAACCGAACGGCTACAGCCAGGTAGATTTGGATACCAATCGCTACTCTGTGCCAGCCGAGCATGGCAACGACCAGTTGGTGCTGCGAGCCTACCCATTCCGAGTTGAGATCTTACGGAGCAAAGATGTGATTGCCGTTCATCCACGCTGTTTTGGCCGCGAACAGGATGTTCTCGATCCGCTGCACTACCTGAACTTGCTGGAGCAGCGCCCTGGAGCCTTTGAACATGCCAAGCCGCTGCGTTACTGGCGCAAACATTGGCCAAAGGATTACGATCGCTTGCTGGAAGCGCTGCGCACTCGCTTGCCAGACGGGCGTGGCGTGAAAGAATTCATCGCGGTGCTCAAACTGCACCGAGAGCATCCGGCAGACCAGGTCGAACACGCTGTGCACGCTGCACTGGAATTGGGCGCTGCCATGTCAGCATGCGTGGTAAAAGTACCTAAAACAGGATATTAAGAAGTCCTCTAAACAGGAACATATAATGTCCCCTGACGAGACCTACGTCGGGAGGCAAACCATGTTGAAAAAGGAGGACTTTGGCATGATAAAAGCACTAAACAATCAGGGCGCATTCATCCAAGACATCGCAGCAGAATTAGGCGTCCACCCGAAAACCGTCAGCCGGGCCATTGCTCGAGGCGGCGCTCCCAAGCCCCAACGCAAAAAGCGGGGCAGCAAATTGGAACCTTACAAACCAAAAATTGACAAGCTTCTGTCGGAAAACGTCTGGAACGCCATGGTGATCCTGCGTGAGATCCAGGCAGATGGGTACGACGGAGAAGAGACTCTCTTGCGGCGATATATCACCCCAAAGCGGAAGCTGCAGCCTGGACGGGCAACCGTGCGTTTCGAGACCCAGCCCGGCGAGCAGCTGCAAAGCGATTGGGGGGAAGTGATGGTTGAGATCGCAGGACAGTCGACCAAGGTGTGCTTCATCGTCAACACGCTGGGCTACTCGCGCCGCTTCCACTTTTGGTGTACGGACAGCCTGGATGCCGAACACACCTATGAAGGCCTGATCCGCAGCCTGGAATACTTTGGCGGCGTGACCAGCGAAGTCCTGGTGGACAACCAGAAGAGTGCTGTGCTCAGAGCTTCGAACCAGGGGAAACCCATCTTCAACGAGCGTTTCCTGGATTTAGCCAGCTGGTATGGCTTCACCCCGAAGGCCTGCCGCCCGTATCGAGCACGCACCAAGGGCAAAGATGAACGCATGGTGGGTTACGTCAAGCACAACTTCTTCGTACGCTACCGCTCTTTTGAAAGCTGGGCGCACCTCAATCAGCTGGCCGAACGCTGGCTGGCCCAAGAAGCCGATCCACGCTTGCATGGCACGGTCAAGGAAGTGGTCGCCGAGCGCTTTGCCCGAGAAAGACCGGAGCTGCAGCCGCTGCCTAAGATGCGTTACGATACGTCTTACTACGAGCTGCGCCGGGTGGCCTGGGATGGCTACATCGATGTGCGCGGCAACCGCTACAGCGTTCCGGCCCCGTTGGTCGGGCAGCAGGTAGCTGTGCGCATTGGGCTAGATGGCGCCTTGCGGGTCTATCTGGCCGAGACGTTGGTGGCTACCCATACCCTGCGCAGCGTGCGGGAGGGTTGGAGCACCGTAGCCGAGCACCATGCCGACTTGTGGAAGGAAACGCTCAAGGTCGAACAGCGCCCCCTGACCGTTTATGAGGAGGTGTCCTGATGGAACTCAATCATCTCCTCGACCGGCTGAAGATGGACCACCTGGAAGCCCAGCTGGATGCCGTATGCGAACAGGCCTCCCAGCGCCAGATGGATTACAAGAGCTTCCTGGTCCAGGCGCTCGAGACCGAATGGCAGGGGCGCTACCAGCGCGGCATCCAAGCCCGGCTGCGCATGGCGCGCTTCCCCTGGCTCAAGACCCTCGACCAGTTCGATTTCGACTTCCAGCCATCGCTTGACAAGCGCCAGGTACGCGAACTGGCGGGGATGAGCTTTGTGGAAAGGGCTCACAACGTCATTCTCCTGGGCCCACCTGGGGTCGGCAAAACCCAACCGACTAAATGCCTCAAAAAGAAGAACGCTTGCCGTTCCTGAGACAGTGACGGTGGTTGATCCCCGTCATCCACTATACGATCAATCGTTTCCCCTTCTCCACCTTAAAAACAAACAAGAACTGGTGCCTTGCTGCCTGGTGCTTCTTGCCGAGGGCGTTGAGCGACTGATCCCCATCCAGGTTACTGATCTGGCTGCTTCACCGCCGGTTGTTTTTCCGCTGCCAGTCGATATATCCTCTCTTCACAACTTGACCCAAGTCTATCTGCGCATGCGAGTGCAGATTGGGAAGGAGTATGAAGATGGATCCGCAGGAAACGCAACCCTCGACCGAAGCGCCATCTCGGACACAAGCCGTTTGGGAAACCCTGACCGCAGCCCAACAGGCAACGGTTCTGCAAACGATGGTGTGGATATGTCGCCAGATCGCCGAGCAGTGGATTCTGGAGGTGCCCGATGAATCCGCTGCCGAATGATCATTCTTACCATCCGAAAATCACGGCTGCCCACCACCAACGCCTGGCCTTTATCTACGTCCGCCAATCCACCCAGAAGCAGGTGACCCAAAACCAGGAGAGCCAGCAGTACCAGTATCGGCTCCAGCTGCGGGCCCAAGAATTGGGTTGGCCTGCCGAACGAGTGCGCGTGATCGACAGTGACTTGGGTCTTTCCGGCAGCGAGGCAGCCGGGCGAAGCGGTTTCCAGGAATTGGTGGCGGAAATATCCTTGGGACACGTGGGGATCGTCTTCGGTTATGAAGTTTCTCGCCTGGCACGCAACAACCGCGATTGGTATTTACTGCTGGACCTGGCTGCCGTCTTTGGCACCTTGATCGCCGACAATGATGGGATCTACGATCCCCGTCAGTACAATGATCGGCTGTTGCTGGGTCTCAAAGGAACGATGAGTGAAGCTGAACTGCACCTGCTCCGCCAACGGCTGGATGCCGGACGGATGATCCAGGTCAAACGCGGCGCTTACCGCCAACGCTTGCCGACCGGTTACGTTCGTTTGCCGGATGGCAGTGTGGTTAAAGATCCAGATGACCAGGTACGCCATATCATTGAGCTGACCTTTACCAAGTTCGAGGAGCTAGGCAGCGCGGGCAAGGTCATGCGTTACCTGCGTCAGAATGGAATTTTGTTTCCACGGCGTCAAAGCGCCGGGCCACAGGCCAACCAACTCTTGTGGAAAGTCGCCAGCGAATCGGCAGTGACGGAAATGCTCACCAATCCCGCCTACGCCGGAGCCTTCGCCTATGGCCGCCGCCAGGGAGATCCTACCTTGCGCAAACCCGGCCGGGCTGCAACCGGAAACCGCCGCAAACCGCTGTCCGAGTGGCTGCATTTGCAGCAGGGCGCCTATCCAGCCTTTATCACCTGGGAACAATACCTGGCCAATCAGGAACGTATCCGGCAGAACGGTTTGCGTTTCGTCGAACAACGCCAGAAGGCACAAGGGATCGTTCGGGAAGGCCCTGGCTTATTGCAAGGGCTGGTCGTTTGCGGGCGTTGCGGTCATCACATGCAGACTGTGTATAAACAGACGCCACGTTACGTTTGCCGGGGCCTGGTACGGACTGCCCAGGTACCCAACGAATGCAATTCGGTCCGAGCCCCGGTGGTGGATCAGATCGTGGTTCAAGCCTTCTTCGAGGCGATTCAACCCGCCCAACTGGATGCCCTGGAAGCCATTTTGGCGTCCCAGCGGGCAGATCGAGCGCGCTTGGCGCGGCAGTGGCAAGATCAACTTAAGCGCGCCCAGTATGATGTTCACCTGGCCCAACGGCAATATGATGTCGTGGACCCGGATAACCGGCTGGTGGCAGCGGAGTTGGAATGCCGCTGGGAAGCCAAACTCCAACAATTCCGCCAGGCCGAGGAAGATTATCATCATTTTCAACAAGTACCCCTGCCCGAGACGATTCCTCCTGACCTGCGCACCCTGTTTTGCGAGATCAGCTTGCGATTACCCGAGCTTTGGCCCAAGCTGTCCAATTCACAGAAGAAAGAATTGCTGCGCAGCCTGATCCAGCAGATCATCATCCGGCGTCCTGCTCCTGACCGGTTGGAAATCCGGGTGGTATGGATTTCAGGATGTTTCACCGATCACACCGGCCTTACCCCGATTCAACGGGAGTGTGATGTGAGCCGGTTCGAACAGATGGTCGAGCGTATTCAAGAACTATGGCAGTTGGGGTACAATGATGAGCAGATGGCTGAGCAACTCACCACCGAAGGTTTCCACTCCGCTCGCTCGATGCGTGTTTCTGCCGATAGTGTGATGAAAATTCGTCTGGCGCGAAAGTGGTATCTATCCCTCGAGCGCTTACGAGGCGTGGAGGAAGTGGATGAGTATCTGACCGTCAACGGCTTGTCCAAACGGATTGGCACGAACGAAAGCACGATCTATCGCTTTATTTACCGAAAGATTATTCCCGCAGAGGGTGTGGTCCGTGGACCGCAGACAGGCGTTTATCTGATCCGGAGGGATGAAGCCCTCTACGATCAATTGCGTCGCCGCGTTGAGAAAAACAAATACAGGAATGGGATGCTGAAATCCCCCGCAACTTCCTGAGCGGAAAACGTCTTGACCGATGGAGGTAGATCGATGGATGCGTCAAGACCCATCTGGCCATCGCCCTGGGCGTCAAAGCCGTGGAAGCC
>Ga0209342_10007768_pt1 | contig 10773 bp, 19 predicted proteins | sample RifCSP16_2_FD_184023 | JGI IMG/M metagenome (GOLD analysis project Ga0209342, IMG submission 184023) | Soil microbial communities from Rifle, Colorado - Rifle CSP2_sed 16_2 (SPAdes) (version 2) | ecosystem: Environmental > Terrestrial > Deep subsurface > Rock core/Sediment | place: Rifle... | reverse complement strand
GTCGTCGTGGTCCTTACATTCGCCGATCACCCCTTCGGCCTCTACAACGTAGACCTTGCACCCAGGCTTGTACCAGCGGGCGGGCTCGTCGGTCAGATGGATCCCACGCGCGCAGACGGTCAGTTCGCCGCTGACGTCGTGCCACTCGCCTGGCTTGTCACCATCCGGCAACGACCACTGCATCGAGCCGCCGTGGCACGATGCTCCCGTCGCGCTGAGCACCTTGAACAGCAGCGCTCCACCGATGAGCGTCGGCGTTGCCACGGCCGCCTTCTTCACGCGCGCCCGCACACGTTTTGCTTTCTTGCGTTTCATGCGGCCTCCGGTCCGGTCGTCTCGGGCAACTTCTCCCGCTTGCGACGCGGCACGCGAGGCTTCTTCGCGTTCACGAGTTCGTACTTCGGATAGCTGCCCTTCTTGGTCGCACCCGCTGCGGACATCTGCGCGCGCAACTCTTTGGTCGCTGGCTTGCCGATCGTGCGTTCGAGCGCAGCCCACGAAACGGTTGGTTCGCGATCGACGGCTGCTGACCCGCCGGCCGCAAGCACGAGTGCCTCGGCGCCAGGTTTCGTCAGGTCGGGCCGCTCGGTGGGGATTTCCTTCCGCTCGAACACAGAGCCGTCGGCGAACTCGACGCGGCCCCCGTGATCGTCCGTGTACTCGGTGACCGCGTTCCGGATCGCCTTCATCCCCTGTTCGACGACGGAGGCAACGGCCACCGTCCACTGCAAGTGTTCGTCCGACGTGATGTCGGTGGATAGCCGATGCTGCGCGAGCAGTCGCTCGGCCGGGATGAGCGCGACGGCGACCTGGAGCGTCGGGCAGACACCAGCCGCCGAACACCACATCCCGCAACAGTGCGCCCCCGGCTGCGGCTCCGGCTCGAAGCCGTCGCGTGCCCCGACGATGATCTCGCGCAGGGCGGCCTCCGCGTCGCGCAGGTCTTCCGCCGACAACTCGCATTCACGCACCGTGACGTCGCCGTCATCCGGGACGCGGATGGCGACAACGCGCGCGCGCGTCGCGTTCCACGCCTTCGCCGCAGCGAATGCGAGGAAGGCCAGTTGCCACTCGGCCTTGCCGAGCGCGGCTGCAGCGCCACCGCCTTGGTACCCAGACTTGATGTCTGGGATGACGACGCAGTCGCCATCCATCCACGCGATGTCCGCGGTCCCAGGGATTTCGCCCTCAGCAAGGCCGGCCTTGATGTACTCGCGGTCGAGGCTGCGCCCGAGCTCGCGCGCCGCACCCGTGTCCACATCCCACGCGAAGGTGACCTCGCGCATGGCAAGGCTCGGGATTTGGTCGGCGATGATCGTCGACCATCCGAACTGCATGCGCTCGAGCCGCTCGACTTGGTCGTCGTCCAGCGCGAACTCCTCGCGAAGCTCGATGGTCGTCGGTTTGTAGTGGCGCTCCGACCAGCGCGCGAATGCCTTGCCGACCTCACGCTCGCTCTCTGGGCCAGCCTCGGTCCACTGCACGTGGTCCTGTGCCCACCAGGTACAGAGCGTGAAGAGCGGCAGCTTGGACGCCGATAGCCTCACGACGCCGCCTCCGCGTTGGTCGTGTTCGGCACGGCCGCAGTTGCCTTCTCCATCTCGCCACGTAGCCAGCGCTTGCGCGCCGCGCACACGCCCGATAGGCGCAGCAGATCCTCGCGGCTGATCTTCCTGTCGGCCGCCGCCTTCTTGGCTTCACCCTCCAACACCTTCGCGTCGTCCTCGGTCGACATCCCTTCGAAGCGCGTCTTCAGATCGTCGAACACCTGGTTCGGCGCGGTCGGCGCGGGCGCCTTGACCACCTGCGTTGGTGTGGGCGCCGCGATCTGCTTGGTGATTTCTCCGGTCTCGCGGTCGATCACTTCGGCGACGACGATCTCGTTGTCCGCCTGGCCCATTTCCTCGGGGACGTACAGACCGGATGTGTCCTCCGGAAAACCCTTGCGGATGCCGAGCGCCTCTGCGCACTTCGCCAGCATCACGTGCGGCTTTTCACGCCAGAACTGCGTGGGCGTCCCGTCCTTCTTTTTCTGGACGTACTCGCTGAAGTGCGCCACACCCACGAACGCGCGGGGGATGCCCTTGCGCCAAACGCGGACCTTCGCGCACACGAGCCGCTTTTCTTCGTAGATGAACTCGGGCTCGTCTTGGCCGTCATACTCACCCGTCCGATCGGCGACCGCGCGGAGGCCGTCGATGCTGATCTGCGTCGACCAGACCTCGCGCTGCTTCTGGCTATCCCAACGCTTGACGAAGTGAACCTGCCTCGTGATCGGATTCAGGCGCCGCGCGCGCGCGACCTCCATCAGCACAGCGAACTCCGCGTCATTCGCCCCGCTCGCGAACGTGTCGCGGATCATCTGTCGCTGCTCGGGCGTGAACTCGAACTGCTCCTGCGTTCGTGCCAGTGCCGTTTCCTTCGCCACGTGTCTCCTCCTCGTTGTGCGCTCAGCCGAGCGCGTGTAATTGGTGCTCGCTCTCCAACTGCAAGAACTCCACAAGCGCGCGTCGCTCCAGTTCGGATGCGACGCTGCTCAGCCGCTCGCACTCGTCGTCCGTGTCGGCGCACATCGCCTCAGCGTGGAACAGGCGCGCGAGTTCGTTTGCGAGGCGTTCGTTCATTTGACTTTCCCTCCGCAGCGAGCGCATTTGGTGAGGCCGTCGTGCCCGAACTTTTTGCAGCAGACATCCGCGAGGTCCTGCGCCATCGTCGCGGCTTCGGCGTCCGTACACGCCCATTCACCGCGCACCTCGGCGCGCGCGGTCGAGGTTCCTTGGTCAACGTTGAGGTCGGTGCCGCCGTCGCGCGCGGTCGCGAACGCAATCGCCGCGTGCTCACGGAACGAGAGGCTCACGACGACCTCTTCGTCGCCGCGCCCGAAGCAGCGCCGCCCAACACGCCAGGGGGATCGCAGGTTGAGGCCAGCGAGCCTGGCGGCGGGGGCGGCGCTGCTTCCGACCCGACCACATCGGTCGAGAATCCAGAGTTGATGAGATTGTAAGAAACGTCGTGCGCGTGCGCGTGCGCGACGGTCCATTCACCTTTCGGCTGGCCGTGCCGTCCGAACTCAGCGCCGCCCGCGCGCAAGCAGCGCACGAAGCGGTCGAACTCAGCGCGCGGCAGGAAGCCCTCTGCGTAGATGGCCCACCGCCCACCGACGCGGCGGAACTTCACCCTGCGGCTGCCGTTGTCGAACTTGATCGGCGGCTCCGGTTCGCTGCGCGCCAGCACGGCGGGCCGTTCGCCCTCACCGGTCAGACCGAGCGCGGACATCGCGCGCTGTAGGCGTGGTGCGTTCGCCTCGATGTCGAGGGCGATCTGGTCCGGGCGGCTTTCGCGATGGGCGCCCATCACCGCACCTCCCGCGCGGCGCGGAGATGGGTGCGGACCGTGTCGAGCGAATCGTACGACGGTGCTTCGTTCACCGTCGCGAGTCCGAGCAAGGATCGAAATCCTTTGAACGGATAGAAGCGGCGGTCACGTCCGCCGATCCCCGCGCGGAGCTTGTGCAGGATCTGGTAGGCGGTCTCGTAGCGCGTGAGCCCGAGTTGACGCTGAAATTGCCGCGCGGACATGCCGGGCGTGCTCGTGCTTACGAGGGACGCCGCCCAAAACCAGGTAGTCAGCGGCAAATGTGTACGGTGCAAGACGGTGCCCGCCGTGAGCGATGAATCGCCGCGACACACGCGGCACCGCAGCACGCTCGGGCGTGCTGCGAAGCGAAAAGGCTTGCCACGCTCGCTGCACTTCGGACAGACGAATCCGTCGGTCCAGCGCACCGACTCCAGGTATTTTGCGCACGAGAGATCGTCGGGAAACAGGCGCGTGAATTCGGGCAGCGAGCGGGGGAATCTCCACTCCAGTCCAGCCGCGATGCCGAGGTCGCGCTCATCTGGTTTGCCGTCGTCGAGCGCCCCCTCGCGCAGGGCGCTCAAGACGCCACCCCCGGCGCTGACTGCGCGGCCGGTCCAAGCGTGGCGATCGGCACCGTGGCGCGCTGGTCCACGTAGACCGCGCAACCTTTCAGATCGATCGTGGGCGTAGCCCGTCGATCGACGACGACGACGACGACTTTGTCGCCGGCCACGACGCTGCTCGATCCCCACGCCACGACGCTGCTCGATCCCCACGCCTCGACGCGGCTCGATCCCCGCGCCACGACGCGGCTCGATCCCCGCGCCACGACGCTGCTCGATTCCCGCGCCACGACGCTGCTCGAATCCCACGCCTCGACGCTGCTCGATTCCCGCGCCTCGACGTGGCTCGATTCCCGCGCCTCGACGCTGCTCGAATCCCACGCCTCGACGCTGCTCGATCCCCACGCCACGACGCGGCTCGATTCCCGCGCCACGACGTGGCTCGATCCCAACGCCTCGACGCTGCTCGATCCCAACGCGACCGCTACACGGTCGCGCACCTGATGTGCGCCGCCAGTGAAAAAGCAAACGGCAACCAGTTCGGTTTCCGACGCCTCACGCAGAAGACGAACGCGACGCGCGACCACCTTGCGGTCGTCGTGGTCCTTACATTCGCCGATCACCCCTTCGGCCTCTACAACGTAGACCTTGCACCCAGGCTTGTACCAGCGGGCGGGCTCGTCGGTCAGATGGATTCCGCGCTCGCAGACGGTTAGGTCGCCGCTGACGTCGTGCCACTCGCCTGGCTTGTCACCCTCCGGCAGCGACCACTTCAGTGTGCCGCCGTGACCTGACGATCCACCTACCAGGACCTTGAACAGCGTGGGCGCCGGCGACCTCTTCGCACGTGCCCGCACACGTTTTGCTTTCACCCGGCTCACCTGAATCATGTCTGCCTCCACACCCATCATATTAACCACGCAATCGTGGGTGTCAACCGTAGACAAGTCGATTGTTCGCAAGTACCCGAAAGGACTAACCAATGCAGAAGCGTCATCGCTGGCCTCAAGAAACACCCTGGGGCCGCGCGCGCCAGAAGTCAACTCTTTTGCGCTAACTCCGGTACGTTTTTTCCGCTAAACACGGATAATCCAACGCTTACGCATACTTCAACATATGGTAGCGCCGTTACTTTCTAACGAGGCGGCTCTCGAGCTGGTCGAGGCGGCGCTCCCCTTCGGCGGGGGCCACGTCCTCGCCACCCACGTTTCCGCATTGGTTAGTCCTTTCAGGCACTTGCAAACAATCGACCTGTATACGCTTGACGCCCACGATTGCGTGGTTAATATGATGGGTGTGGAGGCAATCATGACGACGATCCAGGTGAGGCGAGTGTACGAGACGACGACGGGTGTGGCACGCGGTGTGGACGCAGCCGTGGTGGTGGATGGCTTGGAGGGCGAGGTCACGCTCGCCCCGGCCCAGTACGACGGCGAGCTGCGCCCCTACGGGGCGGACCCAAGCATGTGGGTGGCGCGTAAGCTGCTCGGGCAGCTGTCTGATGAGCAGCTCTCGGATCTGCACGATGCGATCGGTGTGCTCGTCGCCGAGGCTCTGCTTCGCGACCAGTGATCTGTATTCGGGCGACTGGAAACACCCCACCCGCGGGGCCGAATTCGCTCTGTACGTGCTCACCGAGTACGAGCAGGCGATCGAAGAGGGAATGGATCGTCTCGCCGTGCCCCCAACCGAAGGGGCACTCGCAGCGACGCGCGCGGGCCTGCGTAAGGCGATCGAACTGGCGCGTGAAGCTCGCATCAAAAAAGCGAGGCGAGCATGAGCGCCGACAGATTCCCCCGATCGCTGCCCGAATTCGTCCGTATGTACCCGGACGATCTCTCGTGCGGAAAATACCTGGAGGGCGTGCGCTGGCCGGACGGATTTGTCTGTCCGGCATGCGCCGAACGCGGCGAGCCCTTCCGTTTCGCAGCGCGGCCGAGCGTGCTGCGATGCCGCGTGTGCAAACACGATGCGTCGCTGACGGCGGGCACCGTCATGCACCGCGCGCACTCGCCGCTCACCACCTGGTTTTGGGCGGCGTATCTCGTGAGCACGAGCACGCCGGGAATCAGCACGCAGCAATTCCAGCGCCAGCTCGGGCTCGGACGCTACGAGACGGCGTTTCAGATCCTCCACAAACTCCGCGCCGGAATGGTCCGTCCGAACGTCGATCGCATCGGTGCGCGTGGTACGCGCATCGAGCTGGACGAGACGCTTATCGGCGGAGTCACGCGCGGAGAGGGCAGGGGCGTGCACCACAAAGTCTACGTGGTCGGAGCCGTCGAGGTGAAGGAGCGCCCGCCGATCGCGCCGGGTAAGTCGCCGACGAAAGCGATGCTCCGGCGCGCGGGCAAATATGCCGGTCGCTTGCGACTGCGCGCGCTCCCCGATCGCAAAGCCGTCTCGCTCGTGACATTTGCACGCGAGTCGATCACGCAAGGCTCGCACGTCACCACGGACGATTGGGGGGGCTACGACCAGCTCGGCAAAGAGATCGGCGTGCATCACACGCAGATCGCGGAACGCGGCGACCCAAAGATCGCGGAAGAGCATCTCCCGCTGATCCATCTCGTTTTCTCGAATCTCAAAACTTGGCTCCAAGGGACGCATCACTCCGTTTCCGAGCAGCACTTGCAGGCGTTTGAACGAGTACGTTTTTCGTTTCAACCGGCGCTTCTATCCGTTCAACGGCTTCCGTTCTTTGCTCGGCCTCGCGACGCAAAATGAGTCGCCGACATACGACGAATTTTACTCCGACGATCACGAGCACCCCGTAGCGGCTGGTTCGTGGGAGCTAACCGGATGAGCATGGTCCACGGCTTCCAGCGCTCGCGGCCGTGGAAATCAAGGCACGTGCGGAGTTTCGGGTAGACGCCCTTGCGGGATGGCGGAACGCCGTCGTCCGCGTTGGGAAGGAAGTACGGCCCGATCAGATCCTCAAGTTCCTCGTGCCCGGCGAGCATCGACAACTGCTCAGCGACGTGGACGCTCGGCGTGTACTTGCGCCGGAGCAGCGCGGAGATGGTGGTCTGCGTGATGCCGAGCGCGAGCCCCATCTTTTTCTGCGGCGATTCTTTGTCCTTGAACTGCTGCTCGTAGACGTCGTGCGCCGTCTTCCAGAGCAAGCGCTTCTGGCCCTCGTCGAACGTGATGCGGCTTCGTTTAGGCATTTGAGCGGCTGAGCCTAGCAGGGGCGAATATTTGTAGAGCGCGGTCGTTTAGCAGTTGACTCGTAGTGCAAAACTGTTAGTTTCGTTTTTGAGGTTGAGGTATGCCGGTCCTCGAGCGCGTCGACGTGAACCAGCACCGTGACGGTCAGACCATCGTCTCGCTGCGTTCCTCCGACTTCATCTCGTACAGCATGACCCTGGCTCGAGGCCGCGAGGTCGAGCAGATCGACGAAGCGATCCAGAAGCTGCAGGACGTTCGCGCGCGAATCGCGAACGGTGAAGTGAACAGCGAACCATTGGCGGCTGGATAGCCCATGCATGCCAAGCACAATGGATCCGCGAGCGCGGCCGCGCCGCTGGACAGTGCGTCGGCTGCGCACCACATCAGTGGTCCCTTCGTTGCAAGAACGTCGGCTGAACGGAAGCGCACGCTGCATGTGTTGCTCCGCGAAGTGCTCGACGCCGCAAGAAAGCGCGGAGAGATGGCCGCTTCGGTGCGCGCCATCGCGCGGCGCGCTGGTGTCCACCACAGCATCGTCGCCGAGTCGCTGACGGGCGAGCGCACCCTTACCGCTGAACGCGCGTTGCTCGACCCTCCCCTTCTCTGCGTCGAGGAGTTCGTCGATCTCGTGCTCGCGCCTCGGCGCGCCGAAGCCGGCGCCCGCCACGCCGTGAGCGCGCTGCTCCGTGCCGTGGAGCGCATCGACAACCAGCCGAGCGGAATCTTTCCCGATGAAGACCGCGCGGTCGACGACGCGATCACCGAGGCCATCGACGAACTGCAGCGGATCAAACGCGAACGGAGGACGCAATGAAAACGTGCAAGGGATGCCGCGCGGTGTTGCCGCTCACGAGCTTCTACCAGGTCAACACCAACAACGGCCGGACGTACTGGATGGGTACCTGCAACACGTGTACGAACGCCGCCACCGCCGAGCGCAAGCGTCGGAAGAAGACCGAGTGGGCGCTTCGTAAGCAGGCCGCCGGCCGCGCCGTCGACACGCGGAAGCTCGCCGCAGCGATGGGCGCGATGCCCCTCAAGAGGGCGAGCAACAGTCTGCGTCAGCGAATCGAGCAGGTCATTGCGCGCTTCAACACCGGCGACTCGCTGGAGTTCGCCGCCTGGCGCGTGGGCATCGACCCCGCTGTCGTCCGAGCGTGGATGGAGGCTGCCTGATGTGTCTCGTCGGTCGCAAACTACGAGACGACCTCGGTCGTCACACCTGCCACGAATGCTTGGCGCCCCGCGGCACCCCGCATGCCACCGACGATGCTACGGGCGCGGGCCGCTGTTCCTTCGTTGGTCGGCATGCCAGCGCGCGCGTGGCGAAGGTGGTTCTGGTGCGCTTCGACAAGGGCAAGGACGGCAAGCCCGTCCCCGTTGTCTTCTGGATTCCGAAGTCGCAGAACGAGGTCTCCGCGCGGCTGGTCCGGCCTGACGAGGTGCCGAGGTGGCGAGCGATGGAGGACAAGCGACGCGCGCGCAAGCAGCGGCGCGCGATGAAGGAACGTGCCGCCCGCGATGAGCGGAGGGCAGCATGATTAGCGTCTTCGAAGTGCGCACGACGACGCGCCTGCGGTTCGAGTCGCTGCGCCAGGAAGAGGCGATCACCTTTGCTCAGCGGCTCTTCAGCGACACGCGGATCGTCGCGGAGGTCTTCGAGGTGCGCCGCGAGCCCGTCGACTTCAGGAGCGCAGCATGAGCGATTACGTCGTGAGGCGAGCGCAGCATGGCTATGTGACCGCGGTGCGATACCTCGGCACCGGCAAGACCGACCCCGAGTGGACAGAGCGACCGTACGCCAAGAAGTTCACGCTCGATGAGGCAACGTCGCTCGCTCGGCTGTTCAGGGCCGAGGTGGAGCGAGCATGACCACCACCATGGCTACGGTCTATGGCGCCCCGCCAATCGACACGGCGCCGCGCGTTGCGCCGTGGCCGCAACTCATCCCGCGCGTGGACCCGGCCGTGCCGTTCCCCTCACCGACCATCACCGGCTTCGACGTGTGCCCGACCTGCAAGCGCCACCATATGGCTCACGAGCCCTGCCCCTTCTGCAAGCGGACCATCGAGCCGAAGACGGATGCGCCAGACGATCCAGTCAACCACCCGACGCACTACCGCTCACCGAGCGGTGTCGAGTGCATCGACGTCGTCGAGCACCTGCCGTTCTGCCGTGGAGCTGCGATCAAATACATCTGGCGCGCCGGCCTCAAGACCGAAGACGCGCTGACCGATCTTCGGAAGAGCCTTTGGTTTGTCCAAAGAGAGATTGCGCGCCTCGAGAAGCTTGAGGCCCAGAAGTGAAACGAATCAAAGGCGTCTGCATCCGCGGCCACGTCAACCCGCCGCGATCGCCGCACGGAGCATGCATCCCATGTCGCGCCGCATATTCTCGTGAACGCAACCGCCTAGAGCCGCCGCCAATCAATCGCAATGAAAAGTGGCGGAGACCGCCCACCGAAATCGCACGACTGGAAAAGCTGGGAGGCTGACATGTCCGCACAAGCTCAAGTTTCGATCGACCTCGAGAAGATCATCATCCGCGGCGGGAACCACCCGAAGCCGGCGGATGGTGCGGCGCCTGAAGAAGTTCAGGCCTGCGTCATGGAGATGGTGTGTTGGCTCGCCAACGAGCCGTGGAGCGACCGCCCGAAATGCGCGTGTCCGGTCATCACGGCGGCCATGATTCGCGTGAACGATGCAATCCACGACGACGCTCGTCGGTCGCGCCTCATGCGCCCACTGATTCCAGTGGTCATGAACACCCGCTCGACCAAAGCCGTCGAGAAGCGGCGCGCATACTTCGCCGCCGATTTCGCCGTGCGGACGCGCCTGCCGAAGCTGCTGCGAAAGCTCGGGCGCGAAGCTGACGCGTTGAAGGTCGAGGCGCTCTCGCCCATCGTGAACGCGAAGACCGCGCGCGCATCGCGCACGGTGACAGACCCGCTTCGTTCCGAATTCTGGAGCTCTTGGTACGGAAGACGAGAGGCCATCAAGGCAAAGGTGAAAGCGAAGCTGCTCGAGCTGACGCCTGCCGCTGCCGATGCCGTTGCCGTTGCCGTTGCCGATGCCGTTGCCGTTGCCGTTGCCGATGCCGTTGCCGTTGCCGTTGCCGTTGCCGTTGCCGTTGCCGATGCCGATGCCGCTGCCGTTGCCGTTGCCGTTGCCGTTGCCGATGCCGTTGCCGTTGCCGTTGCCGTTGCCGATGCCGTTGCCGTTGCCGATGCCGTTGCCGATGCCGTTGCCGTTGCCGATGCCGACAAGAATGCGCTAACGCGCATTCTCAAAGAGTACAAAAAGGCTGGGTACTGGGCCGCGCGCAATCTGGCGGCGGAGATCTTCACGCCGATCGTCCGTGAGAGGTTCGCGGACTTCGCAGCAGAATCAGAAGCCGATTTCCAGGCGCTGATCCGCGGGATGGCCGCGATCACGGAGTCGGCCGGTGGGTGAGAACACCGAAATACAGTGGTGCACACACACTTTCAACGGGTGGTTAGGCTGCGCAAAGGTCTCTCCCGCGTGTGACTTTTGCTATGCGGAGCGTGGCTCCGCTCGCCTCGACGTGATTCTGAACGCGCGTCTGCCGAACCACGAGGGGGTCATCGGGAAGGCTCTCAACGGCAACACGCTCGCTCTCAAGGATTCGCATGGCGGAGACCTCATGGAGTGGGCCGACGACT
>Ga0209342_10007767_pt1 | contig 10775 bp, 10 predicted proteins | sample RifCSP16_2_FD_184023 | JGI IMG/M metagenome (GOLD analysis project Ga0209342, IMG submission 184023) | Soil microbial communities from Rifle, Colorado - Rifle CSP2_sed 16_2 (SPAdes) (version 2) | ecosystem: Environmental > Terrestrial > Deep subsurface > Rock core/Sediment | place: Rifle... | reverse complement strand
GCCCGGTCCGGCCGGTCAACCTGAATGATCTGATCGAAGCGGCCCGGCCGCAGCAGGGCGGGATCCAGGACGTCCGGCCGGTTGGTTGAGCCCATGAAGAGCACGTGCCAGTTGCGGCGCGGCTCCGGCCTGCGCAGCAGCTGATAGAGCCTGGCCCGGAGGCGCTCGCCGCGGCTGGGCTCGCCGATCCCGTCCATCTCATACAGCAGACGGGTCAGGGCGCCATTCATCATCATGCCGCCCATCATCCCGCCCATCATGCCCATTCCTGCACCGCCGCCCCCCATCACGCCGGAGCGACTCATGGCTACCGCGTCGATCTCGTCGATGTAGGCAATGCAGGCCCCGTATTCCCTGGCCAGCTTGCGGGCTTTGCGCACGAAGGTCATCATCTTGAGGGTGTCCATCCCCCAGAACATCCCTCGGAAGCCGGAGCCCTCCACCGACATGAAGGCCACGCTGGCCTCGCCGGCCATGGCCTTGGCCAGCAGGGTCTTGCCGGTGCCCGGTTCGCCGGTGAGCAGTAAACCGTTAATGTACTGACCGCCCATCTTGACGAACTCATGCCGGTCGGAGAGCAGGCTGATCCACTGCGTAACCAGTTCTACCAGGTGGGGCTGCCCCCAGTAGCTGTCAAAGGTAACCGACTTGGGATCGCCGGGCCGGATCACCACCGTGCGGGTGCGGCTGATGAACCAGAACAGGGCCCCGAACTGCACCACCATAAACATCATGGCGAAGAGCAGGTTGGCCAGGAAGCCGGCGCCCAACAGAGCCAGGTTCATCACGCTCGGATTCAGCCAGGCCCAGCCGACCAGCACCAGTGCCAGCACGGTCCACCAGAACTTGCGCAGGAAGCTGGTCAGGCGATCCAGGGCGAGGCGCGGCACCGACTTCTTTGGCAGCAGTCCGGGTCGCTGCACCTGGTCGGATCGGGCGACCGAAGCGACGAGCAGCTTGGGCTCTTCGATCCTGTCGCTGACGGGGTTCTCATCCTTGACCATGGAGTACTCCTCGGGGACCTGGGTCCCCGCGCTGGGCCGCGGCGGGGCACCACGGCGAATTAAGGTGCGAGTCTATCATTCGCAGACTCGCTCCCTTGGACGCTTCGCGAACCTTAATCTGCGGCGCCCGCACCCGATCAGCCTTCCTGCAGCAGCAGTTCCAATGCCTTGGAGAGCACGGGGTCGTCCGCCGGGGTGACCTGGTCCCAGTCTTCTTCGACCAGCAGATCGGGGGACAATCCCGCCAGGCCCAGGTCTTCTCCGCTGGGGGTGACAAAGGAGGATTCAGCGAAGGTCAGCACGGATCCGTCCAGCAGAATGCGTCGCTGAAACGTGAGCACATTGCCTGGGGTGGGCAGGCCTACCAGGCGCGCCCGGCCCTGAGAGCGCAGGGCCGCCGCGAACAACTCCGGCACGCCGCTGGTATCCGGTCCGATCAGGATGGCTATCGGGACGCTCTGCGAGTTGGCGATGTCCTCTCCGGGTATGGCCATGGGGGTGCGCTGCTCCCGGTTCACATAGGCACCCATCTCGCCGTCGCTCAGCAAGGCCAGCATCTCGCTCAGCGGCCAGCCGCCGGACGAGCCGGCGATGCGCAGATCCAGAATCAGACCCCGGGCCGGGTCGCCCTCCTCGGCGGCGGCACCAACAGATAGAGAATGCCCGGGGACAACGCTCCTCCCCGCACGAAATCTTGTGCGGTGAGCTGGCCGCGCTGGACGGTCACCTGGCGCGGCTCGCCGGTGGGCGAGACCACCTGCAACACCACCTCACTGCCCGCCGGTCCACGCACCCGCTCCACCACGGCGAAGCCCTCTTCCGCCCTGACCGGCTCGCCATCTACGGCCACCACGGCATCATGGGCCTGCAGCCCGGCCGCTTCGGCCGGCGAGCCCTGCATCACCGAGAGCAGCAGGATGCGCGGCGTCGGTTCGGTGCGGATGGAAACAAACGCCCCGATCCCCTCGTAAATCGGGGTGGAGCTGAATTCGTCCGACACCCGCTCGGCCCGGGTGGCGAAGCTGGCAGTCTCGGCCGGCAGGATTTCCACCAGCGCGCCCAGCGCCTGCTCGAAATCGGCAGTGTTCAAACCGCCCTCAATGCGGCGGGCCAGAAGTTCCGCCTGCGCCTGCCATTCGACTCCGGCGAACTCGGGATAGATGTACTCCTGGCCGACGAGCTCCTGGATCTCTTGCAGCACTTGCTGCTGGTACTCAGCGCTCTGAACGGCGTCTGGAGTTGGGGGGTCGAGCAGAACTGGGGTGCGGGTCTGCGCGGCGCAGGCGGCCAGGAGCAGTCCACCTGCAGCCAGCCAGCGAGCGAACCGAGGCGCTCTACTCATGAGTCACCACGCGAGATCGACAGAACCAATACTAATCGGATGCTTTAAGGGTTCATTGTAGTCTGATTCTCCCGTGCGGTTCAATGGGTAGAAGCGCCCTTCGTTGGGTCCGCAGGACGGCGCGGACAGGAGCGGGTCGCGAGGTTGTGCGGGGGGGGTGGAAGGCTACGGGTCGGGGGCAGCTTCGATCTGCAGCCCCAGGAGGTCGATGGGCAGGGACCGCCAGTGGGCAGCCACCCCGTGCTGTTCGAAGGCCTGCGCCATCGCCTGGCCGACCTCTGCCTCTCGCCCGAAGGCGAAGGCCAGCACACTGGGCCCCGCGCCGGACAGCGCTGCGCCGGCGGCTCCGGCGGCCAGCCCGGCCTGGCACACCGCCTGGAAGGCCGGGATGAATCGGGCACGATAGGGCTGATGTAGCCGGTCCTGCATCGCCTGCGCCAAGAGCCGTTGATCCCCGGCCCGCAGGGCCTCCAGCAGCAGGGCGGTGTGGCTCAGGTTGAAGACCGCGTCCTCCAATGGGATATTGCGGGGAAGCGCCCGCCGCATGTCGGAGGTGGCGAGGGGGAGATCGGGGGTGACCAGCACCACCTGGGAGAGTCCCAGGGGAAGCGGATGCGCGACGGGTCCGTCTGGCCCCTCGACCACCAGGTTCAGGCCGCCGAAGATGGCCGCGGCGGCATTGTCGGGGTGACCTTCCATATTACTGGCCAGCTGCAGCAGCCGGGCGCGGGGCAGACCCAGGCCGGTCAAGGCGTCCGCGGCTGCCAGGCCGGAGACGATGGCGGCCGCGGAGGATCCCAGCCCGGCCGCCAGGGGAATGCGATTGTGGGCCCGCAGTTCCAGGCCGGGGGCCGGCCGGTCGGCCAGGCGAAAGACCTTCAGCATCGCCCGGACGATCAGGTTGCCGGCATCCGAGGGCAGGGAGTCCTTCCCCTCGCCCTCGATCAACACCCGAATGCCGGAGGGCGCCGCCCGGACTTCCAGCGTGTTGCGCAGCGAGAGGGCCAGGCCGAGGCTGTCGAAGCCCGGTCCCAGGTTGGCCGCCGAAGCCGGGACGCTGAGTGTGACCGAGGTCATGTTCCGAGCAGCCGCTCCAGAGCCTCCATCTCGGGCGGGATGGTCTCCAGCTCGGCTGGCGCCCATCCGACCCGCGGGTCCTTGAGGCCGTGGCCGGTGCACACGCACACCACCGTTTGCCCGCGCAGGTTCAGTGCCCCCGACTGCACCTGCTCCCGCAGGCCGGCCAAGCCGGCGGCCGAAGCCGGCTCCACCCACAATCCCTCCAGGGCCAACAGGCGCTGCGCCTCCAGGATGGCGCGGTCCTCCACGGCAATCAGCAATCCGCCGGACTGGCGCACGGCCTCCAGCGCCTGTTCGCCCCGGGCCGGTCTCCCGATTCGAATGGCGGTCGCCACGGTCTGGGGATGCTCGACGGCATGGCCCAGGACCAGCGGGGCCGCCCCGGAGGCCTGCACGCCCAGCAGGCGGGGCAGGCCCGAGCCGCGGGCGCGGTGGAGCTGCTGAAACCCCATCCCATAGGCGGTGATGTTTCCGGCGTTGCCCACCGGCAAGGCCAGCCAGTCGGGCGCCCGCCCCAGGGCCTCGGCGATCTCGAAGGCGGCGGTCTTCTGGCCCTCCAGACGGAACGGATTCAGAGAATTGACCAATCCGATGGGCAGCCGCTCCGCGGCGGCGCGGACCAGCTCGAGCGCCTGATCGAAATTGCCCTGCACCTGGACGACTCGGGCCGAGTGGGCCTGTGCGGCGGCCAGCTTCCCGGCGGCCACCTGGCCCTGCGGCAGGAGCACCAGGCAGCTCAGGCCGGCCCGGGCTGCGTAGGCGGCGGCGCTGGCGGCAGTGTTGCCGGTGCTGGCGCAAATCAGGCTCTTCACCCCGCGGGCCAGGGCCTCGCTGACGGCCACCGCCATGCCACGGTCCTTGAAGGAACCGGTCGGATTCAACCCCTCGAATTTGAAGTAGAGCGCTTCCGCCCCGAGGGAGTGGACCAGGCGGACGGAGGGGACCAGTGGGGTGTTGCCTTCCAGGAGGGTGAGGGCGGGCGCACTGGCGGGGAGATCAAGCAGAGGGCGGTAGTGCTGAATGACCCCCGGCCAGGCTGCCATGGGCCGAATTCTAGCACGTGGGGTGAGGGGCAACGCGGGCGGGCAGGGGACTTTCCTGCACCGGCACGTCCCGACTACCCATCCTGTGGGAATCGGCGGGAGCGGGCTCACGCCAGCCCCTTGGTTTCTGGGTGGCGCCAGACCTGGTCCGCCCCCATCCCCCCGTCTGCCACTTGACAAGCCTTCGTTGTTAGACTATTATCTAGTTCGATAATAGTCTAGTAGATAGCTGTCTATTAGATGTTCGCGCAAGGAAGGGAGGCTGCGATGACTACCCACAACGATCTCTGGATCGTCGCCCGAGCCAGGATGAACCTCCTGGAGCACGAGATCGCCGAGATGCGCCGGACGGCCAGGCCGCGCCAGGTCCGCTCCGGCCTGTTCGCCGCCGATGTGTTGCGTAAGACCTCCGCCCTGCTGCTCTCACTCAGCCGACGGCTGGAGTGCTATGCAGATCGGCTGCTGGCCCAGGCGCCGTCGCAGCGCTGGGACGAGAGCCTGAACAACCCGTGCTGAATGCCCGTGGGAGGTCCGGCCTCCAATAGGAGGGTTGGTCTTGAGACGCTCCGAACGCGCCCCGGCGGGGATGTTCGGCTTCACCGTCATCGCCCTGGGCCAGTTCGTCTCCATGCTGGGCACCGGGATGACCCGCTTCGCCATCACCATCTATGCCTGGCAGGTCACCGGGGAGGCCACGGCCCTGGCGCTGGTGGGATTTTTCGCGTTCGGTCCCAGCGTGCTGCTCAGCCCCATCGCTGGGGCGATCGTGGATCGCGCCAACCGCAAGTTGGTGATGATGCTGAGCGATCTGGCCGCGGGACTGATGACCCTGGCCGTCCTGGGGTTGTACCTCACCGGGGAACTCCAGATCTGGCACCTGTTCGTCACCGGCGCGCTGAGCGGCGCCTTCGAGTCCTTCCAATTCCCGGCCTACTCGGCGGCGGTCACCACGATGCTCCCCAAAGAGCAATACGCCCGCGCCAACGGGATGATCTCGCTGGTGGAGAGCGCCTCCGGAGTGGTCTCGCCCATCCTGGCGGGCGTGTTGATCGGGGCGCTTGGGATCGGCGGAATCCTGACCATCGACGTGATCACCTTCTGCGTGGCGCTGCTGGCCTTGCTGGTGGTGTTCATCCCCCAGCCGGAGCGCAGCGAGGCCGGCCGGCAGGGCCAGGGGAGCTTGTGGAGCGAATCGGGCTACGGCTTCAAGTACATCCTGCAGCGGCCCAGCCTGTTGGGGTTGCAACTGGTCTTCTTCGGCATCAACTTCACCTCCACCTTCACCTGGGTGCTCATGGCCCCCATGATCCTGGCCCGCAGCGGGAACCAGGAAGTGGTGTTGGGCAGCGTACAGTCGATGCTTGGAATCGGGGGCGTGGCCGGCGCACTGCTGCTCAGCGCCTGGGGCGGTCCCCGGCGCCGCATCCACGGTGTGCTGCTGGGGATGACCTTGGGTAGCCTCTTCGGCGCAGGGCTGTTGGGGCTGGGCCGCGGTCTACTGCTCTGGTCGGCTGGAGCGTTCTTCGATGCCTTCTTCGTACCCTTCATCAACGGATCCAACCAGGCCATTTGGCAGTCCAAGGTCGCTCCGGATGTCCAGGGCCGGGTGTTCGCGGTGCGCAGGCTGATCGCCCAGATCACGGCCCCACTGGCCTTGCTGCTGGCCGGCCCGCTGGCCGACCGGGTCTTTGAGCCCGCCATGCAGCCCGGAGGGACGCTGGCCGGGCCGCTGGGATGGCTGGTGGGGAACGCCCCGGGGTCGGGAATGTCGCTCATCTTGCTGGCCACCGGGCTGCTGGGCGTGGCCGTCGGTCTGGTTGGCTATTTGATCCCGAGGATCCGGGATGTGGAGACACTGCTGCCGGATCACGATGCGGCAGCGGTAGCGGTGCCGGCGGCCGCCGGATAGCTGAGTTCTGGGAGGATCGGTATGCCCGACAAGAAACCCATGACCCGTACACCCAGCTTGCACTGGGATCTGGGAACCGCCTACGACCTGTTCGTCAGCCTAATGGCGCTGCATGATCCAACCCACTTCGGCCTGCGGGCTGCCTGGGCTGCCGGAATGCGCTCGCGTCTTCCGGCACAGGAGCGGGAAACCCTGGAGGCGTTCCAGCAGGTTCCCTTCTCTTCGGTTCCCTATCCGTGGATCTATGGGCTCCCTGAGCCCAAGGATGGCCGGGCGGTGCTGCACGCCCTGGAGTTGATCCCGCCGGCAGAGCGGCTGCTGGAGCTCTCCCGTTGGCCCGGGATGCCCGAGCCCATCTGGGAGATCCTGCAGCGGACGGTTGGCAGTGGCGCGTGGAAGCCGGCCGATGTGGAGACCCTGCAGGCGTTCTTCCTCGAGCACGACGAGGAAAAGCACGCCAAGCCGGAGAAGGTGGCGGCGATGCTGGGGTGGTTTGCCCTGGGCGCCGAGGCCGGCGATCGCCTGCTGGGCGCGCTGCGCGCCTACTACGAAGTGTTCTTCGCCGAGGAGGAGAACCGCATTCGCCCCGCGCTGCAAGACGCCCTGGGGCGGGCGCAGCACCTGGCGGAACAGCTCGACCCCTTGGGGTTGGTAGAGCAACTCTCGGAGGGGGTGCGATTAGATGAAGGCTTCGAAACTCCGGAGATCGTGCTGGCACCCTCCTACTGGGGGACCCCGCTGCTGATCTTCGGCGAGGTCACCGAGCGGCGCAACATCATCCTCTTCGGGGCGCGCCCCAAGCAGGCTTCGCTGGTGCCCGGCGAGGCGGTGCCGGAGGCGACCCTGCGGGCGCTGAAGGCCCTCTCGGACCCAACCCGGCTGAGGATCCTGCGCTACCTGGCGGAGGAGCCGCTGACGCCCACCCAACTGTCTCAGCGACTGCGCCTGCGCACCTCGACCGTGGTGCATCATCTGCTGCAGCTGCGTCTGGCCACCTTGGTCCAGCTCAGAATCGGGGGCGGCAAGGAAAGGCGCTACTCCGCCCGCAAGGAGGCGGTCGAACAAATCTTCGCCGGCCTGGAGGGCTTCCTGGAAGGGGAGGGCGACCAGGGGACGCTGCAAGGGTTGGAGGCCGACCTGACCCCCGAGGAGGCCTGAACACGTCGGCAGGCATGGGCCCCCGTCAAAGCGGCTCAGACGAACGCCCGCCGCCGAAACCAGAGATAGAAGCCCATGGGCGTGAGCAATAGGACTGCCAGCGCGATCAGGAAGGATGGCATCCCGGTCCAGTTCCCCAGCCGGGGCGCCACCGGCCCGAAGAAGTTCATGCCAAAGAACCCGGTGAGGAAGGAGATCGGCATGAACAGGGTGGTGATGATCGTGAGGGTCTTCATGATCTCGTTCATGCGATTGTTGATTACCGAAAGGTAGATCTCCAGGGCGCCGCCGACCTGGTCGCGCATGCTCTCATTGATGTCGTGCAGGCGCACCAGATGATCGTACACGTCCCGGAAGTAAATTCGATCGCGCGGATCGATCATGGCGTATTCGTCCCGGGCCAGTTTGTTGAACACCTCCCGCTGCGGCCCGACCAGCCTGCGCAGGTTCAGCAGGCTGCCCTTCAGGCTCAGCACATCCTGAAGGGTCTCGGGGCTGGGACGAGCCAACACGGCGTCTTCCAGCTCGTCGATGGCCTGATCGAGGTCTTCCACGGTGCGCATGTAGGCCATGATCACTTCGTCGGAGAGGGCATAGAAGAGGTGGTCCGGACCGGCGCCGACCAGGCGTTCGTCCGTCTGGCAGCGATCCCAGATTCGATCGACCGCCGCGATGGAGTGATCGTGGTGGGTCACCAGGTACGTCTCGCCCAAGAAGGCATCCAGGGCATGAGCCTGCAGCCGTGGTTGCGTTGCACGCCCGAACTCCACTGCGTACATGGCAATATAGAGATAGTTGGTCCAGTCGTCGACTTTGGGGATGTGGGTCTCGCGCAGCGCATCATCGATGGCCAGCGGGTGAAAATGGAAGACGTCCCGCAGGACCGGTTCACTGGCTTCCACCGACTCCCCCACGAAATCGACCCAGACCAACCCCTGCCGATCCTGGAGCGCAGCCGCCAGCTGCTCCAGGGTCAAGTCCTGGTGGATCCTTCCTTCTGCGTTGCGGTAGAGGCTTCTTCTCATCTTTGCGAACCTGCCTCCTGCATCACCAGCGCCGCGGCGCCCATCAGCCCGACATCCGGGCCCAGCGCGGCCGGGAGGATCTCCACGCCCCGGTAGACCGGCGACATCAGTCGCTGCTCCACGGTCCGGCGGGCCGGCTCCAGCAGCAGCTCTCCGGCCAGGCTCACCCCTCCCCCGATCAGGATGCGCTGCGGCTCCAGAGTATGGATCAGGTTGGCCAGCCCGAGGCCCAGGTAGTAGCCCGCCTGGCGCAGCAGCTCGATGGCCAGGGCGTCGCCCGCCATGGCCGCGGCCGCCACGCTCTTGCCGGTCACCGCCCCGTCGGCATGCTCGGGGATGGTCGAGCTGCGCCCCTGCTCCAACGCCATACGCGCATCACGGGCGATGGCCGGACCGGAGGCAAACGCCTCCAGGTGTCCGGGCTGGCCGCAGCCACAGAGTGGACCATCCGGGTCCAGGGTCTGGTGCCCGAGCTCGGCGGCGAAGCCGCGCCATCCGGTCAGCATCCGGCCATGGCTGATGACGCCGCCGCCGATGCCGGTCCCCACGGTCAGGTAGACCAGGTGATCCACGCCGATGCCGGCGCCAAAACGATGCTCGGCCAGCGCCCCCAGGTTGGCGTCATTTCCGGCGTAGATCGGCAGCCCCAGCGGACCGGCGAGTTCGTCCACCAGCGACACACCCTTCCAGCCGGGCAAGTTGGGGGGGTCGTGCACAACCCCGGCGGAATCAATGGGCCCTGGCGCTCCGATGCCGAGGCCCAGGATCTCCTCCCGGGGGACCTCCGCCATGACCTCTCGAACCGTCTCCAGGATCCTGGAGAGCACGGCCTGCGGCCCCTGCTGGGCCAGGGTGAGCTGCTCGGCCCGTGCGGCCTTCTCCCCGGCCAGGTCCGTGCGCAGGGCCCGTATCTGGGTCCCCCCCAGGTCAACGCCGATCACCCAGCGCTTCATGGCTTCGCCTCGGATTCAGCCGTTCGTCCGGCCAATGCTATCAACCCGCCCGGGAAACTGCAACCAGCCGCAGCGGGTGTAAGATTCGGCCAGGCAAGGCCGGGCCTGACCCAGCGCTGGGCGCTGGCTCCGGTCCGAGCCTCGAGGAGGGTGGCTGACCGAGATGTCCGGGAGTTCCGATGGCTTATGAGTGGCCCCACCGGCGGCAGCTGGTGGAGATCGCCCAACGCTGCGAAGCCTACGGTCTGGTGCTGCGCAGCCAGGGCAACTTCAGCGTGCGCCTGCCGAACGTCGGGCGGATCCTCATCACCCCCAGCGGGCTTCCCTACAGCAGCATGGTGCCCGGGGACATCGTGGAGGTCGAGCTGGATGGCCGGCTGGTCAGCGCTCCGCATGAACCCTCCTATGAACTCCCGGTACACCTGGCGGCCTACCGCGCCGACCCGCGGATTCACGCCTGCACCCACACCGAACCGCCCCACCTGAATGCCCTGTATGCACTGAACCGCACTCTTCCCAACGTGCTGGGCAACTTCATCTATGCTTTTGCCGGCAAGGGACTGGCGATCGGCCCCCGCATGCGCAGCGGCAGCCCGGCCTTCGCCCAGGCCAGCCTGCAGGCGATGGGGGAACGCTTCGGCGTGGTGTGGCCCAACCATGGCCTGTTTTGCGTGGGCCGCGATCTGGAGGCCGCCTTCCTGCGCAGCCTGTATGCCGAGCAGGCGGCGCAGGTCTACTACCTGGCCATCAGCCTGGATGGCGGCGGGCCGGTCCTCTTCCCGCCGGACCAGGAGGCAGCGATCGTGCAATCATCCGTGCAGGCAGGTTGGGACCAACCGTAATGGATGCTAGCAACGTCTCCGTCGGATTGGCCGCCCTGGCCGGGCTGGCCTCCTTTCTTTCACCCTGCGTCCTGGCGCTGGTCCCCGCCTACCTGGGATACCTGGGAGGGCGCTCGGTGACTCCCGAGGGGCTGGTGGTGCAGGACCGCTGGGTGACCTTCACCCATGGGGTGGCCTTCGTGCTGGGCTTCAGCCTGGTGTTTGTGACCCTGGGTGCAGCCGCTTCTGCCATCGGCGCGCTGCTGTACGACGCCCGTCAGTGGATCGCCCGCCTCGGTGGCGTGGTGGTCATCCTCTTCGGGCTGCACACCATGGGGGTGATCAACATCCCCTTCCTGAACTACGACACGCGGCGGCAATCCGCTCCGGCCGGAGGCGGCCTGGCTTCCTCGGCCCTGATGGGTGTCTTCTTCTCGGCC
>Ga0209342_10007766_pt1 | contig 10776 bp, 12 predicted proteins | sample RifCSP16_2_FD_184023 | JGI IMG/M metagenome (GOLD analysis project Ga0209342, IMG submission 184023) | Soil microbial communities from Rifle, Colorado - Rifle CSP2_sed 16_2 (SPAdes) (version 2) | ecosystem: Environmental > Terrestrial > Deep subsurface > Rock core/Sediment | place: Rifle... | reverse complement strand
CGTCGCGGGCGACCGAGGCGGCGGTTCGCGGGTGATCGCCGGTCACCACGATCGTCTGGATCCCGGCGCCACGCGCGACCGCCATCGCCTCGCCGACATCGGCACGCAGCTGGTCGGCGAAGACGAGGATGGCGCGCGGTTCCCAGGTTGCGCCGGATGTGCGGCGCGCCAGGAGGAGGAGCCGGCCACCCTCGTCGGTCTCGCGCGCGATCGCCTCGTGCCAGGCGGGCGGCTCGCTGCCGCACAGCCGCAGCACCGCCTCCGGCGCGCCCAGCGCCAGCTCCTCGCCGGCGGTGCGCGTGAGGGAATAGGGTGCGGCGTCGCTCGGCGCCGCCGACGAGAGCAGTTCGGCCGGGTCGAGCACCGGCGGGGGTCCGTCGATGGCCCCGCTGATCGCGCGCGCGAATGGTCCGGCGACTCCTCCGGCCGCCACGTGCCAGGCGTCATCCTCGGCGCGCAGCGCCTCAAGCAGCAGCGGGTTGGCGAGCTGCAGCTCGATCGGTCCATCCGGCGTGACAACGCGTGCCACCGCGAGCTGGTTCTCGGTGAGCGTCCCGGTCTTGTCGGTGAGGATCAGATCCACCGCGCCCAGCGTCTCCTGGGCATTCAGGCGGCGAACCAGCACGCCCTTCCGCAGCAGCCGATACGCCCCGAGCCCGAGGATCACCGCGAGCAGGATGGGGGGCTCTTCGGGGATCGCGGCGATGGCGGCGCTGATCCCGGCCAGCAGGTTGGCACCGGCCGGCTGACCACGGAGGAATCCCAGGCCTACTGTCACCGCGATGAGCGCAAGGGCAGCCACCAGCAGGATGCGGACCAGACGATCCAGTTCGCGCTGGAGCGGTGAGCGCCGGCGCTCGACCACCGCCAGGCCGCCGGCGATGCGACCGATCTCGGTCGTCTGCCCCGTGGTCACCACCAGCCCCAGGCCACGCCCGCCGACGACCGAAGTCCCCGCGTAGGCCATCGAGCGGCGATCCGCGAGAGGGCTGTCCGCCGAATCCGCGGCGACCGACCCCGCCTCGGGAAGCGACTCCCCGGTGAGGGCGGAACGATTGACGAGGAGCGCATCTGTCTCGAGCAGACGCAGGTCCGCAGGCACCACGTCGCCGGTCCGCAGCAGCACCACGTCGCCCGGGACGAGCTCGGCGGCGGGCAGATCGCGCGCCTCCCCGCCTCGTCGAACCCGCGCCACGGGCGCGGATGCGGCGTGGAGCGCCTCGAGTGCGCGTTCTGCGCGGAACCCGGTGACCACGTCGGCCGCCACGATCGGCAGCAGGCCGACCATCACCAGCAGCCCGTCGCGCACCTCGCCGAGGACCACCGCCAGGGCACCGGCGCCCAGCAGCAGCAGGATGAACGGCTCGGTCGCAGCGTCCCAGACCATCCGCCACAGCGGCGGTGCGCTCCGCTCTGCCAACGCGTTAGGCCCCGACGCGACCAGGCGGCGCGCGGCCTCGTCATCGGTCAGGCCATCCGCGGGCAGCACGCCGAACGCGGCGGCCACGGCCGCCGCATCGGTCGAGTAGGGCGGGGTGGAGATCACCGCCCCATCATCGGTCATTGGCGTCTCCGACTAGACGCGTCCCTTCGGCACGGTGTGCCAGTAGGTCTTGTTGAAGACGATCTTGCCCAGGTGCCAGAAGCGGTTCGGCTTTGGTGGCTTGGGCGGGTTGTTGTAGTCGAACTGCAACAGGGTCCCCTTGCCGTCTCCTACCTCGAAGAAGCACATCACCTTGCCGGTGTAGCTGGCATGCTTGCCCTCTGGCTCGCGTCCCTGCACCGCCGCCGTGATCCGTTCGGCCACGATCGGCGCCTCGAAGTGCGCTGTCGAGCCAGCCTTCGAGAGCGGCAGGTCGGTCGCGTCGCCGAGCGCATAAACGTTCGCTCGGCCGCCGACCTGGAGGGTGTGATGGTCGGTCGGCAGCCACCCACTGGCCGGAGCGAGGCCAGAGTCTATGACCACCTCGGCGCCGCGGTGCGGCGGCACCAGGATCAGCAGGTCGTAGGGCATCTCCTCGCCCTCGAGGCTCTGCACCACCTTGCGCGCGGGGTCGATCGTCTCGACGTTGAAGAAGGTGTGGAGCTCGATCCCCTTCTCCTCCAGGATGGGGGTCGCCATCTCGCTGACGCTCTCGATCGTGAAGGCGCGGCCGATCGGGCTGCAGTAGTGCATCTCGCTCTTTTCCCGCAGGCCGCGCTCGCGGAGCTCGGACTCGATCAGGAAGGCCACCTCCAGCGGCGCCGGCGGGCACTTGTAGGGCATGCCGGCGATCCCGATCACGACCTTCCCGCCGGTGAAGGCGTCGAGCGCCTCCCGCAGGCGGAGCGCCGCGGTCGCAGAGTAGAAGTGGTGCGCCTCGGTGTCGAAGTGCTCGATCTCCTCGGGAACGATCCGCGAGCCGGTGGCGATCACCAGCTGGTCGTACTCGAGATGCCTGCCGTCCTCCAGATCGACGCGGCTGCTCGCCTCGTCGATCTTCACCGCACGCGCGACGTCGAGGATGACCCGATCATCGAGCAGGCTGCGCTCGGGGCGGGAGAGTCTCTCCGCCTTCTCGCCGCCCATGGCGATGTACATGAAGCCCGGCTGGTAGACGTGCTGCCCCTTCTCGTCGACGAGCGTGACGGTCGCCTCGTGGCGATCGATCTGGCGGCGCAGTTTGCGCACCAGCAGGTTGGCGACGAGGGTTCCCCCAACGCCGCCGCCCAGGATGACGACCCTCTGCATGGCCATCCTCCTAGCGCAGCTTCTCGACGAGGATCTCGTCGTAGCCCTCGCGTGTCTCGATGCCGATCAGTCGATGACCGGCCTTCTCGATCCACTTGGGGATGTCCAGCTTGGAGCCCGCGTCGCTCGACCAGACGGCGATGACGTCGCCGACCTGGCCCTCACGGATGGAGCGGATCAGCTCCATCAGCGGTCCGGGGCAGTAGCTGCCACGAGCATCGACGGTGCGGGTGATGGGAGTGGTCTGGGTCTGCATCGTGGTTTCCGTCCTTCTCTCGATGCTCAAATGAACAGGCTTGCATCGGCGTTGGTCATCAGCTCCAGCGCCGCGGCGGCACCGACAGCCGGTTCCACGCCGTCGATCAGCTGGTCGGCGGTGATGCCCATCATGTCCATGCTCATCTGGCACGGGATCAGGCGCACGCCGAGGGCCTGGGCCATCTCGAGCAGCTCGCGCGGCTCAGCCACGCCGTACTGCTTGGCCAACTTCTTCATCATCCACGGGCCCATGCCGGCGAAGTTGAGCTTGCTCAGCTTGGCGTGGTCGATGCCGGGCCGATTCATCATGGCGAGCATCTTCTGCATCCAGTTGGTGCCGGTCAGCCGGACCTCGGGTCGGACCAGCGTGAAGAGGCCCCAGAAGGTGAAGAAGATGGAGACCTTCATCTCACCGGCGGCGGCCGTGCTGGCCAGGATGGTGGTTGCCCAGGTTCGCTCCAGGTCGCCGCTCTCGGCGACGATCACGAGCTCCTTGACCTTGACGGCCCCGTCGGCCTCTGGCTCATCGAGTTCTTCGACGAGGGGGGTCGGCACTTCAGGCCTGGTAAGTGTTGCGGTCATGTCGCGCCTCTCACTTCTTGCGCAGGATGTAACGGAAGACCTTGCCATCGACGGTCGATTCGACCAGCTCGTGGCCGGTCGTCTTCGACCATGCGATGAAGTCCTTGGTCGAGCCGGGGTCGGTGGCGAGGACCTCGATCACGTCGCCGGAGCCGATCTCCTTGATCGCCAGCGCCGTCTTCACGATCGGCAGCGGGCAGGAGAGGCCACGGGCGTCGACGGTCTTCGTGACGTTGGTGGTGACAGTCATCGGTGCGGTCCTTTCGTTCGAGGGGTCAGATGAAGACGACCTGTCCGTCGCTCGCGGCGAGCCAGAAGGCGGTGACGCCCTCCACGCCGTCCACCAGCGGATCGAGGTCGGATTCGGTGATGCGGAGCAGGTCCATGGAGAGCGAGCAGGCCTGGATATCGACCTCGCCGATCTCCTTGGCCTGGCGCAGGGTCTCGTGCCAGGGTGCCTGGCCGGCGGCGGCCAGCGCGTTCACGGCGTCGCGACCCGCATCACCGGCCTCCGGGGCGAGCCCGTGGTCATCGGCGATCCGGTCGGCGCGGAACGAGTCGAGCGCCCAGTACTGCAGAAAGATGTGCACCGGCCGCCCGATGGCTGCCGCCCCGGCGGTCATCACCGCCGCTGCGTTCAGCTTGTCGTCGGTGCCGGAGAAGAGGACGAGTGCGAGGTTCTGTTCCATCGGTACCTACCTGTGCCCGGCCACGGCCGGTGTGGGGGCGCTCCGTCCGCTCGTCGAGAGCGCGGCGAGGCGAACAAGGCGTCGTTGGAGCGCTGCGCGCATGAGCCCGCAGGCGACGATGAAGTCGGCGTCGGCGAGGCGATAGCGGATCTCGCGACCGTCTCGCTCGGACTCCAGCACGCCGGCACTGCGCATCAGCGCCAGGTGCTGGGAGACGTTCGGCTGCGCGATTCCGAGCTGTGCGACCAGCTGGCTCACCGTGAGCGGGCCATCCGCCAGCAGGTGCGCGATCTCGAGTCGCCGGGGGTTGGCCAGCGTCTTGAGGATCTCAGCCTGGAGGTCGTAGATCGGTTCCATGCCCAGATCGTCCGATATATGCGCAGATGCGCATCAGTGCTCAATGGCCCTCTCGGGGGTGCCTGGAGGAACTCACGGCAGGGTCATTCGGCCCCCTCCGAGCGGGACAGGCGGCGCGGGTGGCGTCTAGCGCGTTCCGGCGAGCTCCTGGAGCGTGTGCCAGTTCCCCAGCCGATCCGCCTGCGTCGCCAGGATCTCCTCGCTTGGCCCCTCCTTCGCGAAGTGCGGCGCGAAGCGGCCCTCGGTCCTGGCGAATGACAGGAAGTCCTGCACCGTGCCGTCGGGGGCGGTGAACCAGTCCTCCTTCGGGGCCGGGTTACCCTGCAGGCTCAGCCGCTCGGCGATCGTCTCGCCGCGCCGCGGGTCGTAGACAAACAGCGGGAAGGCGCGGCTGGTGACCGCCAGCTTGGCCTGGGCGCTCGACGAGTCGTCGGCGATGCCGTGTTCGGGCTGGCACGGCGTATAGACGATCACCACCGCGGGGCCCGGGTACGCATTGGCATCGATCACCGCGCGATAGAAGTGGTTGATGTGCGCCGGCGTGGTCTGCGCCACGTACACGTCCCCGTGGCCGATCAGGATGCGGCCGAGCTCCTTGCGCCGCTCGGGCCGGCCGCGCAGCTCACGCCCAAAAGCGGACAACTTGGTCACCTGGCCGCCGAAGCTGGCGGTGGAGGCCTGGCCGCCGGTGTTCGAGTAGACCTGCGTGTCGAGCACCATCACCTTGATATCGGCGCCGGAGGCGACCATCCGCGACAGGGCCTGAAAGCCGATGTCGTACATCGCCCCGTCGCCACCCAGCGCCCAGATGCGGCGCTCCGGGTGACCGGCCTGGTCCCAGCGGGCGCGGATCCCGAGTGCATCGGCCGGGGCGTTCTCGAAGAGCGAGTTGGTCCACGGCACCAGGAACGGGTTGTACGGATAGGTGCTGCCGTAGACGGTGTTGCAGCCGGTGGCGGCCACGATCCCCATCGAGTTCGGGCCGTGGACCTGCCGGGTCGCTGCCAGCAGCATGCGGATCGCGGACGCCTCGCCGCAGCCGGCGCAGCTGCCGGCACCGCCGACATACCCGAAGGCGTGCTCGCCGAGCATCAGGTCGGCCAGCGCCTTCTCGGACCGATATCCCTCCGGCGTCGGGGGGAGCGACCGGAAGAGCGCCATGTCGCGACTGAATCGGTCCAGCGTGGACTCGCCCGATGCCTCGTGCGCGACCTTGTCGGCCATGCGCAGCGCGTCGTATCCGAGCGCGTGGCAGACCTCGACGCACTCTCCGCAGCCCTTGCAGTGGATCGGATCCACGAAGATGCCGAAGCCGGCCGGCTCCAGCCCCCGCTTGGCGGGGACGTCGGCGTACTTGGTGGTGCGGGCGAAGCGGCCGCGCGCCGTGGCGCCGGCAAGATCCGGATCCGGCTGGGTCGCCGCGAAGGTCGAGACGAGTCCGTCGAGCTGGGTATCCGGCAGGGCGATCCCCATGATGGCGCTGTCGGGACAGGCGCTGACGCAGGTCATGCAGCCGACGCAGCGCGCGGCATCCAGCTCGGGTATCTGGGGCGCCAGGTGGCTGAAGTCGCGAACGGCGGCGGTCCCCGGCGGGATGATGCTGCGCGCAACCCCTGCATCGGCCGGCAGCTCCGCGTCCGCGATGCCGCGCTTGTACGCCGGCACGATGGCGCGGTTGAAGTCGTCCACGTAGCCATGGACGTCGAAGAGGGGCAGCGTGGCGCTCAGCCGCGACTCGTGCGCCTCCTTTGACTCGCCCGCCTCCTTGCGCAGCTCAGTGGTCATCGAGCTCCTCCAGGATCTCGACGAGCGCGCGCACCAGGTCGGTCGTGGAGATCACCCCGATTGGATGCGCCCCGTCGGGAGCGACCACCACCAGCCGATGCACGTGGTGCTGTTCCATCATCCGGGCGGCAGTGAGCAGGGTCTCGTCGAGCCGGATGGTCAGCGCCGGGGCGGTCATCAGGTGACGGACGGCCAGACCGGGCCAGTTGGCAAGCGACTGGCCCGATGCGTGGGCGCGGACGAGATCGGTCTGGCTCAGCACGCCGACAAGGCGCCCGACTCGGTCCACCACCGGCAGGCCCGTGATATTCCGATCGGTCATCAGTCGCTCGGCTGCGCCGACGGTCTCGGTGTCCGCGACCGTAACGGGCTCGATGCTCATCAGCTCGCCGACAGTGGGGCCGGTCACCCGGGTCTTCATGGGAGCACCTCCTCAAGGAGCAGCGGCGCGTCGGCGCCGGTCAGCCTGGGGAGCTGCCCGTCCCCTTCGGGGTGACGCTCCGAGCCGAGCGCCGCGGTCACGTCGATCACAGAGTCGTAGGCGGCCGCGATGACGGCCAGGTTCGCCGCGACCACCGCGCTGCCGCGCTTGCCGAACAGGCGCTCCAGTCGGGGCTCGACCGCTGCGAGCAGCGCCGCCCGGTCGAGTCCGGCCCGAGCGGCGAACGGCGCGATTCGCAGGAAAACACCGACCAGCGCGACGCCCTGCATGCGGACCTCGAGGTCCGGGCGAGGGGCGTGCTCGCGGGCCAGCGCAGCGGTATCGAGCGCGAAGACGCGGATCTGGCGCGCAACGATCTCGGCGCGAGCGGCAGCCGGGATCGCGGCCCAGATCGCCTCGGGGTCGGTGAGGGCCGATTGCAGGAAGAGGGCGCCGCCGTCCACCAGGCCGGCCAACGGGGCGCCGTAGCGGAATGCGGCAGCATCGTTGACCGGCACGAAGTCGACCCGCTGCAGCTCGGCGTGCTGGCGGATCGGCTCCTCGGCGATGGTCAGGTAGTAGGTGGTGGGCAGCCCCTTCTTCTCCGAACCGTAGCGGGGATAGGCCTGCACGTACCGATCGAACAGGTCGGCCACCACGGTGGCGATCAGCCGGTTGGTGGTCACCGAACCGAAGCCGCCCACCGAGTGGCCGCGCAGGCTGTAGGCGCCGGCCGGCGAGAGGTCCAGGTCGACGGGCGTCAATGCATCGGGGTGGACCACGCCGAGCACCGCCCGCGGCGTTCCGCGCATCGCGTCGGTATCGGCCAGCCAGTCGAAGACTGCGGCCAGATCGCCGACCGAGACGTCGCGCGACCCGAGCCCGGCGGAAGCCGAGACGACCCGTGGCAGCGGGGCCCCGTCGGCGGCAGCATCGGCCAGTGCGGCCTTCAGCTCGCGGGCGAGCGGGTTATCCGCCGCGGTCGGCTCGTCGGTGCGCTCCACGACCGCCACCGCGCGAACGTCACGCAGGGCCGCGGCCAGCTGTGCCGCGGGGAACGGCCGGAACGAGGTGACGGTGAGGCAGCCGACCCGGCGTCCCTGCCCGCGAAGGTGATCGACGACGGAGATCGCCGTATCGGCGATGGTTCCCATCGAGACGAGGACCGCCTCGGCGTCGTCACAGCGGTACGGCACGATGGGCGCATGCCGCCGCCCCGTCAGCTCGCCCCAATCGGCGAACGCACGGTCGAGCGAATCGGCCAGGCGTCGCGCGAAGTCGCGCTGCGCGATGCGGCCCTTCATGTAGCTGTCCTGGTTGGCGACCACGCCGGTCATCAGCGCCTGGTCCGGATCGAACAAGTCGCGCAGCCGCGCGCGCGGATCCCCGACGAAGTCCCGGAGCAGCTCGTCCTCGGGGAGGAGCGTGTTCTCCAGGGTATGGGTGGTCAGGAAGCCGTCCTGGCAGACCAGGATCGGGGTCTCGCTCTCTTCGGCCGCGCGCCGAGCGATGGCGGTCAGGTCGGCCGCCTCCTGGGCGTTGCGGGCGAAGAGGATCCCCCAGCCGCAGTCGGCCACGCCCATCACGTCGTCGTGCCCGGCATGGATGTTCAGCGCCTGGCTTGTCAGAGCCCGGGCTCCCACGTGGAAGACGGCGGGCAGCCGCTTGCCGGCGATGACGTACAGGACCTCCTTCATCAGGATCAGTCCCTGCCCGGCGGTGAAGTTGGTGACCCGCCCGCCCGCCAGCGCGAAGCCCTCGGCAGCGGAGGCGGAGGAGTGCTCCGATTCCGGCTCCAGGAAGCGCAGCGGCGTGCCCCACAGGTTCGTCTGGCCATCGGCCACCGCCGCCTGGTAGAGCGCGGCCATGGTGGTCGATGGCGTGATCGGGTAGGCGCAGGCGCCCTCGCTGATCCGCGTCTCCACGTGGGCGATCGCCTCCGACCCATCCACGATGGCGGGGATCCCGGGGAACGGCGGAACGGCCTCCAGCTTGCTCATGGCTGAACCATGGTGCCGCGCACGGGTACGGGCCGATGAGTGCCGCGCGGACCAATAATCACGTGACCTCCGGCCCCCGCGCTTGGGACCCGGCGACCTCCTCACGTGCTGCCCCGCGACCGTGGCTGCGGGGAGCCCAGCTCTGCGAGGGGTAGACTCAGCAGACCATGAAGCGCCGGAGATCCCAGGAGCGCGACGAGGCCGATGCTCGTGCGCAGGCCGATGCCCGGCGAGAGCAGCTGCTCGCCCAGCTGCGGGACCGCGAGACGAGCAACCGCCAGACGTCGGTGCCCCCGGCGCCCGATGTCGCTCCCCCCGAGCCAGGATCCGAGGCCGAGCCCGCGGCCGAGGCGGATCCGGGCGATTCGGCGGAAGAAGTCGCCGACTAGCGGGACCCGACGCCGTGCTCCTGCTCGGCCCCCCGGTCCCGCTCCTGCCCCGCAGCCACCGGGTGCCTACAACGGCCAAGTTGGGGCGGGTTGTTGGCCGTCATGGTCAACAGGCGACAATTCAGCCACCTGCACGTGTGCACAAAGCCGATCCTGGCCGTTGTGGTCACCCCGCGGTCATCGCAGCGTCAGGGGCGGCGTCGCCTGGCGTTGTGTGGCGGCACAAGCACGGCGGGCCGTCGCGCACCACGCGCAACGGCCCGCAACCGGACCACCCAACTGGCTACTTGGTCTGGATCGTGATCTTGTGGGGCTTGGCCTCCTCGACCTTCGGGATGGTGAGGGTCAGCACGCCGTCGCGGAAGACCGCCTCGACAGCGTCCAGCTTCAGGCCGCTCGGCAGGACCAGCGCGCGGCGGAACTCACCGCGTGACAGCTCCTTGAGCAGGTAGCCGGCTTCTTCCTTCTCCTCGTGCTGCTCGTAGGTCCCGGTGATCGTGAGCGTGTCGCCCTCGATGGTCGTCTCCACCGCCTCGGACTTGACACCCGGGAGCGCGGCCTTGACGACGAAGGTGTCCTTCGTCGCGTACGCATCCACCGCCGGAGCGATCCGGCCCTCGACGCCAAACGTCAGCCACTCGCTCGGGCGGACGAAGGACTCGTCGAAGAGCCGATCAATCGCGGAGCGCAGGGTCGGCAGCATGGGCGTGCCGTATCGGGGTCTCATGATGGTCATAGGTGCACCTCCTCAGCTCGTGCACCGGCCGGGAGCCACGCGGAAGAGGCGGCCGGCAGCCCGGCCGGGCGGCTGCAAGCGTCGCGCGTCGGGCGCATGGTTGGCAAGTGCCGGACGGACCAAACGACCGGGGCGCCGGTCCCGATCAGTCCCCGCCGAGGAGGAGGTCCAGGTAACCGTCCACCTGGGCCCGATTGAGCGGCCCGAAGTAACGGGCAACGACGATCCCGTCGGCGTTGAGCAGGTAGTGCGTCGGATAGCCGTAGATGCCGTAGCGCTGCGCTACCGCGCCGGTCCGGTCGAGCGCCTGCGGGTAGGGAAGGCGAGCCTCCTGGGCGTAGGCGCGCACCGTCTCGGCGGTCTCCTGGATGCTGACCGCCAGCAGCGTCACACCGCCCGGGTTGGCGTTCAGGGCGTCGCGCAGGATCGGCGCCTCCTCCCGGCAGGGTAGGCACCAGGTGGCGCCGAAGACGATCCAGACCGGCCCGCCCCGCAGCTCGGCAAGCGTCGCCGGGCCGTCGTCCAGGCGCTGGAGCCGCACGACGGTGCCACCGACCGTGGCCTCCAGCTCCGGGGCGCGCTCGCCGATCCCGATCCCCTCGGTGATTGCTCCCACCGGGTAGAAGCCCGCGCTGCGGTCGCGGTCGTCCGAGCCGAGTGGGCGCGTCACCAGGAACGCCCCGACCAACAGGGCCACCGCGAGGAGCAGCCACCGGGCACGGCGCACGGCGATCTCAGGTGTCCCGGGTGGCGAGCAGACGGCCGGCAAGCAGGAGCGGCACCGCGATCCACGCCACGAGAGCCGTCGCCAGCAGCGCCATCGTCGGC
>Ga0209342_10007765_pt1 | contig 10777 bp, 11 predicted proteins | sample RifCSP16_2_FD_184023 | JGI IMG/M metagenome (GOLD analysis project Ga0209342, IMG submission 184023) | Soil microbial communities from Rifle, Colorado - Rifle CSP2_sed 16_2 (SPAdes) (version 2) | ecosystem: Environmental > Terrestrial > Deep subsurface > Rock core/Sediment | place: Rifle... | reverse complement strand
GGGTTAATAACGGCGGTCACTTGGTTAGATAATCTAAGGAGACGCAAACCCACAAGGAGGTAAGGCATGATCGAAGAATTAACGCGGTATTGGTGGGTCATCGGCCTGCGCGGCGTGGCGGCCGTGCTGTTCGCCTTGGCGGCGTTCTTCTGGCCCGGCATCACGCTGGCCGTTTTGGTGCTCTTTTTCGGCGCCTATGCGCTGGTCGACGGCGTCTTCACCACTATCACAGCCGTTCGTGCCGCGCCGCAGAAGCAACGCTGGTGGGTATTACTGCTGGAGGGTTTGGTCGGCATCGCCGTGGGCATCGTCACGATACTCTGGCCGGGGCTCACCGCAGTAGCCCTGCTCTATATCATCGCGGCCTGGGCAATCATTACCGGCGTACTCGAAATCATCGCCGCCGTGCGCCTGCGCGAACTCATCGAGGGCGAATGGTTGCTTGGCTTGGCGGGCATCGCCTCCATAACCCTCGGCCTATTACTCGCCTTCTGGCCCGGCCCGGGCCTCATCGCCACCGTGTGGATGATCGGTGTTTACGCACTTGTATTCGGCATCTTATTGCTCGCCTTGGCCTGGCGGCTGCGTGGCCTACGGCCTAACTTATCAAGGCAGGCCCATGTGGGTATGTGAGGGCGGGGTGATATTAATTTAAGGAAACCCTGTTATGGCAACTAGCATTCCTCTCCTAAATGGAGTCTCCGCTAGCGTGCGCCATGCGCACGAGCGTCCTTCGTCGCACAGCCGAATCTACACAATACTAGCCTATAACCCTGCCGCACAAATTGTGGCAGGGCATGCGCACATCCCCTTAAAAGCCGCGGCGATATTGCCGCAGTGTCGTATAACTACAAAAAGAAGATGAAAAAGATTAAGGTGAAAACCAGGATTGAAATTGGCATGAAGTCTTCTTGCATGGCCCGTCCTCCGGTAAGTAGCTATGTGCTCGACAATCCTACTGTAAACCTAATTTAGGCGGGCGGGAAGACGGTTGTTACAAGGGATTACAATAGTGGGTATCGCGGCTATAGGTTGGGCAAAAGCGTAGCGTTGCCCAACGGCCTGCTGTCTCCGATTGTTGGGCTTCACAGGTTTCAGCCCAAGCTACGAGCTACGATGCGCGCACGGGTGCCAACATCTATCCCGTCAACGTCTTCCCGTGCGAACCGCCGCGGTGCGCGGCATTACTATCATGGCACTTACCATGCCCGTACTGGTGCCCCAAGATATCCATAAAATGGTCGTGAAGCGGCTGCTGATCGGATGGCTGCTGCTGTCCGCGCTGCTCGGCGGCGTCGTGTTTTATATTGAAATGGAAAAAATGGACAATTTCGTGGTGCGTCTGGTGCTTGCCGAATCCACCGCGAGCCTCAGCGACGTGCGCAGCATTGATTCCACGCCAGTGGAACTCTTACAAAGAAAAGTCAACGAGCTGGTCGGCCGGCATTTTCAAAGAGCCGAGATTTACGATAGTGAACAGGCTATCGTCGTCCGGGCGGTACGCCCGGGCGCGGAAGAGTTCGAACGCACGCTGCATCGCTTCATGCATGGCTTTCCCACGGAAGGCAAGCTGCTCTATCAAAAATTTTATCTGAATGATGGCACACTGCTGATGCAAGTCGTGACGCCGCTTAAGCAATCCGGCGGCGAACTGCTTGGCTACTTCGAGGGCGTTTACCACGTTGACGTGGAAACCCTGCGCGACATCCGGCGCAACGTCGCCGTCACGCTGGCACTGACCGTGTTCATCATCCTCGCCACCGCCGTGATACTCTATCCCATCATCATGTCGCTCAACCGCAGCCTGCTCGCGCTGTCCACCGATCTGCTGAAAAGCAACATCGAACTGATGGAGGTGCTGGGCAGCGCGATCGGCAAACGCAATTCCGGCGTACACCGGCACAGCTATCGCGTCACCCTCTACGCCATCCGCCTGGCCGAGGCGCTGGGACTTCCCGACCAGCAAATCCGCGACCTAATCGTCGGCGCGTTCTTGCACGATGTGGGCAAGATCGGCATCAGCGATAATATTCTGCTCAAAGAAGACAAGCTCAGCGATGAAGAATTCAACGTGATGAAAACGCACGTGCGGCTCGGCGCAGACATCGTCGCCAAGGTCGATTGGCTGCAACAGGCGCGCGACGTCATCGAATTTCATCAGGAGAAATACGACGGCAGCGGCTATCTAAAGGGATTGAGGGGTGAAGAAATCCCGCTCAACGCGCGCATCTTCGCCATCGCCGACGTGTTCGACGCGCTCACCTCGCGGCGCCCCTACAAGGAACCCTTGAGCCTTGAAGAGACCATGGGCATCATTAACCGCGGACGCGGCGCGCACTTCGACCCGCACCTCTTGGACAAATTCGAGGACATCGTGCCGCAACTCTATACGGCGATCAGCGGAGTGGGGGATGACGTGGCCGAGAAAATGCTCGAGGCGTGCATCGACAAATATTTCTTCGGAAAATAACCTCAAGAAAGGAGCGCAGCATGACTCCACATGCACAACACGCACACGGTGTGGCGGACTTCCGCCGCCGCTTTTGGGTCTCGCTCGCGCTCACCGCGCCGATACTCATCCTCTCGCCTGGCTTTTGGGAACTGTTCGGTCTGCAACAGCCGCTGGTGTTTCCCGGCCACCACCACGCGCTGTTCGAGTAAAAGGGGTCATCTGCATAAATCCAATGGTAGACCCCTTATTTCTTATTTTTCTTACGGGCTTGAGCGCTTTCAGAAATAAACAGCATGGGACTCGTTAGCCCTGATTGAAGGCTGGCTAAGCTTTAGGTGTGGGGCGCCTGGAAAAATGTACTTACCGAATGACTGCGCCGTGATGAACACTGCGCGGTTTCAGCAAATCCGCCAGAGTGTAAGCGTCAAGCGACGCCAAAAAACCTTTAAGCGCCGCGCCCAAAATAGATTTCAGCGTACAGCCCGGCAGCAATGGGCACGCCTCGTTGGCCGGATTGAAACATTCGGCGATCGGGAAACCTTCTTCGAAGTCGCGCACTACGTCGCCGATATTAATTAGCGCTGGGCGCCGCGCCAGGCGCATGCCCCCGCCCTTGCCGCGCACCGTGTCGATGTAGCCGCGCAACGCGAGCTGGTGCACGATCTTCATCAAATGATTTTCAGAAATACGGTAATAATCGGCCACCTCGCTGATCGTTACCAGGCGTTCCTGATGCAATCCAAGGTAAACCAACACCCGCAAAGAATAATCCGTATAACGTGTAAGCTGCATGGACGCAACCGCCGTGATTTTGACGGCCCAGCTTAATACAATCGTGTCGACCTGCAAAGCATACAGCCGGGCATAGAATTAAAGAATCAGCAATCTATATAACAACATTTAATAAATTGGGCCTTGACAAGCGAGGCATTAAAAGATGTATATTAATTATATCTTTTAATAGGCGCGCGCGCATAGAGGGGCTAACTATGAAAACAGTGTTCCGGCTGATCCAAACCACCTTGCTCAGCACCGTGCTGGGCGTGACCCTGGCGGGTGTCGCGAGTCCGGCGCTGGCCAAAACCGTGCAAGTAGTCATGCACGCCAAAGAAGTGGATCTACCCATCGACAACAAAGGCACGCTCTACCCCAGTTGGACCTTCGACGGCAAGGTTCCCGGTCCGGTAGTGCGCGTCACCGAGGGCGATATGGTGGAGTTCACACTAATAAACGACAAGGCCAGCCAACACCCGCACTCAATGGATTTTCATGCCGCCCGCCTCGACGTGGTGAAGGATTTTTCCTCGGTGGGACCGGGAGAAGAAAAACATTACAGCTTTCGCGCCGACTATCCGGGCGTATTCTTTTATCACTGCGGCACTGACCCCATGATGCAGCACTTGGCGCGCGGCATGTTCGGCACGATAATCGTCGACCCTAAAGATAGCAAGGCATGGCCCAAAGCCGATCGTGAATACGTATTGGTGCAGTCCGAATTGTATAAAGACCCCGACGATGTGGAAGCCATTATGCAAAACAAATGGAGCAACGTGGTGTTCAACGGTATGGTGTTCCGCTATGACCCGGTGCATGACAGTGATGCCAAGCACATGCTGCAAGCCAAGCCCGGCGAGCGCGTACGCGTGTATTTCGTGAACGCGGGGCCGAATGAATTTTCCTCGTTCCATCCCATCGCCGGTATTTGGGATCGTGTATACGTGGGCGGCAACCCCAAGAACGTGCATCACGGACTGCAAAGCTTCACCGTCGGGCCGGGCGACGGCGCGGTGTTTGATCTGATTTCTCCGGTCGAAGGCGCCAACGCCATCGTCACTCATTCGCTGCACGCGGCCATGACCGGCGCCATCGCGGTGATAAAATTCTCTAAGGACGCCGATCCTAAGATGGGACGCGGCGAGCAGATTTTAGTGCGTTAAAGCACTCAATAACCACGTTCGCATACAGGCATCAGAACTGTAGGTTGGGCAAAAGCGCCACGTTGCCCAATGGGCTTCTATCTAAGAATTGTTGGGCTTCGCAAGCTCAGCCCCAACCTACGGGCTGATAATCTCAAGGCAAATGGCTGCTGGAAATGGAGGAGATTGATTCCAGCCAGTTCTCGTTGGCCTCAATGTTAACGCTTAGGTGCGCCAGCGGAAGAAAGAACACCCTCTTTACGTAACCGGCGCAGCAATTCCGACACCATTAATTTTAACTCATCATGCCTTTTCTTTATTTCCGATGCGTATTGAATCAGCGACTGATGGCGGGCTTGAGCATTGGTTTGATGAATTTGATTTTGTGATTCTTGATATAGCAAATGCGCATATTCCCATTTCTGAACAAGATCATTGTTCATCCGGTATGAATCAATAAGACCCCTGGCTTTTGCATATGTGGCCACGATTTGTTTGCGAAGGTCGTGATCTTTGATCTTACCAATGAAGGATGCGTTGGTATTGTAAATGGTGAAATAGTCTTGGGTTATTGGCCAAAATAGGAGTAGAGGCGTGTTATCGCGAAGGGCCTCCGCATGAGCGCCGACACTTCCAAGATAAGACTCCCAAAGAGTTTCAATTTCATCGTGTATAGCTTGAAGCAGGCCAAAAAGGTGTTCGACCTCTTCTCTCGCTGATTCCGCCTTTTCCAGCGAGTGCACAATGTATGCGCCGGCGAGCGTAAGTGCACTACCAATAAAAGCACCAATTCCCGAGGAGAGTAGTGCATCAGCATTCCAATTGAAATCAGCCACACGGCCTCCTTAGAGTCCTAACTAAAATTAGACGTCATAAATGGCATCTCGGATTGCGTCAGCGATAAGTTATTACCGTTCGCAGCCTTTCGCCTGAACAATTCTCTGGATTCGCTCCTTGCGGGTTTCCAATTCGGCCAAGGTTTTCTTGGTTTCTTCTGCGTTGTCCATGGTGAGCCAGATCGGCGTCAGAATGAGCAATCCCGCAACGGATTTTGATTGGTTGTCGTTTCTGGCCTGCTGGAGGCTGCCCTGCACGGCGGCGGTTTTTGTGCTAATGGCATCCAATTCCTTTACGAGGGTGTCACAAGACAACTGAAATTCGGCACTTTGCCGATCTTCAGGAAGCAGCCGTTGCGAGGGCGCCAACGTACTCAGATCAGGCGGCAAATCCCGCGCGGGATTTGCGCAAGCGTTCAAAAGCATGCAGGATGCGAAAACTAAACTATTTAGTGAATTTGACCGCACGGCCCTTGCCCTCAAGGCTCCCCCAACTCATAAAGGAAATGCCCACATTGCCGTAGCGCACCAGAATCACGGCATCGGCGCCAAGTTTCGCGGCTTCCTCGCGCAGTTTATCGGCGACCATGTCGCGCGTGGGATCGGCATTAAAAATGGTTGTTTTATTTACAGTGGCCGTGATGTCACCGAGCGATTTGTATTTCCGGTCAGTGATATCGTTTTCGGATACGATAATGTCGCTGGTATGGGTTGGCGTAACACCCGTTGGCGTTGGTTGAGCGTTATCGACCTGTGAGGACGACCAGGTCGCGCAGCCACTAAATAAAATGGGAATCATAATCAACACAGGGAAAAGTAGGTTTTTAGTTTTTATCATGATATCTCTCCTGAACTGACTACAAATTAAAAAGAAGATGACACGTTATCAGGTAAATTCGTTAGCTAACAGTTATAACGCCGCGCATAAAGGGTGAAATCGGGCTGTGCCGCTATAGCACAGCCCCGCTAAAGCACAAGCCGACCGTTAATTTTTGGCAGCAGAAGCGCTGGAGGGTTGTGCGGCTGTGTTGTTCTGTTGGTTTTGCTGCTGCCGATCCACAGTGGTAGAGGCCCCCATTTTTACAGGAAGTTCATCCGGATAGTTATAGCCGGTGCCCTTGCTGTGGTCGATGATTGCCCCGATGCCGCCGCCAAAAATAATGTTTCCGAACATGCCGCCGGAGGCCCTGGAAACCGCCCGCAGGAAGCCATCTTGGGTGCCTTCTTTTTTGCATTCAATCATGAGATCTTCTGCGGAACGATGAACTACAATCAAGCCGGGAGATTCTACTTGCCAGGCGCCTTTATCGTTTTTCAGAGAGCAATTGGCTTTTTCGACGGCTTCACCGTTGGCGGTCTTTGTGTTGAGAGACAGTGTTTGCATCTCATCTGAAGTAATGGTGGCACAGCCGCCTGGCAAGCAGGGTGAGGGCGCAAAGCATGGGCAGTGATAGTTTATTCATTATAAGAATTCCCTTGGATTAAGATGTTGAAGAAATATAGTAATTGTTCTGTATGGCATAACCATGGATGAGCTACAGGCGGCAGCCGGGTTGACTATACACTGCCCATTATTGACCGGCAAGTGATTGGAGTTGGGTTATTCCGCTATGGCCCGGCGTGCTTAAAAATAGCCAATCCATGCCCGCCCAAAGGCACTCTCACGGCGCGGCGCGTGCCACTTTGTTCAACAGTGACGTGCTGGGTATTATCAAGCAAATTCGTCAGCGTCTGTCCCACGGAGTTTAAGTTGTAATCAACCGTAATAAAATCATTCCTGGGGCTGGCATCCAGATTCAGCGTCACCAGGATTTCCGTATCGTCTAAAATGCGCGAATAGGCCAATGTGCATTTGCCATCGGCAGGGTGGCCGAAGTCGTTGCCGTTGCCGGAGATTTCACGGAAGTATTGTCTGCCGTAGCGCAAAGCCGGTTCTGATTTTCGCACCTCGGCGATTTTTGTGATGGCTTGGTAGATGGGATGCTCAGAATTGAAAAAATGCTGGCCGATGCTGTCAAACGCCCCCCACTGGCCGCCGAACATGCACTCGCGCACATAGCGGTCATTGTCGCCGCCGCCATCAAAGCCTTGTTCGGTGCCGTAGTAGATGCAGGGCACGCCGCGGCTGGTGAGTAGATAGCCGATAGCGAGTATGGCCTGGGCGGGAAAGGGGTTGTTGTGCAAGAAGCGTTTGTAGGGTCGCGCCATTTGGTCGTGGTTGTCGACGAAGGTGACGAAATACTGGCCCGCCGCGCCGTGATCGGCGTAGAGGGTATTGAAGCGCTCGTAGCGCTCGCGCAGGCAAGCCGGATTGGCTAAGCCCTTGATGGCCTCTTCCAAAACGAAATACAATGGAAAATCCAGGCAGGCATCGAGCGAGGGGAAGCGCTCGGTGGTGCCTTCGATGCGGCTGTTGCGCCCGATATATTTTTCCAGCGTGGCATCGTCCGCGACTATTTCGCCGAAGATAAAAAAGTTTTGTTTGCCGATGCGTTGCGCATACTCGCGCAGGGCGTTGCAAAAAATCGCCGTGGCGCTGCCCTCGATGTGTTTTACCGTATCGATGCGAAAGCCGTCGATATCGGCAAAGGTGATCCAGTATTTATGAATCTTGATAAGCGCATCCAGTACCCGCGCCTGATTGATCTCGAGTTCCTTTAGGCTCAAGAAGTCGCCGTTGACGGCCTCGTCGGGATCGTACCAATTGCGTATCGCGCCGCGCCGCTTGTAACATAGGGGGCGCTGCAATTCCTTGGGCCACACGGCATCGTCCATTTTCAGGCCGGGCGTGGGATCGGCCTCGCGCCAAAAGCCGAACTCGAATGGACCGTCCGCGTCTTTCCAATAGTAGTAGGGATGATCGCCCGGATAGGCCCAGTTATCGCCGGTGTGATTGATGATGATGTCGAGGATCACATACAGGCCCTTGGCGTGTGCGCGCTTCACCAAAGATTGCAGGTCTTCCTTGCTGCCGAAGCGCGGATCGACTTGCAAAAAGTCCTGAATGCCATAGCCGTGATAGCTGTCATTGAGTTCCCGGCGATTTTTAAGCACCGGGCTCAGCCAGATGGCATTCGCGCCCAAACCTTTGATGTAATCCAGGCGGCGGGTAATACCCTTTAAGTTGCCGCCTTGAAATAGCCTGCCTTGCTCAGGATCGCGTGTTGTTAGTGTGGTGGCCGGGTCGTAGGCGGGTATGCCGGCACGGGCGTTGTTGAAGCGGTCTACCAATAAAAAATAGATGAATAAATCGCGCCAATCCTTCGGCGAGGGAAAAACTTTTGGCTGCGGCGTGAAATCCAATTCTGTTACGGATGTAATCGGGTCTGCCATATTGGGCCTCCGTGCCTGAATAATCGCGTTGCTGGTAACTCTGTTTTGCGCGTAGGGATGGAAACGGTGTGCTTTAGCCAGCCTTTTGCACGATTAACTGATAAAATAGCCGAAAATACTGTTAGCCGAAGCGTAGACCAAACGCGTCTGCCTGACCAGCCCTGGACTGGCTAAGCCAGGCAAACAGGATTACACTTTTGCACCCTTGAAATAGTTGAGTTCCAGCATGCTACACCCAGAAAAATTCGATGTAATCGTAATTGGCGGCGGCCATGCGGGCACGGAGGCGGCACTGGCCGCTGCGCGCATGGGTGCGCGCACGCTGTTGCTCACGCAAAGCATCGAGACGCTCGGCCAGATGAGTTGTAATCCCTCGATTGGCGGCATCGGCAAAGGTCATTTAGTAAAAGAGATCGACGCGCTCGGCGGTCTGATGGCGCGCGCCACCGATCAGGCGGGTATTCAATTTCGCACGTTGAACGCCAGCAAAGGCCCGGCGGTGCGCGCCACGCGCGCGCAGGCGGATCGGGTGTTGTATCGTGCCGCGGTGCGCGCGGCCATTGAGGCACAGCCGAATCTATCGTTATTCCAGCAATCCGTCGACGATTTAATAGTTGAAGGCGAGCGCGTGACGGGGGTGGTCACGCAGATGGGCCTGAAATTTCACGCGCGCTGTGTGGTAATGACGGTCGGCACGTTTTTGGGCGGCCTTATTCATATCGGCCTGTCGAATTATCAAGGTGGGCGCGCAGGCGACCCGCCCGCCAACGCACTCTCCATGCGGTTGCGCGAACTGCCGTTGCGCGTGGGGCGGCTCAAGACCGGCACGCCGCCGCGCATCGACGGACGCACCATTGATTACGCGCAGTTACAAGCACAACCGGGCGACGATCCGACGCCGGTGTTTTCGTTTATGGGCCACGGTGCCGAGCACCCGCGCCAGGTGCCGTGTCACATCACCCACACCAACGAGCGCACCCACGAGATTATCCGCAAGGGCTTGGACCGCTCGCCGATGTACACCGGCGTGATCGAGGGCGTGGGGCCGCGCTATTGCCCGTCGGTGGAAGACAAGGTGATGCGCTTCGCCGACAAGACCTCGCACCAAATCTTCGTCGAGCCCGAAGGGCTGAACACCACCGAAGTGTATCCTAACGGCATTTCTACCAGTCTGCCGTTCGATGTGCAGTGGGATCTGGTGCGCTCCATCGCAGGCTTCGAAAACGCGCATATCCTGCGCCCCGGTTACGCCATCGAATACGACTATTTCGACCCGCGTGATTTGCAGCCCTCGCTGGAGACCAAGCCGCTGGCCGGGCTGTTCTTCGCGGGCCAGATCAACGGCACCACCGGCTACGAAGAGGCCGCCGCGCAGGGACTCATCGCCGGCATCAATGCCGCGCTGCAAGCACAAAATAAAGAACCCTGGTGCCCGCGCCGCGATGAGGCCTACGTCGGTGTGCTGATCGACGACCTCATCACGCGCGGCACCAGCGAACCTTACCGCATGTTTACCAGCCGTGCCGAATACCGTCTATTGCTGCGCGAAGACAATGCCGATCTGCGCCTCACGCCCAAGGGCCGTGAGTTGGGCATCGTCGATGATGCCCGCTGGCAGGCCTTCGAGGCCAAGCGCGAGGCCATCGAGCGCGAGCAGCAACGCCTGCGCTCGACCTGGCTGCGTCCGGAAAGTGTGCCGCAGGCCGATGCCGAGCGCGTGCTCGGCCAGGCGCTCACGCACGAATACAACTTGATGGATTTGCTACGCCGCCCGGAAGTCACTTACCAATCATTGCTGAGCTTGCCCGGCGCCGGCGTGCCTGTGGCCGACCCGCTAGTCGCGGAACAAGTCGAGACGCAGGCCAAATACACCGGCTACATCGAGCGCCAGACGCAAGAAATCGAAAAACAACGCCGTAACGAAGAGACCGCCCTACCGCGCGACCTCGACTACGGCAACGTGCGTGGCCTCTCCAAGGAAGTGCAGCAAAAACTGACCAGCCACAAACCCACGACTCTAGGCCAGGCCGGACGCATTGCGGGGGTCACGCCTGCCGCCCTATCGCTGTTGCTGGTGCACCTTAAAAGTGCTCGCAGGTAGATAAGGCTGTACTAAGCGTCGGGCCATACGCACCAAATCGTGTAGGAGTCCATCTTCGATAAATACAGCATCGGTAGCGTGCGCTGCGCGCACGAAATAATCCTGAATTACAAGGGCTGGATTCCGGGCCTACGCTACA
>Ga0209342_10007764_pt1 | contig 10777 bp, 13 predicted proteins | sample RifCSP16_2_FD_184023 | JGI IMG/M metagenome (GOLD analysis project Ga0209342, IMG submission 184023) | Soil microbial communities from Rifle, Colorado - Rifle CSP2_sed 16_2 (SPAdes) (version 2) | ecosystem: Environmental > Terrestrial > Deep subsurface > Rock core/Sediment | place: Rifle... | reverse complement strand
CCAGAATAAAGTCGGCGACAACATTGACCTCTTAAGTTTTTAATATAACTTTGATATTCTCGGATTAATCGTCGTTGACCATCAATGAGATTTTGTTTAACATCTTTGGTCGGGATATCAGCCACCGGATATTGAGGGTTGTGAATATCATCGCGACAACTATTTCGAAGATACTTGGTGGTGGACGCGACGGAATCAGACGGGACTCCGGCTCGGGGTACAGGGCAACGACTGGTTTCAATTGGCTCTTGACACGTGAGATTGTCTGGCGGAGGACTATGCGACGTTGATGTGCTTGGAGGAGACGCACTTGTAGGCGGAGTACTTGGAGTTTGAGTGGTTGGCTGAGATGGATTTTGTGGTTGACCAAGATTAGCCACGAATTTACCTATTTCATCACTGACTGGCGGCGCCGTGCTAGTAGTCGGTCCGCTTCCACTGTCATTTCCGCCTCCGACCATTAGATACTTATCTTCGGATTTTTGATCACCCATCAAGCCACAAATCAATAATAACACTAAAACTAATCCGATTAGAGTATAGATTATTTCCGGACTGAACTTTATTTTCATCTTATTTTCGATGCCCAGGCAATATAGTATTTCTAAACAAAATAAAATCATACTGGCCACTATTGGCAAGAATTGGTTCTAGACCCCCACATTCGTTAATAGTGTAATTTCCCATAAAGACTAATTGATTCGGTTTCATTCCTAACGTAACTGGTTGTTGATCTGGGCCTCGAGTCGGATCCATTAACGGTTCGACATATTCATTCAACGGATTGTCAAATAATGTTTGCCCGGCCCGTCTAGCTTTTTCATAGCCATCTTGAACTTGATGAACCATTTGCCGATACTCGTTTATTAAGTCTCGTTGTTCCTGGATAAGTTTGTCTTGCGGCTCTAATGCACGCGACAATCTACTTAGATATTGATTATCCATAGTTGGATAAATATTGGCTAAACTAGCTCGATATTGGTATTGTCGCGGATCATCTAAACCCGGTCCACAAGAGCCAATGACCGACCAAGGCTCAATTTGGGGCAATGACGGTGCCGACCGATTGAGTCTTCGACAAGTATTATTTTGAGATCGATTACAACTCATTGTTTATAGTTTAAGCAAGCTTTTAGCACAAAGATTTACCAAAAAGCTAAAAATTGGCAAGGATTCAGCTTTTTGATCGAACTTTTTGCAAAAAGTTCAAAAATGAATCGCTAACTTTATTTACTTCTAAGCATTAGCAATGTTAGTTCAAATCGAAACAAGCTTTTTGCAAAAAGCTTTACCAAAAAGCTGAATCTTAGCCAAAAAGATTAAAAATGAATCGCTAACTTTATTTACTTCTAAGCATTAGCAATGTTAGTTCAAATCGAAACGCAAGGCTTAAGTTATTATTTAAAAGTTCCGGATGACTTAAATCATTCGGAACTTACTTCTCAATTATGGTGGATTTTGAAGCAAAATCCGAAAACCGAAATGGAATTTGAAGCTGCTTATTATCAATCCCAAATTTGGCGAGCGCAAAAATACCACCAGGCGGTTTATCCAAGTCAAGTTCAAGCCGCTATTAAAGCGCAAACTCCGAAAGATTTAGAATAAGCTTTTTTGCAAAAAAGCTTGACCACGTAGCTCTGCTAGTGTTAGTAGACCACGTAGCTCTGCTAGTGTTATAGAAATCGAAGATTTACTATAAATCGAAGATTTACTATACCAAAAAAGCTGAATCCTTTTACAAAAGGCTAATCAACGTCACTAATGTTTGTTTCAATGTCTTCAGTCTCGGTCGGTTCAACTGTTTCACCGTCAATCTCATCAGTTTCATCGATCTCCTCAGTTTCATCGGTTTCACCGATCACCTCAATTTCATTCGTCGGTTCAAGTTCGTCTTCTAAAAAGCGATCAAACATCACCGGGCCCATTAGAACTGCAAATGGCACTTCTGTATCCAATTCAAGTTTCTTAATTCCACGACTAGCTAAATACTGTTTTAGCTTTGGCGATTTGAGCCATTCTGGCGCGCCTCGAAAATCAAAGTAGTCTCGGCTAATTTGAAGTGCTTCTCGTAGCGGTATCATTGTATTCAGATGGGGCATTTTTCCCATAAAGCTGGGATGATCCAACAAAGGCGTAGTTCTGGTGTTTACTTCTTTACCACTAGATGGACTTTTCCGCCAATAATGAGCGCCTTCTTCCCCAATCATTCCGATTTTCTTAACTTCCATATCACCAATAGTTGATCCTGGTGGTAAACTATCTGGATTAGGCAATTCCAGTTTCTCCGAATCAAGTGTTGTTGGCATATTTAGAATCACTAAGAAATAAGTTTATTAGTGATCACCGAATCAATAAATGATGTTATTGGCTACCGAGCCCACAACTTAATTTCACCAAACATGGCAGCGGCTAATAATCTTTTATTAGATGTAGTTGAAATTGGTTGCGGTGACCAAGCTAAATCATCAACGGATATCCGTTGGCCACTGTAATCTTCACTATAATCAAATACAGGTTCATGTAATGTTTCAATCTCTTCACCAGTTTCAGTATCCCACATTATAATATTTCCCCAAACATCACCCGATACTAATCTTCGATTATCAGGGTGCCACGCCAAGCAACCAATAGTATTCCTTCGGTTAGGCATTCGAATGAACTTAATTAGAGTTTGAGAGTCTGGTTTCCAAATTTTAATTATAGCATTACCTCCTGGAGCGCTATCAATTGAGGCTAAAAAATATCCATTTGGACTCCAATTCAGTGCCAATGTTCTATTGGGTATAATATTTCCGATTTGCTCAAACGTATTTGTGTCCCAAATTCTAATCCCATTACCATCACCCGAGGCTAAACGAGTGCCATCAGGATGCCATGTTATGTGTACTCCTCTACCACCGGTTTCTATGGATCCAATTTGTTCACCGCTGTCCACATTCCAAAACCTAATGTTATCGTGAATTGAGGCTAAAATCGATTTATTTTTTGGATGCCAAGCTAAATCATATGGCCCTTGAATATAGCCTCTTAAAGGTTGTCCGACAGTTTCTAGAGTTTGAGCATTCCAAATTACAATACCTTCAACGTCATTAATATCAGCTTCATCTACATTATCTTCATCAGCGCCAGCTAAATAGTCGCCATTTGAATTCCAGGCCACGTATGGGTATCCAAATCCATAAGCGAGTGTTAGAGTATTACCATGTTGTTGACCGGTGTTAACATTCCAAATTTTAATTGATAGCTCTACATCTGCAGCTTCTTCTTCATATTCTTCTTCATCGACAACATATGCTGATTGTGCGGAAGCAATGTATTTACCATCAGGACTCCAAGCTATATTAAATATATACGGCGATGAAAACTTTGAAGTATAGTCACGAATATCAATTGTCCGTGGAGCTGCTTTTATAAGGTCTTCAAAAAACATATTGCCTTTACGAGCCATTTTTTTAAATCGATTGTTAAACTCCTTCGAGGTGCTTCTCAAACTATCGATATCCGCTCTTGATAAATTTTCGAGCATTTCTTTCAATGCCGGCTCGGGTAGTGTAGCCCAAGGAATACTAGCTTCGGCCAAGCCGCCGCCTCTAAGCGACATCTTGTCAAAGCCACTTAAATTCATGCCAGGATATAGTAAATTGACGATCAAGTTATCTTTAGACGCATTTTTGACAACTTTAAGTTTATTTTCTCGTGATAGTTGTTGTAGCTCGCGTGTATTTAATTGAATTAACACTTGATAAACCTTATCGACAGACATTATATATTATATAATAGAACTTTTTGCAAAAAGTTCGACCAAAAAGCTGAGTCTTCTTAATTTTGGCTAGAATTGGATAAGATTCAGCTTTTTTGGTATAGTAAATCTTCGATTTCTATAACACTAGCAGAGCTACGTGGTCAAGCTTTTTTGCAAAAAAGCTTAAAAAGCTCTATTTATTGATCAATTGATTTGGTGAAACTATCTCATACGCTTGATTGTGCGGGTCTCGGCCAGGGATAAATCGTCGCAATAACATCGGTAAAACCTTTTGTTCCAATTCCATTTCGGCGATCTTAATCGGATCTCTTTCCGAACCAATCTTCACTAATGGTTGCGCACCACTCGCAATTTGCTGGGCTCTGACCCCGATAATCCGAGCTTTTTCATATTTGTTTAACAACGGGCGTGTGCGCTGAGGTTGTTCAGCGAAATATTGATATTCATCAGCATCTGAAATAAAAGTCGTAATCAGGTCATCGGTTTCTAATTTCAATTCGAGATCTTCGTAATCAACGTCGTCGTCACCGGCGTCGTCGTCATCATCATCACCACCGACAGTGTCATCGTTGTCGTGGGGCTCGGCCATTATTTATTTTTGTGGATAAAATAATAAAAAATTTGAACATCAATTTTAAGCTTTTTAAGCTTTTTTGCAAAAAAGCTTAAAATTGATTGTTCAAATTTTTCTAATTAATTCTAACAGGCACATGTTAGAATTTTGTTCAAAGTGTCGAAATCTACTTCGGCATACAGCCGGGCACGGACTCCAGATGCAATGTCATGTATGTCGATATATTGAACCCATCCGAACCTTAAGTATTTATACCGATGATTATCGTCCGATGATCACCGATCAATATCCAGTTCACGCCGATATCTGTGAAGATAAAACTTTAGCTCGGAGTTTAAAAATAACTTGCCCGAATTCTGAATGCCCTAGTCGCGATCCCACTCGTAAAGTTAAATCGGAAGTCGTTTTATTTCATTATAATAGTGATTACACTCAAGGCTATATTTGTTGTATTTGCCGAAGTTATTGGAAACAATCAGTCAAAACTACGGCTGAAAAGCCGAAAGAAGAAAACTTAGCCGAAGAACTTAAATCAGAATTAACAAAAACGGTTCCACAAGGTCCTGAAGTACTGACAGTTCCACCAGTCGGGCCTGTTGGCCCGACTGGATCTGAAAGCGCTAAAGCTCCGGCGCAAACAAGTCCGGATATTGATCAACCATCGGCTATGGCTGAAGGTATAGCTCAAGAAATGGTTTCAGAAATAGAAAGTAAAAGTGCTACGCAGGGGGTAACTGGTCCAGCCGAATTTGTGGGAATCATTTCAGAACCGACTGAAACAGAAACCGAAGCTGAATCGACAACTGAAGCTAAAACTTCGGAAAAAGTTTCAGTTAAATTAGTTCCAGGTGAAGGTACTCAAGGCGAAACTAAACCCAAAACTCCACCCAAAACACCAGAAGTTAAAACTCCGATAGAAACTCCAAAAACCTTAGTAGTTACCCCTTCACCAATAACTCCCGCCGAAGCTCGTAGTGGCCAATTGCCATTATCCACCAAAAAGGTAACTAGACCCAAGCCAGTTATCAAGTCTATGCGGAAGAAGATAGTCTAAGAAAGCTTTTTGCAAAAAAGCTTGACCAAAAAGCTGAATTCTAGTCAAAATTAAAAATACTTAGCAAAAAGTTCAATGGCGGCACTTCTTGCAGTGTGATCGGGCTCCGCTAAATGGGCAGCAGCGACCTCGACGTAAACTAGTGATTACACCCGTTTGTTTTCCAGTTTTCTTGGAAATTGTCTTCGTATAACAGTATTTCTTTGAGTTAGTTGGGCAGTTTTCACACTTGACTCGTGATTGACCAGGGCATCCACTGCAATCAGTGGGTCCGCAAAATTCTAAGGTTTCATCGAATGTTAAACACTCTACAGTCATTCTTTATATAATAAGGTGATAGAAAAAAAGCTTTTTGCAAAAAGCTTAAAAAGCTTAAAAATGAAGGACAATATTAATACAACATCTATTACATCTAAATGCCCAGCAAACCAAATCACTTAACAGTTTATTTGGCCAGTTTTCAAGATCCGAATTTATATTACGCCATAAATATTGATTATGGAGCCACTTTAAGTAAGACACTTGATAACTTAAGGAATCATCGTAGTCGGCCTCGAAGTTTAGCCAAAATTCCAGAGCAGCTCTACAATAAATATGGTCAATTAGTGCCATTAGAATATCAAGTATCAAGAACCGACTTAGTTTTTTATATCGATAAGCTTTTTGCAGAAAAGCTTAAAATCGAAGATTTACTATACCAAAAAGCTGACTTATCTTCGAAATCAGATTGTTTTTTATCCGATAGTGAATAATTACGCGAACTTTCGCAAAAAGCTTTTTTCCTTGTTAAATTAAAGAAATGGCATCTATTAATCAAAATTATGCAGCCCTTGATGATCCCTCCTTATCGAGTGGCTCTTCCGGTTATACCAATATATTCCTAACTGAACGTAATAATCTTTTTCCGACTAATACTAGCACTAGTCGCAATGGCGGCGAATATCGCCGAGTCGAAGAACATACGGTTTCACCCGATAAGGTGTATTGCACTTTCCGAGATATCGAAGCTACGCCAGTTATGCGTTCTTTCTTCTCTAGACACAATCTCGATTACCTCCAAGAAGAAATGATAAGGCAAGTTTATCACAAAAGTTGTAATAACTTCAAAATCAGTCGGCAATCAGATGATGAACTCTTAATTATTATGCGTTCGATGTATCTTCAATATACTCTAAATTTACCGACCAATGTTCCAGAACAAGTAGCTCGACTTAACAAACAAGTGCTGCTTTATGCCGTGCCCAATATTATAACGCGAGTTCAGGGCTATTTAGGCTATCAACGCGAACAACAAACCCCGAACAAATTCCTTTCTAATCCGAACCATGTTAGCTCAGCTGGCACTCGCATTGGAACAGCTGGTGATTTTAGTAGTGTCATCATTTAGAAGCTTTTTTAAGCTTTTTTGCAAAAAAGCTTGACCACGTAGCTTTGCTAGTGTTATAGAAATCGAAGATTTACTATACCAAAAAAGCTGACTTTTAGCCAGTTTTTACGAAAAGGCTTTTTGTAGCATTTCGGATACAGAATAGATTTCTTCTAAAATCAAAAACGTCCTGGGGATTTGATTAGTAGTTTCACCTAAATTGGTTTCTAAATCGAGATCGGTTTTTAAATCGATGTCGAGATAAATAAAATTCTCAAATGCACATAAAATCGTAAAGGTGGAACTTAAGCTAAAATTAATTTGACTTGGATCTAGGTATCGAATTCGGATGCAGTTTTCCGGCATCTCTAGCATAGGCAAACAGCGATAATTATGATCTGGTGATTTGATTTCAGCTAAAACCTTGCGATAAGCTTGACGGCACTTAGATCGGGTTTCCGAATCAGCCGACTTGGCAAATTGTTTCCAGTGATCTTTAATATGTTGTTTGACTGTCCTATAAACTTGACGTTTGGCCTCTTTGATTTCAGCTTGACTGTAACCTCGATTTTTTTCTGCAGTTTTGATGTGATATTTATCACTGATTGATTTTAAGAGTTCCGACATCTAATCTCAATGAGGTTTTAAACTTTTACAAAAAGCTTGATCACAAACAAATTTTAGCTTCGCTAAAATTTGTTTGTGATCAAGCTTTTTGGTCAAGCTTTTTGCAAAAAGCTTAATTAAGCTTCTATGTATTCACATTCGCTGTCACTGTCGCTAGAATCAGCAAATTCTCCATTTACCAATTGGGGCATTTCAGTTCTAATATAGTCAGTTAAAGCCTTCGCAAACTCATTACCGCCCAGCGCTTTCGGACGCAAATTAATCAAATTACCAGTTTCATCAAATAACAATGAAGGCTTTTTGCGACGTTCGACTGCTTCCTTCAGTTCTTCAATTAAACGCACTTGACCACCATGATGTTTAAAACTCTGCGAAACTTCCTTCTGGTTGATAGATTCGAAATCATGATGCGTTAAAGCCGTCGTTGTCTTAAGCTCTAAAATGCCAAACCACATGATTTGTTTAACTTCAAAAGTTTCTCCATTCCATAGATAACCAGGTACCACTTTACGAGATTTAAGATAAACATAAATTCGATTAGGGTAAATGGTTGAACGGACTAAATGATGACCCGGCAGCAATTCGGCTTGGTTAATTTTAAGAAAAGCTTCTTCGGTTAATTTAAATCCCATCATAATATCTTGATCTCGGTCTGCTCGGATTTTCTCAACATAATCGATCACTGTTTGATTTAAATGAAAATTGGCTTCAGAATAGTTCTGATAAGAAGCCAGAATCTTAATTTGGTGACTCTCGGCTTGTTCTTGATAAATGGCGTACATTTCACAATATATTTTTGCTGAGATTATATATTAAACTAAATTTTTAGCGAAGCTAAAAATAAATTATCTTCGATAATTTAAAATTATAAGAATCATTTTTAAATGGAAGAAGTTCAAGAATGTTTTAACAAAATTCGCCATTGGTTTTACAGAATAACCAGTCGGTGTTTGCGATGCGATCTTCAAACTAAATCATTAATTCGAACAGTTGATGGTCCCTATCTGTGTTTGCCCTGTGTAGTCAAATTCAATCAACGCAACCTAGTCGCTGAAGTTGATGTGTTTATCTGTACTACGTGTGGTGGCTATTATCAGCAATCTGCCTCAACCGATACATTCAAATTGCCCACTAATTTACTTTATTGTCAAAATTGCTTGAGCATCCAAACCATGCTTCAAAATTACGACACGTAGTGCGTTCAAAGTTATGACACCTAGCGCGTTCAAACAAAACTAGAATTTTCTTTAACACTTCAAGTGATCCAACATATTAAATAAATGGCAGCCTTATCTCATAAACGTCAAGATTATCAACAACTATTCGTGGAATGTCTGTTAGAAACGTTTAAATTTTTAGCTCAAATTTACTCTGATCACAAGCATCTCAAACGCGTTGAACATAAGTTCTTAAAATTGGACCGCACTGCATATATGGAATATACCCTAAACAATCTGAAACCTCATATTACTCATATTTGTAGTCAAGATGAAAGCATTTTCAGTCCTGATTACACGACCAAGCCGTTGTTCTTGTTAGTCGGACTAGATTTCAAAAAGATTTGGCGCCCTGAAATGTCAGATGAACATAAGACCCAGCTTTTTACCCAACTTCAAATGTTATTTATTTATGGTAGTTTAGCTTTAAAGGTGAATAAGCTATTGGTTAGAGACATGATTGAAAATTTGAAATTTACGACTGGCGGTGAATTGGATCAAAAAGTGGCTGAAGCTGAGGCCGAAGCTCAAGCTAAATCACAATTTAGTTTGGAATCTATTTTCGGTAAGAACAATCCGATTGCCGATTTATTAATTGAGGTTATTCAAGATCAAACTTTACGCGCAGAACTTGGTTTACCAAACATCCCGATTGCACAAAACCAGACCGAATCAACTACAAATGGAGGCCCGACGTCAGAGGGACACCAGACTGTTCAAGGAGGGCAGAGTGAAACGACTGCACAAGACCCGACTACAGAAACAAATTCAAGTGAAACAACTGCACAAAGTCCGCTTGGCGCTACAGGTATTTCGATGGAATCCTTAACTGGTTTGTTTAAACCCGATAAATTACAAAAATTAATCGCGACTTTTAAAACTCGACTTGAGGCTAAAATGGAAGCACGTGATCTCAGTTATGATGATATTAAACAATATGGTTGTCAAATTAGCGACCGATTGCGTCGGAAGTTTGCTCAAAATCCGATCTTAAAGGCTCTTCAAGTAGATAAAATCATCGACCAATTGATGGAATCGGTAAATAGAGCAGAGGACACAGAAACTCTAATTGAAGAACCCACACCAGATTTTCAAGCCATTTCTCAAAATCTAATGGGAATGTTAAATAACTTACAGCAACAAAATCAACACCTACAAGTAGATCCGCAACAAGCCCAACAAATTCAAGCCGTGTTGGCTCAAATGCGACAACAAAATCATGGACCAAATTCGACAGATGTTGACTAAAAGCTTTTTGCAAAAAGCTTGACTAAAAAGCTGACTTCTGGCTAATTTTGGCTAAGATTTAGCTTTTTTGATCGAACTTTTTTGCAAAAAAGTTCAGAGTGGAACGAATTGAACGCCGTCAGTTAGGGTGAAATTGTATTGTAACGGCTTAAATCCGCCAGGTTGAGTGTTTTGTTTGTTAGGAAAAACTTGACCGTCAACGCTGGGTGAACTGATGTAAAGGGGCGCTCCTATTGTGCCACCGGTTTGCTCATCTAAAGCCGTACTGAAACCCATTCCGGCCCCGATTTGTGAACAACTCGGGCAACCACAGTTATTGAGAAAACCACTGGCACTGGCCTTATCCAGTCGATCCAGTTCCTCGAGAGGAACTTTCATCAGAAAGTTTAGTTGGTCTGCGACCAACCGGTTTGTCGGGAGACAAACTGATTTGTCCGAAGGACAAACCCGTAGGGGATCTTGATGGAGATCGACGCCGTAGCGAAGCGGACATCGCACTGGACATTCGACACATCCACATTGCGGATTGAACCACTGACATGGTAATGGCGCTGGGTTACCTCCAGCTTGGGCGGAAGTTTTACTGCCACCTGTTTGCGTGCTGCCACCAGTTTGATTGGTGTCGGTAACCGAATTTTGTTTAGCTCGGACTTGGTTTGATTGAGATTGGTTAGTTACAACCGGGCAATCTTTAACAGTATCTTTATCGGCATTATAAAAACGCCTCGATTGAACATATTCACCGCCGCCAATTTGATAAACTTTAGACATTTTCTATATAGTAGTGTAGAAAATTGTTATTTATTGGTATACTCAATTTCATGGTGCGTATTCTTATTCATACGGTAAAATGAACCTCGTAAATTCATCCGGCACATTAATCAATGGATTATTATAGATGGTGATACGTCTTAAATTAGTCAATTTG
>Ga0209342_10007763_pt1 | contig 10777 bp, 13 predicted proteins | sample RifCSP16_2_FD_184023 | JGI IMG/M metagenome (GOLD analysis project Ga0209342, IMG submission 184023) | Soil microbial communities from Rifle, Colorado - Rifle CSP2_sed 16_2 (SPAdes) (version 2) | ecosystem: Environmental > Terrestrial > Deep subsurface > Rock core/Sediment | place: Rifle... | reverse complement strand
GCAGTGAGCAAGTCAGCGGCAATACCTACCGGGTCCATCGACACGAAGGTCTGGGTAGCCCCGAGCGGGTGGTAGATCGGGTCAGGGCAATCGTTGCCGTTCTGGTGAAGGATAAGGCCGGGCATCTTTGGGTCTCCTCTAGCTGGTGGGGCCATGCCCGGTGCCGTGACCGGGGTTCTTGTAGTAGATGGGGCCCTCGGCGCTCGCCCCGTAGCTGCTGTCGAACTCCCGGGACTTGCTGAGGTACTCGTTGGTAGGGCCTTCGAGCTGGGCATCCCTGCTGAGCTGCGCGAACTCCTGGGTAGCTCGGTACTTCTCCTCGGGGATCCGCATGAGGATGGTGTCCTTCTTGAGATGGAAGTCCTTGAGCCCGAGCTGCGCGAAGTCGAGGTCGAGGGCCTCGCTGGTGAACTCGGGGTCCGTAGGCGCCACGGGCCGCCAGCCGCTGTTCACAAACCTTCGGTACTGAGCTGCTGCCCGATCTGCTTGGGGATGTCGGCAGTGGTAGTAGTGCATCCCAGGCTGGGGGTTGTGGACGTTGAGGCCCGCCGCCGGCCCGCGGTGGTTCCCCCGGATGTTGTGGCCTACCGACCCCTCGGGGTGGAGGGGTGCGATATCTAGCCTGGGGGGCCCTACGCTGATTGCCATGTGGTCACTTCCCCTTGGGTGCTGAGGCTGCCTTAGCGGCACGCCACTCGTCAATGGTCCTAGGCGCCCCCTTGGCGAACTTGTATTGGGCCTCGCTCACACTGAAGCCAGACCTCTCCAGGCTGTCAAGGAACCTACGCTCCATCTCATCGAGCTGGTCAGGGCGCGGTGGCCTGGCCCTCCCGCCCGGTAGCATGTTCATGGACTCCTCCCTGGCCTTGGTGGCCTTGGTGCGGCGCCCCTCCATGTCCTTACGGGCCTCGGGGTCGAAGTACATGCGCCCCATGATGGCCGACACGGCGGCCTCCAGGTGCTGGCGGCTCGCCTGCATCTCGATGGGTAGGGTGGAGAGGGTGGTGTCGAGGTCCTTGGCGATCTTCTCGTCCCAGAACCCGTCCCCATGCTCGCTGTCCACCGAAGCCCTAGCGTGGGCGAGGATGGCGTCCTTGACCTGGAGGGCCTGGTTTATGAGGTGGGGGCCGATGGCCTCGCGGCTGGCCTCCAGGGCCACGTCCTTGATGTACTGCTTCTGGTTGCCGTAGAACTTCTTGAACTCGTCGGAGGGCTCTGCGGCCCCCTCCGGCTCTGCCCGCTGGGGTACCAAGGTGGCTAGATGCCCCTGGAGGTTGCCGACCAGCTGAGTCAGCTGCCCGTTGGTGTCTCCGGTGCGCTCGATGGCGTGGGTGAGTTGCTCGATGCGCTGCTCCAGCGCAACTACGCGGTCGTCGGCCGCCGGGGCGGGGGTGGTGGTGTCGTCAGGGCTTGTGGTCGCCACGGAGGGCCTCCTTTACCTTGGCTGCCGCAGCCGCCACCCTAGAGCTAGGGGGGGACGCGGAACTGGGGGGTTCTTTTAGGGGGGGCGGCGGAACCGGGGGGTTCTTGCTGGGCGTGGGGCTGGGTGTGGGTGTGGGCTTGGGGCGGCTGAGGACGTGGAGGTGCTCGTCGTTGCCGTTCGCCAGATGGCGAATGACGATCTTCTCGGCCACCCACCCCTCGTGGCGGGCGAGGCGCTCGATAGCCTTCACGGGCCCAAGGACGGTGTAGTCGCGGGTGCTGGGGCTGTAGTCGGGGATCTCCACAGCTAGGAGTGTGTTGAGCTGGCTCATTGGCTGGTCTCCTCACCTGTGTAGGCGTCGTAGGCCATGTAGGGTTGGCCGAAGGGCTCTGGGGTCCTGACCTTGGCGATAGCCGCTTGCTCCAACATCCCCCCGAACAAGTGCTTGAGTAGGCGGCGGCTAGCTTGGGCCCTCACCATGTCGTCGTGGTCAGTAGCCCTGTCCATTGCCTCCCCGTACCACAGGTACAGTGACTCCACCTCCCCCTTCAGTAGGTTCCATGCCTGGGAGCTGAAAAGCTCCCTCAGCTCCAGGAGCCGCCCCTGGGCCTCCTGGAGGCGCTCCCCCTCCCCGTTGGGCAAGGAGGTCTTGGGCGTAGTCACTGAATCGCTGGAGGGTTGCGGCATCTTGGCCTCTGGTTTGTTGGAGCTGGTAGACGAACTTGTCTACCTCGTCTACCTCACTGGCGGTGAGGATACGCTTGTAGGTTTCGGTCTTGGCCTTGATGGCTTGGGTGATGGCGTCCACCACCTCGGGCATCTGCTGCTTTACGGCAGGGTTGGCTGCGGTGCTCAGCATCCTGATTACGAAGCCGAAGTAGTTGGAGCTAACTTGGTCGAGGGCGATGGCCATGTTGCGCTCAGCATCAGGGTTCACCGTCTGGCTGATGGCGTAGGCGTCGAACTGGATGGTGTCGGGGCTAATGATTAGCTCCCGCAGCCGCTCCGCATCCTGGGGCCCCAACCGCTGGGCTAGGCGAGAGCTGTCACCCATCTCGTACTGCTGGTACATACTGAGTAGCCACTCTGCTGAGGTGCCCAGCTGCTGACGGGCCAGCTGGAGACGGGTGCCCATCACCTTGGCACCCTCCTGGAGCTGTACCAGGGTGTTGGTGGCGGGCGCAGGGTGCCCACCGAGGCGGGTCTCCCGCCCTAGGTTTACGTCGGAGATGCCAGTCACCCGCTCACTGACCGAGGTGACGAAGTTCATCAGGCTGATGTCGCTGACCGGCTGACTGACTAGGTTGAGGGGAAGGATGGCCTCACGGAGATTGTCGATGTCGTTGACGAAGATGGGGGCCATCGGGCTGAACCTGTAGTTGCGGAGGGCAGGGCTGGTAGTAACGAAGGGGATGCTGTTCTCTAGGGTCCTGCGGTCGATGGACTGGTTGACCAGGGTGGTGGCGGCCCGCTGCATGTGCTCCAGCATCTTGGCAAGGCCCTTGCTAGCTCCCCGGCCCGGGAGCTTCTGGAAGTAGAGGTCCAGGAAGGGCCACCGCCAGAAGTAGTAGGGGTGAGCCCTCACCTTCAGGATCTTCTTGGCCTGACGGTGGTAGTCTACTACGATGGGGACCTGGGGGTCCCCCTCGTCGGCCAGGTCTGGGGAGGTGATCTTCGAGGTTCCTCTGGTGAGGAGCTGGGCGAGGGGCCAGTCGATCCATACCTCCCACACCCCATGGGGCTCCTGGTAGGCCGAGGTTCCTGCGCTCTGCCCCGTAGCGGTACGGCGGCGGTCGTAGGCTCGGCCGCTCGGGCCCTCCAGCCCACTGTGGTCCCGGCATTCCTCCACCGCTCCGGGGTCCCACCCGTAGGTTTGGGCCATCCCCACCATGTCGGACCAGGTGTAGAGGCACTGGCGGGCAACGAAGCTGCTCTCCTGGATGGTGCGGTCGCGCTCCCACAGGATGTTCTCCCTAGGGATGTGAACAAACTCAGGGCCCCTCGCGATAGTTACGAGCTGGGGCTTACGGCCTCCGTTGAAGCGGTAGGCCATCTTGTTGCGCCAAAACACTCCGAGTACGCTGGAGCCCACTACCGCGTTCTCGAACACCCAGTCGTGGGTGGGCACCAGTACGTCGAAGCTAGACCTGGACTCGGCGTTGATGAACTCGTCGCAGGTAGCTACGAGGTCGGTGAGCGTTTCGTTCTGGGTGCTGTAGGCCCAGGTGCGCTTGGGGGTGTGCATGGCACCCCACATCCTGGCTACCACCGCATCAGTGAAGGTCTGGATGATGGGGATAACGACGTTGGCCGCATCCGGCCACGGATCTGAGCGCCTAGCCACTAGGGGGAGGGCGTCGTACCAGTCCCACCACTTGGGGAGGCTGTCCAGGTACTGGGCGTGGTCGCCCTCAGCTTGTAGAAGGAGGTCCCCAAGCTCGGAGGCGAGGGCCTCCTTGGTGTCGTCGCTCAGGTGAATAGGTTGACCGGGGTTCGGCATCTAGCGACCTCGGCGCTTCCCCATCGCCTTGCGGTGCATCTTCTCCATCCCCCCAGCAACGATGCCGTTCACCATCATCTGCTTGTGGGGAAACTTCACCTTGGTGGGGCTCCCCTTGCCCTTGTGCTTGGGCATCACCTACCCCCCTTGCCGACCAGGTGCCGGCCCTTCTGCTTGATGGTGCCCTGGGACTTGAGGATTGCGATTGCCCGCCCCTTGTTCCCCACCTTGGCTTGGACCTTGCGGATTGCTCGCTCGACTTTCTTGCCCATTGGTGGGCCCTCCGTAGGGGCTCGTGAGCCCCGTGGCGGTGAGGATAGAGCGGTCGTAGAACCATTCCCTGATCCCGTTGGCAGGGTCGGCCCCAGGGATGGGGATGCCCCTACTGAGGATCAAGATGCTGGCGGTACCCTTGGGGCCGCTGACCTGGTAGACCGGAACATCCTTGCAGAGATTCCACCTCCCCCTGTCGCTCGTTTCTTGGGTAGTGGCATCGAGGTTGGCGGCGTTTACTATTAGGTACTGGATACCGGGCCTTCCACCCCACTTCAGTAGCTCAGCGGGGTCTGGGAGCCGACCCTCGAATATCAGCACATCGCTACGGCGTAGGTCTACTTGGGGGGCATCGAGGTCGGGGGGCATACCCATCAGTGGGTCTCCTTGGACTCTGGGGTGATCCACACCCTAGCGCCTTTAGGTACTACAACTACGGTGTCGTCTGGGGTGCGGTTGTGTGGGTAGCCAGGTGATCTGCGGATCTGCTCTACTATTTCGTCGAGCTTGGATTGGGGCCCAGTTTCGGTAAGGGTGGCGGCCTCTCCCAGTAGCTCAATAACACCAAAGTAGTCAGTGAGCGGGACTTCCCAGTAGATGGTAGCCATCACCACCTTCCTATGCGAGGGCGCCAGGCCCCGTGTTCGCTCGAAGACTCGTTCACCACGCCCCCTTGGCTCTAGAAGTAGGCTGTCTGGGTGTAGCCACAGATGTCGCGCTGCCTGGGGGTATCATCGTCCTCCGCCAGGGTGGGGTCAAGTAGGGCGGGGTCCGTGGGCCGCCTGAGGACTTCGGAGGTGTAGGCCAGGGCGTCCAACATGTCACGGGAGGCAGCGTAGGGGAAGTCCAGGTACTCGCGCTTCAGGGCCTCCAGTGCCTTGCTGGCTTGGTTGAGGTAGACGAAGCCTCGCTGGAAGGCAGGGATGAGCTGCCTGATCCTGTCGTCCTTGTGGCGGCCCTTGGGCTTCACAGGGGTGATCTGGAGGGTGTGGCCTCGCCGCCTCGCCTCATCCCGTAGCCAGTAGCGGTAGATGAGGCTGAACACCACCTCCTCGATGGCGACCTTCTGGACCTCCCACCGCTGGGTGAGGCGGAAGATGTGGTTGATAATGTCGTGGGGGTTGCCCTTCCCCCGCCAGCCATCGAGGACGAAGGCCCGGCCCCAGGGGTCTAGGGCCACCACCACCATACCGGTGTTGGAGGTGCCGGAGTGGGACTTCGAGTCCTTGTCGGCCGAGGCGGGGTCTACGATCAGGGCCCGCGCACAGCTGGAGTAGAGGAGGCGTTGGGTGGGGGGCACCTGGATGGGGGGGTTGTCGGGGTCGTAGCCGAACTGCCCCTCCCTCAGTAGCTTGCTGGCGGTAGGGAGGAAGTGCTCGTCGTTGATGAGTAGCTCGGGCTCAGCGGAGTCGAGGTAGGTGAAGCTGCGGAGCCAGATGGGGTCGAAGCTCTGCTCCCTACCGGCCCTGGGGATGCACTGCATCATAGCGGAGAACTTGTATGGATCCCGGTCTCTCTCTCTGTGTAGCTCCGCCAATGACCACTTGGTAGGGAGTAGGGAACACTCCTCCCCACTATCAGGATCTAGTTCTATTACCGAGCGGCGGTATAGCTTGACCCCGTACTTCTCCAGGATGTGGCGGTACACATCGTTGTAGGTCCAGGGAGTACATACTATCAGCTCCACGCCCTTGTAGGGGGGCTTCTCCAGGGGGAGGGAGCTGTCGTACCACTCCTTGACCCGCTGCATCACGGCGTCGCTGTTCTTGGCATCCTCACTCACCAGGTCGTCCTTGACGATGAAGGTCCAGTGCCCACCAGTGGTGGCAGTGCCTACTCCGGCTGCGGTGAGGCTGGCTTCGGGGATTCCCTGGGTGCTGCGCTCGAAGAGGATCTCCTGGTCGTTCCACTTCCACCAGCGCGGGAGGGTCTTGCCCTTGTCGCGGTCGGCCCAGTGGATACCCGGGGGGAGGAGGTCCTGGTAGACGGTCTGGAACAGCCTGTTGGACATGGCGATCTCGCGCATCGCCCGCAGCCACTTCTTGCTGTTATCGACGATCTCGTTGCAGATCAGCACCGTTTCGTCGGGGCTACGGCACACCCTCCACATGGAGTTGGCAAGCGTACAGAGGGAGGTCTTGTAGCTGCCCCGAGGGACCTGGATCATCAGGCGACGGCCGGGGTGCCAGGGCTCCTCAGCCTTCAGACCTAGCTGGCTGAGGAGCTGGCAGATCTCCCAATGCACTGGGCGGGGCCCGCTAGCCACTAGGTCCTTGAAGCCGAAGAACGTCCACGCGAAGTGAAATAGGCTGGAGTTGAAGTAGGCCCGTAGCTCCCCCATCTGCTGGGAAGTGAGGTCACGGGGGTCCCCAGCACTGGTAGACATGTCGGTGAGGATGGGATGGGTCACTTGATACCGAGGTACTTCTTACCTAGCTTTCGGTATATATTGGTGGGAGGTAGTCGTTCCAAGGCGTTGAGCCACTCGAGTCTAAATACGTCCGTATCCAGATCATCATACGCTTTGAGCAACGAGCCATCTTCGGTTGTTTTGAGGGCCCGAGCGCCAGCGCGGATCAGGAAACTAACAGCGATGGGCCCTGGGCTGTCCTCTACACTATTCACATCGTGCAGAAAGGCAGCAGCGGAGCTGTTGAGTCCGGCAGTAAGTCGCCCCGGCTTGAACATCCCCTGGATGTGCTTGTAGGTAGTCTCGAAGTCGTAGGATGGGTGCGCACCCGACGGAGCGAACTTAGCGAAGTTCTGCGAGTAGTGTGCGTTTGGCAGCGTGGACCCACGATAAAGCTGCGCAAGCACTTCGGGCATAACCTGTCCGTCGGATATTTTATCGGCTAGCTCCTCTAGGTTTGTTGAGGTATCTACCCCGAATGCTCCATAGCGATCTGATAGCTGCTTAGACAGAGATGCCGTCTCACTTGATAGGGGTAGCTTTGGGGCAGTGGTAACTGGAGCACTAGGCGGTACAGATTGCTGCTGATGGCCGAACTGCTGGAGGGAGAGCTGCTGGGGCTCCGCGGACTTAGCAGTCCCAACCTTTTCTTTAGCAGCCTGCCACACGTCTTCCCATTCCCACCTTGGGGTGTAGGTAGGCATGGCCCTAGGATGCTGCTGAAGTCCCAGCTCCCTAACCGCTTCTCCCGGTTCCATCACATCCGAGTATCCTACGCGCCCGGACTGCTTGGCAACCTCCGGGAGATACAGCTGGTAGCCAGCCTCCCTCTCAGCTGCGACAGCTTGCTCCAGCAAGTCTGCGTTCCTACTGAATGTGCTGGGCTCGCCCTTCTGGATGAGGTCGGCGAGGGCCTCCAAAGAGACTTGTCCAGCACCCTCTACAGAGTTTCGGTAAAGAACAGCGTCCACCCCGAGCTGCTGGAGAGCTGCGCGGGTCTCCGCGTTACCTACCCAACTTGAGCCTGGATCACGTAGGGGACGCTCGAAAGTCCCGAGCGTCCCGCGAACAGGTAGGTCGAACTGCGTGAGGGTAGGGTCTCTGTTGGTATAGATCGGCACAACATCCTCGATTCGCTCTAGCGCAGTCTGTCGAGTGCCCAAGTGGAGGGGACGGAACTCTCCACCCTCTACTGGTGAAGTGCGGATTCCTTTCTCCTTGCCCCTCACGATTCCTCTGTAGAGGTCTGCGATGGTACCAGGCCCCATTCCCACCGTTTTCTCGGGCTTGGCTACCTTCCCTACCTTGGACAGAAAGACTAGGGGGACCGCTCCCAGTAGGCGTTCCGGGGCGCTGGCGAGAGAGGCAGCTTTGCCGCCCGGGCTGAGGCTCTCCCACAGTGCGTCGTCTAGCCTGACTAGTGGAGCTAGCCCTTGCTGTAATGGGTTGGCTGAGGTGGTGACATCACCGGGGAGGGCACGCACCGGGAGGGAAGCCAAGCCTGTGAGGTTGGAGCCGAGGCCGTACCCTATGTCCCTAGCGAGCCCCTTCGCGAACCCGCCGCTCTCCTGGTAGGATTCGACTTGGGCGTCCCACAGCTCCTGGAGTAGCTGGCCAATAGCAGTACCGACCCCGCCACCTGGGTCACCAGCACCGTAACCTACGGGGGTGGTAGGGGCTCCCTGGCCAGGATCTAGGCGTGCCCATCGGTCAGCCACCCGCTCTCCCCTCCGCTACTGGGTCTCGTCCCCCAGGTCGTAGTCTACCCGCGGCATCGCCGACTTCCCATCTAGGAGCGTGATGCTCGGGGTGGCGGGGCGGAGGTCCAGGACCTTGGCGGTCTCTACCAGAGCGTCCTTCAGGCCCAGCATGATCTCGTGGTTGATGTTGAGGCTCACGTCTACCTGAGATTGGCTGACAGAGCGTTGGGGGACGATGCGTTCGAGGATCCACGTCCTTGCGCGGTACTGGTCGGGGTTGGGGGTGAGGGCACAGTCGAGCTGCGCTTGCGCGAGGGAGTCGGCATGGAGGAGGAACCTGAACATCACCCGGCTGTTGGCCGAGAGGATGTGCTCCTTCTTGGCAGCGATGCGCTCCTGCATCCAGGTGGTGCGGAGGAGGGCGCTGATTTGGGCGGGGTCTCGTTGGTGCAGCCTAGCTAGCTCGGAGGGGCCCATGCCCATCGCAGCCTGCTCGGCGATGGTGTCCTTGGCGAGGTTGGTGAGGGGAGCGTGCCTGGCGGGGACGGCACGAGCGGGGTCTCCGCCAGGCACCGAGAGCGGGAGGAGGGGATCGCTCTCGTTGGACGGGTTGCTGCTGTCGTCCATGGCCCCCTAGGGTACTACGGCCTGTTGTTAGGAGTCAAGCCCCGCCGGCTTGATGGAGCTTAGGCAGCTTACGAGGTTTAGGCCCCGCGGGGGCTGGCGAGATCGGGTTGCGGTGATTCCAAACAGCACTTAACTCCGCGTACATGCTAGGGATATTCGGGTCGGGTTGCTGTTAAAATCGGGTTGTCGTTGGTGCAACAGCAGTCCCCAACCTAGCGCAGGTGCTGGGTAAAGTGGTCGGATTGCTGAGATTGCTGCGTTTAGAGGGGAAGAGAGAGAGATGGATATGTAAGTCCCCCGGGGGGACGCTCTTACTCATATAGATAGGGAGAGCGTATATGCTCTCCAAACTTCCCTTTAGTACCAGGTACTTAGCGATGGTTGGTGTGTTGGTAACTCACACGGGAATCCCCGGGGGGAGCTTCCACTTTGGGGGAACCACCTCACTACAACCCGACAACCCGACCCAACTACCTACTACTGCTATATATTTCGCGGGGTTAGGGGAAGGTGGTCTTTGGGGGGTTGCGGGAGCTAGGTACACCCTACTAGCTGTGGTGTGTGGGGAAACCCCTACACCCCCCTAGGTACACAGTCCCTGAGCGAGCCAGGCTGGGTGTGGGTGTTTCCACACACTACGGCCAGCCTACAGTCCGTGAGCGAGCCCATACCAGGGCGCTGCGCGCCAATCCCTGGTCCCCGTCTGAGGGTGGTGTGTGGGGGGGTACACCCCCTGGTGTTACACCAAGCGGTGTAGCCCTACACTCAGCGGTGTAACACCGCGAAGTGTAAGGGGTTTCCTACACCGCACAGTGTAGGGCCACGCGAGCGGGGCTGCCGCAGGGGTGTGGGCCAAAGGCCCCAACACTCCCGTGTGTCGTCGTTGCCTAACCCCACTACACTAGCTAGCGTAGGGGGGGCTAAGTGCCCGTCGCTGCTAGGCTATTCGGCTAGGGTGTTAGGCGGCGCCCCGCGGGGCAAGTAGGCTAAGTACCTGAATATGCTAAGGTATTCGGCCCTTGCGCTACCCTCATCGGTGGGCTACTGTGTTTGCATGTTCCTCTCAGTAACGCTCCGCGGTCCCCTGGGGGAGGTCCCCAGCGCCCGGAGCATCCCCGCGGGGAAGGCGCTATAGCGGCCGTTGGCCGCTCGCAGCCCTGCGGCATAGGAGCCCACGATGCTAAAAATCTACACCCACCGTCACATAGACGGTTCCATATCTCTACGCGGCTCATGGGTCCGCCTGATCGTCGGGCGACGGGCCTACTCCGTTGGTTACAGCCTAGGGGGCCGGGTCCGCGCCTATCGGGTGTGGTAGCCGTGAGCCGCGCGCGACTCCGCGGTGCCTCGCCCTCGGCCACGGTGGCCGAGCAGCGGGGGCCGCTCGCTCCGAGGTTTCCTTATGAGTACCAATCCCACCGTGGCCGACACAGCGTCGGCCTCCGCCCCCGCCATGCACGCCGCCCACGCGGCCGGCGCCATGGCCGAAGTAGTGCATGCCGCTCGCGAGGCCCTCTGCGATGCGCTGGGCGCCGCAGACCCCTTCGCTATGGCGATCAGGGAGGATGTACCCCCCTTCGTGCTGACGCCCCGCATGGTCGGCGCCGCCGAGACCGATCGACGGGCCTACCGCCCCGGGCTCCCCCGGCCGGACGGTCTGCGCCGGTTCGAGGTGACCCAGACCGACCCAGCCAGCGTCGCCCTCGCCGTAGCGATGGCATGCACCGACCTTATCCCCGCGCCAGTCTTTCGAGCGGGCGGGGGCGAGAAGGCAGTGACGGCCGCGCGCCGTGCCCTGCGCACTCGGATGGCAGGGGGAGCGAAAGGCGTTGGCTCCACGCTCT
>Ga0209342_10007759_pt1 | contig 10782 bp, 12 predicted proteins | sample RifCSP16_2_FD_184023 | JGI IMG/M metagenome (GOLD analysis project Ga0209342, IMG submission 184023) | Soil microbial communities from Rifle, Colorado - Rifle CSP2_sed 16_2 (SPAdes) (version 2) | ecosystem: Environmental > Terrestrial > Deep subsurface > Rock core/Sediment | place: Rifle... | reverse complement strand
CCCTCAAGAACTCGCTCGGAACCAGGCAGGAGTCTTGCCTCACCCCCAGGCCGCATTATACTCCGGCAGCGGCGCGCCGCCAACGCCTCGCCGCTCACCCAGACCTATGTCATTCCGAGCGCAGCGCCTGCCCTGAGCGAAGTCGAAGGGAGGAATCTGCATGTCGTTCAACCAGGCCGAAATGCAGATCCCTCGGGGCCAGGGCAATCAAGCCCTCGGGATGACACCGGGGTCACGGCGGCGCCGGCCAATCAGTGCGAAGACGCCAGGATGCCTTCGACGGCGGCGCACCAGCCGGCGGGGCCGGCGGCGGCCAGGCGGACGCCGCGGAGCTTCGCGCGCGCTTCGGGGTCGTGGGAGCCGTCGGGCCGGGCGATGAGCACGGCCATGTCCACCACAGCGAGGAAGTCGAGATCGTTCGGGCTGTCGCCCAAGGCGACCGTACGCAGCCGGCCGCTGTACTTCTTCGTGTAAAACTCCACCAAGCGGCGCACGGCCACGCCCTTATCGTTGTCGCCCATCAGGTGGAGGAAGCGCCCCCCTTCGCGCCAGCGCAGGCCGCGCTGCTGGAGCCAGTTGAAAAACTTTTCCTTCTGTTTGGCCGTGCCCTTCTCCAGCAGGAAGGGCTCGTCGAACTCGCGCTGGCGGGCGCGGCGGGCCTGGGCGAGCGGCAGGCCGCAGAGCTTGGCGACCTCCTTGTCGGTCAGGCGGCTGAAGCCGCGGACGCGGACGCCGCTGGTCTCGGCGGCTTCGTCGAGCGCCTGGACGAGCTTGGCGTAGGACACGCCCAGCTCCAGCACGTCGCAGTCGGCCCCCTTGCGCGCGGCCGGCAAGGGAAACGGGAAATAGTTCCGGGGAACATAGATGGCTCCGCCGTTCTCGGAGACGTAGGGGTCCGGCACGCCCAGCTCTTCGCGCAGCGGCAGAATCTCGGCGCGGGTCTTGCTGGTGCAGAAGACGAGCGGGGTGCGCCGCCGCCGCAGCTCGTCCAGGGCCGGCGCGGCCGCCTGCCAGGAATACGTCTTGGCGTCGAGCAGCGTGCCGTCGAGGTCGGTGAAGATGACGAGCTGGGCCATGGGCTGACCGTCCTAGAGGTGGCGGACGCCTTCGTGCTCGTCTTCGCGCGCGCCGCGTTTGAGCAGCGATTCGAGCGCCTCCCGGGCCAGGTCCTTCCCGGCCAGGCCGAAGGCAATGGCGAGCCCGGTGACGATGCCGCCGAAGACCACCCCGAAAGTGATGGCCAGCGTCGTGCGTCCGATGCCCAGGTGCTCGCAGGCGACGATGATGGCGAGCAGCCAGATGAACACCCGCACCGCAGCCGCCAGCAAGCGCGCGCTCGCCAGTTGGGCGTTCACGGCGGCGATGAGCACACCGCGGGCGAAGAAGGATGCGGCCAGGCCTCCCACCACCAGGATGAGCGCCGCGGTCAGCAGGTGCGGCAGGTAGACGAAGAAGCGCAGCACCAGGTCGCTCCCCGCCGGCCCCAGCGTGTTCAACGCCAGGAACACTCCGAAGAGCAGCACCAAACCGCCGGCGCACTGGCCCACGACGTAGGAGGTGCCGCGGGACACCCCGACGCGCTCCACCACCGCGGCCAGCCCGAGCCGCTCCGCCAGCCGGTCGAAGCGCGCCAGGCGCAGCCCGTGGTAGACCACCTGCTTCACCACCCAGCCGGCCACCGCCGCCACCAGCAGCACCACCACCGCCGCCGACAACTGCGGCAGGTAGTCCATCACCTGCTGCCGGAGTTGGTTCAGCGGCTCGACCACCGCCCGCTGCCAGAATTCGTTCATGGCTCCTCCTTCCTCACCTGGCGTCCCAGCGGACCACCAGGTCCTGCTTCAACTGCTCGTAGGCTCGACAGAGGTTTTCGATCTCCTGCTCGGCCTGGTCGTCGCTCGCTTCCTGCGTGCGCTGGACAAAGGACGCCACCCAGCCGAGGTAAAGCGGCGTCAGGGACTGCAGCAGGTGCTGGCGGTCAAGCTTGCGCCGGTGGAAGGCGACGGCGAACTCGTGCACCAGCTGCACCCAGAGGAGATTCTCCAGGCGCAGCTCGCCCGGGACGCCATTGGCCAGCCGCCGGAGCTCTCCGACCAGGTCTTCGCGCAGAAAAGAGGTGTAGACGGGCTCGAGGTCACGGCAGCCCTGCTGGAAGGCGGTGAGCATGCGCTCCGGGTTCACCCGCACGGACTCGAGGCCGACGGCGTAGGGGAAGCCAAAAAGCGGCGCCGGCACCGAGCCGCGCACGCTCTTCCAGGTCTTCTCGTATTCTTCCATCAGGCTGAAGAGCGACCCCACCACCTGCGCCAGCATGGCGGAAAGGTCGGCGCCGGGGTCCTTGGGGTCGTGCAGCTTGGCGCCGAGAAAAACCTGGCAGACCTTGAAGCCTTCGGCGAGCGCCGTGGTGGTCATCCAGATGTCCACGCCGTAGCGAGCCACGTCAGTTTCCCAGACGTCCTTGCTCAAAAGGCGGTTGATGAGTTTCCCCGACAATCCGAACTCGCCCCCGATGGGCTGCCGGAGGCGGGTGCCGTAGAGCGCGCGGGTGAGCGGGTAGACGATGCTGTTGGTGATGGTGCCGTCGTACTTGTGGCGGCGGTAGTAGGGGGCGACGTAGTCGAACTCGTTCTGGAGCACCGGGCGCACCAGCAGGTCTACCCAGTCGGGGGTGATGCTGCGCAGGTCGGCGTCCACCACCGCGCAGGCCCGGGCCTTCAGCTGCTGCGCGGCGCGGAAGATGGTGCGGAAGGCGCTGCCCTTGCCCGGCAGGCCGTGGTAGGGGGTGGTGATGCGGTGAACGGGCTGAAGCGGATGGCGCACGAGCAGGAGCTTGTCGGTTTCGAGCTGCGCCTCCAGCACCGCCTGCGGCGTGCCGTCCTTCGAGCCGCCATCGGAATTGACGATGACGCAGCGCTGGTCGGAAAAATGTCTGGCCAGCCCGGCGCTCACTGCCCGCACCACGTGGCCGATGGTGCGGGCGTTGTTGTAGCTGGGGATGCCGATGACGATGTCGGCCTCGCCCAGCTTGTCCATCGCCTGCCGGGCGTCGGGGGCCAGGATGTCAACTTCAGGCATGGGTCGTTACGGGGGCGTTGTCTTCCTCTACGGCCAGCTCGAGTTGGCCGAAGAAATCCGGCAGAGCGGCCGCCACGCGGTTCCAGTTGGGGATGAGCGCCGCCCCCAGCGGGTCTTTCAGGTAGTCCTCGGCGGCCAGGCGGATGGCCTGGGCGAAGGCCTGCACCGCCACTTCCTCTTCGTGACGGTCAAAGTCGAGGCCGTTGATCATGGCGTCGGCGTGGTAGCGGGTGATGGTGTCTTCGGCGGTGCGGACGTACTTGGTCTGGATGGTGCGCAGGGCGCCCTCGGAGATGACGGCGCCATCGGCGGCCAGCATCCGGAAAAGCGTCTTGGCGATGTCCACCGTCATCCGCATCAGCCCCTTCTGCGCGTCCTCGGCCGAGAGCGACTGGTGCTTGTGCTCGTAGTTGTCGGCCACGTCCACCTGGCAAATGCGCTTCAGCGAGCAGTTCCGGTAGACCTCGGCCAGCACGCCCACTTCCAGGCCCCAGTCGGCCGGGATGCGGTTCACCCGGGCCAGCTCGGCGTCCATGGCGAACTCCCCGGCCAGCGGGTAGCGAAAGCTGTCGAGATAGACCAGGAAGGGCAAGTGCCCGAAGATTTCCTTCAGCGTGCGCACGAAGGGGGTGACGAAGAGGCGGGTGACTCGCCCGTGCAACTTGGTCGTGTAGCGGGCGTAGAATCCCTTGGCGAACTCGAAGTCCACGTTGGGGTTGGCGATGGGGTGCATCAGCCGGGCCAGCAGTTCGCGGTTGTAGTTGACGATGTCGCAGTCGTGCAGCCCGATGATCTTGGCCTGGCCGCTCGCCAGCACGTAGCCGTAAGCGATCCAGCAGGCCCGGCCCTTGCCCGCCGGCCCCGCCGCCAGCCGCTTCTCCTCCAGCAGCCGGAACAGCCGCTGCACGCGCTCGCCCTCGTTCCAGATGACGCGCACGTTCTTGTGGACGTCGTACAGCCGCTTCTTGGCGTCCGCGAACTGGCTGGCATCGGCGTTGCCGAGCGAGAGGACGATCTGCTTCAGGTAGGGAATCTTCGGGAGCTCTTTCAGGATGCCGGTCATGGCCTCGGTCTCGAACTCCGAGTAGAGCGCGGGCAGGACGAGGGCCATGGGAGAGGTCCGAGAGAAGCGCACCAGCTCGTCTTCGATCTCCTCGATGCGCCGCGTCCCGAGCCGGTGCAGCGTCGCCACCACGCCAGTTTGGAAAAAGTCCGCCATCGCCTCCCTCTCCTTGGAGCTTACATGCAGGACTGCAATTGACTGAGATTTGATTCTAGGAGGCGAGCCAACCGAAGTCAAACAAAACCGGCTTCAATCCTTGGAGGGAATGTCGGGCAGCATCTTCCCGATGCGCCAGGCGTAGTGGATGCCGGAGAGCACGGTGAGCGCGGCCGTCAGCCAGAGCAGCAAGTCTTTCGCCCACACCAGCGCCGCGCCGGGCAAGACTTCGACGGCCACCACGGCAATCACCGCCAGCACCTGCGCCAGCGTGCAGGCTTTGCCGTAGAGGCTGGGCGTGAACGGCCGCAGGCCCGCCGCCAGCACGATGACAAGGGCGATGGCGACGATGAGGATGTCGCGGCCGAGCACCAGAATGGCGAGCGTCCAGGGCAGGTTGTCGCGGATGGCCAGCACCACGAAGCCGGTCGAGAGCAGCAGCTTGTCGGCGATGGGGTCGAGGTAGGCGCCGAGCGCCGTGTGCTGGCGCAGCGACCGCGCCAGAATCCCGTCCAGGGCGTCGCTCACCCCCGCCGCCAGCAGCAGTGCCAGCGCCCAGTCGTACCGACGCCCGAGCACCGCCACCGCGAAAAAAGGAATCAGCGCCAGCCGCAGGAGCGTGAGCTGGTTGGCGAGAGTAAAAAACTGGTTGGTCATGGGCGCCTCGGCGCGGAGTCGCGCGCCGGGTTAGACCTCGGTGAGCGCCGCCAGGTACTCCAGCACGCTCCGGCCCACCTTCCGCTCAAACGTCTGCGAGAGCGAGGGGATGGAGCCCTTGGCTTCATCCAGCGCGATGCGCTCCACGCGCCGCATGGGATAGAAAATGGTCGCCAGCCCCACCTGGCCTTCTTCGGGCTGCTTCACCTGCCGGACGAAATCGTCAAAGCTGTTCAGGTCAATCCCCCGCACCGTCACCCCGCCCTCGGTGAGCGAGAGCAGCTGCCCCCAGATGCGCTCCTTGGGCTCGTGCAGGCTGACGATGACGATGGCGTTCAGCTCCATGGCTTCGATTATACCGCCATCTCTTTCAAGTCTTTCGCCGGAGTCAGCTTCGGCTCGGTCGCTTTCTGGACGTCGTCCGGCGCAACCCCGGGGGCGACTTCCTTCAGCACCAGCCCCGCCGGCGTCACCTCGATAACCGCCAGCTCGGTCACGATCATGTCCACCACGCCCACGCCCGTCAGCGGCAGCGTGCACTTTTTCAGAATCTTGGGCTTGCCCTTGGCCGTGTGCTCCATGGCGATGATGACGCGCTTGGCCCCCGCCACCAAATCCATCGCCCCGCCCATCCCTTTCACCATCTTCCCGGGGATCATCCAGTTGGCCAGGTTCCCTTTTTCGTCCACCTCCAGCGCGCCGAGGATGGAGAGGTCAATGTGCCCGCCGCGAATCATGGCGAAGGAGTCGGCGCTCGAGAAGTAGCTCGCCCCGGGAATCTCGGTCACCGTCTCTTTCCCCGCGCTGATGAGGTCGGGGTCCTCCTCGCCTTCGTACGGCCACGGCCCGATGCCGAGCAGGCCGTTCTCCGACTGGAGAATCACGTCCATCCCCGCCGGGATGTAGTTCACCACCAGCGTGGGCAGCCCGATGCCCAGGTTAACGTAGTAGCCGTCCTGGAGCTCCTTCGCCACCCGCCGCGCGATGAACTCCCGTGCCTGCTCGCCCGTCAGTCCCGCCATCTCCGTCCCCCTCTGTGTCCTCTGCGCCTCTGCGGTGAATCCTTCCTACGCGGCGCGCTGGCGCACCGTGCGCCGCTCGATGCGCTTCTCGTAGTTTGTGCCCTGGAAGATGGCGTCCACGTAGACGCCGGGCGTGTGCACGAAGTCGGGCTCGAGCTCGCCCACTTCCACCAGGTGCTCCACTTCGGCAATCACCGTGTCGGCGGCGGTCGCCATCATGGGATTGAAGTTCCGCGCCGTCTTGCGGTACACCAGGTTCCCCCAGCGGTCGCCTTTCCACGCCTTGAGGAAAGCGTACTGCGCCCGCAGCGGCTTTTCCAGCACGTACATCGTGCCGTCAACCTCGCGGGTTTCCTTGCCCTCGGCGATGAGGGTGCCGTAGCCGGTGGGAGTGAAGAAGCCGGCGATGCCGGCGCCGCCGGCGCGGATGCGCTCGGCGAACGTCCCTTGCGGGTTCAGCTCCACTTCCAATTCCCCGCTCAACACCTGCTGCTCGAAGAGCTTGTTCTCCCCCACGTAAGTCGAAATCATCTTCTTCACCTGGCGGGTCTGGAGCAGCAGCCCGATGCCGAAGTCGTCCACGCCGGCGTTGTTCGACAGTACCGTCAGGTTCTTGATGCCCTTGCGCCGCACGGCCGCGATCAAGTTCTCCGGGATGCCGCACAGCCCGAAGCCGCCCATCATGATGCTGGCCCCGTCGGAGATGTTGCGGATGGCCTCGTCGGCGTTCGCCACCACTTTGTTCATCGCCGTGCCTCCTTGAGGGTTCGCACCAGCTCCGCGGCGGCTTCGAGCGCCGCCGGGCCGTGCCCGGTCTGCTCGCAGCATTGTACCAGCGCGCTGCCCACCACCACGCCGTCCACCAGACCGTCGAGCGCCGCCACCTGCTGCGGGCGGGAAATGCCGAAGCCCACCGCCACCGGCAAGCGGGTCGAGCGCCGCAGGCGCTTCACCAGGCCCTTGATTTCGCCGCCGACTTCGGTGGGCGCTCCGGTCACGCCCCGGCGCGCGATTAGATACACAAAGCCGCGCGACAGCCGCGCGATCGAGCGCAAACGCCCGTTCGAGGAAGTGGGCGCGGCCAGGAACACAGTGTCGAGCTTGTGCCGCCGCAGCGTGCGCACGAACTCGCCGGCTTCTTCCGGCGTCAGATCGGTGATGAGCACGCCACTGACGCCGGCGGCGGCAGCCCGCGCGGCGAAGCGCTCGACCCCCATTTGCAGCACCGGGTTGTAGTAGCTGAAGAGCACGAGCGGCACCGCGCTCTTGCGGCGGAGGCGCTCGGCCAGCTTCAGCACGCCGGGCAGCGTCGTGCCCGCCTTCAGCGCGCGCTCGCTGGCGCGCTGGATGACGGGGCCGTCGGCGATGGGATCGGAAAACGGCACGCCCAGCTCGACGACGTCCGCGCCGGCCTCCGCCATCCGCAGCACGAGCTTCTCCGTGAACTTCAGGCTGGGATCGCCGGCGGTCACATAGGCCACGAGCGCCGGCCCCCGGCGTTTCCCTCGACGAAACGCCGCCCTAAGGCCGTTGCTCTTTGCACGAAGCAACAAAGAACGTTTGCGAATCGCCTTCTTCTTTCCTCGTCTCTTTCTCATGCCATTCCTGTCGGCAGGTGCCGAGAGAGGATATCCATGTCCTTGTCACCGCGGCCGGAGAGATTGACGATGATGACTTGGTTGCGGCGCATCTTCGGCGCGCGCTTCACCAGCTCCGCCAGCGCGTGCGCCGGCTCAAGCGCCGGGATGATGCCCTCCTGCTCGGCCAGCAGCCGGGCGGCCGCGAGCGCTTCCTCGTCGCCCACCGCGGTGTAGACGACGCGGCCAGCGTCGCGCAGGAAGGCGTGCTCGGGGCCGACGGCCGGGTAGTCGAGCCCCGCCGAAACCGAATGGGTGGTCGAGATCTGCCCGTGCTTGTCCTGCAAGACATAGGTGTAGGTGCCATGCAGGACGCCGGGGCGGGCGCCGTTGCGGCGCGAGCGCAGCCCGAGCCGCGCGGCGTGCTCGCCGAGCGCGGAACCGCGCCCGCCGGCTTCGACGCCGAGCATCTTCACTGCCGCCTCGCCCAGAAACTCGTGGAACAACCCGATGGCGTTCGAGCCGCCGCCCACGCAGGCGAGGAGCAAATCCGGCAGGCGCTTCTCGGCGCGCAGGATTTGCGCGCGGGCCTCGCGGCCGATGACCGACTGGAAATCGCGCACCATCATGGGATAAGGATGCGCGCCGCAGACCGAGCCGAGCAGGTAGTGCGAGGACTCGACGTTGGTCACCCAGTCGCGCATGGCTTCGTTGATGGCGTCCTTGAGGGTGCGGCTGCCGGAAACAACCGGAATCACCTCCGCGCCGAGCATCTCGATGCGCACGACGTTCAGCCGCTGCCGGGCCATGTCTTCTTCGCCCATATAGACCGTGCACTTCAAGCCGAGGTGCGCGGCCACGGCGGCGGTGACGACGCCGTGCTGGCCGGCGCCGGTCTCGGCGATGAGCCGGCGCTTGCCCAGGCGGGCGGCGAGCAAGCCCTGGCCGAGGCAGTTGTTGATCTTGTGGGCGCCGGTGTGGAGCAGGTCTTCGCGCTTAAGGTAGACGCGGGCGCCGCCGAGATACCGCGTCAGCCGCTCGGCAAAGTAGAGCGGCGTGGGCCGCCCGGCGAAGTCGGCGAGCAGATGGTTGAGGGTCTGCGCGAAGCCGCGGTCGGCGCGCGCGCGGCGGTAGGCGCGCTCGAGCTCTTCGAGCGGCGCCACGAGCGTCTCCGGCACAAAGCGACCCCCGTACGGGCCGAAGTGGCCGCGGGCGTCGGGCAGGGTTTGTTGAGCGGCTCTGGGCATGGCTAGGACGCCGCCTCCATCTTGGCTCGCCGGATGAATTCGCGGAGGCGTTTGTGGTCTTTGACTCCCGGCTTTTTCTCGACGCCGGTGCAGACGTCCACGCCCCAGGGCTGGGCCTGGCGGATGGCCTCGGCGACATTCTCCGGCGTCAGCCCGCCGGCGAGCAGGATTCGCCCGTAGCGGCCGGCCATCTGGGCGCGGCGCCAGTCGAACGGCCTGCCCGAGCCGCCGCGCTTGCCTTTGACCTGGACGTCGAGCAGGAAGGCATCGGCGGCGGAGTAACGCTGCAATTGCTGCGGCCGGAATCCCGGCCCGACCGAGAAGGCCTTGAACACTGCCAAACCGGCGGCCGCCAGGGCCGCGGCTTCCTCCGGCGGCTCGTTGCCGTGCAACTGCACGGCCCGAATGCTGCTCGCCTGCGCCACGCTTTTTATCCGCGCCGGCGATTCATCCACAAACACGCCCACGGGAGTTACAAAGGGCGGCAGGTGCGCGATGATGTCGGCGGCGCGCCGCGCTTCGATGTGCCGCGGGCTCTTCGGCCAGAAGTTGAACCCGAGCGCGTCCGCCCCCGCGGCCGCGGCCACCAGGGCGTCTTCGAGATTCGTGATGCCGCAGACCTTGACGCGCACCATCAGCGTTCTCCCCCGAGCAGCGCGCGCAACGCTTGGGCAGGGTCGGCTGCTTGCATCAAGTGCTCGCCGATGAGGAAGGCGTCGAAGCCGGCGGCACGGAGCCGGTCGAGCTCGGCGCGCGTGCGCAGGCCGCTCTCGCTCACGGCCAGGCAGCCGTCGGGAATACGCTCAATCAGCGCGACTGAAGTCTCCAGGTTCACCGCGAAGGTCTTCAGGTTGCGGTTGTTCACGCCGACGATTTCCGCGCCGGCTTCGAGGGCGCGGTCGAGCTCTTCGGCGGTGTGGACTTCCGCCAGGGCCGCCATGCCCAACTGCTTGCCCAGCTGGATCAACCGCCGCAGCTCGGCCGTGGAAAGAATGGCGGCAATCAGCAGGAAGGCGTCGGCGCCGGCGGCGCGCGCCTCGAAGAGTTGATAGGGGTCGAAGAGGAAGTCCTTGCGCAGCACGGGTAGACTCGAGACGCCCCGCGCCACCTGCAAGTCTTCGAGCCCGCCCTGGAAGAACTCCGGCTCGGTCAGCACCGAGAGCGCCGCCGCGCCGGCGGACTCGAGCGCGGGCGCCAGAGCCGCGGGATTGTACGCCCTAGGCGTACCAGCCTCGGGCTGGTACGCGCTCCGGAGAACGCCGCAGGAGGGCGAGGCTTTTTTGAGCTCGGCGATGACGTTCAAAGCGTCGCGGCCGAGGGCGGCAGCGAAGTCGCGCGGCGGCGGCGCCGCGGCGGCGCGCTCTTCGAGCTTGGCCGCCCGGACGGTCTGCTTCGCCTGCGCGAGCGCCCGCCGGCGCGCGGCCAGGATGCGCTCCAAGACATCGGCCGTCTTCGCTGCTGGAGGAGTTGGCACGGCTGCGTCCTCGCCCAAAGGGGAAACGCCTATGCTATGCGGGCGGGTGGGGCAAGTCAACGCGGGGACGGGGCGGCCCGCACCGTTCTGGGGGCGAGGCCGCTGGCCTCGCCTGACAGACAGGAATGTCTGTCCCACCAAAACGAGTTATTAGCGCAGCGTTGGTTTGGCGGACAACTTGACCGCTCGCAGCGGCGTGGGCTATAAAAGGAGTGCCGTAACAGGGCAGCTCTTCGGGCTGCACTCTTTGCGTGGCGGTATCGTCTAGGGGCTAGGACGCCAGATTCTCAATCTGGAAACCCGGGTTCGATTCCCGGTACCGCTACCACGCTCTCCCCTCTCAAGGTCCCTCGCTCGCGCTCCCTTCGACAGGCTCAGGGCAGGCGGGATTTCGCCGGCGGGCTCCCGCTGCGCTCACGCCCGTTCACGGTGAACCCGTTCAGGGTGAACCCGCCTAGCGGCTCAAGTTGACCTGCGCGGCGGCGGGGGCGTATAGTCCGGCGAAAGCCGG
>Ga0209342_10007758_pt1 | contig 10782 bp, 16 predicted proteins | sample RifCSP16_2_FD_184023 | JGI IMG/M metagenome (GOLD analysis project Ga0209342, IMG submission 184023) | Soil microbial communities from Rifle, Colorado - Rifle CSP2_sed 16_2 (SPAdes) (version 2) | ecosystem: Environmental > Terrestrial > Deep subsurface > Rock core/Sediment | place: Rifle... | reverse complement strand
CAGCCTACGGCTGGAAAAAATTAGCTTTTATTGTCGGCAACGAAGTCACAGGTCTTCCTTCATCAATTTTGAAAAAGTGCGATGTTATTGCCGAAATTCCCATGCAAGGCAGGAAAGAGTCCCTTAATGTTTCAGTGGCGCTAGGAGTGGCTATTTTTCGGATTTTGAATATCTAGCGGTAAGTTTCTCCAGTATCGACAGGTTTGACCGGCTTGATGAAAGGCTTGTCTTCTAGGCGCTTTGGACCGCCGGTCAAAAACCAGATGACCCAAAGGCCCACCAAGATTAAGAGAAACCACTTTAATTCTTTTAAGACATCCATCTTTAAAATTTCTAACCTGCCCGAATGACTCGTTCAGGCGGGTTTCTAAACAGTTTTTGGTGGACCGGACAGAAATGCGCGCTACGGCCACCCAACTTTTTTCTTATTATAACACCCCCGTCGTTTTTTTCGCATTTCTCGCCGGTTCGCCGGTAAGCCCGGTGGTAAAGCTGAAACTTGCCCTTTTCCCCGTTAATGTTTCGATAATCAGACATTGAGTCTCCGCCCAAAGCGATGCTCTTTTTTAAAACCTTTTTCATGGAAGAAAATATCACCTTAAATTTTTTCTGCGGAATATCTTTTTCTCTTTCTTCAGGATGCACCCCCGCAGACCAGAGAATTTCGTCGGAATAGATATTTCCAATTCCAACAATCAAAGTTTGGTCCATCAGCAAGGTCTTTATTTTCCAAGCAGGCTTTTTGTCCAAAATCGCTTTAAATTTGGAAAAAGTGAAATTTTGTTCCAATGGCTCCGGACCAAGATGGTTTAAATGAGGGGACTCCAAAGGTTCGCCTTTGATCAGCACGATTTTACCGAATTTCCTGAGATCTGAAAAGGCCATCTGTTTTTTGTTGGAAAACGAAAAAATGGCATGAATGAATCTCTCGCCCGGCTGGTAGACGCCGTAAAGCAGACAACCGGTCATCTTCATATGTATCAATATAACTTGGTTATTAGAGAGATAAATTAGGATATTTTTGCCGCGCCTTCCCACTTCCTTTATCCTGCTTCCCGTCACAGCCCTCTTGAATTGATTAAATGAAGAAATGGTATCGCTCCAGACATTGGAAATTACGAGTCCCGGCAGGACCTTATTTAAACCCTTAACCGTAGTTTGGACCTCAGGTAATTCAGGCATGTTATCATAATACTATGAAGAAATTATTATTTACAGTGAGTTTGTCGAATCTGTTCATATTACTTCTCCTTCTAATGCCGGTGTTTTTCGCTGATGCTGGGACGCCGGCTAAAGTTTTAATCGTGCCCGGGCATGATGATGGATCATGGGGAACGGAATTTCTAGGCGTCAAGGAAGCTGACATGAATGTAAAATTGGCTCTTATGCTCTATGACCGGTTAAAGCAGGACAAAAATTTTGAAGTTTTCATCACCCGAGATTGGAACGGTTACAAAAAGGAATTCGCCGACTATTTTCAAAATAATGAAGAGGTCATCCTCCAATTCATCAAAAACTCAAAAGAAAAATTTGACGACAAGATCAGGAACGGCGAAGTGGAAGAATTTGAAAATGTGTATCACAATGACGCTTCAGACGGCATGGTGCTGAAGCTATACGGCATAAATAAATGGGCGGATGAGAATAACATCGGCGCCGTCATCCATATTCACTTCAATGACTATCCTCGAACGAAGACACACCAGAGAGGCAAATATAAAGGTTTCGCCGTTTATATCCCGGAAGAAAGCCTAAAAAACTCCAAAGCAAGCTCACCCTTGGGATTTTTTGTTTTTAACTCGCTTTTTAAGAATTATTACATAAGCGATTACAAGAAAGAATCGGGCGGGGTGGTGCCAGACCAGAGTTTGATCGCCTTAGGCGCCAATAATACTTTAAATACCAGGAGCGTGCTGATTGAATACGGCTACATATACGAGAGGATATTCAGCACTTATTATAAAAGGGAAGAGCAGATGAAAAGAATGGCCAAGCAGACCTACGAGGGGATAAAGAAATATTTCGATTATTTGGCCCAAAAACCGCATAAAATAGGGGCTTGATTTTTTAAGAAGAATATGCTATCATTGTAAGCATGAATGATCAAGACATAAAAGAACTCAATATATTATCAGAGAAAATTAAGGATAATAAGGCTTCGGGGCAAGAAAAGTCGAAATTTTTTAACTTGCTAAATCAAGCCCTTGGGGAATTAAAAAAAGGATTAAAAGAAGACCTAAAAAAATAACATGAACACAAATCCAGAAAAATTTTTAAATAAAGAATCTGAAGGCGCAGGACTAGAGCAAGTTATGAGCCAAATTACCGAGATTCAAGAAATTTTACCAGCGGATGAATCCAAGCTTGATGTTTCCAAATTCAGCGATAAAACCAGAAAATTTCTTTTAATTGCCGCGGTTGCGATCAGCACGACTTTTGCCGCCCTGATACCCAAAGAGTCCGGCGCCCAGACTTATCAGCCCCAGCCTTCGGTTTTCGGATCCAATATTCCGACTACGACCGTTAATATTTATAACAACGGTCCTCAAGGTGGATATAATGGACCGACCTACAATGAGCAGAGAGACCATCAAAAGGTGGAAGCCGCCGCAAACATTTTCTATCAGATTTTCAGATTTATTGGTCACAATAAAATAGACAAAAAACATCATCCTAAACAACCACCACAACAGCCGACTAATACCTATACAGGCCCAAGATAATAAATTAAAAAACTCTCTGGATTCAGAGAGTTTTTTAATTGCCACCCAGGATTTTGAGAGCTTCTTTGACGCGGCCGGAGGTGTCGGTGATAGAGGCCGGAACTTTTCTCAATGCGTCTCTGGCTTCATTCTGCGAATAGCCCAGAGACTGGAGGGCCAAGGTGGCATCAAGCTCGCCAGAAAGCTCGCCGTATTCAGCTTTGTGGCCGAGAGCGGAAAGCTTGTCGCGCAGTTCCAGGACTATTTTCTCCGCGGTTTTTCGCCCGACACCGGAGACTTTGGTCAAGTAAGAATTATCTCCCGAGGCGATGGCTTTTTTCAAAGTCTCAATTGAGGCGACTCCAATGATGCCGAGTGCCGACTTTGGGCCGATACCTGAGATGCCTATCAGCATTTCAAAAAATTCCAGTTCTGACTGGTCGAGGAAGCCGTAAAGGTCCAGCGCGTCTTCGCGGACATGAAGGTGCGTGAAGAGAGAAATATCCTCCTGCTTGATTTTGGCCAAGGTGTCCGCCGAGACGCCGACTTTATAACCCAAGCCGCCGACATCAACGACGACAAACTTGTCGGTTTTAAGCAAAATTTTCCCTGAAACTTTGGCAATCATGGTTAAATTATAGCAAAATAAGGGCTTTTAAACTATTGACTTTTTTTGTGTTTCGTGATACACTACTCTTAGTTAAATAAAGGCCAAGGATTTGCCTAAAAAATCCATAGTTCTTAAACAATTTAAATTCATAAGCCAATGGTACGTGAATTATCTGTTCATCAAGAGCACGAGGTGCTCCTGAAACTCGAGCAAGCGGGACTCGACAAATCTCTCGCGCAATCAATTATTAATTCGCCAGGCAATGCTTTGGCAAAATCAATGATTGGATCAATAACAAAAATATCCGCAGAAGAGCCAAAATCTTCGGGCCGAAAAGCGTTTGAACTGGAAGTTGATGGCACCAAAATTTTGGAACAGTTGATCGCGGACGGGAAATATGACTGGAAAAACCCCGACATCAAGGAGAAAAACTTTCCAATCAAAGACAAAACCAAACGCATGGCTACCATCGAGCTTTTCCATTTCGGTTTTGACATCTCTTCAGAGAGCGCAGTCAAAGCAATGGAGAAAGAAGGTTTCCGCCCCGCAACGATTGAAGAACTTTTAGCGCTCGGAGCTAAACACCCCGAACTTCAAAAGGAATTTCCAATCATTGCCTTAGGTTCAGTCTGGAAGAACTTCGATGGCTACCGCGGTGTGCCCGAGCTGTACTGGGACGATTCCGAGCGCGACCTGCGCCTCAACGACTGGGCTGGTGGCTGGCGTGGCCGCTATCGGTTCGCTGGTGTCCGCAATAATACTTAAGTAATTAAGACCTTAGTTTAAGTCTTGATTCCTTAAAATCTTAACCCCGCTTGTTAAAAACAAGCGGGGTTTTTTATGCAGTCCTGCGTCAAGGACCGTCCTTGACGCAAATCAAGTAAAAACCAAGATACCCTCTGGCTTTTGCAAGAAATTATTTCCAGTTTTCATTTCATGTCTACTAACGGGACGATCGGCCAGATAGTAGACAATCGTAGTATTTTTGAAAGAGAAGTTGAAACTCAGTTTGCATCCTGATAAGGTTTTCATCAAAACTTTGTCTTCCGGCGTAGACTTCCTGGGCTGGGTGCATTTTCCTCATCATCGGGTATTGCGGACGGCGACGAAGAGAAAGATGATCAGGAGAATTAAAGAGAATCCGTCTGAACAGACAATCCGGTCGTATTTGGGAATGATGGGGCATGGGAATACTTGGAAAATAAAAAAATTTGCCATATTACGATATATTTGTTAATATTTTTGATATGCCCATAACCCAATCAGCTAAAAAGGCCCTAAGAGGATCAAAGAGGAAGAAAGTCCAAAATGACCGACGAATGAAGGTGATGAAGGACGCTATCAAGAAAATCGAGAAGCTTGTAAAGGCAGGCTCTAAAGATGATGCCAAGAAGGCCCTCCCGGCCGCTTATCAGGTGATCGACAAGGCTGCCAAGATCAATGTCATCAACCGAAACAATGCCGCTCGCAAGAAATCTCGGCTATCTCGTTTAACGAAATAGCGAGTTTATCAAGTTCGTAAAGTAGAAAGTAATCAAGAAACTTTATAAACTTTTGACTTTATAACCTTAAGAACTAATCCATGTCTCACCTACTAGAATTTTTCGGCACAGAGTGCCCGCATTGTATTGATATGAAACCCCTTATTGCCAAACTGGAAAAAGAAGAAGGGGTAAAAGTTGATTCATATGAAGTTTGGCACAACGAAGATAATGCCAAAAAACTGGAAGAATATGATCAGGATCTTTGCGGGGGAGTGCCTTTTTTCTACAATACTAAAAATAAGAAATTCATCTGCGGTGAAGCTTCATACGAGGAATTGAAAGACTGGGCCGAAGGTACTGGAAGCGCCAAAGATTAAGCAGAAATAATTTTTTTCGTTTGCGTGGCTATAAAAAGAATAAGACCTAAAAGGACAATTAGGCCACTTGCGGCGAGCGCAGTTGAGCTATTGAAATATTGCCAGAGATATCCGCCTATGATGCCGGCCGCGAGCGAGCCGAAGCCCGAGATGCCATTTAAATATCCATAAGCGGAAGACCGGTGCTCTGGCGTTGTAAGATTGGCCGTGTAAGATCGATGAATGCCGTCGGTCAACGCCCCGAACAGGCCTATCAACAAAAATCCAAAAATTAAGCTTATGGCAGAATTTGTGTATATCAAAACCATATAACCCAATATTAATAAAATATAACCCAAGATTATCACCCGGCTGTCGCCCCATTTGTCGGCCGCCCGGCCGGCTAAGTAAGAAAATATTGTGAAAGAAATATTATAGACCATGTAATAAAGCGGGATATACGCGATAATCATTCCTAAATCTTGAGTTTTGAGCAAAAGCACCGCCACCGGCAAACTACCAGCGGAGAGAATAAAGACGGAAAAAATATAAATCTTGAAGCGGCTGGAAAAATCTTTCAATCGAGCCAGTTTAAAATCTCCATTTCTGGCGACGGCAGAAACTTCTTTAACAAAAAACAAGCTAAAAATCGCAATCAAGCCGACAAGAAAGGCGGTCATAAAAACTAGATTGAAACCGAAAGGAAAACTTTTTAAAATAAAAAAGGCGACCAGTGGGCCTAAAATCCCGCCGATTGAATCCATGGCCCGATGATACCCGAAAGACCTGCCCAGCTCTTCCTTATTGACTGAAAGCGAGATCAGGGCGTCTCTCGGCGGCTCTCGGAGCCCTTTGCCGACTCGATCAATTAAGCGGAGCCCAAGAATTCCTCCGATTGCTCCAATCAAGATATAGAATGGCCGGATAGCCACCGAAAGAGAATAGCCCAAAATAGCGAAAATTTTCCTTTTCTGGATTTTATCTGAAATTCGGCCGGAATATATTTTGATGAAATTTGCCATGGCATCGGCTAAGCCTTCCACCAAGCCTAATGAGGCTGCTCCTGATTTGAGTACTGAGGTGAAAAAAGCCGGAAAGATCGCCAAGATCATTTCGTTGGAAAAATCATTGAAAAGACTAGTTAGCCCTAAAACAAAAACATTTTTCTGTAATCCCAGAATCTTTTTATCCTTTTCCATTGTGTCCCCAGCAGGAATCGAACCTGCATCGCAAACTCCGCAAGCTTGCATTCTATCCATTAAACTATGGGGACAAATTATCTGAATTTAACCACAAAAAAGAGTTAAAAACCGAGATGTTCCATTATCCTCTGTGGCACAGGCTCTTTCATTTCTTCTTCCTTTAAATGCCTCAAAAGTAAAACTTTTACTTTTTCTTCCAGAGTTTCCTCTATGGGCAGGGCGATAATCGGCATCAATATCCTTTTGGAATGAATGAGCAATTTTTTTTCTTTTCCCTGATTTTCAATAAAAAAAGACTTGATCATTTTATAAGGATAAAATTCTTTTTTTATCTTGACGCCTTTTTCACTTATTTCGATCTCCATCATTTCGGGCTTTCTGCCGCTGTACATAGCTAGAACGGCTGTTGCCAAGACGATGAAAACGGCAAAAATATAGTTTTTGTAAACAATAGCAATAACAGCCGAAGAAAGCGCGATGATGCCGACTGCCCAATACCAGTCGGGCGCCCTATCTTTATGTTCGTATTCCATGACTTCCCAAACAATTTTATCCATATACAAATTCTAGCAAATTATGGGAATAATTAAAAACTGCGGAGGCGGTGAGATTCGCCGATACTGCGGCGGGTACTTTTCCGTCTCGCCTTGCTCGCATGGAAAAGTCTTTCGAACCTCACACACGAGCAAAACAGTTTGCTCGTTCTTCTCCGCAGTTTTTCACTGCGTTTCAAACTGCGGAGGCGGTGAGATTCGAACTCACGGTGCCTTGCGGCACTCTTGTTTTCAAGACAAGTGCGATAGACCTCTCTGCCACGCCTCCCTATTTAAGGCAGGTTTAGTTTGCCTTCAGATCTTTGACGATATCTTTGCCGGTCTTTTTGGCAATAGCGAAGATATAAACGATATCTAAAATCGCCAAAGTATTCAAAACCAAGATAGCCACAAACCAAAGCTTGTGCCCGCGCTTGGAAGCGGTCCACAAAGCGTAACCCTTCCAAGGAAGGACCCAAGCCGCGATCAAAATCAAAATCCAATTTTGTTGTATAAACATCATGAATTCATCATACCAAATTGTGCTATTATGTAAAGAATGGCGAAATTTTTAGGCATTGATTTCGGAGATAAGAAGCTCGGACTGGCAGTATCCGACGATGACGGCCGGCTGGCTTTTCCGGTCATGATATTGAAAAATGAAGGGAAGACCACGGGCGAAATAGGAAAAATATGCAGAGAGCTTGGGGTCACCGCCATTGTGTTGGGGGAATCGCTTAATTTAAAAGGGGAACCGAATAAGATAATGCCGAAAGCAATAGTCTTTAAGGAAAAGCTGGAGAATGAAATAAGGTTACCGGTTTTTTGGGAAAAAGAATTTATGACTTCAACCGCCGCGCTTCACTTCGGGCAATATTTGAAGGGCGTCCGGCCGGATACGGCCCGCAAGACAAAAAGAGGAAAAGAAAAAATTGACGATTCCGCCGCCGCCTTTATTCTTCAAAGATATTTAGATCGAAGATCCCGACAACAGGAGGGACAAAGTATATGACTTTTGACCCGATCACAATTATAAAAGCTTTTGGCACCCTAGGAATCCTAGCGATCATTTTTGCCGAGAGCGGACTTTTCTTCGGCTTTTTTTTGCCCGGAGATTCTCTTCTTTTCTCGGCCGGCTTGCTCGCCGCCGCCGGTTACTTGAATTTTTGGACTCTGTTTATTCTCTGCCCCATTGCGGCTATTTTGGGCGACAATGTCGGTTTTTGGTTTGGCAGACGAGTAGGGCCAAAATTGTTTAACAGGGAAGATTCTTTCTTCTTCCACAAAAAATATATAGAGCAGACTAATGCTTTCTATTTGAAACACGGCCGGAAGACTATTGTTTTGGCGAGGTTCGTACCGATCGTTCGCACTTTCGCGCCGATCTTGGCGGGAGTCGGCGGCATGGAATACAAAACATTTTCTTTTTTTAACATTTTGGGTGGAACACTGTGGACATCCAGCATGCTCATTTTGGGATTTTTCCTCGGAAATATCGTGCCCGATATCGACCGTTTTATCCTGCCGGTGGTAGGGTTAATCGTCGTTGTTTCCATTATTTTACCCATTTTAATTCAGATTTTTCGCAAAAAGAATTAAAACATCAGGGATTATTATAGTTATGTTAAAATTACTTTATGGCTTCTAAAAATCATTTAGGTATGGAAATTACCGACAGTGGGGTAAAATACTTAGAGCTGAAAAAAAACAGAGAGGCTTTTGAAATAGGCCACTTCGGGGAATTGCCACTACCGTTTGGTTTCCTTGAGGAAGGATCGATCAGGGATGGAGCCGGATTAAAAAAGATCATCTCCTCGATCAGGGCCAAAGGGAAATGGAAAGAAGTGACAGTTTCGCATTTGCCGGATCAAGTTTACTTGGCTGATCTCCTGAAAGAAGCCGGTTTCAAGGACATTTATTTTGAATCAGCGGGGGAAGCCGTCGCCCGAGCCGCCATATCCGCGATCGGCGCCGAGACGGACATGATCGTCTATTTTGCCGGCAACAAAATGGATATCTACGCCGGGCTCCGATCGACGATGAAACTTTTGGCAACTTTCAATCTTTCGAGCGATTTGCTTGGACAAATGAGAGATAAGGAAATAATTTATTCTTTCATCAAAGAGAAAATCAATGAGCAATATATTTCATGGCATACCCACCCATTCGACAGTGCTCCCGCCGACGCCAAGGCTTTGGCGGGCAAGCAGGGCGGGCAAAGTAAAAGGCCGAAGATAAAGAAAATAATTCTTTCCGGCGATATGCCCAATCAGAAAGAACTGACGGGCTATCTTCAAAAGTCGCTTCAAATTAAAGTTGAAGCGGGGAATGTCTGGCAAAATCTGTTCTCTTTTGAAAATTACATTCCGGTGATCAATTTTCGTGATGCGCTTCGCTACTCGGCCGCGATCGGGTTGGCTTTGCGTCCCTTTGAAAAATAAACATTCCGTGGTAATTTTTCCTTACTGCCTTCGTAGTTCAATGGATAGAACAAAGCTCTTCTAAGGCTTTGATGCAGGTTCGATTCCTGCCGAAGGCACCTTAAACGAACTAAATGGTTTTGAAGAAGACAAGGAGTGGGCGTTGCGAAGCAACGCCCACGCTGTTTCGCCCGTTTTCGCCAATGAATTCTGAGTTCGGAATCCAGCACCGCCTTCGGCGGTGCGCACTGTTTTTTCGCCAAGAAGCAGGTTCGAGCCAAAGATTTCTTTGGCAACGACCTTTTTTGCAAAAAGGTCGGTATCAAATACGATTTTATCCAATCCCTGTGCGACTTTTAGCCAGTTTTGGAAAGGTTCGAGCCAATCATTTTGCTTGTGTGAAAGAGAGGTCATTTCTTCTTCAAGCGACTTCTTGGAAAGTAATAATTTTCCTTTTTCAGAGCGATATATTTCTTTTTCAATATCTTGGTCAAGATAACCTGTAAGAAGTCGCTCCAGTTTGATTTTGATGTTTTGTATTTTTCCCTCTTTCTCTTTCACACAAGCAGTCAAAGACTGGGCGGAGTTTTTGTGGTCATCTAACGCCATGCGGTTCAGTTCCTCCGCCCAGTCTTTTGGCAAAGAAACTTTTTTGATAATTGATGATAACTGATTACTTAATTCCTCTTGGCGAATACAAGGTTCTTCACATTTCACACTTTTATTTTTCTTGGTGCAGTGATAGTAAATATATTCGTGAACATTTCCATTTTTCTGCTTCTTCACCTTGTATTCGCCAGTTATCATCATTCCACATGAAGCACAGGAAATGAGTCCGCAAAATGGTTGTGGGTCGTTCTTTGGTTTTCGTTCAGGTTTGCCTCGTTTTATTAACATTTCTTGTGCTTCATCAAAAAGTTTCTTTGAAATGATTGGCTCGTGCTTTCCCTCGTGGATTTCACCACCATATCGAAATAATCCAGTGTAAAATGGATTTGAAAGAATAGAAGTTGCACGGGATTTGTGGATTACGTTTCCTCTTTTCGAAATGATATTTTTCTTCGCCAAAAAGTTTGCGATGTCTTCTAACCGCTGGTTGCCTTTCACATACAGCTCAAACGCTTGCTTGATAATTTTTGCTTTCTTTCTATCAACAACGACACTTTTTATCCTAGAATCATTTATATATCCCACAGGAGCAAGCGTTGGATATTCTCCATTTCTAACTTTTTGGCGAAGTCCACGCTTTGTATTTTCGGAAAGAGAATCCACATAATACTTACTTTGTCCGAAAGCCATATTTAACATAAATTTCCCTTGCGAAGTGTTATCACACCAAAATGTGGGAAATTTTAGGCTCGCAAGTTTTCCCGTGTCGAGGAGATAAATCACCCGACCTCCGTCCACCGAATTGCGGGCGAGACGATCTGGGTTCCATGCGAGAATGTTTCCGCCGACTTTTTCAATCTCGTCTA
>Ga0209342_10007757_pt1 | contig 10785 bp, 9 predicted proteins | sample RifCSP16_2_FD_184023 | JGI IMG/M metagenome (GOLD analysis project Ga0209342, IMG submission 184023) | Soil microbial communities from Rifle, Colorado - Rifle CSP2_sed 16_2 (SPAdes) (version 2) | ecosystem: Environmental > Terrestrial > Deep subsurface > Rock core/Sediment | place: Rifle... | reverse complement strand
CGGATCTGGCCAAGACGGCGGCCAAACTGCCGGAGGGCGCGCAAGGGGTTGCCTATCTGAATCCGATGGGCATGACGAAGATGCAGGGAGCGATGGGCCCGGCCGCGGCCATGCTGGGGCTGCCGGGCGACATGCCGCCGTCGCCGCCGATCGGGCTGGCGGTGAAGGGGGTGAGCGACACGGTCGAAGTGCAACTCGACGTTCCGGCGGCGACGATCAAGGCGGCGGGCCCGCTGTTCCGGCTGTTCGCGCCGGCTTTCGGCGGGAGGCCGCCGCAAGCGATGCCAGCGGAGCCGCCAGCGGCGGAGATGGAGTTTATGCCGGCGACGGAATAGGAGGCAGCTCGGGTGCCATGTCCACGCTTGCTCGGGTGCCATGTCCACGCTTGCGTGGACATGCTTGGGCCAAAACATCCTCGCGCAAGCGAGGCTTCATCCACTGAATTCCCGCCGGTTGCTTGGCCCCAATTCGAGTGGTAGAATTCAGGGTTTGGGATGGCTGAACCGGACCGACAGGGAACGTGTCTTTCCGCAACGTGTAGGGTGGGCATCGCCCACCAAATCGCAACATTTTTGTGGGCGATGCCCACCCTACGACTACTACAACAATCAACGTCATAAGCGACCTCACGCGGAGCGTGAGGAGTACGTCATGCCCACGCGAGCGTGGGCATGGCACCCGATTAGCTGGCGATAGATTATCCTGTCAGGCACAGCCTGACCTACGAATGAATTGAGAGGAAACCGAACGTGTTGAAAAGCGACAAGTTGCGTATCGCCGTGATGGGCGGCGATGGGACCGGGCCGGAAGTGGCCGCCGAAGGAATGAAAGTGCTCGACGCCGTCTGCCGGCTCGAAGGCATTCCGTATGAGTCGAAGGAATTCGACTTTGGCGGCGACCGCTATCTGCGCACCGGCGAAATCCTGCCCGAGGGGGCGCTTGAGGAGCTGGGTACGTTCGACTCGATTCTCTTGGGCGCGGTCGGCCATCCCGACGTCGCGCCGGGTATTTTGGAGAAGGGCCTGTTGCTGGCCCTGCGGTTCCACTTCGACCAGTATATCAATCTGCGACCGGTGAAGCTCTATCCCGGCGTGGCCACGCCGCTGGCCGGCAAGGGACCGGACGACCTCGACTTCGTGGTGGTGCGCGAGAACACCGAGGACATGTACGCGGGCGTCGGCGGATTTTTGAAGAAGGGCACGCCCGACGAAGTGGCCACGCAAACGGCCATCTACACCCGCAAGGGCTGCGAGCGGTGCATTCGCTGGGCGTTCGAGTACACGCGGAAGCGGAACAAGAAGAAGCAGTTGACGCTCGTGGCTAAAACAAACGTACTGACGTTTGGGCATGATCTTTGGTGGCGCACCTTCCAGGACGTGGCGAAGGAATATCCCGACATCAAGACCGACTACAACCACGTCGACGCCTGCTGCATGTGGATGGTGAAGAATCCCGAGTTCTACGACGTGATCGTCACGACCAACATGTTCGGCGACATCATCACGGACCTGGCGGGCATTTTACAGGGCGGCATGGGCGTGGCCGCGGGCGGCAACATCAATCCCGAGCCGGGCGGCACCAGCATGTTCGAGCCGATGGGCGGCAGCGCGCCGAAGTACACGGGCAAGAACGTGATCAACCCGATCGCCACGATCGCCGCGGCGGCCATGCTGTTGGAGCAGGCCGGCTACGAAAAGGCGGCGGCCCGCGTGATCAAAGCCATCCAACTCGTCACCGGCACGAAGATGAAAAGCCAGGCGGCGGGGAAGATGGGCTACGGGACGCGAGAGGTGGGGGATTTGGTGGTGGAGGCGTTGTGAGGAGAGGGATTTTGGGATTTTTGGATTTCGGGGACGGCGGATCGGGGATCTCAAATTTGAGATTTCAGATCCAAGCCGCCCTTGCGGTATACCCAACGAAAATCATGAACCTTACCGGCCTGTCTTCACGTAAACCGGAAAGCTCATGCACCCACAAACATTCCTAAAAACATTCTGGCGGCTTGAATTGAGGCCACAAGTTTTTGTAGCCATGAGCTTTGCCCCTCAATATCAAGCTCGGTTCGATGACGTTATTGCACCAGCAATCAATTCGATAACCCTTGACCAAATTCGCTTGTCCCCGTTACGGGTAGACATATCTAAGAGTGGTGATTCAATCCTAACCGAGATAAGTGATGGTGTTGCTCACTCACGACTTGTGTTGGCGGACGTTTCCTCCATCGGTAAGGACTCTGTGACAGGCCGCCCCTATCGCAATGCAAACGTTCTCTATGAAGTGGGACTTGCACTGGCTTGCCGGCACTCTTCAGAGGTTCTTCTCATTAGGGACGATCATGACGAATTTCTCTTCGATGTTAGTACCATTCCTCATAAAACCATCGATTTCACGAACGTCAATGATGCGCGCAAGGTGTTGATTGAAGAATTGTATGGTCGTCTTCGTGAGCAGCGATTTCATAATGATGCACGAGTAAGGCTAGCTATCGATTCCCTGAGTGGTGAAGAAATCACGCTTCTCAAACAAGCTAAAGCCTACAGTGCCACCACAGTATGGGGGAGCGATGTTAGAGGACTGGCAAATTGGTATGGCGATGCCACACAGCGACTCCTCGACAAGCAATTGATTAAAATGGTCGGTGAATTCGATGACAGCAAAACCGCCTTTGCATTCACTCCGCTTGGTTTAGTCGTGTGCAAGCTTGTAAATGCTGGCTTGCGCAAATGGGTTGCGGACTCGAAGACAGAGCCTTCTACGGAGTCCCCGGTAAAAGAATCTCCGCCTGCGAACGAGTAGTGATTGTCATGGTCACGGGTGCGCCGAGTCGCGACCGGGCTCGCTACCCGCTGTATCACTGCTCGTCCGGTCGGCGGAGGGTGAGGAGGCCGTCGAGGACGTCGAACATGAGGGCGAACGCGAGGAACACGACGTAGCCGAGCATGGGGAGGGCGGCGAAGAGGAGAATGTTGAGTACGGCAAGCAATGCGAGCATGGAGCCAGCGGCCGTCATTTCGCCGCCCTGAAAGCATTGCACACAAGCCACCAAGAGCATGATCGTTCCCCAGCAGACGCCGGCGCCGAAGGCGACCGGGACCACGCGGGCCGAGGCCTTCAACAACGCGCAGAGCGTGCCCAGGGCTTCTTCGCCGGGCGAGAGTTGGTCGGAGACGATCACGCCCGGATCGACGTGAACGAACGACACCGTGGCCAGGTGCTGGCAGAGGATGAACACGAGCAGGGCCACGAGAATGGCCGCGTATTGGGTCATCAGGACCGCCTGGGCGGTAATGGCTAAAAGCAGGATCAAGCCGGCCACCATGCTGACCACGCCGATCAGATCGACCAGCACGGTCGAGGCGACGGTGGCCCGGGTCGAGCGATTCACGCGGTCCAACGCCTCGCAAAACTTCGCGGCGGCGAACTGCATCACGGCCAGCACCGGCACGGCGGCCAGGCCCATCAGGATGTACACGAATTGATTCACCTCGGCCTGGAAACTCACCGCCGCGCCGGCCACCAGGGCCAAGAGCATGGCGACGTACATGGCCCAGTGCCCGGCCAGGACGAACAAGCGGACGCTCGACTCGACGAACGCCTCGGACACCGTGGACTGGGCCAGCGCGAGGATCATTTCGACCGGGTGGCGCGACGCGGGCGCGATTTTTGCCCGGGCAACCTCCGCCCCGACGGCCGACGTGGTGGGCGGGGCGGGCGGCACGGCGCCGGGCGCGGCCTCGGGCGGCGATGGCGCGGTCGGGTGAAACAGCCCTTTGACCTGACCGGCGGCCGTCCAATCGGTCATGCCCTCGCGCCAGACGAGGTCGGCCGGCGTAAGCTGACCTCGCTCGGCGAGCCGCTTGAGCTCGACGGTCGAGATGGGCCCAAACCGCTGGTCCTCACTCGCGTAATACCACTGAATTTCGTTCATCGTCGGATCATCCGGATTACTCACCACGGAGGCACGGAGTTTTTTTGGAACCACAGATAAACACAGATAAACACAGATAGATTTCTTGATCTTCATCTGTGTTAATCTGTGTTCATCTGTGGTTCCATTTTTTTACGTCGAGCAGGCTCGACGGCTAACTGTCTCTGTGTCCGTGGCAAATAGGTCGCTTGCCCTGTCGCTTTACTATTATAGCCTCCGCCGGGCCGTGAAGCACTCGGGACGCGGCCCTTTCGTGTTTTTCGCGTCTTTCGTGGTTCCCGGTTAGAGCAGCCGGGCGAATTCGTCGCGCAGCGGAGGCATGGCGCCGGGCCGCCCGGCGACCAGGGCACCGACGCGGTTGGCCAGTTCGGCCTGACGGGCCAGGGGCCAGCCGCGCAGTTGTCCAACAATCCAGGCGGCGGTGAAGGCGTCGCCCGCCCCGACCGCGTCGGCCACTTCGACCGGGACGCCGGGGGCGTCGACCGTTTCGTCGGGCGAGACCAACAGGCAGCCGCGCTCGGCGCGGGTGATGCAGACCATGCGGACGCCGAAACGCCGCTGCAACTCGCGGGCAAACGCGACCGGCTCGGCCGAGTCGGTTTCCAACAGATCGGCCAGCACGACGACTTCATGCTCGTTGAGCTTCGCGGCGCGAGAGGCGGCCAGGGAGCGTTCGATCGTCGGGCGGTCGAACCACTGCTGGCGGAGATTCACGTCGCAGACGACGAGGCACGTTTTGTCGGTCAGGGCGAGCAGGCGGTGGATCGTTTCGCGCGACTCGGGCGAACGCTGGGCCAGCGTGCCGAAACAGACGGCCGCGGCCTGGGCGATGAGCCGTTGCCAATCGGCCGTCGGTTGCAGATGGTCCCAGGCGACGTTCTGGTGGATCATGTATTCAGGATGGTCGGCGCGGGTCGCGTCGACGGTCACGGTGCCGGTCGGATGGTCGGCGTCGCGCTGGATCCCTTGGGTGTCGAGGCCCTGCGCGGCGAGGAATTCGACCAGTTCGTCGCCCAGCGGGTCGCGGCCCACGCGAGAACAGACGACGCCGCGGCCGCCGAGCTGGCCGGCCTGGAACGCCACATTGGCCGGCGCGCCGCCGGGCCGACGGGAATCGGCAAAACAGTCCCAGAGCAGTTCGCCGAGGCCGATGACCAGCGGGGGTTGGTGGAGATTGGACATTGGACGGGATTTACAGGCAGGAAGGACAGAAGAGGGTTAGACAGGATTAACAAGATTCACAAGATTAGTTTTCGGAAATCCTGTTCATCTTGTCAATCCTGTCGGATCGTCGCCGGGTCGCGACCCGGCCTACGGCGATCGTCATTCCAATGAATATTCAAGGTCTTTTTCCGTGACGGGTTCGCCGCCATCGATTGTGAGCATGGCGGCCACCTTCTTATTGCTATCCGGCAGGAAATAGACGTAGCCGTCGGCGAACAGGGCCATCGCGCCGCCCGGGTGACGGCTCGATATGCCGGCGCCCGAGGACGGATTGACCTGCGTGGGCATCGGCGGCCAAGGCAGATCGCGCGGCGCCGTCCACGGGATGCCCGAGTCCTTTGTTTCCACGACCAGGATGGTCCACAGGTCGCCGTCGCGGATCTCCTCGCGCACCACGGCGCGGTCCGTGCGCCAGGCCGCGCGAGGGCCGACGACGGCCACGTAGTTCGTCTCGCCCAAATGGAAGCCGGCCGGCTGGTTCGGGCAGCGGTAGCACGGAGGCATTTCGTTGACAAGTATTTTGTTGTTCGGCCCGTCCCAGGGCTCGTCGAAGCGGTATTTTTTGTAGAGTTCTTCCTGGTCGAGAAACGGCAGGATCAACACTCGCCAACTATGCATGGGCCGGCCCTTCTTGTCGGCCACGTAGGCCGGCGGGAACGAGCCGTAGGCGTTGTGATAGGCGTGCAGCGCGATGCTCAACTGCTGGAGATTGTCCATGCACTCGATTCGCCGGGCCGTCTCGCGCTGGGCGGGCGTCGGAACTCGCGGCTCCAGGTAGAAACCGACCACGGCGACCGCGAAAAGGCAGGCGGTCGTCTTCCACGCCCCGCGAAACGCCGCCACGCCCATCAGGATCAAGAGCGTCAGCAGTGAACCGCGAACGCCAAAGAACACGATCAGCCCAATCGCCAACACCGCCACGGCCGCCGTGACAAGAGGCCGCCACCGCCGAAGCGAAAAACGCCCGGCCGGCGACGGATCGGGAGCAGAGGCAACAGAAACGTCGGTCATGGACAGGTTGGTGGGTGAGTGGGTTTTATAAGTCGGACAGGATTAACAAGATGGACAAGATCGGAATAGACGGGATTTACAGGATTCACAAGATTGAAAATGAAAAATCCTGTTCATCTTGTTAATCCTGTCGATTCTTGCGGCTGGGAAATGTATGGAGCGGGAAAGGTCAAACGGCCCTTTGCCGTGGATATTCTATTATAGGTCGTCTTCCGAGATGGTTTCGCCGCCGTCGATGGTCAGGAATTTGGCGATCGGCTTGGCGTCGTCGCCGAGACAGAACACGTGGCCATCGGCAAACAGGACATTGGCTCGGCCGGGATGATAGCTCGATATGCCGCGGGCCGAGGGTGGATTGATCTTTGCGGGCATCGGCGGGTATGCGAGATCACGGGGTTCCATCCAATTGATGCCCGAGTCTTTCATTTCGACAAGCAGAATGGTCGTCTTCGATCCGTCCGTGATTTCAGAAAGCTTTACGGGCCGGTCGTCGCGCCAGGCGGTGTGCGGACCGGTAACGGCAACGTAGCTGGTCTCGTAGGGATTGGAGCCGGAGGGCCGGCTTGCGCAGCGGAAAACCTCTGGCATCTTATCGTGCAACTTTCGATTGTTCGGCCCGTCCCAGGGCTCGTCGAAGCGATATTGGTTGTAGAGATCCTTTTGTTCGAGGAATGGCAGTATGAGGACTCGCCAACTGTGCATCGGCCGGCCGTGTTGGTCCGCGACATAGGCTGGCGGGAATGAGCCGTAGACGTTGTGATACTCGTGCAAGGCGAGACCCAGTTGTCTTAGGTTATTCAAGCACTGTGCTCTCCGTGCCGCTTCGCGACAAGAGCAAGGACAGAACGGCATTGCACAGGGTATAAACACGGTGAACACAAAGAGAAGAATCGCCGTGGTCCACGCCCGACGATACGCAGCGATGCCTGATAGAATCAAAAGCGAGAGAAGAAATCCTCCGAAACCAAGCCACACCATTAGCCCAAGCAGCAGCGCCACGACGGCTGTCACGACGAACAGTGACCGCAGAGTGAACTGAAAAGGCTGCTTGGCCGGTGGCGGATCGGGGGTGACGGGGGCGTTGGTCATGGACAACACACGTAGGCCGGGTCATGACCCGGCGACGCGAAACGGCAGGCCGGGCGCCGGGTCATGACCCGGCCTACGGTAGTTATTGTCGCCCCCCGCCGTCGCGATAGCAAGAGACCCGCCCTGCCAGTCTGCTCCGTGTCCTCCGTGACTCCGTGGTGAAGCAAAATTAGACAGGATTGACAAGATTGACAGGATGTTTCTTGAAAATCCTGTTCATCTTGTTAATCCTGTCCGATCGAACGCCTATGGTTTGCGGCCGAGGAACGTGTAGTAGGGGACCGGTAGGCGGAATTGGTAGGGGAAGCGGGTCGTGCCCTCGGTCAGGCGGATCGTCGTGAAGCGGCGTTCAAGGTACGGGATGTGGTCCGGCGACGGGAAGACGTTGTTCGTGGCGAAGTAGATCGGCCAGAACGACCGGGCCAGCCAGCCGTGACGCCGGCGGCACTCGGCCGGGTGTTTTCGAGAGACGTAGAAATCGACCACGCTGATCTGGCCGCCCGGCTTGAGGATGGCCCGGGCGTTTTCCAACGCGGCGAACCAGTCGGGCACCATGGTGAGCGAGTAGGAGAAGGTGACGACGTCGGCCGCGCCTTCGGCCGGGCGGAACGTGGTGACGTCGGCCTCGACCGTTTCGACGTTGGTCCAGCCGTGGCGCTCGGCCCGACGCCGGGCGACGGCCAGCATGGATCCGGCCAGATCGACGACGTAGATTTTTTTGAGCCGTGCGATCGACGCGCCAAGGTATTCAAGGTTCGACGCCGTGCCCCCGCCCATGTCGACCCAAACGCCGTCGGCCGGCGCGTCGATCCGGCCGTAGACCTCATCGCGTCCTTTGAGCATCTTGCGGCGGAACTCGTCGTAGGCCTCGGCCTGGCCGCCGTAGAAATTTTCCATGCGCGAGCCGTGGTCGCTGCCGCGGATGGGGCGCATGGTGACTTGGTAGAGGGTTTTTAGGTCGGAGAGGAAAGACATGGGAAGTGTGAAGTGTGAAGTAGACGTAGGCCGGGTCGTGACCCGGCGAGAATTGGGTTGATGTTTCATAAGCCGGGTCATGACCATGACTACGGCGCCGGGTCGCGAGCCGGCCTATGGCTACTACAGCGCCGGGTCGTGACCCGGCCTACGGGGTTGCTACGGGGTTGCGGCGCTACCATACGCACATGAGGCCGACGTGGGCGCCGTGATACAGCACGCTGCCGTTGGTCAATACGGAGCCTGGTCCGGAAAGAAGGATGTCGGGATCGTCGCTGAAGTTGTTCGACGCCAAGGCCAGGCCGCTCACGTACAGGAGCTGGTAGCCGACGTCGAGCGTGACATGCCGGCTGAGGGAGATTTTTGTTGCGAACGTCGCATCCACGGCGGAGGCAATCGTGTTGCGTTCGGCGCGTTCTAGATGGGTACCCTGATAATCGTCATCACCGTCATGCACGAAGAGGGTCTCTTGGCTGGCGCTGTTGTTCATGAGGGCAAATTTGAGTTCGCCGTCGAGCCACCAGCCGCGGGTGACACGGATTTCGTACGTGCCGCCGATCTGCGCGCCGATCAGGGGGTTGGCGGTGTCGGTCGTGACGCTGGTCGAGGCGGCGCTGACCGTCAAACCTTCGGCGGGGACAATGGCGTCCCTTTCCGCATGGTAGAAGAACGCCTCGTCCACGTTCATGTAACGCACGCCGAGCAACAGCGAAGCCTGGAAGTACTCAGGAACCCGGACCATCCAATGCCGGAAGCTCCCTTCCAGATTATTGAGGCTCGACGAATAGCGGATTTCGGTAAGGTTGTTGCCGTCAAAAGGAATTTGCGAGGGGAAGGTCACCGGATCGACCCAAGCTCCGAATTCCGACAAGGGCGAGAAGAGGCTGCCTGGCAAGGTCATGAACGGTTGGAGGTCTCCAGCTTCCTCCGCGTATTTGTTCGCCGCCACAATGATCGGCGTGTTGTCGCGCACGACCGCGGTTCCTCGCCAATCGGCCATGTCAAAATACGCGACTTCCACCGCACTATTAGCGCCGAGCGTACGACCAAGCAGTAGGCGTCCGCCACCCTGAAAATGATCCAAGTTCGTGTCGTCCACCGTGAGGGCGTTGGAAAAGCTGGTGGTCCCGGACCAGAGATACCTCGCTCTCTCCTCTTCGGTGCGTTGGTCTTCGCCTTCCGTCGGCGGATCAACAAAGTTCGGGTTCTCCGCCTCGGTCCATTCTGCTTGAGCCAGGGCTGCGAAAGACCGATCGGAGGAGAACTCGCGTCGCAACGCCAGGGCATCGGCTTGGAAGTACCAGGCCGGTTGTCTCGGCGGAAGGCATCGGCAAAGGCGGTCGGAAGGCATGCTTTCGTCGGGGAGCGGCAACTCCATCTCTTCCGACGACGGTTCGGGAAGGACAGCCGTTTCGTTTTCTTCCGGCGACGGTTCGGGGGCGATAGCCGTTTCGTTGGGACGGTTCGCCTGATCCGGTCCCGCCGCGTATCCAGGCATGGCGCGGACCAAGACCATTGCCGCCAAGCCTATCGCCAGATAACGCATTTGCATCAGACGATCCTTGCTGCCACGTCACTCGAAAAGAACGTCACGATAAGTGCATAAAGTGCCCTGTAATACGCTTTCGTCATTTTCGCTGATCGGCATTATCGAAAAAATCGGCAAATGCGACGCATTCGCACTAGCCGGGCTTTTTGCACAATAATGCGTATATTGCCCATCTTGCCATGGACCCGCAGGACTTCATGACAGGACGTAGGCCGGGTTGTAACCCGGCATTTGAAGCTCAATTCATGCCGGGTCACGACCCGGCCTACGGGTTCAATGCCGGGTCGCGACCCGGCCTACGGGGGGCGGTCTGCGACTTGGCCTACTCCGGTTGGTCCCAGCCGGGACATGGATTGTCGCCACCCCAATCGATGGAGTACTCACCCATCCGCACAAAGCGATGGAAGCTCGACCAAGGGTAGTCGCGAACACGGGGAACCAAGCCGTGCTTCACGGGGTTCCAGTGAATATAGTCCACGCACCGTTTCAGATCGTCTTCATCGCGGCACGTGTGCTCCCAAAAACGAGGCTGCCAAACGCCTCTGCTTTCATGGTGACGCTGTTCGCTGGTAGGCGTTGACTCCCGCCCACCACCGGCCAGATAGTTTTTCGTGAATCGCGATTTGATCAGACGCCAACGCGTGGAAAAATCGTTATCGCCTGTCGGAAGCGTCCAAACACAATGGAGATGTTCGGGCAACAGGACAATCGCAATCAGGTCAAACGCCCGATCATGACGGATCTCATTCATTGCCTCGCGCAGACAACGTCGTCCCAAGGGCGATGCCAGTATCTTCCGCCGGCGGTGTGTCACGACGGTGAAGAAGTAGGTTCCTCCAGCGACGTAGTTGCGTCGATAGTCCCCCATTTCTGCCCTTCGTGTTTGTTCGTAATAGTAGTAGGCCGGGTTGCAACCTTGTCTTTACCCACAAATACCCACATCTTCACAAACCAAATATCAAAAACTCTCGGGAAAACGAGCATTCCTTGAGCCCCACCCACACAGGTG
>Ga0209342_10007756_pt1 | contig 10786 bp, 7 predicted proteins | sample RifCSP16_2_FD_184023 | JGI IMG/M metagenome (GOLD analysis project Ga0209342, IMG submission 184023) | Soil microbial communities from Rifle, Colorado - Rifle CSP2_sed 16_2 (SPAdes) (version 2) | ecosystem: Environmental > Terrestrial > Deep subsurface > Rock core/Sediment | place: Rifle... | reverse complement strand
ACCTTCCACAAGATGTGTTCCCGAATTCTGAGAAGCAACATCGATAGATTGGGGTATTCACGGGATTTTAGCATTTACGATACGATCGACCAACTCAATCGGGTGAAATCCATTATGGCCGAACTTCAACTCGATACTGCACAATGGAAACCCCGTACCATTGCTAGTTCTATTAGCAACGCCAAAAACAAACTTATCGGGCCAGAAGCCTTCGCCTCGACAGCTTCTGGTTATTACAATCGTACTGTTGCCCAAATTTATACAAAATATGAGTCCCTTCTTAAGGCAAATAATGCCTTAGATTTTGATGACCTCCTGGTTAAGTCTGTAGAACTCTTTAAGAAACATCCTGATGTTCTTGAGATGTATCAGGATAAATTTAAGTTTATTCTCGTTGATGAATATCAGGATACCAATTATACCCAGTATATCATTACACGACTTCTGGCAGGTAAATATAGAAACATCTGCGTGACGGGCGATCCGGACCAGTCTATTTATGGCTGGCGTGGGGCAGATATCCGAAATATTATGGATTTTGAGAAAGACTATCCCGATGCAAGGGTGGTGCTGTTAGAACAAAATTACCGTTCTACGAAACACATCCTTCATGCAGCTTCCAGCGTCATTCAGCAGAACAAATATCGAAAGCAAAAAAACCTCTGGACGGAAAACATTTTAGGTGAGAAGCTCAAGGTAGTCTCCTGTGAAGACGAACACGGCGAAGCAGACGAGATTGCAAAACTAATAAGGGAATTTGCCAATAAGGATACAAAATATTCGGATATTGCGTTGTTTTACCGCACCAATGCCCAATCCCGTGTGCTGGAAATTTCTTTGAGAAATTACGGCGTTCCATACGTGATTATTGGGGGAGTGGCATTCTATCAAAGGAAGGAAATTAAAGATATTCTGGCGTATCTCAGACTCTGTATTAATCCACACGACGAGGTGGCACTGGAACGCATAATCAATACACCCACGCGTGGCATAGGAAATACTACCGTTAAAAAACTGGCTGACTGGGCTGCAGCACAAAATGCAACCCTTTTTGATGCTGTACGGAATGTTGACTTAATACCAGAGATTAAAGGTAAGACTGCCCTGCTGCTAAAAAAATTTTCCGAATTCATTGCATATTTACAAAAATTGCCAAAATCACCCGTTGAAGGCGTTGTTAGACGGGTGATTGAAGAAACGAAATATAGAGAGTTTCTCCGTGAATCTGATGAAAAGGAATCGAAAGACCGCATTGCAAACGTCGAGGAACTGGTGAATGCCGCACATGAATATGACGAAAATTATTACGAAGGTTCTTTGCAAGGATTTCTGGAGGAGGTAGCGCTGGTTTCTGATGTGGATGAATTGGAAGACGACGTTGATGCCGTGACCCTCATGACACTGCATACTGCCAAGGGATTGGAGTTTCCCGTTGTTTTTATTACGGGTATGGAGGAGGGACTGTTGCCACATTCGGAATCCCGTGACTCGGATGAAGAGATTGAAGAGGAGCGAAGACTCTGTTATGTAGGGATTACACGGGCAATGAAAGAACTTTTCCTCTCACATGCCAGACGGCGGATACGTTACGGGCAGATGAACCCATGTATTGCATCCAGGTTTTTAGATGAGATTCCGGAAGAAATTATTGATAAGATCGATAAGACAAATCGTAATTATGCTTTTAATACTTTTAACGCAGATAACAAGACAGTTCATGACACAATGCTCAAATTTGATTTCAATGATATAGATACCCATGATTTGATAAGTCCTTCGTCAGAAAATGATGCTATATCCTTTTCGAGTGGAGAAGTAGTCAGACATCCCGTTTTTGGTATTGGAAGGATATTGGAAGTATCTGGCAGCAAGGAAAAGGCAAGCGTCAGGGTCAGTTTTAATATCAGTGGAACAAAACATCTCATGTTAGCATACGCAAAATTAGAAAAGGTAAAATGAAAACCCATACGAAGAAGCAATAAATTCAAAATTGCAGAAAGGAGGTGTTTATATGAGAGCAATTACATTAAAAAGCAATTCTCCGGAAACGGTAGTTTCTCTTTTGAAAAATGCTATGGATAGGGAAAAAAGGATTCTTATTGATACAATCAGGGTTACAAGGGAGAAAATTGCCTTCCTCACAAAAGACCTTGGAGTGGATATTGATAATCTAATGAAGGGAGAGGTTGAGCATACAGAGTCCAATGACATGCAATTAATAGAACTGGAAGGGGAAATCGAAACATTAAAACACCTTGAAACCGAACTTAAAACCCTTGAGTCGGTTGAAATATGCACATAAAAGATTACATAAACCAGATCCTTAATACGATCACAGCAAATCCCTATGTTGAATCTCAAAGACTCTCCTTCGAAGAACGCCCTCCTGATGCCGCATATATAAACGGGGTGATTATCTTTATTGACGGCACAAAGTTGCATTTTAAAGAATTTGTTGCCTATAAATCAGCAAATATTAATTTCCTGAAATATGTCTATAATTATTTAGCAAAAGACAATACCCTTGTTTTAAGATACGATAATGCCCTTGACCCGAAGGCTAAAGCATTACCAACATATCCCGCGCATAAACATTTACCAGATAAACTTATTGCTGCCAGCAGACCTTCATTTGAGGAAGTTTTAAAAGAAATTTCAAATTTAATAGAAGTAAAAAGATGATATATTTAGTCCTCAAGAAGTATTGACAAATGGACAATAATATACCCAAATACAAAGTCGGAAGTATCATATCCCTTGCAGTTGATCCTTTAAAGAAGGGATCAATTATTGAAATACTCTCACCAGTACAAGGACAACACCGATACAGGGTGTTTCATTCACCAGATGATATACGCGAATACCTCGAAGATCAAATTACACTTACACCTATAAGCATAGAGATTACCGGTGGTGAAATAGCAATAAGTCCAGAAGAGTTTGTTGTCCGTTTAAATTCGTTTCGGCTGAGTCATCCCCTCACGGATTCTATTTATGCCCTGCATGCCGCAAGGATTCGATTTATTCCTTTCCAGTTTAAGCCATTGCTGAGATTCCTTAAAGCGGATAAGCCACGGTTACTCATCGCAGATGAAGTTGGAGTTGGAAAAACGATAGAAGCTGGCATGATTTTACGGGAACTCCAAAGCCGTCAGGAGTTGAAAAATATACTCATCGTATGTCCCAAGGCCTTGGTTTCAAAATGGAAAATGGAAATGAGACGCTTTGATGAAGATTTCAGACCATTAACAGCAGAAACACTGAAATATTGCCTGAAAGAAACCCAATCGGATGGTATATGGCCTAACCAATATGCGCGGTCTATTGTGCATCTGGAATTATTGCGGCGTGAAGAATATTTGGACGGGATTCAAGGGAAAAGGCAAAGGCCCGGCTTAATTACCCTTGATCCTCCACCTCAATTCGATCTCCTGATTGTGGATGAAGCGCACCACTTAAGAACACCCGATAGCAATACGAATAAATTGGCACGTTTCCTTTGTGATATTTCTGAATCGGTTGTTTTTCTTACTGCAACGCCAATACAATTAGGTTCAGAAAATCTGTTTACTTTGTTAAATTTATTACGACCTGACCAGTTTCTTGACGAACCAGGATTTGAAGAAATGATTGTCCCAAATAGGTATATCAATCAAGCAATTTGCCATGTAAGAATGAAGCAACCAAAAGATACATGGCAAAGCGATGCTTACTCTGAATTAAATAAGGCAAACAATACTCCCTGGGGTCAAAGTTCACTCCAGAAAGACCCTCGTTTTTCTCGTTGGAGAAGTTATTTTAGAGAAGATAGGGTTATGACAGACGAAGAACGTATCAGATTTATACGAGACATGGAAGATATACACACCCTTGCCCATGTCATGAATAGAACCCGCCGTCGCGATATTGGAAAATTTACCATCCGGGAACCTGCGACAATCCGTGTGTCATTTACAGAATACCAACAGCGTTTTTATGACGCCATTATTTCTTTTCGCAAGGAAGTTTTAAGGCTATCGTACGACCCTTTAGTTACAAGGTTGATTATTAATATACTTGAGCGCCAGGCAGCCAGTTGTTTGCCTGCCTTAATACCAGCTTTGGATAAGTTCATTAGCACAGGAAAATTTTCTACGGTAACAGATGATCTTGAATCGGAGAATGACTTTAACGAGCTACCCGATAGTTTAACTGAGAAGGCAGAGGAATTAAGAAATATGGCTTCTTCCCTGCCTGATGACGATCCTAAATTGGACAGCTTACTAAAAATTGTTTCAGAAACAATTCATAGCGAAGGATCGGGTAAAGTTCTTATATTCTCTTACTTTCTACACACACTTTCTTATCTGGAGAAACATATACAAAGAAGAGGATACCGTGTAGCAGTTATAAACGGTGAAGTTGATGATGATATTAGAGAAAACATACGCGAAAGATTTCGTATAAACAAAGAAAATCCTGAAGCTATTGATGTATTACTTTCATCCGAAGTGGGCTGTGAAGGACTTGACTACGAATTTTGCAGCCGTCTTGTGAACTATGATATTCCCTGGAATCCCATGCGAATAGAGCAGCGTATTGGCCGTGTTGACCGTTTTGGGCAAAAGAGTGAGAAAGTCCAGATTTACAATTTTATTACCCCGGGGACAATAGAAGAACGTATCTTTTCCAGATGTTTTGAAAGACTCGGCATTTTTAAGGAGACCATAGGAGACATGGAGGAGGTTTTGGGTGAGCTTGCCGAAGAGCTTACCAGGATGGTTTTTGATCCTTCATTAACACCCGAACAAATGGAGGAAAAATTACAGCAACTAGCAGATAACAAAATTCGAAAGATTGAAGAACAACGACGCTTAGAAGAATCAAGCACTGAACTCCTGGGTCTGGACACTGCTTTTCAGGAAGAGGCAGAAAAGATCGAAAAGGAAGGGCGTTATGTACTGCCTGACGAAATTAAGCATATAATAGGGTTATACATCGAAGTTCGATGCAAAAGCGCCAAACTTTTCGCAGATACCAAGCTGGGAAAATTGATTAAGCTGCAAGCATATAGAGAGGATAAAAACAAGTTACTTGAAGACATAAACAAACTTAAAAGGCAGGATCGTCAGACATTAGAACTGAAACGCTGGCTGGCAGGAAGTGAATTGTATTTTACTATGACCTTTGACCAGGAAACCGCGCTGGAACACAGAAGTATCCCATTCATTACCCCCATTCACCCATTAACCAAAATAGCTGTATCTTATTGGAACAATCAGAAAACGCCTTTGTTTGTGAAACTGGAAGTAAACGACAATGGAATACAACCAGGCATGTACGTATTTGCGTTTTATCTGTGGGAGATAATATCTTTCCGCTCTGAGGTGCGTCTTTTGCCATTGGTATGGAGCATAAACGAAGATAAGCCTGCAAGCACTGTTGCTGAAAAGCTATTGAAATTATTAAGCCAGGCTCATTTCGCAACATCTTCAGTTTCTCTGTCGCAAAAGCAAATGGATGAAGTATTACATAAACTTGAAGAATCCATCCATAATAATCGAATCAGGGAGGTAGAAAAATTGAGAGACATCAATTATCAATTGGCAGGGCAGCGATTGGCGAGTTTAAACAGATATTACCAAAGAAGAATTGCAAGGGTTGAAGAAGAACTTAAATCGGCGACAGATGACCGCATCCGCAGGATGAAGACGTCTGAAATAGATCGTATACAACGGGAATGGGGAAAAAAGAAACAGGAAATTGAGGAAAGAAAAAAGGCCGATATAATTAGCCAGAAAGTTGCCTGTGGTATTATGGAGGTAAAAGAGAATGACTAATATGGTACAAAATGAATTTAATAAACTAATAGATAAACGGAAAAGATGGGTAAGCGTAACACAAGAAAACGAGTTTGATATCGAGGGTATTTTGGCAGGTTTATATGATGATCCATCCCATTTTATATTTGAATTGCTGCAAAATGCAGAGGATGAATCAGCAAATACAATTAGCTTTTATCTATTTAACGATTGCTTGGAGATACATCACAATGGAGAAGATTTCGACTTTAAGGATGTCGAATCTATCACAGGCATAGGGAAAAGTTCTAAAAAAGATGAACTTAATAAGATTGGGAAATTTGGAGTAGGATTTAAGTCGGTTTTTGCGATAACTGAAAACCCAGAAATTTATTCAGGTGAATATACGTTTAGAATAAAGAATTTTGTTGTACCTGAAATATTAGATACTTCTCTAAAGAGTAGGACAAAAATTGTTTTACCTTTCAATCACAGAATAAGAGGAACAAAAGAAGTATTTAATCTTTTGCTGATCGTTTAAAGAATATAGGTGAGACTACGCTTTTATTTTTAGAAAATATTCAGGAAATAAATTGGTTTATAAATAATGAGGAAAGTGGAAAGTATTCAAGGGAATGTAAAGCAAAATTATCCGACCACATTAGACGCATTGAGTTGCAATCACAAGTGGGTAACAACAATATTGTTCTTAATCAATGGTTAATATTCGATAAACCCGTTGAAAAGTCTACATGCCAAGACATTTTTCCTGAAATAACTCAAGATTTTAAGCGAAAAGTAGAAATTGCTTTCAGAATTGAGGTTGATTCAAAGACTAGCAAGGAACTGATAATTCCTGTACATAATCCCAAGTTAGTTGTTTTCTTTCTTACAGGAAAAGAAACACACCTGAAATTCCTTATTCAGGGGCCTTATAGAACAACGCCAGCAAGAGATTATATACCAGAAAAGGATTCTTGGAATATTATGTTAAGAAATGAGACAGCGTTACTTGTTGCAGATTCCCTCACAAAAATAAAAGAGTTAGGATTTTTGACAACGGATTTTCTGGAAGTATTACCAATTAATAAAGAAAATTTCCCTGAGGATTACATGTTCCGACCTATATATGAAGCAGTTTTAAATAAACTCAAGAGTGATGAAAAACTCCTGCCTGCAAATGATGGTAGCTATATAAGTGCGAAGCAAGCGCTTCTTGCAAGAGGAAAAGATTTAATAGATTTACTCAATCCAAAACAACTATCCTTGTTATTTGGAAAACAAGATTGCCAATGGCTCAATTCAGACATAACTCAGGATAAGACACCTGAATTAAGGAAGTATTTTGTTGGGGAGCTTGAGATCAAAGAGATTGAGCCACCAGAATTTGCAAAGTATTTTACCGAGGGGTTTATAAAAGAGCAGGATGATGAATGGGTTATTAGATTTTACACTTTTTTAAAAGACCAAAAGGCTTTATGGAGAAAAAAAGATTATCACTCCGAAGGCCCTTTGAGAAGCAAACAATTCATTCGTTTGGAAAACAATAACCATGTTGCACCTTTTGACAGTAGTGGTAGACATCAAGCTTATTTACCTGGTATCTCAAACACTGGCTTTCGTACAGAGAAAACAGTTAAAAAGGTAATTGCCGATGATAAAGAAGCAAGGGAATTTTTAGAAGAACTTGGTTTGCCTAAACCAGATCTTTATGCAGAAGTTATTGAATCAGTTTTGCCTAAATATCAAAAAGACGAAATTGATGTTTCAAATGATAAAAATCTTGATGATGTAGAGAAAACCATTAAGGCACTAAAAAGTGCTCCACTTGAAAAGAGGGAGGAACTTGTTAAAGAATTAAAAAAGTCTTGCCTTTTACAGGCAAGAGAACCTGTATCAAATAAAGAATATTGGTGTTTGCCGGACATTATATATCTGGCTGAACCTTTTACAGGGAGCGAAATACTCGAAAAATATTTTGAAGGTAATCCGAACATATATTTTCTCGATGAAAGGTATAGTGACTTCAAAAAAGGAGATTTTTTAGAGTTAGGTTGTTTGGATAATTTTAAAGTAACGTGCAGAAAACCAAATTATTACGGACATATCGATATTCAGGATAATCGCGGGAATCATAAAAGAGGACTAAATGGATTCGACCCTGATTGTGAAATAGAAGGTCTTGAATATGCCTTAGAGCATATTACTGTAGAAAAGGCACAAATCATTTGGAACATATTAAAGCAACACCATCAAGGAGTTTTTGGGACTATAGAGTCAAGTTGCTATCAAAATTATGGTAACTCTAAGAAAGAAGAACAAGCTTCAAAAATGGGTAAACTTGTTCGCGAGAAAAAATGGCTTCCAGATAAGTATTGCAATTTCCTCAAACCATCCGAGTTCCTCAAACCATCCAAGATGGTGTTATCTGACTTACCGGATAATTTTGACAAAGAAAGTACCGAAGCAAAGATTCTTTCAGAGAAGTTGGACTTCAAAAGTGATAAATTTCAAGAGTATTTACGCCAACTATCTGGAGATGATAGGGAAAAATGCGAATTAATGAAAGAATTAATTAACATTCCAAAGGAAAGATTAAAAGAATTTATTGCTAAACAAGGGGAAAAGGAACAGTTTCCAGTTCAACCCGTTAATGATGAGGACCGCAGGAAATCTAAAGCTGTTGAAAATTATAAAGATTCTCCAAAGAAAGAATATGGAAAAAGAGAGCGTTTGGTAAGAATATCACAGGAGCAAACAGACAAACGAACATTTCTACGAGAATGGTATCAAAACGATGAAGGCAAAGTGATATGTCAGATATGTAAGGCTCCGTCTTCTTTTAAAAATAGACAAGATGAGTATTATTTCGAGGCTGTAGAAATTGTAGTTGATGAAAAAGAATACGATGCTAATGCACTTGCTTTATGTCCAATATGTGCTGCAAAATATCTAAATGGAGGAAGAACTGAAGATGAAATGATAAAAGAAAGGCTTCGTGAATTGTATTTTAAGCGGAAAGAGAAACAAAAACTTGCAGTTGAAATTGATCTGTGTGGAGAGAAAAAGCAAGTTCAGTTTGTAGAGAAACATCTTGTCGATCTTGTACCTATCTTTGAAAAAAACTCAATATCAAATTAGATTTCCACAACAGAAAATACTGCCATTATTAAACTAAAGTTGTGCGGCGAAGGCGTTGAATTAATATTTACCGAACGGCATATAGTAGATTTGCAGGAAATCTTAAAATCGACTAGGAAAGTATAAAATGACAATAAAAAGTGTAATTGTATCCATCTTTTGCGTCATGATTGCTGGTTGTGCGTCCTTACCACCTGTTGAGGATAATCAGACAGGACGTCAGGTAATTGATATATACGATAGTCATGGAAACGTAAAAGAGCGTATGATTATCAAAGATGATTATATTACGATTTATGATAAGGATTGGAAGACAAAGGGGTATGGAAAGGTGCAAAAATAGCTTGATTCTGGCACAATGCCTTTTGCTTGTTTTTGCTTGTCCCCAAACTCCGTTTGGGGACACGAGGTTATGCGAAACTCTGTTTCGTGTGTGATTTCCTTGCTTGTAATAAGAAAAAGATTATTCCCGAAACAGAGTTTCTCGATCAATGCGGGGCTGTCCAAAAATCTTACGAACGTGCCATATGTAGGGACTGAAAATTTTCAACCCCTACCTTTTGTATGATTTACGGACTTTTTGGACAGCCCCGAGTTACAGTGAAAACAGATTGTCGAGACTATTGCATCCCTGAACAATGTTTGAAAACTAGCTATGTCAGGAAAGAGACATTGTTGTTTTGCAAGGAATAACCATATTACTGGCAAACTGAGAACCAAGAATTGTACACAATGACACCATTAAATGGTTGGATTAAAAGTAGAAGATGATATAATAATAAAAAATTTCAGCTTTTCAGGATGAATATTTTTTAATCTTTTCAGGAAAAAATTTCATGACAAAAATTTATATGGACAACGCCTCGGGTTCACCTATGCACCCTAAAGTAGTAGAGGCTATAATGCCGTTTTTTAAGGAGGGATTTGGCAACCCCTCTAACTTACATAAATTTGGAAGGATTACCAGCGATGCCATACAAGCGGCACGGACACAAGTAGCCAATCTTATTCACGCCAAACCCAATGAAATCATATTTACATCGAGCGGTACTGAGGCTAACAATTTTGCCATTAAAGGTATCCTGGCATCCCACAAAAAGAAGGGAAACCATATTGTTACCACACAAATTGAACATTTTTCAGTGCTCAATCCTTTAAAATCGCTAGAAAAATCTGGATACGTAGTTACCTATTTACCTGTTGACAAATATGGGATGGTAAACCCGGACGACGTTAGAAATGCCATTACACCTACAACAACGATGGTATCTATCATGTATGCCAATGGGGAAATTGGAACGATAGAACCAATAAAGGAGATCGGCACTATTACGAAAGAGAAAGGTATCGTTTTTCATACGGATGCGGTTGAGGCAGCGGGGAATATACCCATTGATGTTTTAGACACCCATATTAATGCCTTGAGTATGTCCGCCAATCAATTTTATGGTCCGTCAGGGATTGGGGCGCTTTATCTCAGAGAAGGAATAAGGATACTTCCCTTCATGGAAGGTGGTGTTCAGGAAGGGGGCCGCAGGGCAGGGACGGAAAATATTATTGGCATTGTTGGTATGGGCAAAGCGGCCGAACTGGCAAAATTAGAAATGTCCCAGCGTATGGATAAAGTTCAGAATTTGAGGGGGCAATTAAGAGACGGTATTCTTAATAAAATAAGTCATGTGTATCTTAACGGACATCCGACCAATCGTCTGCCGGGTAATCTCAGTTTGTGTATAGAATTTATCGAAGGAGAATCGGTTTTATTGTTTCTGGATATGCAGGGAGTCGCTATCTCCAGTGGCTCAGCGTGTACTTCGCGGTCACTGAAGGCGTCTCACGTTATCATGGCTACAGGTGTCGATGCA